>Ga0105242_10000564_pt1 | contig 29353 bp, 41 predicted proteins | sample KBSM24metaG_FD_81521 | JGI IMG/M metagenome (GOLD analysis project Ga0105242, IMG submission 81521) | Miscanthus rhizosphere microbial communities from Kellogg Biological Station, Michigan, USA - KBS M2-4 metaG | ecosystem: Host-associated > Plants > Roots > Rhizosphere > Soil | place...
CGATGATCGGTGGCTCGCTCGGTTGGGGGTCGTTGGCGGTTGGCGCTGGGCAGGCCATCGCTGGTGCGGCCGGTGGAGCACTCGGCAACCTTCTCGGCCACATTCCCGGGGCCTCGACGGTCGGTAGTGCTCTGGACTGGGTTCTCCCCGGGCACGGCTTCAACCCCTTCGATGACGTTGAGGGCTGGCCGATGGGTGACGTGGGTGGCATGTACACCACGACCGGTGGCAAGGGCGTGGCCGGGATGCACCCGGACATGCGCCGCAAGGTCACTGCGATGATGCAGGCCAACCCCAACATCCGGGTCAACTCCGGGCTGCGCGACACCCACATGCAGCGGACGATGAAGAAGCGTGGCATCGGAACCTCCGGTGGACCTTCGGCTCATACCAGGGGTATGGCGGCAGACCTCGGCCCGCCCAGTGAGTACGGGTGGATCACCGCCAACGCTTCCAAGTTCGGCCTCAACTCAGGGGTGAAGCATGGTGAGCCGTGGCACGTCGGCATGGGTGACCTCCCCGACATCGGCTTCGGCACGATCGGCAACTTCTTCGACCTCATCAAGAACTTCGCCAGCATCATGGGCGGTGGTGCCGCTGAGGTTGGCGCTGCTGGTGGCTCGCTCATGTCGTTCATCGCCAGCCTCTTCGGCGTTGACGCCAACGCCACCCCGGGCGCTGGACCGGCCTTCAACCCCAACGCCTTCGCTGAGTTGGTGGCCGGGACGCACAACCAGGCGGGCATCCTCTCCGGTGGTGCCAACTCAGGTGCCTTCTCGCGTGTCGGCAACCCCACCGACAGCAGCATCGATAATGCGATCCCAGGAGCGTCTGGTTCACAGATCGGCTTGCCTGCCGGGGGTGGAGCAGGCACTCAGGCGGCAGGCATCAAAGCGGCTACTGCTCTGTTCAACGCTGGCTTCCGAACCCGGAGCGAGCTAGAGAAGATCGTCGCCATCTCCTGGCGTGAATCGTCGTGGGACCCCTCGGCTGCTAACCCCAACGGCCAGGACAAGGGGTTGATGCAGATCAACAACCACGCCTGGGCCAGCCTGCTCAACTCCATGGGCTACTCCAGCGGCGACCTGCTGGACATTCAGAAGAACGCCAACGTTGCTCACCGGATCTACGCCGACTCTGGCAACTCGTACGACGCTTGGAACTTCAGCAACCACAGCATGTACTGGGGAGCGCCTGCTCGTCCTGGTTGGGAACGTCCAGGCACCCCAGGTAGCAGTCCGTTCGAGAACACCTCCGGCTCTCACTCTGCCGAGATCGTCTCGGCAGCCAACATCACCGGTCTTGGCGACGTGATGGATTACGAGATGCCTCGCGGCACTTCCCAACGGGGCAACGTCCTCCAGTTCAACAACAGTTTCATCATCGGTGGCGGCGGTGGCTCTGGCTCCGGTGGCATCGACGCTCGTCGTACTGCCCAACTGATCGCAGGTCACCTAGAAGACGAGATGAACAACCGACTGGCGAGGGCAAGCTGATGCCGTACCGCTACGGAATCAAGAACGTCTACCGGCCGACGCAGTTGATCTCCAACGCCTATGGCTGGAGTACGTCACCGGCATACAACAGGGCCGATGTGCCCACAGCGTTGATGCAACAACCGTCTGGTATCACAGCCGACGAGTTGTTGCAGCAGTTCGCCTACGAGTGGTTCCAATCAGGAGCCTCCGAGGCTGGACTGACCAACCCACCGTTCGTCAGCGGTGCGGCGGGACGCCTCCTTCCCTTCCTCACCGCTGGCGGCGCTCCCGCCCGCATCCTGCGCGGGTACATCCGGCGTGCCCAGTATGAAGCTGGGGACGCCGTGTCCAAGGCACGGCTCTACTTCATGTTCAACCCCGAGGTGATCACTCGCGAGTACGTGTCATACCTGGATCAGGGCGCTATCGACCCGTTCAATACCATCTATCAGAGTGGAAACGATGTAGCCCCGCCCTCGATCCTCGACTTCTCCTTCGACCTCTTCTTCGATCGCCAGGAGGAGGCGATGCAGGTCGATCACCCCGGGGTCTTCGTGGACTACCAGTTCTTCGACCTCGTCGTCCGCAACGTGGTGCCCTCCAACCCCAATCAGGTGAACACCACGCTGGCCGACAACGGCGTGATGATGGTCAACCCACGGGACATCACCGTCATCTTCTCCCCACAGATGTCGGTCCAAGGCAGGCCGCTGAATGCCCGTGTGACCTTTGAGAAGTTCACCCACCGCATGACGCCCACTCGCATGCGTATCTCACTGACGATGCGGGCTGTCTACATCGGGCCGGTGAGAGACATGACCGAGTACCGGGCCGAGACGTTCGCCGCCCAGGCAGCTATCCCCTACGGCCGTGGCTCTGCTGAGTCCAACATCGCCACGATGACCGAGGTCGTGGACAACGAGACATCAGCGCTTAACAACTCCACCCCAGCCAGTGATGGTGACAGCACCGACACGAACACTGGTACTGACTACAACACACAGCAGGGGATCGCTGGTGATGCCAACTCAGCGACGCGTGCAGCCGCTCTCAACTGGGCGAAGGCTCATGTCGTCCAGGGGACCACGCAGTACAACGCCAACGGGTCCGCTCGCTACAACCTGCCAGCTTCGGCCGACTGCTCGGGCCTGGTCTGCGCTGCGTACAAGGCGATGGGTATCAACAACACCAAGCTGTTCGGCGCGACCTACGCCGGTACGCACCTGATGCTCTCGACCTTCCGCAACACCAACTACAAGTATGTCACTCTGATCGACCACGCCCACATGTTCGGGGACAACGTCCTACAGTACGGCGACCTGCTGATCCGGCCAGGGCACGTCTCCTTCTTCGATCACTACGACGGGAGCAAGTTCGCCATCTTCTCGGCGCAGGGCCATGACGCCCACCCTCAGGTGGGAGCGACATCGATCTCCAAGAGCAGCTACCAGAGCAACAGTGGATACATCGCTATCAGGCCACACCCTGTTGGCTCTGATGCCTCGTCCAACGCCACCAACAACCCGAACGCTGGGTCGAACGCATGACTGTCCAGAACGGCTCCCGCTACGAGGAAGCAGAGCACAACTCCACCCTTCGTCACTACTACGACGCTTGGGGCCATCCGATGATGGAGGATCAGGACGGGCACATCCGCTACATGCGTACCGCTGTCCAATCGCTCTACATCCTCAACACCCTGCCCGCACCGCTTCCTCCACCGGCCGAGTACTACGTGAAGCAGGACGAGCACATGCCGCTCATTGCCTTCAAGTTCATGGACGACTCGCTGCGCTGGTGGGAAGTGGCCGAGGTCAACCCGCAGATCTGGTTCCCGCTGGACATCACCCCTGGTAGCTACATCAGGATTCCCTCATGACGATGACCGATGCCTCCAGCGCTACCACCTATCGCTCGACGCGAGGCCGGTGCCCAATCTTCCGGCTGCAACTCAAGGGCGAGGACTTCCCGGTCACCGTGTTGAACGGGGCTATCCAGCACGCCTACAACACGCATGACGCAGCGGTCCTGGGCATGTCGTCCTCCGAACTGACGACGACCGATGGCATCCTCAACTCCCCGATCGCCTTCTACTACGGCCAGGCTCCACGGACTGAGTTGTTCTGCGGCTACGTCGTCAACATCACCGAGCCGAAGACCGGCAAGGGCAACCTCACCTTCTCTGTGGAGATATTCGGTACCTCCCAGCCGATGCAGATCGGCCGTCCCCGTTACTGGACCAAGAAGACCGTCCCTTCAGCGGTGGAGAACCTGGCCTACTACAACCGGCTGGGCTTCTACGGGCACGATCACACCTATGCCTGGCCCTCCTTGGCACAGACCTCCGAGAGCGACTGGTTGATGTCTGTCGGCCTGACCTCTCGACTGGGTTGGGTGGTCAGCCACCGCTTCGGAGTCGTACTGTGTTACGACCCGGCCGTCCTGTTCGAAAAGGAGGGCGTGTACGCCTCGTTGGTGTCGTCCGACAACCAGGCTTTCGATCCGACTGCTTCCCGGCGTCTGATTGAGTTCACTCCCACCGAGGTGTCCGACACCGTCCCACAGAGCCTGGGCACCAAGGTCGCCTACTTCGACGGCCAGGGCAACATCCAGGTGGCGACACCGACCGGTGACTACCTCGACTACAAGTTCGCTACCGGGTTCGTCATCGACAATCCAGAAGAGGCGGCGATCTACACGACGAGCCAGGAGTCCAGTCCATACCAGTGGAAGCAGAAGGCCGACGCCAACATATGGGGCGACGTTGACATCTTCCCTGGGATGCTGGTCGATGTGCTCACCATGAATCCTCGCTACCTGCAGGCCAAGTACGACGGGCGCTGGATGGTTCACACCGTGAACCACATCATGGATGCCCAGCAGTTCCAGACCCAACTCAAGATGGCCCGCCCGAGCAACGACGCCCGTATCTCCCAAGGTGCCTATCGCCCCTTTTGGGACCAGGCTGGCAAGGCCAGGCCCACGTTGTCGTTGCAGAACGACTACTGGGTGTCGTCGTGGACAGACCTGAGAGTGAGGGATGTGCTGTGAAAGCGATCCTCTACCCATTCCAGATCGGCCTCGACGGCAAGATCAAGGAGACGACCAACTACGACGAGATCGTGCGGGGCCAGGTGATCGACGCCGTGATGACCAACCAGGGTGAGCGGGTGATGCGCCCTCGCTACGGCTGTGACGTGCAGGCGTCGCTGTTCGATCCCTCCGACGAACTGGTCCGCAAGGACGCCGCCTCCATCATCAAGACCCGTCTCTCCAACCTCGTCTCCCGAGCGTTCGTCCGTGAGGTGAGTGTGTCGATCGAAGATCGCACCACTGCATCGGCCAACGTCTTCACGGGTGGCGGGCAGAGCCTGGTCATCTTTGACATCACCTACCGCTCGACGCTGTACAACACCGATACCACCCTTTCGATACCGGTGTCATCGTCCGAGTTCGTGCAGCGTCAGCTAACTCAGGGGACTACCGAACTATGAGCGACACCGGAATCCTTGTCACGATCGAAGACGAGAGTGATACCAGGATCGTTCTCGACTACACCAACCGTGACTTCACGGCGATCCGCTCGCAGTTGGTCGGCCTCGCCAAGGGCCTCATGCCTGACTGGGCCACGGCCGGGGAGGCCAGTGACTTTGGCACGCTGCTGATCGAACTGTTCGCCTACATGGGCGATGTCATGCACTTCTACATCGACCGCACTGCCTCCGAGGCGTTCCTAGGCACAGCAGTGCGACGGCAGTCCGTCCTCTACATCGCTGACATGCTGGGATACCGGCCTATCGGCCAGCAGTCAGCGAGTGTGCTGCTCGACTTCACGCTCGACGCCAACGCCGAGGAGACTGTCACACTTCCGGTGGGGACGAAGGTCTACAACAACGCCGACAACGCCAACAACTTGATGGTCTTCGAAACGAACCAGGAGGTCTTCCTCGACCCGTTGGCAACACCACCGATCCTCACTGGCTCGTCCTTCGCCACCGAGGGAGTCACCGTCCACGATGACCTGATGGGGATCAGCCTGGGCATCCCCAACATCGAGTTCATCCTCCCCCACAAGGGCGTCGTCTTCAACAGCGTGAGCGTGCGCTCCGACGAGGCGGGCCAGAGCCTGCCGTGGACGTTCGTCTCGGACATCTCCATCGCACGGCCGACCCAGGCGGCTTTCACCACGTTCCTGGACGACACCGGGGTGACTCACGTCGTCTTCGGTGACAACACGGCCGGTCGAATCCCAGCGGCCAACGCCAACCTCTACGTGACCTACCGCTTCGGCCAGGGGGCCGAGGCCAACGACCTGTCGGCTGACACGCTGACGGTCATCGCCGCCAACTCGGTCCCCTCAACCACCAACTTGTGGGGTGTCACCGTCCGCAACGCTGCGTCTCCGGTGGGCGGCACCGATCCCGAGTCGATCGATGCCATGCGCTTCTCCATCCCCCGGGCGGCGTCACGGATCAAGAGCCGTGCGATCACGCTCAACGACTACGGCGACCTGGCGATGCAGGTCCCCGGCGTCGCCAAGAGCGTGGCCTACGGCACGGTGTACACCGCTGTCCATGTGCGTATCGCTCCCACAGATGGCAAGGCCACCACCCAGTACATGACGTACCTCTGCGACTCGGTAGAGGCCTACATGGCCGACAAGATCATCGTCGGCTCACAGGTCATGGCCGAGCCGACCGATGTCAACGCTCTCTGGTACCCCGTCTACTGCCGGGTTCTGGTCCATGTCATCGAAGGGTTCAACCGCTCGTCGGTGCGGCTCCAGGTGGAGTCGTTGATCCGCAAGGCGGTGGACTTCGACTTCGTGGACTTCGGCACCAAGATCACCATCGGCAAGATCTACCGCACGTCGCTGTCGATCCAGGGCGTCGAGTGGATCGAGATCATGTGGCTGAACAACACCGAGCCGACCCTGGCCCAGGACAAGCTGATGGCTCCGATCACCAACAACGCCGACCCCAGCCCGATCACGGTGAACGACATGATGACGCCGCCCCTGTTGATCCCACGCATCGTGCCGCCGCTGACAGTGTTCAAGAAGGCCGACGTGCAGACCAAGCAACTCACGTCGTGGGTCGCCAAGCTGACCACCACGGCCGCTCATACCTTCCTGGTCGGGGAGGGCATCACGGTGGCCGGGGTCGATGGAACCTTCAACGGCAACTACATCATCACCGCCGTCACCTCCAACACGATCAGCTACGCCAAGCAGGTCGCTGACATCGCTGCCGTGGCGGCGACCGGCACGGTCACCCAGTACGACACCCACAACCCCGAGTCCGAGGTGGACTTCCCCGGCCTGGACGAGAACGAGCGCACTCACGACGGCCTGTGGGTGTGGGCTGTCGGTGGAGTCGTCGGGTCGTAGCCATGACTGATTCCTGGTGGCCGCTCGGGTACAGGGACCCGGCCTTCGTCGTACAGCGGCAGGTCTACGGCTTCGAAAACGGCGGTGACTACGTCCGTGGCACGTCGGTCACGACCCTTCCTCATACCGCCCTTCGATACGCGTCTACGACCCCTGGGTTCACTGACGCGACGAAGAAGGCATACCTCACTATCAGGTGGTGGGGCCATGAGGTGGTGCGTACGGAGATGACCCCCGGCGTCTTCCAGGTCAAGGAGACTGGTGTCTCCGAGATCAACTGGGGCTGGCCCAACGAGATCGATCCGTCGTGGTCTGAGGTGGCACTGGTCCGCTCGGGCTTCGGCTTCCCGCTGACCCCAGCGGACGGCCAGACCGTGTTCCGTGCCCTGCACTCGGACTTCACCAATCTCAACGACGATGACGACGTGCCACCTGTCGTCTACGACCGGCCGCTGCAGCCGGGGCAGTTCTACTACTACACCTTGTTCTTCAAGACGACGCCGTTCGACTGGATCACCGGCATGCAGGCGCTGGTGTTGATCCCCCACAAGTACGGCTTCGACCAGCACATGTGGGACGCCATCCCTCCTTACTACCAGCGTGTGGACTCCAACCTGCGGGAGGGCGAGGGGCCGCTCCGTCAGATGCTGCGGGTCTTCGGGGCCGAACTCGACTCCACCCGTGAGTACGTGGAGCAGTGGCAGGAGACGTATCACATCGACAAGTGCCCGCTGCCGCTGTTGAAGCAGGTCGGGGCCAACTTCGGCGTGCCTTACAAGGCCGGTGTCGGTGACATCCGATACCGGGCAATGCTCGCTGGCCTGCCCGAGATGCTGGCGATGCGAGGCACCATCACGGCGATGCGCCAGGTCGTGACGACCGGCACCAAGTACGGCGTGGACATCACCCTCGGTGAGAACATCATGCTTCTGACCGACGACTCGATCTTCACCGCTGGCACCGGCAACTGGGGTTCGATGCACCCAGGGACCGGCGTCGCTGGCTGGACGGCCATCTCTTCCGACAAGGTGACCTTGACCAACACCGGCAACAACCCGCCCAGCCCGATGGGCCTCAACTCAATGCGGATCGTCACCGATGACTCGGTGGAGACGACCAACCTCTCCATCACTTGCGGCTGTACGAACGGCACCAAGGGCAACGTCGGTGAGGTCTACCCACTGACCGCTGGCATCCCGGTCAGGCCTGGCTCTCAGTACGCCTTCAGCTTCAAGATGTACCAGGAGCTTGGGTTGAGCACCACCGTGGCCCTGCTCTGGTTCAACGCCGGGGGCAAGCCCAGCGACCTGATCAGTACCTCGCAGGCGACGGCCTTCGTGGGCACGGCCGGTGCCTGGCAGACCTTTCTGTTTCAGGCCGTGGCTCCACCCACCTCGGTCTACGTGACCCCGGCTCTCTACTTCACCAGCCGGGTCACCTCACCGGTCGTCGGCCGTTCCGGGTTCATCGACATCGCTGGCGTGATGGTCTACGTCGTGGACGACGTGTCGGCTCCCAAGCAGTACATCGCTCCCGACAAGTATCTCACCCTGGGTGCCGCCGCCGAGTTCATCGGCCCGGTGATCACGGGTCAGGAAGCCACCACCGGGTTCATCCTCGGAGATCCGTACTACGTACCATGAGCGCCTTCTTCCCCGACTTCATCCGCACGCAGTTGGCGACCACTCCGACACTCTTCGTCGGCAAGACGCTCAAGGTCGTACTGCTGCGCCAGGCCCCTTCGTTCAACAGCGAGGACAGCCGCTACCAGGAGATCAGCACCCTGCCCGAACTGCTCGCCAAGCCTGGCTGGGCTGAGGTGTCTGGCACCACCGGCTACCCGCTGGCAAGCACCATCCCGGCCAACATGTACAAGCCGGTGGGCTTCACCAACAACTACTTCCGAGCCGACCTCTACACCTTCGGCACCCTGGCCGACACCGAGGTCGCTGGCTTCGCCTTCCTGCTGGTCGGCACCTACGGCGGCAAGGTCGATCCGATCGTGATGGTGACGACGAGTCCGTTCGATGTTGGACCGCAGATTCTGAGGGCCACCGATGGGATAACGGCTAACCCGGATATCGGACTACCGGTGCCACCGCCACCATCGAATAACCGCTGGCTATTCTCTTGGGCCGACGCTGCAGGCGGTGCGACCCAGGTGACATCGATGGTCGAGGGGCCGCTGTCGGTGTACCAGGGAGCGCCGCCGTTCGAAGTCAGTCACACTCAGCACGTCTGGCTCTACCCGCAGCGGGTCAACATGATCGCCAACCCCAGCTTCGAATCGGCGTCTGTCAACACTGGCTACTGGTCAACCAACGGGTCGGCCAGCCGGGTTGCCATCCCCAACGCCGCCCTGGTCGGCCCGACCGGCAGCCCTGCTGGTGCCTGGTCCGGTCGGTTCCAGAAGGCGGGCACGGTGATCGCTGAGTCCAACTGGTTCCCCACCCAACGGGAAGAGGACTGGACGATCCAGTTGCATGCCAAGGGCACCGGCAAGCTCAAGGTCGGCTTCGTCGCTTGGAACGACGAGTTCAACGTGCTCGGCACGGACTGGGGCACACAAACGTGGACGCTCAACGCCAGTTCGTTCATCCATATCTCAACGTGTCGCACCGTTGCCCAGGCATACCAGGCTTTGATCCGTCTGGAGTGTGACGGCGGCGATCTCACGATCGATCAGGTGCTGTGCGAGAAGGGCCTGCTCCCGGACTGGGACTACTTCGACGGTGACTCGACCTACGGCGCTCGGGACGACTACATGTGGTACGGCGGTGAGGTCCGCAAGGGTGGCACCTACTCCCTGTGGTATAACAACAAGCGCACCATCTACGGGCGCATGTTCGGCCGTGAAGTTGACAGTACGGCACTGATCACCGACGACGTGATCGCTGAACGAGGCTTCATTTACAAGTGGGTACCTGCGGGAACGTTCATCAACGCCCATCTCGGCGTGCTCTACCCCAACGACCCGATGGCACCGGTCCCGGCCAAGGTCGCTGGCGTGATCGCCTACCGCTCAGGTGTCTCCGACACCGCAGGGGTGGTCAACCCCTGGGTGGTGGATCAGTATCTCATCCCGGCTCTCGGCACCATCTCTACACCCGACACGCCTGACATGGCGATCACCGGGATGGTGCGGCTGTCATTCCGGGCGAGATTCGATGCGATCCTGGGTACCGGGTTCCCGTCAGTCGTGATTAAGCAGACCGCCGCCCCGGTACGGGAATATCTCGTCTTCTTGTATCACCCCAACACTGACCTCATGGTCTTCTCGTCGGCAGATCCGGCGCTGACGAGTTTCACCCAGGCCACGATGCTCGCATCGACACCGCTCGGGGTTGCCCACACCTTTGGTGTCGAGGTCGCTCCCAACGCAACGTCCATCGTGTCCATCCTCGATGGGGTTCGTACTACTCAACCAGCGGGGCAGCTTGTTCTGCCACACACCGCTGCTCCCGTCATGATCGGCGGCGGTGATCCCAACCTGCAAGGGCGCATCTACTGGGCGCAGCTGGAGAAGCTCGACGGCACCGTCATCTGGCGGTTCGACGCCACTGAGTATCCGGGCACGGGGACGAGCTACACCGATCCACGGGGCCGGGTCTGGACGCTGTCCAACGCCAACGCCATCGGGCACTGAGATACTTGGTAGTAGCGTGCTCCCCCCATGGAGCACCTTCTCGTAGCATTCGCCGTGTGGGGCCTGTGGACAGCCCTGATGGAGATGGTGGAGGCCTCGGCCTGGTTCTGGCGGCTCCTGCCCTTCGTGTTGGGGGTCGGGGGCCAGTGCCTGATCGACTACCATCACTGGTGGCTTGGACTCGGCCTGGGTGGAGCAGCGATGATCCTGATGCGAATCAGCGATTTGTTGCTGGTAACTACGGACTGGGTTAGGGTCCTCGTCCTGCGACAGCAACGAGCGACCAGACAATAGGAGAAACGCCATGTACATCGTGCTCGGTGACGGGGAGATGACCCGCAAGGAGTTGACCGAGACACTCCAGGAGTTGATGGACAACACGGGGGACCAGCCGTACTGGTTCGTCGTCCAGGGCAAGGACGACCCCTCTGACACCGACAAGGCCATCGTCAACTGGCTGGACAAGAACGGGGTCTACTACGAGGTGCTGACCGACGACGCCGATGCGATGGCCGACATCTACGGCAACGCTCAGGAGACGCACGTCGCCAAGCGCATCGCTCAGAAGGTCGTCAATCTGCTCAACACCAAGCCCGAGGAAGGCGAGACGACGGCGCAGATCCTGGCGCTCTACGTCTCGGACGACCCCGCTGCCGAAGAGGATCGCTGGCTCAACGGTGTGATCCAGGCCGCAGCCGACGCCGGATTCCCGGCTTTCGTGCTCAACGACGGCATGGTGGAGGTTGACTTCTCTGATCCAGAGGCCGAAGGGGCCGAAGCGGACGAAATAGAGGAAGAAGAGGACGTGCCACCCACCAAGCCCACCAAGGCCGCTGCCAAGAAGGTTGCCGCCAGCCCGAACGGGGCCAAGCCCAAGGTCAAGACGTACACCCGGGAAGACCTGGAAGAACTCTCCCTGACCGAACTCAAGGAGATCGCCACGGCTCAAGGGATCGAACTGCCGCCGCGCACCCGCATCCCCACCTACATCGATCACATCCTGGGCGAGGCCAAGGGTGAGGCACCGGCTGCCGAGATCGATACCCCCCCTATCACGACGACCACTTCGGGCAGCAACACCACAGCCACCATCACCAGCATCAACGGCGTCAGCGCCGAGAGCCTGGCCGAAGCCGCTGCGGGCATCGTGATGCGGAAGATCGTTGAGGCTCTCCAGGGGGTGTGACCATCCCTCCCTGGTAGTGAGATATCCCCTGCGGGCGGGCAGGGGATATCTCAACACAGGGGTTGCATCCGTGTCAAAGATTCTGTATCTTTGACAACATGAGCTTCGACAACCCCGACCCGTTCAACCCGAACCTCACCGACGAGCAGTCGGAGGTTTTTCTCTCGCTCCGCTATGTGGACGGTAAGACGCTGGCTCTGCTGGCGCTCGCCAGCGGATGGACTCCGACTCACGTCGGTGGCGGGGTGGGAGGCATGCTGTTCATCGCTGATGATGGCACGCGCTTCTCGGTGCCGATTGTCGAGAGCGATCAGAGCGTCAAGAGCCTGAGGTCGAACGTCCGCAAGGTGTTGAGACACCGGAAGCCGAACGGCCCACCCCCTCTCGTCATCGTGGAGAGGGTGATCGACTACTTGAAGATGGACGCCTCCCGCGCCACCACGCTTCGCATCCTCGCCTCCGAGGCCGGTGCTCCGACCGTGGCAGGGTCCCCAGTGGAGCCGGTTCCTGATGACGGCGGATCATCGGAACCGGCCCCAGTGGTGACCCCGCCTGGGCGTCATCGTAAGCGACGTATCACTCGCGAAGAGCCTTGGAGCGCACATCGCAACCAAAGTGGCGTGACATACCCGTCCGACGCTGTGATGGAGCGCACCTGGAACGACGGCACGACGGACTTCGCCTGCCGCTGGGAGGGTTGTGACTTCACCGACGACAACGCTCGCACGGTGGCTGCTCACAACGGCGCTCACAAGCGCGGCCAGGGCAAGTCGCCCCAGCCCGAAGTGGATGGCTTCGATCCCAACCACGTCCCCGGCACCAGCCGCACCCGTCGCATCTTCAAGTTGCGCCGTGAGGTTGACGGTGCGCTGACGGCAGCGCTCGCCCAGGGGATCGACTTCTCCGTGGTCGATCAGGCCGAGTGGATCGCCACCTGGATCATCGACCACCGCGTCGAGCCAGTGAAGGGCAGCGGCGACGAGGCCGACGAGGTTGAGTTGACCCCGGAGCAGATCCTGGACCGGATCGCAGCCCTGGCCGACCGTGGTCGTGGCAAGATCCTGCGGGAGCAGGTTGATAGCACTCAGGCCCTGGCCGAGGACTATCTGGAGCAGTTGACAGAGGCTCAGGCCCAGCGTGACGCCGCTCTTGCTAAGGCCTCCCGAGTTGAGGGTAACCTGAGCGCCCTAAGAGACATGTTCAACGAAACGTTGGCAGACCCGGAGGTAACACAGTGAACGTGGCGGAACTCATCGACTCAGTGATCGACAACGGCGGCGACGGCCAAGCCGTGGTCAGCGAACTGATCAAGTACGGGCACTTGCCCCCGGACGCCAACGACCGACCGGCTGGTAAGACAGCGCAGGAGGTCCGCACGGTGGAAGAGCTTCGCACCAAGATGCAGACGTGGCTGGATGCATGAACCTCATCAAGCGCATGCTCACCGTCGTGATCAACATGACTATGGTGATACTGCGGTGACGTTTGCCGTGATCTGATCAACGGGTAGCAAACGCAGGTGATCGACTTCCTTCGTGCTTTCGGCATCGCCCTCGGACTGTTCCTCGCCTTCGGGGCCGGGGCCTGGCTGGAGCAGGGTGGCAAGAGCAAAGACGACGACTATGACGACGAGTAACACCAACAACAAGGAGAAACAACATGAAGAAGCTCATTGCAGCCCTGTTCGTGGGGTTGACCCTGTCGGCCGCGCCGGTCGTCACCGAGGTCAGTGGCTCAGGGGGCCAGGTGGAGGCGGCGTGCAGCTATCACCACTGGTCGTCCAACGTCGAACGCTGGCACTCGACGGCGCTGGCTCAGGGCTGGTCGGAGTGCCAGTGGTATCACCTGTCCTGCATCATCTACCGGGAGTCCCGGGGCAACCCGATGGCTTACAACCGTTACGACGCTGCCGGTGGTAGCCGGGGACTGACGCAGATCAACGGCGTCCACACTGGGTGGCTCGGTCGGGCCGGGATCATCCGCTGGCCCTACGACCTGTTCACGGCGTGGCGCAACCTGCGCGCTGCGCAGGCTCTCTACAGCCGTGCGGGCTGGTCACCGTGGGGAAGTTGCGGGTGAAGCTCTGTGCCAACTGCGCCAGCGTGGTCGATCTTGACGGCTTCGTGGAGTGCAACGACTGCACGATGGAGGAGCGGGCGCTGGCCGATGACGCCGCCCGCATCATCACGGTTAACGTCGAACACGCCTTCGTGGACGGCCGAGAGGCCACCGACGAGCGTGCCTGGTTGGCTCGCTACCGGGAGGCGAGGGGACGATGAGCAAGTTACGAGATGACGCCATCGCTCAGATTCAGGTGCTGACCGAAGCCCTCAACGCCGAGAGGGCGTTGGCCGACGACCTGGCCCTCGTCGTCCATCTCTCGATCAAGTACGGACGCCCGCCCGAGCAAGCGGCCGAGGTGTATGCCCGCTACCGGGAGGCGAGAGCGTGAGCGACGACGACTTGCGGCCCACCAACAGTCGTACCGGCGAGGTCCAGGACACGCCGCTGATCGATGACTTGGCCGACGTGCTCAGCCGCATGGTCGTCGGGTGGGAGCCGATCATCGGGCACGACCTGGCCCAACACCCTGAGGTGCAGCGGGTGATGGCCCGTTACCGAGAGGCCCGTAAGTGACCATCGCCCGGTGGATCTCGTTGGCGGTGATGGCAGTCCTGCTCGGCCTCACTGTGTTACTGATCATCGACGTGCAACGGAGGAAGCGATGACCGATCCCGCAGTGCGTGCCGCTGTGGCGACGTTGCTGGTGTTCGCTGTGATCGTCTGGCTGGGTGTTCTGGTCAAGGTGATGACGAAATGATCGTCAACGACTCCGAGTACACCGACGAAGAGGCGCGCCAGTACGCCGAGAGCGAGCGCGACCTCCACACCCCGGCCAATCAAGAGGACAACGGTTACGAGCGTTGCGCCTACTGTCACTACACCCGCCACCCTTGTTCGGTCCACGAACTGGCGTCGCTGGTGCTGGCCCTGTTGGACCGGCCATGAACGACTGGCGTGACGCCGCCGCCATCTTCTTCGCCCTGCTCATCACGTCGGTGTGCCTCGGCGTGTTCTGCTACGTCGGATGGTGGGTCGTCTCCGTGGTGAAGGCGGGATGATGGGCGGCACCTTCACCATCTACCCGCCCGACTACGACGGGCCAATAGAGGACGGCTACCGCTGCAACAACGAGAGCGAGTGGGTGGCGAGCCACCTCAACAAGGGCGACCGCTGCTGGTTCCGCAAGAACAAGCTCTCGATGCGTCCCGGCACCTTCATGAGCGCCTGGTTCTACGACGGAGTGATCGCCGAGGTCTACGAAGACGATCCCGACGACTTCATCAGGTGGTCGTTGTTCCTCGACCTCGGTGACGAACTACGAGCGGAGGCTCCATGAGTGACGAGAAGCTGACCCCGGAGCGGGCCGTGCGCCTGTTGCGGGCCAAGGGTGCCGAGTTGGAGGCCCAGGTGCTGTCGGACCTGGCCGCTGATCCTGACGGCAGCGATCCAACGCTCACACGGTCCACCTATCTCGCCGCCGACATCGCCCTCATCGCCCAACTGGTGGCCGACCACATCGAGCGCACCGCCTACACGCTCACCACGTCGGCGTCGAGCGGCTCGTTCACCGCCACGACCCATCAGCGGGTGAGCCGCGGCTACCTCAAGTCGATCCTGGAGGTGACCGAGTTCGATGTCGGCTCCAGGGAAGAAGCCGAGTACGTGATGGAGTTGAAGGCCGAGTGCGACGCCTACCTCGGCCGACGCTGGGGACCGGATCACCCCGACTACGACGAGATGGGCCAGTGAGCGAGGGATACTTGATGAGTGAGCGACGACGACCGAGCGATCCTGACCGTTACCTGTGGTGGGCTGGCTGTGATGCTGGTGATCGTGTTCATCATCTCGGTCTGGAAGAACGATGACTGACTCCACCCTGATACCGGCGTCAGCCGAAGAGATCATCGAAGTGCTGTGGCAGCGCCTGCGTGACGGCACGGCCCACTCGGCCAACTGGGGCACGGCGCTGGACAACAGCATCTGGCACGTTGGTACCTACACCTACATCAACGGCATCATGCTCCACGTTGACTTCGACTTCGAAGGCATGTGGCTGATGGAGGTGTGCTTCCGTGACCCCGAGCACCGTGGTGATCCCACTCCGGTGCGCTGGCTGGCTGTCGCCACGATCCACGGAGACACCCGGCACGCCTGGTACCCGACTATCACACCGCAGTACTTCTTCGACCGTACCGTCAAGGCCTGGGACGTGATCGAATGGGCCACGGCCTGGTACAAGGCACTCGACCTGTCCCGCCATGGCTGAGGGTGACTACACGATCGTTCCGCCGATCATCTTCGACGCCACTCAGCACTACCTCGACCCCGAGTCGGTCAAGCGCACGGCTTGCGGTATCAACTTCACCGACAAGGACTGGACGACCGACGACGCTGCCGAGCATCACCACATCTGTTGGCAGTGCTTCATCGTTGGTGACTTGCACGATGAGGTGAAGCAACTGCGGAAGGTGGTCGATGCTGCCTACGAGTGGAAGGAAGACCCTGAGTCAGGGCCGCTGCGTGGGCGGCTCTCGGAAGCCCTCGCTGCCTACGAAGAGTGGTCTAACCCGGACTTTGAGATCGAATGAACATCGACCTCTCGCCAGACTTAGTCAAGGAGTTGCGCCGACGTGCCAAACACATGGGCGTCAAGCCAGAAGAACTCGCTAGCGCCTACTTGCGAGTGAGATTGCGAAGGGCTGATAGCCCGGTATCACTCAAGACCAAGGCCTACGCAGGCAAGGCCATGATCCTCTACGAAGAGCCGCCCGATGAATGGTGGAACGAGTGATTGTTTCTAGCAACCGCTACGATGAACACATGACCTGTGGTGATACCTGGATGGACTACGAGGACGGTCAGCATGAGTGTGGCCTGCCGATCAACCACCAAGGCTGCTGCGCCTGCGGCAAGTGCGGCGTCGTCCGTCTGCAGCGCCGAGCCGACCCCTACGCCGTGACCTTCAACCACGACATCCCCGAGACACACCGTGAGGGTTACCTGTCGGTGGAGAACCTGGAGAAGATCCAGGCGATGAACCTGCAGGACTGCGACCTCGGCTTCCAGGTGTCCTACGACGGCCGGGTTTGGATCTGCGTCAACGGGGTAGCTTTCTTGCGGTTCAAGCCCACGAAGAAGACTGATGACTGACGACGAGGAACGTATCTTGATGACGGGGATGCTCGTCGGCAAGCTGCTGGGTGCTGGTATCACCGCCTATGTCCAGGTGGACGATGCTGGGCAGTACACCGACGAGGTCGCCGTCATCCTCCACGACGAGCCGTACGAGCCGGTCAAGGTCGTGGTCAAGGTCATCTCCTAGGTCCCTGGCGGGAACCCAGGCGAGAGGCCCCCGAGAGAGGGGGCCTCTTCCGCGTCCAGGGGTCGGGTGTTACTGTGCCCGCAACGAGGAAGAGGCCAGGCGTCACGCACCTGGCCTCTTCAATCACCTCGCTGTAGGAGAGGTAACGCATGAAGTATACAGGGGGGCTACGGCTCAGGCGAGAGCACCGGCTGGTGCTGGAGCAGATGGAGTGGCCTGCCGATCGCATCAGCCGACCAGCATGGCGTGGCGTCATGGAACTGCTGTTCGTGCTCGCCAGCCACTACCCCCGAGCCTGTCCAGGGATCGACACGATCGCCTACGAGGCCGGTGGAGTATCACATCGAACGGTCCAGTACTGGATCGCCAACGCTCAGAAACTAGGGCTGCTGGAGGTGCTTCCAGACCAAGGGATCAAGAGCCGATGGGGTTCGTCCAAGACGAATCTCTACGTGATACCGGCCTTAGACAAGGTGAGCCGTGGCGCAATACTGACCTCACGCCGTGGCGCAAGCGTTGCGCCTCGCCGTGGCGCAAGCGTTGCGTCACGCCGTGGCGCAATGCTTGCACCCAAAGGAAGAAGTACTACGTACTCCTTACCAACAAAGGACCCTTCGGGTCGGAAGACTTCGTCTTCCTCCCCTACGGAACGTGCGACCTCCGGTCGCACTACCGTCTCGGCCATGAACCGAGAGCCAGGGGAGACAGACGCAGAGTTCCGACAGCGGATCGCTGCGGCGGCGGGAGCCAAGCGACTCGCGGTTCGGCCGCGGCAGAGTGAGCGCAGCCCAGCCCAACGAACCGCGTCACACTTCGCCACCGGCTGGGTCACCATGGTCGAAGAGAACCCCGAGTTCCGTGACATCCGCCCGTGGGAGTCGAAGGGGATGACCACCGGGTATCTCAACAGCGTGTTCTTCTACCCGGAGGCCGGTCGGGTCTACGAGGAAGACGAGGTGCGTGCGTTCATCGAAGACTTCATCGAAGCGGTGCGTACCTCACGGGTGCAGGTCAAGGCAGGGCAGTCGGCGTTCATGCGCTTCACCGGCTGGTGGGGTCGCTCCGACTGGTCGTCGGTGAAGGAGGACGAGCGCCCGTTCATGGGCTGAGTTCAAGTTCCCTTCAGGGTTGACGGCCCCGTGAAGGGTGCGTTACATTCGGCATCCCACCGAGTTCACCCCCCAGGGCCAGCGAACAGTTGCAACATGGTCCTGGGTTACCCCTGGGGGGGCCTCTCGTTGGACAAGTGAAACGAGGTAGAACCAGTGGGAACGTTGACCGTGCCGCCTCCTGGCACGTACCAGGAGCTAGCCGCCGAGAACCAGACAGCCATCCAGGAGTGGCTGGTCTATCTGAAAGCACAGCACGACGCTGACGGCATGCGGGGCGATCGTGCGGTCGGATTCTGGTCGCATGGCCCACGCCGCAGCGGCACGACGTATCTTGCGTCGGTGGCTGTGAAGCGTGCGGTACGGGAGAAGGATCGTGACCTGTACGGCACGATCGATTGGGAGTACACGACGTTCGCAGAGGCCGTCGAGCTAGTCCGCACGGGCTGGGACGAGACGGCCCGACTCAACCCCAACGACGAGGGGGCCTGGCAGGATGCGATGCGCGTCGAGCGCATCGCTGACCGGTTGTGGAAAGAGTGCGATCTGGTTTGGGTGGACGATGTCCACCCCGGAGTATCGAGCATGGAGTTCTTCGGGCGTCACATATTTCCGAAGTTGGAGTACCGCGTCAAGATGGGCAAGGCGACTGTTGTGTCAACGTCGTTCTCTGCCAAGCAGTTGGGGATTCTTGAACCAGTTGTACGCGACCTCTTCGTGATGTGTGAACCCCGGCGTGCAGAACGGTGACCTGGAAGCCAGCTTCCCGGAGCGGCTCATCATCGTCCTGGAGGGTGTACTAGCCCTCGTCGTCCAGGAACGCCAACACACCGGCCGGTTCCGTCGCACTGACACCATCACGTATCACATCATGTGGCACGAAGTGCCGATCAAACGCTTCATCGTGACCAAAGAGCGCTATCCCCACTACGAGTTGGAGATCGTCACGTTCTTGGGCGAGTCGCTCGCTGACCAGGCTGCCCAGTACCTGCAACGGATGAACGTGCCATACGACAGTATCAACTACGAGTCCATCGATGACTTCGTGATGATGCTGCCGTACCAGCGCAACGTCAGGGCCGTGTACGACTCAGACCCGGAGAACCTGCACCGCTTCGGCCAGGTCGGAGTCGCCGTGGTCAGAGGCGAGGACTGGTAGGCCATGGCGAACTGGCAGCACGCCTTCCTGTCCAGCATCGTCCTGGACGAGTCGATCAAGGAAGCCGTTGACGCCGGTATCACCACGGAGTTCTTCCGTGACCCTGGTTTCGCCAGCGTCTACGAGTACATGCTCAAACACTGGTCGAAGTACGCCACCGCTCCCGACGAGCACGTCGTCCACGGTGCCTTCCCCACCATCACCTGGACCAAGCAGACTCAGCCGCTGACGTATCTCATCGATCAGATGCGGCACGACCGCAAGTTGGTCATCCTCATGAACGGCCTCAAAGAGGCGTCCGAGTACGTTCACGACGAGGATGCCGACGAGATGCAGGGCGTGCTGCAGCGTGCCCTGACCACGGCCCGCATCGAAACGTCGGAGTCCTATGACGAGGACTTCACCGCCCAACGTGCGGCCATCGAAGAGATGCTGCTCACCCGCATGGATGACCCCGGTCGCCTGCGTGGTATCTCCACCGGCTTCTCCGGGATCGACTACGTGACCGGTGGGTTCCAGCCCGAGCAGTACGTCGTCCTGATGGGCACACCGAAGAGCTTCAAGTCGGCCACGCTGCTGGCGATGGCCCGTGCTGTCCACCAGCAGGCCAAGACACCGCTGTTCATCGGCTACGAGATGTCGAACGTGGAGCAGACCGACCGCCTGCTCTCGCTCATCTCCGGTGTCGGCCTGACGAAGATCATGAACGGCACCCTCAACCAGAAGGAGTACCGCGCTGTCCAGCTTGCGCTGTCACAGATGGAGGGCATGTTCCCCTTCGTGTTCTCAACTGATATCACAGCAGCTACGACTGTGGGGGGCGTACAGGCCAAGGTCCAGAACTATCAACCGGACGTGGTCTTCGTGGATGGCGCTTATCTCATGCAGTCGGAGTTGGACAAGGTAGAGCCAGGCTCGGCCCAGGCCGCGACCTCCATCAGCCGCTCGTTGAAGCGCATGGCCCAGGCGCAGAAGATCCCCGTCGTCGTCACCACTCAGGCCTCCCTCTCACGTTCGAAGGGGGGCCTCACTCTTGGCTCGGCCATGTACACCCAGGCCTGGGGCCAGGACTGTGACGTGATGCTCGGCGTGGAGCGCGTGATCGAAGACAACAAGGACCCCGACGACGACACCGGCATCGTCCTGGTGAAGTTCAAGGTGGTCGAGTCACGGTCAGGCCCACGCAAGGAGACGTTGCTGGAGTGGGACTGGTCGAAGGGGAGTGTGCGAGAGATCGACCCGGCCAAGGTCAAGGCGTCGATCGAACGGTCTAAGCGGGGTTACAGCTATGAGGACGAGGATGACTAGGGGGCTTGCATGTTAAGCAACAGCATGTTCAGCCTGCGTTCCATCTTGGAGAGCGCAGGGGTGATACCGGTACGGGAGCCGGACAAGAAGATCTACGCGCCCTGTCCACAACATGAGAAGCGGACGGGGAAGCAAGACCGACACCCGTCGTGGTCGATCAACAAGAAGACCTTCGTCCATCTCTGCTTCTCCTGCCGCTACAGCGGCTCGCTCACCACACTCCTGTTCGACCTGCTCGGGACCGTCCCCGACGATCTCGACAAGGCGATGCTCAAAGAGTTCTTCGTCCAGCGGAGCTTGGAGACTCGCGAGCACCCCGAGGAACATGTCGAGCCGGTCCTGTCCGACCGGCCACCGCTCACCGAGTGGAGCCTCCGCAACATCCTCCGTGACGTACCGCAGCGCCTGCTCAACCTGCGCCGGTTGATGCGGCCAGCGGTCGATCACTACGAGGTTCGCTGGGATGGTGATGCCAAGCAGTGGGTGATGCCACTGCGCTCCGCGACGACGGGTGACCTGCTCGGAGCGCAGTACCGTCAGAAGGGCCTCGTCCTCACCCTTCCTGAGGGCGTGCCCAAGGCCACCACACTGTTCGGCTTCAAGCAGTGCTGCGAGTTCAACTACTGCGCCATCGTGGAGTCACCACTCGACGCCGTACGGCTGGTCGGTATCGGTGTACCAGCGGTGTCATCGCTCGGAGCCTTCGTCTCCCATGAGCAGGTGCGCCTGCTTGCTACCAACTTCACACGGGTGTACCTTGCCCTGGACAACGACAAGGCGGGCAACAGCGCGTGCGAAGTGCTCGGCCCGATGTTGAGGAAGGCAGGCACCGCACCGATGCGTTGGAACTACACCGGCCTGGTGGACGACGAAGGCGAACCGGCCAAGGACCCTGGCGACGTGGACACCGACGAGGCGCTGGCCGACTCCTGGTCACGCACGTTGCGGATGGGCTTGTGAAGTATCCCGAGTTTCCTGGACACGTACCTGACAACGATACGTCGATCAATGGGGCGTACCACGCCATCCACACCCGTGAGGATCGGTGGAAGGCGATCACCGCTCTCATCACACAACGCCCTCTTAGTTGTGATGAGATAGAGGTCATCACTGGCTGGCCGCATCAGAGTGTTAGCGCACGTATCCGAGAGCTTGTGCTCAAGAAGAAGATCTATGCCACCAAGGAGCGGCGTAAGTCACGACACAACGTAAGTGTCAGGGTCTACGACCTCATGGTGAACCGTCGCCGTACTGTTCCTCGCCAATAGTCATGGCGCACAAGAAGCACTACGTACTTACCTACGACGATGGTGAGACGGTCGATCTGTACTGCGATGTTCTCCGGTTGGGTGACCATTGTGTCAATATCAAGGAGGGGAACTACAAGAAGCCTGCGAAGTTGCGGTGGCTGATCTACAACCCTCGTAGCCCCAACTCCATCCGGGCGGCGCTGGAGATGGCCGCTCGTCACGCCACAGACAACGCCCGAGTGTTGACATACCTCCACATCAACAACGGCAGTTTCGTTTGGGGCAAGGAACTGTGTGACCTGTTCGGCACCGCTGCGCTGGAGCGCGTACGAGAACTGCGCTACCAGTACGGCTGGCCCATCCAGTCGAAGACCTCACGCGGCAAGGGGCCGTGGTGGTACGGCCTGTTCCTCGACCCACCCCCACCCCGACGAAGGATGATCCCCCGTGGCAACTACGACGACACTTAAGCGCCCCATCCGTGTCACTCTGGAAGAGCGTGACGGCGAGGTGGTGGCGGTGTGGGTCAAACACCGGTATCGCTTCTTGTTCAGCGACGGCCGCACCCTCGACGTGACTAGCGCCCGTGATGACAGCGACCTGCGGGAGGCGGTCTTGGCCTACACCAAGGCCGAGCGCATCGAAGGTGTGGCTACGATCCCCCTTCCTGAGCCAGCCGTGGCTCCGAGGAAGCGTTCGGTGAAGCGTGGAGTTACGCCCGTATCAGACTGAGGCCATCGACCGGATCGTCCAGCGACACAACCTGCTGCTCGCCCTCACCATGGGTGCGGGCAAGACGGTCACCGCTGTCGCCGCCATCCGTAGCTTGCGACGCCAGCGTGTGGTCAACAACGGGGTGATCTTCGCCCTCAAGTCCACCAAGTGGCACTGGATGCGGGAGATCGCCAAGGTCGATCCACGGGCCAAGGTCCAGGTGGTGGACGGTGACAAGCGTGCCCGCAGCTACGCCATCCGCCACGCTGACCAGTACCACTACACGATCATGCACTACGAGTGCCTGGTCAACGACTGGGACCTCATCAAGGAGTACCTGCCGATCGACTTCGTGGTGCTGGACGAATGCACCTACATCAAGGGCTTCGCTGCGAAGCGTTCCAAGAAGGCCAAGGTGCTGGGCAAGCACGCCGCCGTCCGCATCGCCCTGTCCGGTCAGCCAGTCGAAGGGGTGCCCGAGCACCTGTTCAGCATCATGGAGTTCGTTGACCCCGAGGTGCTCGGTGGCTTCCACAAGTTCGATTCGACGTTCATCGTAAGAGATGGCTGGGGGAGGCCTCTTCGCTACCGTAATCTTCCGTTGATAACACAACGCCTGGGCCAAGCGATGTACCGCAAGAGCCGGGAGGACATCGCTGAGTGGCTGCCCGAGATGGTGGAGAAGGAGATGCCGGTCGTCCTCGACCCCATCACCATGAAGCTCCACGACAGGGTGAGGGACGACCTGTCGTTGGCGATCGATCAGGCCCTATCAGGGGGTGCCAAAGGGTCCTTTGACGTTCTCGCACACTACGGGCGTACCACCTCCGGCGGGGTGGGTACCAGCCTGATGGGCCAGGTCATGAGCCGTCTGCTCGCGATGCGGATGTTATCGAGCCATCCGCGCCTGCTTCTGTACAGCGCTGATGACTTCGATACGGAGCTATCACGGCGTGGGAGTGAGTACGCCTCAGAGCTTCGAGCTTCTGGTGCGCTCAAGTCTCTCCCTGAGCACCACGTCAAGCTGGACACCCTGGTGGAGACGGTGGTGGCGATCCTGGACGAGGACCCTCGCCACAAGGTGGTGGTGTTCAGCTACTTCAAGCCGATGCTGCGGATGATCGCCACCGAACTGATGGGTGCCGTCAAGAGCGGCCCACTCGGCGCTGGCCTGACGATGATCACGGGTGACGTGTCTGGCCCGGAGCGTGACAAGCGCATCCAACGCTTCAACAACGATCCATCCTGCCGCATCTTCCTGTCCTCGGACGCCGGGGCCTACGGCATCAACCTCAACCAAGGTTCACACCTGCTGTGTTACGACCTTCCGTGGTCTAGTGGTGCCCTCGCTCAAAGAATCTCACGCATTGACCGCACCGACTCAGCCTTCAAGCAGATCAACATCGGCTACATGTTCGGCCTGAACACCATCGAAGAGCGCATGTACAACATGCTCCAGCAGAAGCGCCGGGTTAGCCGTGCCTTCATCGACGGCGAGTACGACAACAAGACGGGTGGTATCTCACTGGACTTGGAGTCTTTGCGCGAGTTCCTCGACGCCGTATAGCGCCCTACCGGAAGGGGAATGTTCTCCTACACCCAACAAAGGAGAAACACCATGGGTAGTCAGAGCCAGGGGCAGGCCGGAAGCGGGGGGCAGAGTCAGGACCAGCCGACTCGTCCGCAGCAGGTCAACCCCAACGACCCGACCGATCCGAGGAACGATCCCAACTACGATCCGACCACGGACCCCAACTACGACCCCAACGATCCCAACCGGGACCCGAGGATGCCGCGACAAGGCCGGTGACGGCACAAGGCCCCCGCTACGGCGGGGGCCTTCTCGCGTAACAGGGAGAACCCACCCAGGTCGCTCCCCATAACCACAAAGGAAGCGTTCGGTCGGCCGGGGCGAGGGGCGCTCCCCATAGGGGGCGACCTAGCTTTGACCGCCTTAGGACAGGGTTAGTGGTTGCTACCCCGTTACCTGGGTGGGTTCTAGCCACTGAGGGTTCACTGCCACATGGGAGCGGCGGGGAGGCCCGAAGGCGACGACCCGGTGCATCATGGAACAGCTTCTGCTCATAGGCAGGTACCACCGTAGCACACCCGTGTTGTGACACGGCGCATGGTCGAAGTGGTACCTTGTGGGGATGCCAGAACCCAAGAAGCGCCGCACCGTACCTCGCCAGTCACCGTCCACCGTGGTGGACACCACCGTTCGTGAGTACATCATGAACCGCTCCCTACGGGAGAAGTCCGAGACGGACGAGGGCAGGCTCAAGAAGCAGTTGATGGATGAGCTAGCTGCTCACGGCAAGCTCAAGGAGGGCGGGCACCGGGAGATCGACCTCGCTGCACCTCAGGCCTTCCCCTCCTATAAGGGGGGTAAGGCGGTCATCAAGAACATCACCGGCATCGAGCGCAAGCGCCGTGTCTCCCAATCCCTGAACGAAGAGCGCACCATGGCTCTGCTCAAGGAGAAGGGCCTGCTGGATCTCTGCACCGAGGTAGTGGTGGTGCTCAACGAGGACGCCGTGCTCGGGGCCAACTACTCAGGCCAGATCGCAGACGAGGAACTGGCTGACCTCTACGACGAGAACGAGACGTTCGCCTTCTACCTCGTTGAAGGCACCGCCGATGCCACGTAAGGACTGCGTCGAGATGAAGGTCCGCTTCCCGCCCACCGTGCGTGACCGGCTGGAAGCGGAGGCCGAGCGACGTGTGGTGTCGATGAACCTGTTGGTCGAGAAGGCGGTCGAACGTTCCCTTGATGAGTGGGAGAAGCAGAAACTCTGCTAGCAACTACACTGCTAACGTGGCTACTAGCCACTTGGAACACACAAAGGAACACATGAGCTACGAAACGACATGGTTCTCGGAGCGGCGGGGATACGTTCGGTGTCGCACGATCGGCCACTCCTGGTTCGACTACGACTCCACCTGGACCACCACCATGGGTTACCCACTGACCCTGCGCTGCGAGCGCTGCGGTACAGAGCGCCGTGATGTGATCGGTGCCTTCGGACAGCTAGTCACCCGCCACTATCACAAGCCAGAGAACTACGACCTGACTCCCGGCGAAGAGCGGTTGGCCCGCAGCGACTTCCGCCTCATCCTGTTGGAGCTACGCAACGAGGATCGTCCACCCCAGGCGCGTGCGATATGACCGACATCCTCACACCACCGGCCGAGGTCGAGCCGCCTGCACCAGCCGACGACAAGCAACCCTGCGAGGTCTGCGGTGAGCCGTTCACCACCGGCCCAGGCATGGCTCGTCACATGGCGAAGGTGCATCCAGAGGTACGGATGAAGACGCAGGACACCGAGTGTCCCGAGTGCGGCAAGTGGCTGACCAACGGCAGCCTCGTCCGTCACCGTCGCAAGGTGCATGGCATCTATGCCCGCCGTAGCCGTGGCCCAGGTCGTCCTCCTGGTAGCAAGAACATGCCCGCTAAGACTCCTGCTACTGTGCGAACGCACGTAGACAGGAACACCAGCCCCTTGACGGCTGATCAGATCACAACGGCGGCAGCTATCAGTCTCTTCCCTGCTGGGGTACCCACCCGGAAGCTCCAGGTGCTCCTGCGTTGGCACGAATCAACGCTGACATTCCTACGAGAGGTTCAAGATGAGTGACGCCGTGACCGAACGGTTTGCCGACCTGGACTACCCCGGTCGCAAGAAGCCAGTCAACCGAGACGCCGTGCCAGCGTCGTCTGATACCACCGAATGGGACGAACGTCCGGTGTACTACCTCGTCAACGGCGAGCGCCGGGAGTTCTTCTTGATCTCCCACCTCGCCAAGGCGCTGGGCTACAGCGTCCAGTCGATACGTGCCTGGGAGGCGCAGGGTCTGCTCGCTCGTACCCCCTACCGTTCGCCGCGCACCAAGGCACCGGTCGCTGCGGGCCGGTCGAACAAGGGCAAGCGGCTCTGGACTCGCGAGCAGATCGCAGGTATCGTTCGCATAGCGAAGCGGCACAAGGTGATCTTTCCTGACCGCAAGGGCATCAAGCATCCCCCGACGCCAACCTTCGCACGGGAGGTCGGAGAGTTCTTCTCCACCCTCACGGCACAAGACACACACTGACATTGCAATAACACAACACACTGCGAGGAACCATGAGTCCCACGAAGCGACCCGCTCGTCGCGTCCCACGCCAAGGTGACGCCGAGCCGACCACCCCGCCGCCAGCCGCCACGAATGGCGACGGCGACGAAGACGAAGACGACGACCCACCGCCGCGTCCGAAGAAGAAGGCATCGTCCGGTCCCGAGACAGCCCTGCGTGGTGGCTACACCGCGGCGCAGCAGATCATGGACTCCACGTCTGACTTCGCTCAGACGTTGAAGCTGGAAGAGAAGGCGGTCTTCATCAAGTTCCTGGAAGACGTGCCCTACGTCTCGTTCCGTCGTCACTGGATCGAACGCTCGTCCAAGGACGGCAAGAGCCTGCGTGCCTGGACATGCCTCAAGTCCGTCAACAAGGAGTGCCCGCTCTGCGAGATCGGTGACCGCCCGCAGGCCGTCGCCGCCTACAACGTGGCGCTGCTCGGTGACGAGGGCCAGGTGCTGCTCAAGTCCTGGGACCTCGGCCCCCGCCTGTTCAATGTCATCAAGGGCTACAACAACGACCCGAAGATCGGGCCGCTGACCCGTGGCTTCTTCATGGTCAGCAAGACCGGCAAGAAGGGCACCGTCCAGCACAACGTGTCGGTGGTGTCGAAGACGGCGTTGGAAGAGGACTACGACATGGAGGTCCCCGACCAGGCGGCACTCGACCGCTTGGAGCGCTACGGTCCTGACGTGGTGACCATTCCGAAGACCAAGGAACTGGAAGAGATCGCGTCCGAGTTGGACGACGACTACGAGTAGAGGGATGCGTCGGGCACCCCATCTCATCCTCGACCCCGTCGAGCTTCGCCATGCTGTTGCTGAGATACGACAGCACGACATCGTCACCATCGATATCGAGACGACGAAGCTGTCGCCACGCCTCAACACGTTGCGATGGGTCGGGATGGGGGTGCCCGGTCGCGTCTTCCTCGTACCGGTGCAGCATCCCAAAGGCCTGCTGCTCAAACCCGAGCGCAAGGTCAAGACGACGAAGTGCGCCGAGTACCCGCCGCCTGACCCACGGGGCATGACACCTGGCGGCAAGCCGTCGAACGCCACCATCGAAGTGCTGCGGCCAGCGGAGTACGCCCCGCCACCCGATCAGATGTTCGCTGACGAGGTCTGCTCCCTCATCAAGCCGATCCTGTTCAGCACACGCATCGCCAAGCTCGGCCACAATGTCAAGTTCGACCTGGAATCCCTATCGAAGTACTTCGATGATGAGATACCGCCGCCTCCCTACCACGACACCCTGATACTGCGGCACATCCTCAACGAGGATCACATCAGCTACTCGTTGAAGGAACTGACCTGCAACCGCTACAAGATCCCGCGCAAGGAGCGGGCCACGTTCTACCCGCCGCTGGGCGAACTGGGTACTGACAACTTCGCACTCGACGTGGTGGCCCGGTACCTGGCTAAGGACTTGCGGTATGCGTGGCTCTCCTTCTGCAACGACTGGCCCCGGCTCCGTGAACTGCAGGACGCCTACGACTTTGAGATGTCGATCTACCCAGCGATCATGGCGATGGAGTACGCCGGGTTCCCGGTGAACCTGGACGAGATCGACCGAGTCCGTGACGATCTCGACACTGGCATCCACGCTGTGGAAGAAGAGGTCTGGCAACGCACGGGTGACTCGTTCAGCCTCAGCCTGACCGACAAGAAGCGATGGGTGATGTTCGGGGAGGGCAAACCCCTCTATGGCGATCACAAGCGGCCACTCATCAGCCAGAGCCTGCCGGTGATCTCCCGCACACCCGAGGCCCAGGTACCTCAGGTCACCCAGGGAGTGTTGGAGGCCTACCAGAACACGGGCAACGAGGTGGCCTCGCTGTTCCTGCAGTGGTCGGAGTTGGAGAAGCTGCGGGGCACCTTCATCGGCTCCCCGGATGGCGGCGAAGACGGTAAGCCCACCGGCATCTACCGCTTCCTCCGACCGACACGCACCTTGCCCACGGTCCACACCAGCTTCAAGCAACACGGCACGAAGACCGGACGCCTGTCAGCATCGGAGCCGAACCTGCAGCAGTTGCCCAAAGGAGAGACGGCAGGAGCCACGATCCGTGAACTGTTCGTAGCCGGGTATGGCTACGTCCTGATCGTTGCCGACTACGACCAGATCGAACTGCGCTGCGCTGGCTACCTCTCCCGTGACCCGAAGATGCTGCAGGTCTTCCAGCGGGGCGAGGACATCCACCGCCGAGCGGCCTCGGTGATGTTCCAGGTGCTCCCGGAGGAAGTCACCGACCCTCAGCGCAACCTCGGTAAGACACAGAACTTCGCCGTGCTCTATGGCGCTGGCGAAGAACGCATCGCCGTGGTCGGTCACATGTCGAAGAAGCGGGCGCGTGTGATGATCCGCAACTACTACGAAGAGTTCACCGAGCTAGAGCCTTGGAAGGAGCGGGTGCTGCGGGAGGCCCGTGATGTAGGAGATCGTGCTGACCCAACACGTTTGCCTCCATACGTGGCTATCCCACCCTTCGGCCGACGCCGCAGGCTCCCAGACCTGTTCCACCCTGAGTTCAAGCCAGCCCGTGCGGCCGAGCGCCAGGCTGTCAACGCCAGGGTCCAGGGCTTTGCTGCCAACATCTCAGCGCCGTAAG
>Ga0105242_10000565_pt1 | contig 29350 bp, 23 predicted proteins | sample KBSM24metaG_FD_81521 | JGI IMG/M metagenome (GOLD analysis project Ga0105242, IMG submission 81521) | Miscanthus rhizosphere microbial communities from Kellogg Biological Station, Michigan, USA - KBS M2-4 metaG | ecosystem: Host-associated > Plants > Roots > Rhizosphere > Soil | place...
AATTCTGTTTGTCAGCCATAACATGGCGGCAGTCGAGAATTTATGCACGCGTGGTGTGTTGTTGCAGGGAGGGCAAGTGGCATTCTCCGGCACAGCGTCGGACTGCATCAACCTGTATGCGAGCAGCTTCAACGACAATCTGCCCGATTCCACATTCAAAGGGAAGCTAATCACAAGAGCAGAATTTGTCGACGGCGATTGTCGGGTTGGAAGTGTCTTAATGGGTCAAGGCGTTGTCTTGAACGTAGCATTTCGAACCCCCAAAGTTACGCAGCGTCCTCGAATCGGGGTTGTATTCCGGAGGCGATTGACCGGTGAAGCCGTCTTCTCTGTCGATTCGGATATGCTGGGCGTCTCGGGTGCTTCGCGATCGGCTGACCACTTTCAGGCGACGTTTGCTTTCCAAGAGCTGAACCTAGTCCACGGTGAGTATCTCGTGGATCTTTACGTAGGCTGCGACGGGGAGAATTTCGAAAGACTATTCCAAGCTCTGGAGCTTCAAGTAGCTGAGTCGGATGTCTTTGGCACTGGGAGGCTTCCCCATACCCACTTTGGACCTATGTTCGTTACCCCGCTACTCTCACTGGACGCCGTCCGGGAAGAGACTCTTAGTAATGCCTAACGGATGACGCCACTGTGAATAGCTGTACCATCCTTGTGCCGACATATTCCCGAGCCCTGCTGCTTCGAGGCGCGCTGGAGAGCATTCAAAAGCTCCTCATCCCGCCGGGTTGGCAAGTCGAAGTCCTCGTTGTTGACAATGGCTCCAAAGACAACACCACATTTATTGTGGAAGAATCGCGTCGGGCTGGACCGCTCGACGTGAGGCATGTCGTTGAGAGCGGACAAGGCTTGAACTATGCGCGGAACAGAGGATTGCTCGAAGCGGATTCTGAATGGGTCATCTATTTGGATGACGATATGCTCGTAAACCCAGAGTGGGTTCTTGGTCTGGTCGAAGCGGCTGAGAGACATGCGCCGGATTGCGTAATTGGACCGGTCGAACCTTGGTTCGAACAGGCACCCGATTCATGGCTTACACCACGCGTCGTTCGATCGGTGACGTCGCCTTACAGCCAAAAGGGAAATGTTGTCCACTTGGTGGAGAACAAACTAGCGCATGAATTGCCCGGATGTAATTTTGCCGTCCGCCGTGAAGCTGCACTAGAAGCTGGGGGATTTCATCCATCTCTAGATCGGGCTGGGAAGGGGATGCTAGCGGGGGGCGACTTCGAATTCGGAGTCAGGCTGGCCCGTTTAAGTAGGCCAGTGGTCTACTCTCCTAGGTGCCTAATCAGGCACTTCATCAGCCAGGCCAAAGTCAGTGTTGCAGGGTTGCGTGCTCGATGGGAGGGGATGGGAGCCACTGGGCGCGCATTCGAGAGACTGGACGGCAAGGAGCCGTCCTCGGCTCGCCTGGTTCGGGACCATCTCCGCATGTTTCGTTTCCTGGCCCGTAGCCTGCATTTTAGACTTGTGGGAAAGCGAGGGGAAGCGTTCGAAGCCGAATTGGACGCGCTCCATTTGCGTGGCTATTTGTGGATGGCTCCGGCGCTTGAGCCCCGGCCGTGGCCCCCACGTCCCTTATCCCAAGGCCAAACGGTCGACTAGCCCAGGTTGATTCACTTTCAACATCCAGTCCACACACCGACAACTGCACGGTGCCCACCGAATGATTAACAATCCCGCATGCCCGGTATGCAGCGGAAGAAGTCTAGACTTCATTGGATCTCAGAGTTTCAAGAGGGATCAGAGGGGTTTAGACGAATACGTAACAAGGCGGTTCGGTGTCCTCTTTGAGATCTGGTTTCCAAGTGCTCAGGAGGTCCAGTTCAAGACTGCGCTCTGCCGAACTTGCGGTTTCATATTTCATGCCCCACGGGTGACTATTGAAGATGTTGACGCGAAGTATCGGTTCCTTGCCAGTCATCCTGATGAGCCCGAAGCCGTTCCATCTCGCACAAGCAAACGGGCCAACCGCCTGTTTGGCAAAGTATGGCCATTCCTCAGGGACCGGAAGGACTTAACCGTGCTGGATTTCGGGGGTGGCGATGGCCGACTCATGCAACGTTTTGTCGAGGCGGGTGCTCGTGTCGATCTGATTGACTATGGCACCGCAACCACCGCCGGAGTCCGGAGGATAGGTGACACCGAGGCGAGCCTTCAGCCAGGTGTGGAATACGATGCCATTATTTCCAGCCACGTCATTGAACATGTTCCCAACCCGGTTGAGATTCTCACTTCCCTGACGCGACACTTAAAATCGGATGGGGTACTTTATGTGGAAGTTCCGATGGAAGTGTGGGGAAGGGCGCCGCACCTTAGAGAGCCCGTCACGCACGTAAACTTTTTTACACCTGGCTCTATGCGCCATCTAATCCGGCGCACGGGTGGCGATGTGGTCAGTTGTGGCCTGGACGGGCATCCGCACGAGTCTGGTTATGCGCAACTAGTAGTCACAGCGGTTGTGCGGCGGTCCGACAGTCGACCGGAACAATTCGACGACCCGATTGATACGCCCCGCTATCTTGCACCTACCCTCGGAACCAGAATTCACCGTCGCCTTCTTATGCCCTCGACAATCTTCGAAGCCCTCAGATACAAGCTCAGTGCAGCGGGTCGCTGATGCAGCAGCCCAACCAGGTCAGTGGCTGGAATAGTTCGAGAGTGGATGGTTGACTCCCGGTCTTGAACGCGCGAACGAACGTGAGGTGCCCAAGTTGCAGCCAGATTCTCCTTTAGCCTCGGTCGTAATCCCTTGCTGGAATGCGGAGAAATTCGTGGGGGATGCCATCCGGAGTGCGCTTGACCAGACCCACGCTAATCTAGAAGTCATTGTCATCGATGACGGCTCTACGGACGGTAGTATGGGGGTCGTCCGGTCCTTTGGGGACAGAGTTCGATGGGAGGCCGGGCCGAACCGAGGCGCCTGCGCGGCACGCAATCGCGGGCTGCAACTGGCGAATGGAGAGGTGATCCAGTTCCTGGATGCGGACGATCAACTTCACCCCACCAAGATTGAACGCCAGTGGACCTTGATGCAAGAGACTGGAGCCGACTCAGCATTCTGTTCGGTTTGGTCTTACAACGAGGGTGAGGATTCTGCGACAGGGACAGGCTGGGCACATGCTCAGGACGAAGATCCTGTGTGCAAGGCGCTGGGTACGAATTCCGGGACATCCGCAGGGCTCCATCGGCGCGAAATTGTCGAGCGGGCTCACGGCTGGGACGAGAGTCTGCCTTGCGCCCAGGATCGCGACTTTCACTTGAGACTCGCCTGTGTGGGTGGGCAGGCGGCCGTCGTGCCCGATTTTCTGGCGACGATGGTCCGACGCGCTGGAAGCATCTCATCGGATAGTCTCAAGGTTTTCGACCAGTATGAGCGGATTCTCTATCGTGCCCGTGCCACATTGGAATCTCGAGGTGAATTGACGGAAGCCCGATCTAGAGCCATGGCGAGTCTATTGGCTTGGGCGGCACGCCGTTATACGCATGCCGGCCGGCGTATTGCGGCAGAACACTACTGGCGGGTCTCCTATAGTTTCCACGAGAGGGGCATGGATGCTGTGTATGGGCCTCAGTTGCGGCCGCTCGCCCATCTATTTGGCCCGATAATGCTTGAGCGGCTTCTCTTCCCGCTGCGATCCATCAGGTGGCGAAATCAGAAACGGGCTCAGGTCTAAAACCAGGGCAGAACCCAACGCACCCTGGCGGAGAGCAGGGGGATGGGTCACTGAGGAAACTATTGATGGGTCGTCCGATCGCGGTCGTGAGCCTGCCGTTCAAAATCGCAATGAATAACATACTGATTGGTCTCGGACTCGACAAGTTCTATGTCCGCTACAGCCGTCAGTGGGAGAGGCGCCGCTTCTCGCCGACAAGAACACTGCAGGAAAACGTCGGCTTCTCACATCGCGACGACGTCAATCAGGCTCTTCATCGCGTCCATGCGAAGCTGCGCGAGATTTGTGAAAAGCAGGTGACTACGGGTGGACGCATTCTCGATATCGGATCGGGCACCGGCTTGGTCACGCGTCAGCTAACTGACCGCTGGAAAGTGGTTGGCATCGATCTCTCTCCAAATTTGACAGAAGTGGCGCGGAAGGTCGTCCCAGAAGCTGACTTCTATGTGGGCGATATCCTGACCCTGGAACTTACCGGTGGATTCAGTCTGGCCTTTTCCATAGGTGTTCTAGAATATATCCCCCCGGCACAGTTGCGAGCCTATTTCGCGAAGGCGGCCCACCTCTTAACAGAGGACGGCATCCTTTTCGTTCAGTATCCTCACGCTATCAGCCGACTCGACTTATGGCATCCGAATCTTCTCTATTCAAAGTACACTCCTCGAGTTGTTCAGGAAGCTGCAGCCGAGTTTTTCGAAACGTTGGAACATCACCACAGCTTCCACACCGATAAGATCGTTGAAGAAATCGATGACGATCCCTATCCCGTCGACTCTTTCGTGAACGGTTATCTCTACGTGGGACGCAAACGGACACAAAAGTGAGGCTTTCGACGATTGAGACTATCGAGGCTGAAGGGCTATTCGGCCGCGATCCAATGGACTTTCCTTTCACGTTCTTGCCCGTCTATGTTCGTTTTGAACAGTCGAAACCTTCAAGCAAATCGCAGACAAGAATCATTTTCTTGCAAGACGAGGGACTATCCGCTTCCGCGCCAATGCGGCTTTACCACAATCGGATCATGCGCCTAGGTCAGTGGCTTAGTCCGCCGATGCGGGACGGGCAACAGCTTCCGGTGAGCGAGGAATTCCGCTTTATAGAAGCCGCTAACCGTTTTCTGGTGCATGAAGGCCTCTGCGATCGCCTAATCCAACCGGCCAATCATGCACTCTTTCAGACAGCTCCTGAGGAATCCCAGAAATGCCGCTTTGGAACGTTCTTGTTGCCGCTGGAGGGCCGCACGGAAGAAGAGGTGTTCGCTAGCTTCCACGCGAATCACAGACGTGACATTCGGCGGGCCGTCCGAGATGGTGCCAAGGTTAGATTCGGCCAAGAGGAAATACCAGCCTTCCACCTTGTCTATCAGAAGACGATGGAACGGTCGGGCTTGAAAAGCACGAGTTTACTTGAACATCAAGCGATGGCGTCAGCTCTCGGACCAGACCACTTAACCTGCGCCGTCGCTTACGACACGGACGGAAAGCCGCTTGGCGGTGTATTTGGGTTACATACCAGGGAAGGATTCTATTATTTCCGGGGTGCATCTGCGGCTCGCCCAAGCATTCCGGGTGCAGTTAGACTCGCTACGTGGGAGATGATTCGGCTTTGCATGCGTCGCGGAATCAAGCAGTACAATTTCGTGGGAGCGCGCCTGAGCGATGTCTCTGACAGCAAACTCGGCCATATCCAAGATTTTAAGTCACGCTTCGGTACCACGCTGCGCGAAGGTATTCTTTGGAAGATGGATCTGCGGCCATCGCGTACTCGGGTTTACGATGCAATGAACAATATCCGTACGGGCTATCGCTGGCTCAAGCATGGCAAGGTGATCTCTTTTCCGGACGTCATTGATCAAGAGTCTAGCCGTGAGCGCGGTATGCAATCGGACATCTTGTCGCGGGGCGAAAGCAGCTCAGCATGACAGAACTTGTCGGGGACATCCTAAAAGGTCGCATGTTCCGAGCGGTGCAATATCGGTTGGAGGAACGGCGTTTTCAGGGAGGCGAGATCAGGCCTCTATCCGAGCATATCGAGGCGGTCATCGAGTGGCTTTTGCGTGCGCAAACAGTTACTCCAGATGATGGAGTTGCTGCCTCCTACAACCCGCTCACTCGGACTTGGGCGTCATCGTACCCAGAAACGACCGGTTATATCATCTGTTCGTTGCTTCGTGCAGCAGATGCCGGGTTTGACCCAACTGGTAAGCTGCGAGATGCCTCCCGGCGGATGGGCCTCTGGCTAACAACAACGCAGTTCGACAATGGGGCGTTCCCCAGTGGTACGGTGGGGTCTCCAAACCCACAGCCGGCGTTGTTTAATGCCGGCCAAATTCTTAAGGGTTTCACGGATCTTGTGGACCGCGGTCTTGACCCGTCGGGAGAGATTGCCGAATCCGCCGCCCGCACTGTCGGTTGGATGATCGCGATTCAAGACCCAGATGGATGCTGGAGAAAGGGTATCTCGAATCTGACCACGGCGCCGGTCCATGCTTACAATGTTCGTGCCGCATGGGGCTTGGCGCGTTATGGGCATCGGTTCAACTACGCACCCGCGTTGGACGCGGCGGTCGCGAACGCGCGGTGGGTGTGCAGTCAACAGAAGACCGATGGGTGGTTTGAGCACATGAACTTCGACAGTGGTATTCCACCGTTGACTCATACCGTAGCCTATACGATCCAAGGACTGATGGAGATCGGCGCAATCGTGCACGATCAAGAATTCATTGAACGCTCGATCGAGGCGACTCGTGCCGTGTTTCGTCATCAGAATGCCGATACCGGGGAACTCCCCGGCCAATGGGCCGGCGGTTGGCAGCCGGTCGGTGAGTGGACTAGCAACACGGGAAACGCGCAAATGGCTATCAGCGCCCATAGGGCCGCAACGCTCACGGGCGAGAAGGAATGGCATGACAAGGCGTTTCGCGCAACTAGCTTTTGTCGCCGGCTGCAAGAGTTCGACCATCCAGATCCGTCTCGTCGTGGTGCGGTGCGCGGCTCCTTCCCAGGGCATCTCGGATATGGCCGATTTTGGTACATGAATTGGACTCAGAAATTCTTTCTGGATGCACTGCTATGCGAGGCGGGCGTTGAAATCATTTGAGCGACAACAACCGGTACACCGATTAGCGCAATGAGAATCCTACACCTTACCTGGAACGAAGGCCTGAGCGCAGTCTTTCCATCTCAGGTTCTCCGCCCGATGGGTCTTTTGAGAACCCCAGAAAGGCAAGTTCGCCTGGTTGTTGGCACGCCGCTTGGCCAGTTTATTCGAAGTGCCTCGCGAGCCGCCTGGCGGTCTCGCAGGGCAATGGCGCGGGATCGGTTTGGACTTTCGATAATTCGCATTCCGACGCTTCCGGCGCGACTAGATCGAAGTCATGTAGACGGGGTTGTCATGTCCAGGTGGTTGGCCGCTCAACTCGATTCTTCAGAGCCCGCAATCTTACACTGCCGCGGCCTGACAGCGGCTCAGATTGGCTTGACCGTGAGAACGCGTCGCCCAGGTGTACGTGTCGTTTTCGACTGCAGGGGCGTGGCCGGTCCGGAGGCCCTCTATGCTGGGGGCTTTCCTTCTGAGGATGGAGCGCCAGTTGAAATGGTGGCGGTTGCCCGAAACCTGGACACGCAACAGAAGGCTGCCGCGAAGGCCAGTGATGGCGTGATCGTCGTATCCCATGCCATGCGCGAACTGGCTCTACGTAGTTGGGGAGTGCCAACCGGGCGTGTGGCAGTCACGCCTTGTTGCGCAGAGGTCGATGAATCCGCTTTGCGCGAGCGAGATGGGACCCGCGATCGGCTAGGGGTAAAGGACCGATTCGTCGTAGTCTACTGTGGAAGCATTACTCCGTATCAGATGGTCGAAGAGAGCGTCGATCTCTTTCGCGAAATCCTGACGATGAGACCGGATGCCACCTTCCTTGGGATCACGCCCTCGGTGACACTTCTCACCGAACTCCTGCGAGCCCGCGGAGTCCCCAGCGAGAAGTTCCAGATCATCTCGGCACCCCATTCTGAAGTTCCCAAGCTCCTGGCCGCTGGCGATCTCGCTGTTCTTCTGAGAGAAAGATCCCTGGTAAACGCAGTCGCATCGCCAGTGAAATTTGCCGAATACCTCGCGGCCGGGATTCCCGTCGTTCTAACCGAAGGAATCGGCGACTATTCCGACTTGGTGCGCTCGAATGGAGTCGGGTGCGTACTGCCTGACGTGCGGGCAAATGAGAAGAGCCATGACGATCTCAATGCCTTTCTGATCGCTTATTCTCGGAATGCTCCAGATGTACGGGCGAATTGTTACGCGCTGGCGCGGCGTGAGTTGAGCGCTGCAAGAGCTCGCGACGCCGTCAATTCCCTCTATCACAGGCTTTTCAGTGAGGCCCGTAGCAGCGAAACGAGCCTATTCGCAGCCAATGCGGAAGAGAAGACGGTGGCTTGAAAATTCGTGAAAAGCACCTGCTGAAGCGATGAGCTCCCCAGAAAAAACACCGAGCGTCGTTCATTGTCTTCCCAATCTGGCATTGGGCGGCGCACAGAGAGTTGTTATCGGACTGATGAATGCGCTGGCGACCCATGGGATTAAGCCGCGATTGGTTGTCATCGGAAGTCCAGAAACCACGGCGAATTGGCCTGACTTGCCCGTTGAGCCGGTGTACCTGGACTGTAAAGTGTCCTTCCGCGATGTCTCCGGATTCCGTCGGGCGATGCATGGATTGCGAAAGGTCTTGGACGAAGCAGATGCCGATATTCTGCATAGTCATTTGTGGCCCGCCGCCAGGGTTGGCGCTTATGCAGTGGACCCGGGCAGGACGCGTCACGTCGTTCATCTTCACGACACTTGGCCGTGGGTATCCGAGCCGGGCCTCCGCGGGCGGGTGCGCCGATGGTGGATCCGCCATATGATGCGACGATCCCGAGCCGCTTACGTAGCGGTTGCCCGGACTGCATGGGAATACCATGACCATCACCTTGGACTTACGCCTTGCGATCACCGAGTGATCTTCAGTGGCGTCAAGTTGGACGCGTTCTGTCCGGCGCAGCGAAAAAATCATCTTGGAAGGAACGGCGCGATCCGCATCGGAATGGCTGCCCGGTTCAATCTAGCGAAAGGTCATGGACTGCTCATCCAAGCGGCGGCTGAGTTGAGGGGCCGAGGTCACAATATTGAGCTTCGGCTGGCAGGCGAAGGCTCAGAGGTCGGCGCATGTCGTGGCCTGGCGGATGCGCTCGGCATGGAGGAGACAGTTCATTTTCTCGGCGCCGTTTCAGAAATTCCATCCTTCCTCCAGGCGCTAGACATCTTTGCTTTGCCGTCTCTAGCCGAAGGACTGCCGATCTCGGTTCTGGAAGCCATGGCCGTCGGTTTGCCGGTTGTCGCAACGAATGTTGGGGGAACGGGCGAAATCGTGAACGACGGCGAGACCGGATTGCTGATACCCCCAAACGATCTGCCTGCATTGGTCCGTGCACTCGAGAGACTGATCGAAGATCAGGCGCTGAGAGAAAGGCTCTCATTGAACGGCCTATCGCGAGTACGTCGCGATTTCTCATGGACCGTGAGTGCTCAGCGTGTGTCCGAGTTTTACAAGGTTATTTCGAGGACTCCGTCCGGAACACTAGAACTGCCGGCCCATTCTGACTCACGGGTTTCCTCGATATGAGACCGCCTGCCTCCATCGTAATCTCGACGCGGAACCGGCGGGAGGATGTACTTGTTGCGATTGAGTCGAGTCTTGCGCAAAAGTACGAACCGCTGGAGGTTATTGTTTATGATGACGCATCAACCGATGGGACGGCTGAGGCAATCCAAAACCGCTTTCCGGAGGTCCGCCTCATTGCGTCTAACGTCCAGCAAGGCTACATCGCCTGGAGGAACCGCGGCTTCATCGATGCGGGCGGTGAATTTATCTTTTCGTTAGATGATGACGCGTACTTCACTGATCCACATACTGTCACTAAAGCGGTGGGACTGTTTGAGCGGCACCCCAAGGCCGCTGCTATCGCTCTCCCATTCATAGAACCGCACGGGCATGGAGCGACCGCCCGGCCGGTCGACGCCGGTGCGCCTCTTAAGTGTTATGTCGGTTGCGCCCATGCCCTCCGTCGTGATATCGCTCTTCAATTAGGAAGGTACCGCGAGTTTCTCGTTCACCAGGGCGAAGAGCGCGATTTGTGCTTGCGGATGCTCGAAGCGGGCTGGGGCATCATTTACGGCGATTCTGGCGCAATTGTGCACCTCTACAGTCCGAAGCGTGATCAGGCTCGATTGAGTTATTACGGATTCCGCAACACGTTACTAATCTCTTGGTTGAATATTCCACAGCCATACGTGATCCCTCGCATTATCATTGACTCAGCGCAATTATTCCGTTACCGCCTAACCTTGACGGGTGTGCCATCCCGGTTGCGTGTTATCACGGCTGGCTGGCTGGCATGCATCAAGCATTGGGGTGACCGAAGGGCGGTGCGCCGTGAGACTTACCGACGGTTTCGCTCGCTGGTGGGGCACGGACCGCAAATGTTCATTCCCGGGCAGATCCCGAGTGCTCCGCAAAGGGAAAGCTTCGAGTTAGGGCGAAAAAGCCCATGAGTCAAGACCGAGTCACACATCGTTATGACGAACGATAACCACGGTTTTGCGACACCACGTGTTCTGGTGGCGCAGTTAGGGGCCAGAAGACACTACGCTATTCCTCGGGCGCTCTGGCATAAAGGACTGCTATCGGTCCTGGTGACGGATGCTTGCGCCGATGCCTCCCCGTGGTCATTTGTCCGGCGTGTTATTCCCCGGAAGTGCATGCCTACGCAGTTGCAACGCATTCTTCAGCGTTCCACTGAGGATATTCCGAGCTCGCATATTGAGAATCAGACCGCCTTCTTCTTGAGCCCAAGTCAGCGACGGGGCACGCGAGAACGGCCTTGTGACTACTGGGCTAGGCGCAATGCTTCCTTCGGAAGAGCGGTGGTTCAACGCGGATTCGGTGAAGCCAACACCGTTTACACGTTCAATGGCGCAAGCCTCGAAATCTTGAACGCCGCCAAGGAGCGCGGGTTGCGCACAGTAGTGGATCAAACTGCGGCTGCGTTGCGCTGGAATACGAAAATTCTTCGAGAAGAGCAGTCAAGCTGGCCAAACTGGGAAACATCGATCGCAGAGGTCGACGAGTCGGGTATTCTCACCGAGCGTGAGGAGATGGAATGGCGATTAGCCGACTTGATCATTACGGGCTCCGACTTCGCTAAGAGTACCGTGGCGGAAGCGGGCGGGCCATCCGACCGTGTCATAACGCTTCGGTACCCGTTGCGGCGGACTCAAGGACGGTGCCGGAGCTTCCCTCCGTCTTATAACAACTCCCGAAGACTGAGAGTACTTTTCGTCGGTACATTACAGCTGCGCAAGGGAATTCAATATCTCTCGCTCGCCGCAGAAGAGCTCAAGGACGAGCCTGTGGAGTTTCGCGTGGTGGGCCCCTCAAGCTTGTCGGTGGACGCACAAAAAACTCTTTGCCGGCGCATGACTCTGACCGGACCAGTTCCGCGTGAACAGGTTGCTCAGTCGTATGGGTGGGCCGACGTATTCGTCTTACCCACTCTCTCGGAAGGCTCAGCGAACGTCTGTTACGAAGCCGTGGCGGCTGGACTGCCCGTGATCACGACACGTAACGCCGGCGCGGATCTCGTAGACGGCGTGAGCTGTATTTTTGTGGAACCGCGGGACCACATGATGCTTGCCGGCGCATTGAGGCGCGTCCTTCGGAATCCTGAGATTTTAGCCGATCTTGCAGAAGGGGCCGGCCGGAGACTCGGAGAAGTCTCGCCCTATGTATACGCTGAACAACTATACGATTCCCTTGTGATGGAATCGGCAGCAAAACTAGTCATTTAAAGAAACCTCATGTCACAAACACACGCTCTGCCGTTATTCCGGAATCCAGAAAGTCTGCCTTGGGATTTGCTACTCGCGCGGAAAGCCTTGCGATTGTTGGGCCGGGGACACTCCGTCGCGCGCGCCCTGCTTCGTCAACGGCTGGAGACAATCGGGATCGTACGATTAGCATCATCCTTTGGTTTCGATATCTTAGTCGACCCGAGCGATTATCTCGGTTGGGCCATCTTCATGCACGCGACGCATGAACCGGAGGTGACTTCTCTCGTATTGGAACAGATGTCCAACGGCGGCCTGTTCGTTGATGTGGGAGCCAATCACGGGTGGTTTTCACTCTTAGCCGCGACAAAAGTACGTTCCTCAGGCGGCAGAGTCTGGGCGTTTGAGCCACAAGCGCGCCTCAGTGGTCTCCTCCGCCATAGTTCAACTCTGAACGGATTATCGAACTTGACAGTGGTGCAGGCGGCCGTCGGCCGGAAGAAGGGACGTGGACGAATTGAGCAGCGGCGAGCGCGCCACTCCGGTTTCGTGAGCGTGAGTGCTACCGCCGACTCCGTGGGCGATATCGATGTTACTTGTCTTGATGGTGTCCTGGAAGGACAAGTACCCGTCGCGGTCAAGATAGATGTGGAAGGAAACGAACTAGCTGTCCTGGAAGGTATGTCTTCTCTGCTGGCGGACACAAGACTGCGTTGCCTGATCATCGAAGTCCACCCCGCACTCATGACCGCTTTGGGTGATGATCCTGGCGACCTGCTGGCGTTACTGGAAAACGCAGGCTTCACAGTTCAACTTCTTGGCGTGACAGCAAGAGGGACCAGACGTCCCACTCTCAGTCCAATCCCGCAATCGTTTCGTCAGATTTCGTGCTTCAATATCGTAGCTCAGCGGCGCCGGTAAATGGTTTTAACATGCGAACACATTTCGTGCTCCCGGCCGTGAGCCAGGATCTTTGCGACAAGTTGGCGGCTGAAGGGGTAGATGCTCATTGGGACGAATTTATCAACGGTCCCCACAGCTGGTGCTTGACCGCCTACATCCTTCTCCGCCAACGAGGACGTCCCGTGACCTGTGGTCCCCAGTTCCAGAGTGGTTGTATCAACGTAGCGCACGTTTCTTCGATCGAGCCGTTCTCGTTTGCCCGGAATCATTTCATTGTCGCCGTCCGTGCGGATTACACACCCCGTCCTTTGGCCAACCTTCACTTAGTTCAAAATAAATCCCAGGCAGGAGCCAATTCTTATTGGCTACCTCATTGGCCGCAACCTGGGCTGATTCCTCGATCTCCTGACCGCGTGGGCGTCAAGGTTGTAGCTTATGCCGGTCAGAACTACTATCTCGCGGGTGGAACCTCAGAATGGCAGCGGGAGCTGTCAAAACACGGCCTGGAGTTCCGCATGATGCCTCCGGACCGATGGAATGATTTCAGCGGCGTCGACGTCCTGGTCGCTATTCGAAGCTTCGATGGGTACGCGTACAACCGAAAACCACCAACAAAACTCATCAACGCTTGGCATGCGCGGGTTCCGCTGGTAGCCGGGAACGATTCCGCTTATCGTCAGCTAGGCACGCCTGGAAAGAATTACTTGGTGTGCAATACGCTGACCGAAGCTGTATCGCGTATCGTGCAGTTGGCCCGCGAGCCAGCAGAGTACGCTTACCTTGTGGCCAATGGGAGTGACTTAGCGCGGGAATATTCACGAGACAAGATCGCCGAAACGTGGGAAGGTTTTCTTGACTCGGTGGCTGGGCCGCGTTATCAGGAATGGGTACGGAAGGGCTGTAGATCCCGATCGAAGTATCTAGGACTGAATCTGGTAAGCCTGGCGCGGGCGATGGCTCGCGATGCGCGGCACCGTCTGGTCGGTCCGATTCCGTTTCAGCGCTGATCTTTAGTCTTAATAACCACACACCCCAAATGCTAAGAAAAGGCAAGTTACTATTTCGTCGCTTGATCTTCCCAGGGATCAATCTGCATGCCCGGTTGCGCTATGGGCGTCTCTCTCCGAAGCTGGGCGCGTCCAGCGGCACAGCGTGCCGATTGGTGCTGGATGCCGGCTCAGGCAACGGCATGCTTTCCTATCAAGCCTATCTTCGCCGGAATAAGGTGACCGCGGTCACGATTCATCAGGCGGAGGCTGACAAAGCGAGAGAGTACTTCCATAGCTACCTCGGCGTAGACAAAGACAAGTGTGAATTCATCGTCGGAAATCTTTATACCATTGATTTGGCCGACGAGAGCTTCGATGAGATCATTTGCACGGAGGTATTAGAACATCTTCGAAAGGACGACGTGGTTTGTCGCAAGTTCTTCAAGGCGCTGAAACCGGGCGGCGTTCTCCATATTACTTCCCCGAACGCCGATCACCCTTACAATAAGGCGTTTCCTCTGGACCTGCAAGAATCTGGCGGCCACGTCCGTGTTGGCTACTCTCTTTCGGATTACTCCAAATTACTTGAGCCGATCGGATTTTCGATTGCCGAGACGGCCCCACTTGGCGGTCCGGTCCGGCAGTTTTTCAACAGTCGAATCAAGCACGTGCAACAAACGAGCGGGCCCATTGCGGGAATACCCCTATTCCTCCTTTCATTGCCGGCTCTCGCCTTTGAGAGCAAGAAACGGGAGGCAGCCTGTCCGTTCTGCTACTACGTCAAAGCCGTAAAGCCTTCAGCAGCCGGTGGAAAAAATCTTCGCCAGCGGCATCTCGATTCGATGCCCCACCCGGCGTAACGAACAAATCATGTTTGCCTTACTCTGTATCCTGACAGGCGCGACCCTGACGCTAGCGGCACTCGCGGCCTATGTTCGCTGGCACGATGCACTCCACCCAGCGATTGTAGTTGCACCAACATTCGGTTACACGATGTCAGTCTGGCCCCTTCTATTGAACGCAACCGGTGGACTCGACGCTTATTTCGACGAAGGCCAACTCGTTCATATCCAACTCGTGCATTTTCTGTCGATAGCCTGCTTCTGTTTGGGGCTGTTCACTAAGTCGTTTAAGCCAGGGTTGGTTTCGGCGGACCGGGCTACTATCGGTGTGTTAACTGCGAACGGCCGGCGCAGACTATACGAAGTGGCCGTACTTCTGGGTGTCTTGTCACTTGGGTCCTACTTATATGCGATAGAACGCGCGGGAGGCTTTGTACAGGCCTTCTCGTTTGCCAAGGGAGGTGGCGATCCAACCGTCAGCGGGTATATCGGTGAGGCGATCCTTTTCTCGTTCCCGTCAGTCTTGGCAATTGCGATCGCCAGACGAGCTGGGGGCGGACGATTGTTCCCAGTGGACATCGTACTGTCTTTTGTGTTCCTATCACCGCAGTTGCTTCAAGGAATACTCGGCGGAAGACGTGGACCTCTGTTTCTGTGCATTGCAACACTGTTCTTCTCGTGGTTCATAGCCCGCAACCGCCGTCCTTCGCTGCCGATGATTGTCCTTGGCATCGGTTTGGCCGGCCTAGGCGGCTTATTCGTCTTCTCGCAGCGCCATGAAGTCTACCTCGGCTCAGGGAACGATGTCGAGCTCTCACGACTGGAGGAGGTGCTATTGCCGCAGACCGTCGATCCTGGCGATACGTTCGTCACCGGCGGCGCTTATATGCTTTCAGCCGATTTCTACGGCAAATTCTATTGGGGTTACCGGTACTTCGTGACTTTCTTCATTCGCCCGATCCCACGGCAGTTATGGCCAACGAAGTACGAGGACATGGGGGCGACCTGGGTTCTTGGCATGTCCGATCAGAATGAAGAACGCGAACGCACAAGTTTGGCCGGTTTTACAACCGTCGCCGGATCGGCCATGACCTCTGTCGCAGATGCTTATCTCGAGTTCGCCTGGGGCGTGTTGCCGCTTTTCTTTCTGGTGGGATGCACATTCGCAAAATCGTGGAGCCTCCACCGCGAGAGAGGCGGCGAGTGGACAATCATTTTTTCGGTCATGCTGGCTCTAAGCGTGTATCTCGCATCGCAAAGCTTCAGCGCCTGGGCGATTCGGCTCCTCTTTATCGGACTGCCGGTGACGTTTCTTTGGAAGAATTGGGTTTGTGGTGATTCGCACCTCCGGTGGGCGAAGGAGCGCTTTCGATCAATCGCGAAACCCGACGGTCCGGTGGCCCATCCAGTGCTTCTGGGGGTCCGAAGTCATTCCTCTTCGCGGTCACGGACTGCTTCCAAGTTCCGATCATTTCGGAGACATGGGTAACCAATTGCGTATTGCTGTCATATGGTCGCGCTTTGGACCCTATCATCTTGCCCGCCTCAGGGCGGCGGCTGAAATGGGGCAGCTGCGGGGAATCGAATTATTCGGAGTTGAGGTGGCGGGAGGTGATCGCGACTACGAGTGGGCGAAGGCGGAAGGCGCAGACGGCTTTCAACGCGTCACCGTATTTCCCGAGGAGAACTATCATGACAAGTCACCACGTGAGATAAAGGAATGTGTCACACGGACTTTGGATAGAATTAATCCTGCCGTAGTTGCCGCAAACGGGTGGTCCGTTGCCGAGGCACGAGCAGGGCTTAGCTGGTGTCGCCGGCGGAAGCGCCGATGCGTGGTGATGAGTGCAACCAAAGTAAATGATCGGCCTCGTGCTGCCTGGAGGGAACTCGTCAAGCGCTTTATCGTTGGGAGATTCGACTCGGCACTCGTTGGGGGGCCGGCCCAGGCCGACTACCTGGTTAAGTTAGGCCTCTCCCGAGACCGTATTCATCTTGGCTATGACGTGATAGACAATGAATTCTTCGCCAAGTCGGCGGCTCTTGCCAGATCTGGCCGCGAGACTCTCCTCACCCAGTTAGCCCTGCCGAATCAGTTCTTCTTTGCATGCACTCGATTCTTGCCTCGCAAGAACCTTGATGGGTTGCTCGAAGCCTATGCGTTGTATAGGGCCAAAGCTCCCCGGCCCGTATGGGGCTTGGTGATTGCCGGAAGCGGAGAGGAGGAGTTGCGTCTTCGTGCGCTCGAGCGCAAACTCGACCTGCAGGATGTGGTGTGGCCGGGGTTTCTTCAGTATGCCGATCTGCCTGTCTATTTCGGATTGGCTGACGCATTCGTGCATCCTGCGAAGCTGGAGGCTTGGGGACTCGTCCTGAACGAGGCTGCGGCGAGCGGTACTCCACTTTTGGTCTCCCGAACAGTTGGCGCCGCTTCCGAGCTTGTACGAGATGGCGAGAGTGGCTTTCTATTCGATCCGACGGATAAGGCGGATATTGCCGCTGCCCTTTTGAAAATCGCAACAAAGACGCAAGACCAACGAAACGCGATAGGATCGACGGCCCAGCGGATTGCAAGCGAATGGGGCCCGGAGCGATTCGGAGCTGGGCTTTTGGCTGCCGCAGGTCTATGATGGATTCCACGATCAAGGCGAGGATCCCAAGCGAAGGTAGGCGATACGAATACCGTCACGCCCGCGGCAATCCTTCGCATTCTTATTTACTGCCGGTATTGCAGCAGGTCATGAATGATGTGTCCAGGCTTCACCCGAATGAGCGACGTGCGATCGATGTTGGGTGCGGGAACGGATTCGTTAGCCATTTCATGGCTTGCGGAGGCTTCCAAGTTGTGGGTGTGGATCCTTCGGACCACGGAATCGAAATTGCTCGGAAGCATTTCCCTGAGGTCGAATTCTATCAAGGTACTGCCTATGAGGATTTGCAGAGCGTTGTCGGTCAATTCGATCTCACAGTCAGCCTGGAAGTCGTCGAGCACCTGTATTCGCCGAAGACGTTTGTAGAAACAATCTTTTCTTTGACTAAACCTGGCGGGGTTTGTGTTGTGTCTACCCCCTATCATGGCTACTTGAAGAATCTGGTTCTGGCCTTAGCAGGTCGATTCGATCATCATCATCAGCCTCTTAATGAGGGCGGGCACATCAAATTCTTTTCGGTGCCACAACTCACTGCATTGCTCGAGGGTGCCGGTTTTCGGGTTCGCCAGATCTGTCGCCTCGGTCGATTCCCCGCGCTTGCCAAGTCCACAGTAGTGATCGCAGAGCGTCTAGTCTAGACCCACACGACTGTAAACGTCATGAAAATCCTGCACGTTGTTCGAGGCCTAACGAACTCCTCAGGCACGACCCACATCATAGGGCCTATGGCAGAAGAGCAGGCACGGCTTGGTAACGACGTCAGCCTGTATTTTGTCGAGAAAGAGAAGGAAGAGCCGGTCATTCCGGACCGCGGTCTGGTCACTGCTAGAGCGTTCCCCGTCACCGCACTCAAGGGACACCCCGGGGTTTCGCTACCCTTCGCAAGGGCCATAAATACCGCGATTCAGCGGTTTGACGTGGTCCACATCCACGCCATTTGGAACTTCCCAACCTTTATTACAATGCGCATGGCCAACCGAGCGGGGATCCCGTACGTCGTGGCTCCCCAGGGTTCACTGGAACCTTGGGCTCTCTCGAACGGATCTTGGCAACGTCAGTTGTACGCCAAACACATAGAGCGCCCGCTTCTAAACCTTGCAGCACGCCTTCAGGCCTTAAGCGAGACGGAAGCAAGCCAGTTTCGTGCCTTCGGCCTGCGTGTGCCCGCAGCTATCATTCCAAATGCGGTTCAACCGCATTGGCTCGGTATTGAGAAGCGCGACCTGGCGACGGAGCTCGGTCTCGCGCCAGGTACGAAAACGGTCCTGTTTCTTTCCCGAGTACATCCGAAGAAGGGGCTGGATATCCTTCTTCGAGCCTTTGTCGTATATGCTCGCGAACGGCAGGATGTTGCGCTGATCGTGGCGGGGAGTGACGCAGGCTCGGGCTACGGCGAAGTGATGCGTTTACTGGCGCGGGATCTCGGCCTTGCTCAACGCTGCCGGTTTTTGGGCGAGGTCAGCGGCGAGAAAAAACTGAGCGCACTTGCTGGTGCCGATGCATTCGCACTCACTTCGCATTCGGAAGGGTTGCCGATGGCTGTGATCGAAGCCATGGCATGTGGCCTCCCTGTGGTGATCACGCCAGGCTGCAATCTTCCGGAAGTAGAAAGCGCCGACGCCGGTCTCATTGTAAAACCCGATGTGGAAGCCACATTGCAGGGCCTCCGCGCCCTCTTTGCCGACCCTGAGAGAATGCGTGTGCGTGGCGAGAACGGCAGACGCCTGGTTCGAGAACGGTTCACCTGGCCCAAGATCGCCAAACAGACCGTTGAAGTGTACCGAGAGATTCTTGGAACGGCTAAACAGCGGCCGTTGGGGTCCGCCGCATGAGCAGCTCCAAAATTCCGCTCACCGCTATCGTACTCACTTACAACGAAGCGGTCAGTATCGAGACGTGCCTTCAATCAATGGCACGGATCGATGAAGTTATCGTGGTCGATTCGCTTAGTACGGATGACACGTTAGAGTCCGCCAGGCAAGTTCGCCCCGACGCGCGTTTCTTTACGAATCCATTCAAAGATTTCGGCGACCAGCGTAATTGGGCGCTTGACAACGCTGCGCCAGCGCACGAGTGGATCCTTTTTGTCGACGCAGACGAGTATTGCACTCCTGAGCTACTCGATGAAATAGCCGGCTTCATTCAGAAGCCCCGGAACGAAGTCGGTGCATTCGTTGCCGGAAAGAATTACTTTCTCGGCAAGTGGCTCAAGCGCTCGACCATGTACCCGTCGTACCAATTGCGATTGCTAAAGTTTGGGCAAGTCCGATATCGCAAAGAGGGGCACGGACAGAAAGAGGTTACGCAAGGACCTCTTGGTTACTTAGTGAACGGTTGGGTACATGATGGCTTCCACAAGGGGCTCCACCAGTGGATCGAGCGTCACAATCAGTATTCGACTGATGAAATCGACTTGATCCTGGAACTGCGCAATCAAAGAGTGACTTGGGCTGACCTGTTTCACCCTGACGCAATCCGCCGTCGCCGGGCGCTTAAGCAGCTTGCCGCGCGCGCGCCTGCTCGGCCGATCGCCCGTTTCCTCTATGTCTACGTATGGAAGCTTGGCTTTCTAGATGGGTATCCCGGTCTCGTCTTTTGTATGCTTCGCTTTGCCCATGATGTGCACATCGGTGCCAAGCTTGAAGAGCAGAAATACCTTCAACGCAAAGCTTCTACAACCGAACATGGAAATCAGGCCTTGGACTCGTCGCGATCCCTAAGAAGGGTTCCCGTGGAGTTACCTGGGCGCGACACCGATTGAACACAGATTAACCGCCGGAAAGACACCCAGTATGTGTGGAATTGCAGGAATGATTGGCGACACGTGCGGCAACACTAAACGTGTGGCTTCTGTTCTGGCTCATCGCGGACCAGATGCCCAGGGTACATGGCAGACGAACGCCTCTGCCGGCGTCGTGAGCTTTGTTCATCGTCGCCTGAGGGTCATCGATCTCTCTGAGGGCGGCCAACAACCAATGACACGCGACGAAGTTACGATCGTTTTCAACGGTGAAATCTATAATTTTCTGGAACTCCGTCGCCTGCTCGAAGAGGACGGCTTTCGCTTCTCCTCCACGTCTGACACCGAAGTTATTCTGAGGGCTTTCCAACGGTGGGGTCTCGATTGTATCCAGCGTTTGCACGGCATGTTCGCGTTCGCCGTGTGGGACGGCGCCAACGAAGAGCTCCTTCTGGCGCGCGACAGGATCGGCAAGAAGCCGCTGTTCTACCACGCCGAGGGTCGGCGTTTCATATTCGGGTCTGAGATCAAAGCAGTGCTTGCCTATCTGGAGCACACCCCGCCTCTCGACGAAGAAGCGCTGAACGATTATCTGACCTACTTGTACGTTCCATACCCGAAGACAATGTTTCAAGGTATCCGGCAACTGCCCCCGGGTTCATGGTTACGCGTCAAGATGCGGAACAGTGGACTGGACCTGCAAAGTGGCAGCTATTGGAATCCCATGTCAGCCTCCAGCGGCTCTTCATCGGCGACTGCCGGCGCCCTTCGGGGTCAGGTCCAAGATTTGGTTTCAGATGCCGTGCGATCCCGCCTCGTCAGTGACGTACCTTTGGGCGTATTGCTATCAGGGGGAATGGATTCGAGCACTATCACAGCGATGATGAGCCGTTCCATGACGGAGCCAGTACGGTCATTTTCGATCGGATTCCCGCAGCACCAGAATTACGACGAGATTCCATTTGCCAAACTTGTGGCCAAATACTTCGGATGCCAGCATGAAGTCCTTGAAGCCGAGGCTTCCTGCTCGCACCATTTGGCGAACATCGTGTGGCATTTTGACCAGCCACCGGGAAATCCGACCGCAGTACTGACCTATATTCTGTCGGCATTGACCAAAAACTCGGTCACCGTGGCCCTCGCTGGCGACGGTGGAGACGAATTGTTCGGGGGATACCCCCGCTACATAGGCGCGTATCTCAGCAACTTACCGAGAGCCCTGCCTGGATTTCTGCGGAATCGCCTGCTCCCCTGGATTGGGGACGCTCTAAGCGACGATTCCGGAGGCCGACACCAGTTTCGGCGGCTGCGGGAGTTCCTGGACGGATGCGGTATGCCGCTGATTGAGATGTATCTTCGCTGGATCGGATACTTCTCTCCTGAGGAGAAGGCAGCTCTCTACACCCCTGAGCTCACGCAACGCCTGGGAGGCCACGATCCTGGCGCCTTCCTGCGGGGACTGTACGCGGAATCGGAAGGACTGGAACCTCTGAATCGCCTGGCCTACGTTGATATCAAGTCCTTCTTAACTTGCAATGTACTTGAGTACGGAGACCGGATGTCGATGGCGCATGGGCTGGAGCTGCGGGCGCCATTCACTGATCACCGAATGGTGGAGTTCTCGATGCGTCTGCCCTTTGATCAAAAATTCCGCTTCGGGGAAACCAAGTGGATCCTGAAGCAGGCTATGATGCCGTTTCTACCCGAAGAGGTCTTGAATAAGCGTAAGCTCGGGTTCAATCCGCCGGTGGGAAGTTGGCTGCGCGGAGAATTGCAGAAGCTCCCGCAGGTATTGCTGGGAAGTCGCGGCCTAGCCCAGCGCGGCTTGTTCCAAGTCAGCGCGCTCGAGGATATGCTGGCAGTCCATGCGGCGGGCAGGCGCGACAACTCCCTGCGCATTTGGTCGTTGATGATGGTCGAGATTTGGTTCAGGCTTTACATGGACGGGCGAAGCGTGGAATCCGTACAAGAAGATATCGATGCAGCGATCGCAGAAGCTCCCGTGGGTCGCGCGGCATGCCCAGCTTAATAATGCCTATAAATCCTGTCAGATTCTTTCGCGTGCTTCGGCAGAACGGCCGATGGAGGACGCGGGCCGGAATCGCGCTCATCATGATCGGCCCGTTGTATGTCTTACCCTCGGTTCTGCGAGCGTTTCTGGATGGACGGTGGGAGTCCTGGATCGGACTTTTGGTCAGCAATGTATTCGCTAGCCTTGTAGTGGGGCTCCTGACTAACAATTACAGATTTGCTGCCGGGGTTTACTTAAGTGCCACGGCGCTGGAGTGTCTGATCGCATTCGTTGGGCACCAGGCCAGGCTGGCTTTATGGATAGGCGATTTGATCCCAGCTGTCGTGGCGATTTACTACGCACAGCAGCTCTACATCAACATGGGCGATTAGCGCCGGATGGACAACGTTTGAAACAGATTCTTCAAGACTTGAGTTCGGGCGAAACTCGGATCGAAGACGTCCCCTGTCCGCAGGCCGGGCCCGGGCAACTGCTGATCAGAACGACGCGCTCGCTCATCTCGTCGGGCACCGAGCGCATGCTCGTCGAATTTGGCAAAGCGAGCCTCATTAATAAAGCTCGCAGCCAGCCCGAAAAAGTACGCCAGGTGTTTGAAAAGATCCGTACCGATGGGCTCGTGGCCACCCTCGATGCGGTGCGCCATAAGCTTGATCAGCCGCTTCCACTCGGCTACTGCAATGTCGGCCGGGTCATCGGCGTGGGCGCGGACGTCCAAGGCTTTTCGGTGGGTGACCGAGTCGCTTCGAATGGTAAGCATGCAGAGGTCGTGTCGGTTCCGGTCCATCTCTGCGCCAAGATTCCCTCCATGGTGAGCGACGATGCGGCCGCCTTTACGATCCTGTCGGCGATCGCACTGCAAGGTATACGACTGGTACAGCCGACACTCGGCGAGGCAATCGTCGTTACTGGACTCGGCTTGATCGGCCTTGTGACGGTCCAACTCCTGAAGAGCCACGGATGCCGTGTGCTGGGTATCGACTTTGATCCCGCCAGGCTCGCGCTGGCAAGAGCAGCTGGAGCTGAGGTGGTCGACCTCTCAGCGGGTGAAGACCCGGTCGCTCGAGCAATGTCCTTCTCGCGAGGCCGTGGCGTGGACGGAGTGCTTCTCACAGCCTCGACTAAGAGCAGCGAACCGGTCCATCAAGCTGCGCAGATGTGCCGCAAACGAGGCAGAGTAGTGCTCGTGGGTGTTACCGGATTGGAACTCTCCCGAGCCGATTTCTATGAGAAGGAGCTCTCCTTCCAGGTGTCCTGCTCGTACGGTCCCGGGCGTTATGACCCGAGTTACGAGGAAGGCGGGCAGGACTATCCGGTGGGATTGGTCCGATGGACCGAGCAGCGCAATTTCGAAGCAGTACTGGACATGATGGCTGAAGGCCGGCTCGATCCCGCTGATCTCATCTCACACCGATTCGCACTGGAACAAGCAGGCAACGCCTACACTCTCCTCGCTTCAGCAGAGCCATCGCTCGGCATCGTTATTGATTACGCGAATCCCGAAACCCGTTCTGACGAAGCGGTCATGGCGCGAACGGTACGGACTGGTCCTCCGCGGTCGGGTTCCAGCCAAACGCCGACGGTAGCCTTTATCGGAGCAGGGAATCACGCAACCAGAGTCCTCATCCCGGCCATGAAGGCAGCCGGTGCCCGCCTCCAAACGGTTGTCTCAACTGGCGGGGTAAGTGGAACCTATGCTGCCAAGAAGTTTGGCTTCGAGCATGCTGTAACGGATGCGGAATCAGTATTTGCCGATCCGTCGGTTAACGCGGTCGTGATCACGACACGTCACGGCAGTCACGCCCGATTTGTTCTGGAGGCTCTCCGGGCCGGCAAACACGTGTTTGTGGAGAAACCCCTCTGCTTGACCGAAACGGAACTGGAGGAAATCAGTCACTGTTATCGAACGCTCGAACACGAGGGGCGAGCCCCGGTACTCATGGTCGGCTTCAATCGCCGCTTTGCACCTCACGTAGTTAAGATGAAAGTGCTCCTGTCCACCGTGAAGGAACCAAAAGCCTTCGTTGTGACGGTCAACGCCGGAGCTGTACCGCCTGGGCATTGGACCCAAGATCCGGTGCAGGGTGGAGGGCGCATTGTCGGCGAGGCGTGTCATTTCATCGATCTGCTTCGCCACCTGGCAGGTGCACCTTGCGTCTCATGGTCACGAACGGCGCTGTCGAAGAGCAGCGACACCGCCAGTCTGAACCTCACTTTTGAGGATGGTTCGATTGGCACTATTCACTATTTCGCCAACGGCAGCCGCGCGTTTCCGAAAGAGCGCATCGAAGCATTTGTAGCTGGCCGCATTCTCCAACTTGACAACTTCCGCAAGCTTCGGGGTTACGGCTGGCCAGCCTTTTCTTCGATGGGCGGCCTTCGCCAGGATAAAGGCCATTTGGGATGCGCCGAGGCCTTCGTTGGTGCGATACGAAGCCCAGGGGAACTCCCCATCCCCTTCCATGAACTCTCTAACACCGCCCAAGCCGCCATCTCACTTTCCGGAGCGGAATCGCCCCGTTGACCGGCCTCTTCCGGGGCGCTTGACCAAAAGAGCCATGAATCCCTCATCCTATCGGCCAGCTATTGACGGGCTTAGGGCTGTCGCAGTGCTATCGGTTCTCATTTTCCACCTCCACAACAGTTGGCTTCCAGGCGGGTTTGTTGGCGTCGACATATTCTTTGTTATCTCGGGCTACCTGATTACCGGAGTCCTTCTCCGGGAGTACCAACACGATGGTTTCCGCCTTAGCCGGTTCTATCAGCGGCGAATCGCACGATTGCTCCCCGCGTTCTTTGCAGTCGCGCTCGCCACAATGCTTCTCGCGGCCTTAGTTTATTCCAGCCAAGACCTAGCATCGGCCGGCGCCAATTTCGCCGCAGCGGCGGCGTCCGTAGAAAACTTAAAGTTAATGCAGCAAGGCAGCTACTTCGTGCTCTCCCCAGACGCACAACCTTTTCTCCATTACTGGTCCTTATCTGTCGAAGAGCAATTCTATCTGCTGTTTCCCCTTGCCCTATGGTTGCTCGTTCTAAGAACCAATAGGCATAGGACGGCTGTTCTGACGGCCCTGTGTGGTGTAAGTCTTATCCTGTGTATTCAGTTGACGGCTATCCGACCCACTCTGGCATTCTTCCTTCTGCCAACCCGTGCCTGGGAATTGTTGGCAGGGAGTATTCTCGCGTCAGTCAGTCAAGAGAAACTAGCCTTGAACAGGAAGCTCTGGGCCTCGCTGTCTGTGATTGGATTTGCGACTATTGCGATTTCGTTATTCACGATAGATTCACGAATGATGTTTCCCGGATACGTCGCTATGTTTCCAGTCCTGGGAACTGTATGTTTGATCGGAGCCGACTCCGTGTCGAGCGACGTTTGTGACGGACTGCTGTCCTGGAAGCCTATGGTGATCATTGGACAGATGTCTTACTCGCTTTATCTCCTGCATTGGCCCATATTTTCATTTGTCGATTACACGTTCTATCTCGGTTCCCCTTCAGCTCGGATAGCATTGAAAGTCTTCATTGTCCTGGTTACATTGCCACTCTGCTACTTCTTGATCGAAAGCCCAGGCCGTCGTGTTCTTAACGATCCCCGTAGGCGTCTAACCGCCTTTGCCGCCTTCGCCATGATTCTGGTGGTCTGCATTCCGCTAGGCATTTTAGTGAGAAGGGCGAACTATATAGACGCAGAGATAGCGGATGTTGGCAAGGGAGGCGTCAGATTTAATCAGGCGGGCAAGAACGGATCTCTCTTGCTAATAGGCGATAGTAATGGCTCAATGTACGGGAAGATGGCGAAAGAAATAGCGGCCAAGCTGGGCTTGAGGCTGAGCGTAGCCAGCGTGGCCGCAGAAGATCCACTGCCTTCGTTATCCCGCAAGCAATCCCAGCTATGGCTTGATTCAAGTGCCCTCGCTAGCCGAGAATCGCCGGATGTTCTACTCCTTGTTTGTCAGTGGCGGGGGAAGCTTCAGGATAGTGGAGACAGGCTTGAGATAGCTGTCAACGAATTGAAAACCCACGTCGCTACCCTCATTCTTATTACACAGCCACCAGAGATGCCGGAGCGAGCGAACCGTGGATCACTCAGAGACGGAGCCCGGCCACCATTTTTTGAAGATCCGTCCATTAGAACAGCGCGGATGAACGCAAACGCGTTGGTAAAGAGCTTGGAGGGAGATAACGTCGTCGTGGTTGATATCGAGGATTTGTTTACGGCAAAAGACGGAAGTATCATTTTCACAAACAATATAGGGCAATATTTATATCATGATGGTAAACATCTATCGGGCATGGGCGCTGAGTTAGTCAAACCCGCAGTGATCCGTGTCATCACGGGCCGAATGCCCCGTGTCTTCCCCGTCCTTGCCGAACAATAAAAGTCCTTCCATGGCATGCAGCTTGAAGTCTTGTCCGCAAGAGGTTAACCCGTGAGGAGTGCGCTGCGTGTGCTCAACACTCTCAGGTACCTAAAGCCGGTTCAGGTATACACGCGCTATTGGCGGGGCCGACCACAGGTCAAGGGGATGGCGCCGCAACGACGGCCCTCTTCAGGCGCTTGGCAACCCCCCATAGCGAGGCCGAATCTGCAGATAAAGCAGAATCACTTCTGCTTCCTGAATCAGGAACACGAGATCCACTCCTGGAACGACTCACACATTCCTAAACTATGGCTCTACAACCTGCACTATATGGATCACCCGAGCACGGAATTTATCGAGCGCTGGATCGAGGGAAATCCTGGGGCGGAGGGTAATGGATGGGAGCCGTACCCGCTCTCGCTACGGATCGTTAATTGGGTTAAGTGGTCGCTTTCTGGCCAAGCGCCTTCGCCGCAAGCTCTGCGAAGCCTGGCGGAACAAGCCCGCGTCCTGGCTCAGTCGATTGAATATCACCTCCAGGGCAACCATCTCTTCGTGAACTTCAAAGCCCTTGTATTTGCGGGCGCGTTCTTTTCCGGAGCAGAAGCAGCAGGATGGCTTCGAACGGGATTGAAGGGTCTGGCGGAACAGGTCAGAGAGCAGATCTTGACTGACGGCGGCCACTTCGAGCGAAGTCCGATGTATCACGCACTCATCCTCGAGGACCTGCTCGACTTGATCAACCTTTCCGCCGTCTATCCAGATGTGGCGGCTCCCTGGCGCGACACGGCGGGGAGGATGCTTGGCTGGCTAGAGTCGATGTGCCATCCGGACGGGGAAATCTCATTCTTTAACGATGCAGCCTTCGGCATCGCGCCGCAACCTCGTGAATTAAGTGAGTATGCGGCGCGGCTCGGCATCGAGCCCAAATGTGAACAGCTCGCGGAAAGCGGTTATGTCCGCCTAGAAAATCCTGAAGCGGGGGTCATATTCGACGCAGCTGCGATTGGCCCAGACTATCAGCCAGGTCATGCGCACGCCGACACCTTGTCATTCGAGCTTTCCGTATGTGGGAAAAGAGTGCTCGTCAATTCTGGGACATCCACCTATGAGAACTCGGACGAGCGTCAGCAGCAGAGGGGTACCGCCGCGCACAACACCATTCGGATCGATGGCGAGGACCAATCTGAGATGTGGAGTGCCTTCCGTGTGGCTCGTAGAGCCAGGCCCAAAGATGTGCAAACTGATCACCGCAGCTTCGCGCAAGCGGCGCATACAGGATACTTGCGGCTGAAGGACCCCGTTTTACATACGCGGCGCGTCGAGCTACGGGATGATTCGCTGCTGATCTCCGACCTCCTGGAAGGCCGCAAGGCTCATAGAGTAGAACTGTTCTTCCATTGCCATCCCGAAGCGTATATCACGGTAGAAATGGACTCGCAACTTGTGCAGTCGGTGGAAGACACGCAGTGGTACCCGGAATTTAACCGAGCCGTGCCCAACAAGACCATTGTCGGGCGGTGGTTCGGCCAGTTGCCAGTCCGGTTCGAAACTCGCATTCCCTTCCGATAAATGAAATACCTGATCGTAGCGGGCGCGCGGCCAAACTTCATGAAAGTGGCGCCAATACTGGGCGCTTTCTCAAAGGTGGAAGGCCCCGACGTGAAGCTGATTCACACCGGTCAACACTATGACCGCGCCATGTCAGACAGTTTCTTTGAGGATCTAGGCATACCGGAGCCTGATATTCACCTTGGCGCCGGATCCGGTTCTCACGCGGAGCAAACTGCGCGGATCATGATGGGCTTCGAACAAGTGTGTCTGCAAGAGCACCCGGATTGGGTTGTAGTTGTGGGTGACGTGAATTCGACACTCGCTTGTTCGGTTACTGCCAAGAAGCTCGGCGTGCGCGTGGCGCACGTGGAAGCGGGACTTCGGTCGCGTGACATGTCGATGCCTGAAGAGATCAACCGCCTCTGTACTGACGCAATTTCGGACCTTCTCTTTACCACCGACGAGATCGCGAATGAGAACCTGCGCACAGAAGGTGTGTGTTCGGACCGCATCGACTTCGTCGGAAATACCATGATCGACACGCTCCTTCGGCATCTGGAACGCGCGCGCAGTTTTCCGCTGCCTGACGGTTTGGAACAGGGGCACTATGGAGTGTTAACCCTGCATCGGCCGTCTAATGTCGATACTCCTGAGACTCTGCGGCCCTTGATGAATGTAATCCAGGAGATTGCGGAGTCGATTCCGGTGGTTTTCCCCGTGCATCCCAGAACGAGAAAGAATCTGGAAACGTTTGGTCTGCTCGACTCGGCCGCTGTTGGCTGCGGTATTCGTCTCGTGGAGCCCATGGGCTACCTACGGTTCATCGGACTGGTGAGCCACGCGAGATTTGTTCTTACCGACAGCGGCGGCATCCAGGAGGAGACCACAGTCATGGGTGTTCCTTGTCTGACGTTGCGGCACAACACAGAACGTCCCATCACGTGCTCTATGGGGACGAATTATTTAGTGGGCACGGACCCTGCGCAGATCCGTGCGACCGCACAAGCCGTGCTCGCGGGTGAAATGCGCGCTGGCGCGGTACCACCAAAGTGGGATGGTAAGGCAAGTGTCCGTATTGTGGATAGGTTAGTAGGCCTACGCTAATGAGGATTCTTTTCCTGGCCGACAACTTTCCCCCGGAGGTAAACGCTCAAGCCTCGCGAGTGTTTGAGCGGGCGCGACTTTGGGTGCAGTGGGGGCATACCGTCACGGTCCTCACGTGCGCTCCGAACTTTCCTGAGGGGAAAGTCTATTCGGGATACAAGAATCACTGGCATCGCACTGAAGAGATGTCCGGCATTCGAGTGGTTCGTGTCAAGACGTTCGTAGCCCCGAATACTGGGGTGGTGCTTCGCGTCCTCGACTTCCTGTCATTCATGGTGGCGGCATTTTGTGCAGGTCTATTCCAGCCCCGGCCAGACATTGTGGTTGCTACCTCGCCACAATTCTTTGCCGCCGTAGGGGGGTGCTCCCTAGCGTGGGTCAAGCGAAGGCCATTCGTGATGGAATTATCCGACCTTTGGCCCGATTCCATTGTGGCTGTGGGCTTGATGAAAAAGAGCCTGGCTCTCCGTTTGCTGGAGCGACTTGAGTTGTTCATGTACGCCCGAGCCACGGCAATCGTCGCACAAACGCCGGCGTTCAAATCAAATCTAGTCCGTCGCGGTGTCCCCGCCGAAAAAATTGCGGTGGTCCTCAATGGCGTCGATCTAGAAAGATTTCAACCTGTGGAACGTGACGC
>Ga0105242_10000566_pt1 | contig 29344 bp, 34 predicted proteins | sample KBSM24metaG_FD_81521 | JGI IMG/M metagenome (GOLD analysis project Ga0105242, IMG submission 81521) | Miscanthus rhizosphere microbial communities from Kellogg Biological Station, Michigan, USA - KBS M2-4 metaG | ecosystem: Host-associated > Plants > Roots > Rhizosphere > Soil | place...
CGCCCGCGCAGCCAGAAGCGATGAGGAGCGTGAACGCCATCGTGCGCAGGGTTCTCATCGCAGTGGCTCCACGCGCGTGACCCAGTTCACGATTCCGATCGTGCCTCCGAGCGGATCGGCGATCACGGCGATGTTGCGGTCGAGGAGATCGGCGCGCGGCGCCACCACGACCTTGCCGCCTGCGGCGACGGCGCGACGCAGCGTTTCAGCCACGTCGCTCACCAGCACGTACGGCATCCATCCCGGCCCGTTCTTGCCCGGTGGCATCGGCACGATGCCCGCGCGCGCGACCTCGCCGGTGGCCAGCAGCCAACGCTTGCGGCCCGATTCGGTCGTGGCCTGCGTGGCTTCGTATCCCGCCAGTCCCGCATAGAACTGCGCCGCCGTCTCCGGGGCGCGTGCGAAGAGGTCCACCCAGAAGATCTCGCCGTCGAGCACCGGGTCGTCGGCCGGGTCGCCGCCGCTCGCGGCGATCACGCCGAACACCGCGCCCTGGGTGTCACGAAACACCGCGTGCGTGCCGCGGCCCGCGATCGTCGCGGGCGGCACGATCACCTCGCCGCCGTTGCGCTTCACGAAGTCCGCCGCGCGCGCGGCGTCGGCCACCGAGATCAGGCTGATCCAGCGCGCGCCGACCGATGCGCCCTGCGGCCGCACGCGCTTGAACATCCCGCCGATCTTGCCCGCGCGGCCCTCGATGATCTCGTAGCCCGCGGGCGCGCCGTCGGCGGGATGGAAGCGCCACCCGAAGACGGCGGCGTAGAACGCGCGGGCGGCCGCAGGATCCTCGGTCGCGAGGTCGAACCAGACGAACTTGCCCGGATGCCGCTCGCCGGCGATGCCGTCGGGCCCGAGGTCGGAGGCCGCGGCGGACGTCGCCAGCGATACGAGCACGGCGGCGATCCAGAGCGGGATGGAACGTTTCATGGGATCTCCTTCCTCGTCGCATCCCCTTGCCTGAACACCTTCGCGTTGTCCGCCGGCGCGCCCATGCGCAGGCCCTTGGGGATGAACGGCAGGCGCCGCAGGAAGTTGCGGCTGTCCTCGTCGGCGTTCTTCGCCGCGTGCTCCGCGGCGCGCTTGTACGGCATTGGGTCCTTTGCCGCCTCGATGACGAGCCGCTTCGTGGCGTCGTCGACGCGGACGCTGTAGCGCCCGAGGTTGTAGAGGACGTACATCGCGAAGAGGTTGTCGTAGTCCTCGTAGGCGCCGGCGTCGTTGCTGAAGTCGAACGACAGCACCGAGGGGAAACGGTTGGGGAGGTCCTTGAACATGCCCTTCTCGGGCTCGTGCGGATCGACGAAGGTCGATTTTTCGTATTTGCGGTAGAGGACCGCGTCCATCCGGTAGCCGCGCGCGTCCCACTCCTTCATCAGGTTCACCGCCATCTCCGTCGGGATGTTGGCCCGGATCGCCTTGGCGAACGGGCCCGGCAGCAGCGGGTCCTTGATGGGCAGCGACTTGTAGCCCGCGCCGTAATGGAAGGCGACGCCGATCGTCTTCGCGCAGTTGAGGTGCATGTAGTCGTAGATGATCTCGGAAGAATGGTATTCGGCCTTCGGAGCGCGCTGGTGGAAGTCGTCGTTGATGCGCATGAAATAGGCCGCCAGCGCTTCGCGCTCGGCCTTCGGGACTGCGTACACCCGGATGCCCACGACCGAGCGCTTGTAGATCTCGCCGAAGTCCAGGCCGAACGCGGCCGTGTCGCCGAGGGACGACGTCGTGCGGAAGAGGTATTCCCACTTCGGGATGCGCGTCATCAGGTCCGCGATGTAGAACCCGTTCGCGTGCTCCGGGGTTCGATCCGCGTAGAAGTTCGCCGAATACACGGTCTCTTCCGCGCCGCCGTCATTGCGGATTGCCAGCGCGAGGTGCCCGGCCGAGCCGCCCTTCGAGGTCCCGAAACTGACGAGCAGCTCCATGTCGTACGGATCGCGCTGCAGCACCCCGGCGATCTCGTCGAGGTTCGAGGGCTCCGGACCGCCGGGATGGCCGAACTCCGCCGCGCCCGCCGCGAGGGCGAGCGTGGCGATCCACGCGAGGAGGCAGCGCCGCATGGGCCGGCGCGCCTACTTGTGGTCGCCGCCGTCGTTGAGTCGCTGCGACGTCCTGCTCACCACGCGCCCGTCGGGCCCGAAGGTCACCGACATCAACGCGAGGTAGCCCCACGCATCCTGATAGCGGTAGTCCCACGCGACCTGGCCCAGCCGCGGGAACGGCATCGTCTGGTCCGGCGTCCCGAGCTGGCCGCGCACCTGGGCTTGCGTCATGCCGGTCTCGATGCCGCCGAACAGGGCCTCGTTGCGCGCGGAGAAGCTCATGCCGCCGGGCGTCGCGCAGGCGGCCGCGAGGAGGGCGGGGGCGAGCAAGAGCAGCGGATGAAAGGTTCGGTTCATGGAGGTCTCCAGGGAGTAAACAGCGCCGTGCATCAAAGCATCCAGTCCAACGGCATCAGCATCAGGAATTCCAGCCAGGCGCGGCGCCACCAGCCGGTCTCGGGTTCCGTCTCGTGGCGCACGTCGCCCGCCTGCGTGCGCTCCAGCCAATCGACGCAGTCGCCGTCGGCGCGGGCGCGCACCTCGTAGGCGATGCCGGGAATGGTGTCGTCGAAGAAGCGCGTGAGCCGGGAGGCGAGCGCGGGGCTCGAGATCACCAGCCCCATCTCGGTGTTGAGCAGCGCCGAGCGCGGGTCGAAATTGAACGACCCCACGAAGATGCGCGCGCCGTCGGAGGCGAACGTCTTGGCGTGCAGGCTCGCGTTGCTCGATCCGGTCCTGGCGCCCTCGCCGCGCGCGCCGCGATCGATGGTTCCCTTCATCTCGAACAGCTTCACGCCCGCGCGGGTGAGGTCGCAGCGGCGCTTGGCGTATCCCGAGTGCACCACCGACACGTCGGTCGCGGAATACGAGTTGGTGAGCACGCGAACGCGAATGCCGCTTCGCGCGAGCCCCTCGAGGAACGCCGTGCCTCTCTCGGCGGGCACGAAATACGGCGAGATGAGGTCGAAGGTCGCCGCCGGCCGCTCGCCGCCCGCCGCGAGCCCCGAGAGCATGAGAAGGTCGGTGCGCGCCTCGCGGTCGAGCGTCTTCGCCGGATCGTCGGCCACCAGCCGCGCGTCCGCCCATTCGAGCTCGAGGCGGCGCTCCAGCAACTGCGCGACCAGCGGCGTATCGCGCAGCGCGGCGAGATATCGCTGGGACTCGGGATCCGCTCGCACGCCGGCGAACGTCGTCTGCAGGCGCGCTGCGGCGTCCAAGGCAGGCGCTCCGAGGATTGCCGTCGCAGGGTAGGCCGAGGCGCTGTTCCAGTAACGATCGAATTGCGCCGAGACTTCGGCGACCGCCGGCCCGATCGCGATGACGTCGAGGTCCTCGAACGGCACCGCTTCACCCGCGCCGAAGTACTCGTTGCCGATGTTGCGGCCGCCCACGACCGCGGCCTGGTTGTCGGCGATGAACGACTTGTTGTGCATTCGCCGGTTGAGGCGCGAGAAGTCGCCGAGGTAATCGAGCGCCCGCGCCGAGCGGGTGGCGAACGGGTTGTAGAGGCGCACGTCCACGTTCGCGTGGGCTGCGAGCGCGGCCAGGACCTCCTCGATGGGCTTCGTGTTCTGGTCGTCGATGAGGATGCGCACGCGCACCCCGCGGTCGGCGGCGGCGGCGAGCGCCTCGAACAGCAGCATCCCGGTCTGGTCGTCGCGCCAGATGTAGTACTGGGCGTCGATCGACCGCTGCGCGGCTCCCGCGAGCAGGACGCGGGCGGCGAAGGCATCGTAGGAGAGGGGAAGGGCATGGATCCCGGTCTTGCCGGGGTGGGCCGCCACGAGCGGGGCGACGGCGCCACCTAGCCGGGTCTGCTCCGTGTGCTGCAGCGCGAAGGAGGTGCCGCGTCCCTCCTGCGGCGGCAGCGTGGCGCATCCGGCGGCGGCCACGGCGCAGGCGGCGGCGAAGATGCGGGCGACCCCCGCCCCAGGAGCCATGAAATACCTCTCGTGAGACCAGCCGGGACGATTCTGGGCGGCGGGGTTAACCTCCGGAATGGCACTTAGGTCCCATGACGCGGCCGGGTCGGATGGCATTTAATGGCGGCTATCGAGCGCCACTCCGCCCGGACCCGGTCGTGGCCGCTCCCACCGCGCGTCCAAGAACAGGAGAAAATCCATGAAGAAAGCCGGATCCCGAGCCCTCGTCTCCGCCACCGCCGCCGTCGCCCTGCCGGCGGGCGCGCAGATGTCGTCGGGGAACTTCGCCGGACCCTATGACCCGACGATCTCGGTCACCCTGGGCGGCGTGGTGAACAAGTTCGACACCTCGGTGCGTCTCGATGGACAGACCCGCCAGGGCACCGACTTCGCGCTCGAGGACAACGGCCTCGACAGCAAGAGCTCGAGCTTCGCCGCCGGCCTCACGTGGCGCATCGCCCCGCGCCACCGCGTGGACTTCAACTACTACGAGTCCAAGCGCTCCGGCGAGCGCACATACACCGACGAGATCGAAATCGGCGACTCCACCTTCCCGGTCGGCGCCAACGTGGGCATCACGGCCAAGGACCAGTTCTACTGGGCCGACTACCGCTACTCCTTCATCCAGGATCCCGGCTTCGAGCTGGCGGGCCTCTTCGGCATCTACGGCGGCAAGTTCACCTTCGACGTGAACGCCGTCGGGATCGCGGGCGACACCGCCCACACGTACAACAAGAGCGTTTCCACGGGCCTGCCGCTGCCGCTCCTCGGGCTCACGGCGGACTGGTATCCGGATCGGCAGTGGCACCTGGGCGCCCACCTCGAAGGCATCAAGGCGAAAGTGGGCGACGTCGACGGCCACGCCTATCTCGCGGGCGGCTCGCTCGAGTACATGTTCACGCGTGGCTGGGGCATGGGCGCGCGCTACGACTACACCGAGATCAAGGCCGACGTCAGCAAGGACGACTTCAACGGCACCTTCAAATGGAAGACGAGCGCGGTGAGCCTGTACGCCAAGCTGGTCTTCTGACGCCCGTCCGCGTTCCCGGTTAGGATGGAAACTCCTCTTCGGGAGCGCGGCACGGAAACGGTCTTCATCGTCGACGACGACGTGACGTTCGCGCGCGGCCTGGCCCGGCTGGTCGGGGCCGCGGGCTGGAGGGCGCGCGTCTATCCGTCGGCCGCCGACTTCCTCGACGCGACCGCCGTCCACGACGTCGATGCGGGGTGCGTGCTGCTGGACGTGCGCATGCCAGGCATGCGCGGCCCCGAGCTCTACCGGACCATGATCGCGCGGCAGATCGACCTGCCGGTGGTGTTCCTCACCGGGCACGGCGACGTCTCCACGAGCGTGGACGCCATGAAGCTGGGCGCCGTGGACTTCCTCGAGAAGCCGGTGCGCGGCGAGACGCTCATCGGCGCGATCACCACCGCGATCGCGCGCCACGTCGCCGACCGCAAGAATCGGGGCGAACGCCGCGAGGTGGAAGCCCGCGTGGCGCTCCTCACCCCGCGCGAGCGCGAGGTGATGGGGCATGTCGTCGCGGGACGACTCAACAAGCAGATCGCCTCGGACCTCGGGATCTCGCTCAAGACCGTGAAGGCCCACCGGGCCAAGGTCATGGGCAAGATGGACGCCAAGTCGGTCGCCGCCCTGGTCGACCTTTGCCGGCGCGTGGGCGTCGGTGGATCAGCGGCCGCGAGCCGCTGACCTTCCGCGTTACTTGACGGTGTAGCCCTTGCCCTCGAGGCAGGCGGCGCGCGCCTTCTGGAACGCCTGCTGCCCTCCCTGTTGCTGCTGCGCCGCGGCCTGCTGCTGGCTCGCGGCGGCTTTCCGGCTGGCGTTGCGTTGCGCCACGCCGCCCGCGACCGCGCCGGCCTTCGCGGCGTCGCCGGTGTCGTTGCCCGTGATCGCGCCGACGGCCGCGCCCGCGGCAGCGCCTCGCGCGCGTGCGCCGCTGCCAGTGACCGGCGCCGGCTGCGCCGGAGCGGCTGCCTGTTGCGGCGGCTTCGCCGGATCGAATCCCGATTGCTGCACCGCCCAGGTGTAGCACGCGGCCTCATCGGCCTTCTGTTTTTCCGGCGATTGCCCCTTCGCGGGGTACACGTACTGTTGCGCCGCGGCGGGAAGCGCCATGGCAAGGGCGAGCGCAGTGCATGCGAGCTTGCGGATCATCGTGGGTCTCCTAGAAATTCACGTCCATGCCGACGAGGTAGCTGTCGACCTCGATCTTGTCGTTCTTCATCCACTCGACGAACACGCCCCAGCCGCGGCCGACCTTCCAGCGTCCGCCGATGCCGTAGGTCGCCTCGTTTTGCTTCTCCTTGATGTTCACCGGTCCGACGAGGTTCGCGCTCGCGTTGACCTTGAGCTCCGAGCGCGCGTATCCGATGCGTCCGTAAAGGTCCCACCACATGTTCAGCGGCACGGTGCCGACGAGCGAGAGTCCCACCGACTTCGCCTTCGCCTCGCCGTCGATGTTCACGGGGAGTCCGACGGGGCTGCCGTGGAACGCGTACTTGCCGAGGTCGTAGTAACCGAGCTCGAGCGCCATGTACGGCGTGAAGCGCCAGCCGGTGCGGATGGTGTACGTGGTCTGCTTGTCGTCGACCTGCGCGTTGTCGAGGCCCGTGAGGTCGGTCCCGCTCACGCCGAGGTGGCCCTGGCCCACGCCGGCGCCGATGTACCACGGCGACGTTCCGGGCGGATAGCTGTACTGCGCGAAGGCGGGCGCGGCGGCGAGCGCCGCGGTGGCGACGAGAATTCGGGAAGTGGATCTGTTCATGGTTCGACCTCCTGTTGGCGCCGCGCTAGGCGGCGGGCATCTGCGCGAGCGTCACGCCCGCGGCGGCGAGCTCCTCGGCGAGCCGTACCAGCTCGGCGACGGAACGCGCCTGCATCTTTTCCATCACGCGGGAGCGGTGCGTCTTCACCGTCCGCTCGGCCGCCTGCAATGCGAAGCAGATCTGCTTGTTGAGCAACCCGGCGACGACTCCCGCCATCACCTGGCGCTCGCGCGCGGTGAGCGAGGCGTAGCGCCGCTTGACCTCGGTCATGCGCACCGCGTGCTCCTGGCGGTCGATGTCGGCCACGAGGGCGCGATGGATCGCCTCCAGCAGCGTCACCGTCGGCACCGGCTTGGTGAGGAAGTCGAGGGCGCCACCCTGCATCGCGCGCACCGTCGTCGGGATGTCGCCGTGCGCGCTGAGGAAGATCACCGGGTGGGCATCGCTGCGTGTGGCAAGCGTGCGCTGCAGGTCGAGGCCGGTGAAGCCGGGCATGCGCAAATCGAGCAGCACGCATGCGGGACCGTCGGAATCGTTCGCCTCGAGGTACTCGTTGGCCGAGGCGTACAGGCGCGGCATGTGACCCGCGGCCGTGAGCACGCGTCCGATCGCCTTGCGGAAGGCGTGGTCGTCGTCGACGACGTGGACGGTGCCGGGAAGGGAGGGGCGGTTCATGATCCGACGGGCGGCAGGATCACGCGGAAGATCGCCCCGCGCGGAACGTTGGGCTCGTACACCACGCGGCCGCGGTGGATCTCGAGGATCGTGTGCACGATCGAGAGGCCGAAGCCCATGCCGTCGCGCTTGGTGGTGAATGCCGTGTGGAAGAGGCGGTCGGCGTCCTCCTGGGCGAGGCCGGGACCGAAGTCCGACACCGCGATCTCGGCGCCCTCGGAGCGCGCCCGCGTCTCGATGCGCACCTCGCGCACCGACTCGGGCACCTCGGCGACGGCGTCCATCGCGTTCATCACCAGGTTGATGACGACCTGCTGCAATTGCACCGCGTCGCCCATCACCGGCGGCACCGGGTTGCCGAAGATGGGGGAAAGCCGCACGTTGCGCCGCGCGGCATCGAAGGCGAGGTGCCGCAGCGCCTCGGCCACCTGGTCGTTCACGTCGAGCGCCACCGGGCGCCACTCGCGCCGCGACAGCAGGTTGCGAAGCCCGCGGATCACCTCGCTCGCGCGCAGGTCCTCGGCGCGGATGTCGGAGAGGATCTCCTTGAGCTTCTCCGAATCGAGCGTCCCCTGGTCCAGCATCATCTGCGCCGCCTCCGCGTTGGACAGGATGGCGCCGATCGGCTGGTTGATCTCGTGCGCGATGCTCGCCGTGAGCGCGCCCACCATGGACATGCGCGCGACCTGCGCCATCTCGGCGCTGCGCGCCTGCAGCTGCGCCTCCGCGCGCCGCCGCCGCTGGCTCTGCACCACGAGCGACGAGATGAGCGCGGCCTGCGCGAAGATGATCGCGATCATCGCCACGATGGGCCAGAAGTACGCCTGCCAGAGGTTCGGCGGCCGGTTCATCACGGTGCAGCGCGCCGGCACCCGCGTCTCGGGGATGTTCCAGCGCTGCAGCGCCCGCCAGTCGACCTCGCAGGATGGAGCCGGCGCCGCCCGGATGGGAATGTGATCCGGGTCCGCGCCTTCCAGCACGTTGCGCACGAGCTGGCCTGCGAGGCGTCCATGGACGTCGAAGCGCGCCGAAGAGCCGCCGACCGCCCCGCGGCCGAACTGGGTGTGGATCGCGGTGAGCACCGGCGCCGGCGAGGCCTCCGCCACCTGCAACGCGGTCGTCGCATTCGGCCCGGCGACGTGGCCGGCGCCGTCGCGCAGGACCGTGAGGTACATCACCAGCGAATCGGCGGGAACCTGCCGCACGCGCTCGAGGAGCGCCTCGCGGGCAAGGCCGTTGAGGTAGTGGACCTCGAGCGGCTTCTTCACCGCGGCAAGCTGGCGCGCGGCGATCTCGAGGAACGAGTGGTCGAAGGTGGAGCTGCCGGAGACGAGGTAAACGCTCTTCGCATTCGGCATGAGCTCGAGGCCGAGGTTGAGCGCGCCCGCGACGTCGAGCGTCATGGTGAGGCCGGTGGTCCGCGCCGGGCGCTTGCGGTCGTCGAGCGCGCCGTCGATGACGCCGTTGAAGACGATCGCCGCACCCGGCCACACGTCGTCGCGGAAGCGCTGCGCGAACTCGAGGGGCTCCAGCCCCGAGGGCACGACGACGTCGACCTTCATCCCGGCGTACTTGCGCTTGAGGAGCGACGCCAGGTCCGATTCGATGGCGCCCGGGAAGCGCAGGGGGTCGATCTCCTCGGTGAAGATCTCGACGTTGCGCGGCGCCTGCTCGAGGAGTGCGGTGCGCAGCGCCTGCTCGCGCATCACGTTCACCGGGTACACGGCATCCCAGCTGCGGATGACCACCACGCGCCAGGGATCGGATTTCGCCGGCGTGTTGGCCGCATGCGCGACCGCCGCCGCCACGAGGACGAGGGCTCCCAAGAAGCGGGCCAGCAAACTACCTCCCTTCCGCGACCTTCCATCCCTGGGGTGTCCGGCAGAGGTTTGCCGCAACCGGCGTCGTTCCGCACGCGGACGTCGCCGCATTGTGCCATTTCATCGAGTCGAGCCCTCCGGGTCGAGGATGGCGGGAATCATCCCCTCGCGCGCGCGCGCCCGCCGATTGGACCTTGGTCCAATTCGCAACGATGTAAGGCACGGGACATAGTGGGACGTCTCCATTGTCGAGAGAGGCGTCCTGCAATGAATCGTCACATTGTCGCCGCCTGCGCCGCGCTGTTCGCGGCGAGCGCATATGCCGGCCCGTACAGCCAGCCCTACGCCCTCGTCGAGGGCATGGACCGCTCCGCCGTCAAGGAGGAGATGCCTGCGGCCATCACCAAGATCGACGGCAAGAGCACGCGCAACACGCGCAAGTCGGATCCCATCGAGCCCGGCAAGCACACGATCACGATCCGTTTCTCGACCGCACGGGTGAACCAGGCCCCGGCTGACGAGATGAAGGAGCTCGTGATGGACCTCGAAGGGTGCACCCGCTACCGGATCGCCGCCAAGCGGGTGGACACGATCAACTGGGAGCCCAAGGTCTACTCCGAGCCGATCGGCGAATGCGTCAAGAAATTCCAGAAGAAGTAGGCGCGCACCGGTTCCTGCGTAACATCCTGGCGGCCGCGCTCCTCGCGGCCCCGGGGCTCGCCCACGCGTCGCTGCTGTCCGGCGAGGCCCTCGACACCGCGGCGAACGTCGTCTCGTGGGTGGTGATCATCGTGGTCCCGCTGGTCGTGATCGGGGCCTTCTTCTACGTCCACGTGCTGCCCGAGCTGATCGCGGAGCGCAACCACCATCCGCAGAAGCACGCGATCAAGACGCTGTGCATCCTGTCGCTCTTCTTCGGCGGGTTGCTCTGGCCGCTCGCGTGGCTCTGGGCGTACACGCGCCCGGTGATGTTCCGCGCCGCGTACGGCAGCGAGAAGCACGAGGACTACTACGTGGAGATGGGCGAGAAGGCGCGGCTGGGGCAGCTCGTCCGCGAAGACATCGTCCGCCTGCGCCACGAGCTCGAGGTCATGGCCCAGCAGGGCACGCTTCCGCACGCGCTGCTCGAAGTCCGCAAGGCGATCGACGACCTCGCCGCGCGCCAGGCTTCGACGCCCGAGAGCGCCACGGTGGCCACCGCCGAACCGGTTTCCGAGGCGCGCGGCTAGTGGACATCCTCCTCCTAGGCATCTACTCGTTCTTCGTCTGGCTCATCTTCATCAAGCTCAAGTGGCTGCCGTGGAACACCGTGTCGCAGGTGATCGTGGTCATCATCCCGGTCGTCGCGCTCACGATCATGATCCTGGTGCTCAACGTCGTGGCGCCCACGTCGAACGACGTTCGCGTCATCAAGTACGTGGTCAACGTCGTGCCGCAGGTGCGCGGGCGCGTGCTCGAGGTGCCCGCCGACGGCAACAAGGCGATGAAGAAGGGCGAGGTGCTCTTCAGGATCGATCCCACGCCCTACCAGCTGCAGGTGAACGCCCTCGAGGCCCAGCTCGCGAATTCGCTCGGCAGCAGCAAGGAGCTCGAGGAGCAGCTGATCGGCGCGCAGGCCCAGGCGGCGGCAGCGAAGGCGGCCATCGAGCAGGCCACCTCGCGAGTCGTGCAGTCCACGGCCCAGGTGGAGCTCGCGAGGAAGCGCGTGGCGCAGAACCGCGAGCTGGTTGCCAAGGGCGCGGGCAACCGCTTCGATCTCGAGCAAGCCGAGACCAACCTGCGGGAGATGGAGAGCACGCTCGACGGCGCGAGGAGCGCCGAGGCGCAGTCGCGCAGCGCCGAGGGACAGGCGCTCGCCGCCGAGCGCCAGATCCGCCAGCGCATGGGGGCCAAGTCCAACGGCGAATGGGCGCAGGTCGCGCAGACCCGCGCGCAGCTCGAGAATGCGAAGTGGGAGCTCTCGCAGACGGTGGCGCTCGCACCCGCGAACGGGACGCCTACCAATGTGCAGCTGCGCCCGGGCGCTTTCGCGGTGCCGCTGCCGGCGCTGCCGGCGCTCACCTTCGTCGAGGACGAGTTCCAGGTGGTCGCCTTCTTCCACCAGAACGAGCTGCACCAGGTGGCCACGGGCGACGAAGCGGAGATCTTCCTGCGCACGCTGCCGGGCGAGATCATCAAGGCGAAGGTGGAGTCGATCGTGTGGGCGCAGGGCCAGGGCACGGTGGCCGCGATGAACACGGCGCCGCAGACCGGGCTCGCGGCGCCCGTCGGCGACCGCTTCCCGGTGAAGCTCACGATCGATCCGAAATACCGCGACGTCTTCCTCGCCGCGGGCGCCCAGGGCGACGCGGCCATCTACACGCAGCACGCGGCCTTCCTCCACATCCTCCGCAAGGTGCTCCTGCGCGTGAGCACCAAGATGAACTACCTCATCCTGAAGCTGCACTGACATGACCCGCGCGGTGTCCAGGGCATTGGCCGCGGGTGTCGTCGCCGTGTTCGCGGCGGGATGCGTGGTGAGGGATCCGCCGCCCGGCTCGGATCTCTTCCGCGACACGCTGCCGCAGACGCAGGTGCCCGGCCAATGGACCTCGGGCCCGACCGTGCCGGGCGCGGTGGCGGACGGCTGGCTCGCGCTCTTCCAGGATCCGGAGCTCGAGCGCCTGGTGCAGGAGGCGATGGCCTACAACACCGACCTCAAGGTCGCCGCTGCGCGGGTGGAGGCGGCAGAGGCGAGCGCGCGCGCGGCGGGCGCCGCGATCTGGCCTCAGGCCTTCGTCTCGGGCCGTGGCGGCGGCAAGCTCTCCGGCGACTCGAGCGGCATCCAGGGCATCGGCCTCTTCGCGAGCTGGGAGCTCGACCTCTGGGGACGCGTGCGCGCGACTCGCGCCAGCGGCACCGCACAGTACGAATCCGCGGTCCTCGACGCCCGGTACGCACGCGAGTCGATCGCCGCGATGGTGGCCAAGAGCTGGTTCCTCGCGCGCCAGGCGACCGCCCAGCGCGCCATCGCGAGCGAGATGCTGCAGTCGGCGCTCGCGCTCGCGGACCTGTCGCGCGACCGGTTGCGCGTCGGCAAGGGCGACGAGTACGAGGTCGTGCAAGGCGAGGCGAGCGTGCTCTCGTACCAGGACCTCGCGCTGCAGTCGGACCTCGCGCGGCAAAACGCGTTGCGATCCATCGAGCTGCTGGTCGGCCGCTATCCCTCGGCGGCGGTGGAACCGGGCATGGCCCTGCCGCCGCCGCCCGCGCCGGTGCCCGCGGGATTGCCTTCGGAATTGCTCGAGCGCCGCCCCGACGTGCGCGCCGCGGAACGCCGTGTCGCCGCAGCCTTCTACAACGTGCATGCGGCCCAGGCCGCCCGGCTTCCCAAGATCTCGCTCACCGCGGGCGTGAGCACCGTGTCGTCGGACCTGTTCTTCATGAAGGAGCGCGACAACCCGGTCTGGAACCTGGGCGGCACGATCTTCGCGCCGATCTTCCAGGGCGGAGCCCTCGAGGCGGCGGCGCAGGTCCGCACCGCCGAGCAGAAGGCCGCGGTCGCCGACTACGGCCGCATCGGCGCCCGCGCCTTCAGCGAGGTCGAGAACGCGCTCTCGGGCGGCTTCAACCTCGAGGCCAGGGAGAAGGTGCTGGCGAATGCCGTCACCGCCAACGACCGCGCGCTCGGCTTCGCGCGCGTGCGCTACGACGTGGGGTCCGGCGACCTGCGCGGCATCCAGCAACAGATGCTGGTGCTGCACGCAGCGCGCACGAGCCTCATCCAGGTGCAGGCCGAGCGCCTCATCCAGCGCGTGAACCTTTACCTCGCGCTCGGTGGCGGCTTCGAGCCGGCGCCGGTGCAGTGACGATTGCCCGGAGGTGTCGATGAACCGCCCGTTCAAGTACGTCGTGCAACGCTACTAGTCCCACAACCCCCAACAACGTCACCGGAGAGCTTTATGCGTGCAATCCCGATCCTCGCGCTGGCCGTCGCGGCCGCGCTTCCCGCCGCCGTACTGGCGCAACAGCAGAAATCGCCCACGGTCGCGGGCGCCATCGCGACCGAGCCCGGCAAGGGCAAGGCGGTCGCCGTGGTCGAAGCCACCGCCACCGTCGCCGCCGTCGACAAGGCGACGAGGGAAGTGACCCTCAAGATGCCGGGCGGCAGCCTGGAGAAGGTCCAGGCGGGCGCCGAGGTCCGCAACTTCGACCAGATCAAGGTGGGCGACACGCTGAAGATCAAGTACATCGAGTCGCTGGCGCTCGAGCTCAAGAAGGGCGGCAAGGAAGTCGTCGGCCGCAAGGAGACGGGGGGCCTCGATCGCTCGCAGCCCGGCCAGAAGCCGGGTGGCGTCGCGCGCCGTGAGGTGACCGTCATCGCCAACGTGGTCGCCGTCGACCCGGCGACGATGAAGATCTCGGTGAAGAACGACAAGGGCGAGGTCTACAGCTTCAACCTCAAGGACCCCGAGCAGGTCAAGCTGGTGAAGGTGGGCGACCAGATCCAGGCGACCTATACCGAGGGCCTGGCCGTGTCGATGGAGCCCGCCGCTGCCGCCCCCGCCGCGGCGAAGCCGGCGGAGCCCGCGAAGAAGAAGTAGCGGCTCCTAAGCGGCGGCCGTCAGCCCTTCGTCTTCCAGGTGCCGTCGGGCTGGCGGCACGCCGTGCCCTGTACCGTCTCGGACTTCCCGTCCACGCTCGCCACGAACGTGAAGTCGCGGCAGGGCGCTCCAGAGGTCTCGTAGGTCCGCGTCGGCGTGATGGCGTACTGCTCGCCGCTGTCGGGGTTCTTCCACGCCGTCCTCTGTCCCGTCTGGCTGGTCTCGAGCGCCTGCGCCGCCTTGATGCGGTCGGCCTCGTCGAGCTTCTGCCCGATGCGGTTGCCGATCACGCCGCCCGCGATGGTGCCGGCGATGATGGCGACGGTACGCCCCGTGCCTCCGCCGATCGTCGAGCCCACGGCAGCGCCCACGACCGCGCCGCCGACGGTGCCGACCTGTTCCTTCGTGGGCGGCGTCTCGCACGCGGCGAGGGCGAGGGCGAATGCGGCGGCGAGGGGGGGAATCGAACGCGCGGTGTTCAGGGGGCTTTCTCCCGTTACTTGACCAGCGAGACCTGCGAAGCCGTGTCGAAACGGTTGAGCGTGCGGATCTTGTTCTCGACCTGCAGGAAGCGGGCGGCCTTGCGCGCGCCGATGGCGCCACGCACCTTGTCGTAGGTCTTCTTGCGCAGCTTGTTCTCGTCGGCGTCGGCGCCGAGCAGCTCGTTCACCAGTCGGTTGGCGTTGGCGTCGCTCATCGACGCTTCCTGGTTCACGTAGTCGAGCACCGCGCGGTTCTGCCGCTTGGTGATGCCCTCGAGGTCTTTCATGTAGGCGTCGTAGATGGGCCAGAACTTGGCCGCCTCCGGGGGCGCGAGCTGCATGTTCCTCTCCACCAGCCCGCGTCGATCGTCCTTCGCGGCCTGGCGCACCGCGTCGACGGCGGCAGCGCTCCCTTTCTCCGGCGCGGCCGGCGCCTGGGCAAGTGCGGCCGGGGCGGCGAGGCACGCCGCGAGCAACGCTGCATGGATCGTCTTCACTGTGATTTCCTCCAGGTGGCGTCCGGGTTGTAGCGCGACATCGCGGAGGCGATGGAGGCCGTCTGCGCGCCGAGGTCCTTCTCGTAGACCACGCCGTCGTGGTTCACGAGGAAGGTGGTCACGCCCGAGTTGCGGTACGACGCGGGCCACGCGACCACCGCGAAGCCGCCGATGAGCTTGTCGCCCACGAGGTAGTCGTAGGCGCCGCCGGCCGCGTCCTTGCCCTGTCCGGTGAGGATGCGGAAGTAGTAGCCGTGGTAGGGAACACGCTGTCCCGCGTCGGACGACGCCTTGTTCTTGCCGTATCCCTCGGCCGAGGCGGTCGCGACCAGCGGGCCCAGCGGGCTCTCGGGCTTGCCGGGCTCGGCGGGCCAGTAGAGGCCATCCTTCTTTCCCGGGCTCGAGGCGAACTTGCGCGCATAGTCGGAGTAGCCGTTGCCGTCGAGGTCGCCTGACGCGTACTCGCGCTGCGCGTCGACGACCGCGAGCAGCGACTGGATGGTGTCCAGCTCGTTGCGGCCGACGCGGCGGTTGAGGATCTCCTCGCGGCCCGCGGCGGCGTCGAACGACCAGCGGCCGCCGTGGTTCACGATCGGCGCGGGGAACGGCCAGTCGTCGTCGCCCACGTTGAGCGTGGCCTTGTCGCCGGCCTTCTCGACGTTGTGCTTCTTGTCGTATGCGGCGAGGAAACGGGTCCAGTCGTTGCGGTCGGCCACGTTGTCGCCGGAGAGCAGCCACGACGCGGCGCCGGGTCCGACGACGGCGAGCAGGTCGTCCTTCTTCTGCGCGCGCACCGCGGAGGCGAGCGCCTCCGCGGCCTCGTCGGCGCTCGCGTAGGTGCGGGCTTTCGCGACGGCCTTCGCTTGCGCGGGCGCGGCGTTGGTGGGTTGGGCCGCTGCGTCGAGCATCGCGCTGGCGGAGAGTGCGGCCACGACGGCCGCGATCAGGATGTGCCTGGTATTTTTCATGTCGGTCTCCTTAGCGCCGTCCGCCACCGCGTCCGCCGCCACCACCGCCCCGGCTCGCGCCCCCACGGGAGCTCGCCGCGCGCGTCGACGATCCGCCACCGCCGGCGCCGGAGAATCCGCCGCTGCTGCGATTGCTCGCCGAGGCGCCGCCGCTGCGGCCGCCGCCGCCGTAGTTGCCGCCACCGCCGGCGCGATCACCACCGCCACGCTGCGATGCCGATGCGCGATCGGCCTGGTTCACGCGGTTCTGCATCTCGCTTCGGTCCATGCCCGACATCTCGGAGCGCCCCTGCTCGGCACGGCCGCGGAACTGGTCGCGCGATTGCGACGCCGCGCGGTCGCCGCCCTTGCCGTACTTGGACGCGGTCGCGTTGTCCTTGTATGACGCGCCCTTGCGGTGCTCGGGGTTGTGCTGCCACTTGTTGCCGCCCTGGACGTTGTTGCGATTGCCGGTGTTGATGTTGGTGTTGCGGTTGATGTTGATCTCGTTGTTGCCCCAGCCGATTCCACCGGCGATGGCAGCGCCCCAGAAGACGCCGCTGGCGAACGCGAGCCCCGCGCCGCCGTACACGTACCCCGGCGGGTAGTAGTAGTAGGGCGGCGGATAGGAGTACCACCAGGTCCCGTAGACGGTCGCCGGGTTGTAGGTCGGCACGTAGACGGTCTGCGGATTGGGCTGCTCGATCTTGATGATCTGGACGTTGTTCTCGGTCTCCTTCTTGACCGACATCTCCTTCGTGTCCTTGAGGTTGCCGGCCTGGTCGGCCTTCTTGCGCAGGGACTGGACGGTCTTGAGCATGCCCTCCTGGTCGGCGAGGAACGCGTCGCCGAGCTTCGTGGTCCAGTCGAGCTTCTCGTTCATCATCGTGAGGACCTGCGGCACGGTCGCGAGCGCCTTCACGCTCGGGTCCCACGACTGCTTCTCGAGCGCGGCCTCGAGCTCCTTGTCCTTGAGGCTCGCGTTCGACTTTTGCCAGCGCGCCGCCTCGACGATCTCGAGCGGGTAGGTCGAGGCCATGAAGATCTGCGACAGGAGCGCGTCGGGATAGAGCGCGATGGGCGCGAGCAGCTCGTCCTTTTCCTGCTGCGAGCCGGCCGCCGGCTTCTGCGCCGCCTGCTGGCCCGCCGCGGCGGGTTGCGCGCCCCCGGCGGGCGGCGGCTGCTGCGCGAAGGCGAGCGGGTCGATCACAAGGCTCGCCGTGATGGCATAAGCGACCGCGCGCAGGGCAGGGGAGGGTTTCTTTTCCATGGGCATCACCTCGTGAGGGCCTGGACGGTAAGGGTCCGTCCCTTCCAGTGCAAACCGTTGAGTCGTTGCGTGACCTTGTTGAGCATGTCGGCGGTGGCGGGAACGTCCACCACCACGGCCGGGCGGCTGCCGTCGCCTTCCACTTGCTGGATCGAGTCCACCTGGTCGATCCCGTAGCGGGCGAGGAACTCGCGCAGCTCGGCATCGCTGGTGCCGGGCTCGACGTTGCCGATCCAGAGCTTCATGCGCCGCCCCTCACGAGATGATGCGCGCGCCGACGATGGCGTGCGCCGGGAGCGCGGCCGCCCTGTCCTTGCGCGCGAGCGTGGGTGCGGTGAGGGACAGGTACTTGATGTTGCTCATAGGGAAGACCATCACGCTGCCCTCGGCCTCGATGACCACGTGCTTTCCGGCCATCAGGTCCGCGAGCTTGAGGCGTCGTGCGGTGACGTTGTCGGTCTGCTCGGGGAATTCGAACGCGAGCTTCGAGCCGTCGACGAAATGCAGGGAGAGAACGCGGGCCATTTCAGCCTCTGGGGGCGTGTTCTGGGTCGCCCAACAATGCCCCGGAAGCGGGGGGAAACAAATGGCACAAAGGTGCCGCCGCTAACGCGACATGGCCATCGCCACATATCCCATCAGCGTGACGGCGAGCGTCGACACGGCGAAGGCCACCGGGAATCCCAGCCACGGCACGCTGCTGCCGAGCTCGCGCGCGGCATCGCCCGCGGGTGCGGCGTGCGAGCGCGCTCCGGCGATCACGCCCATCAGCACCGCGGGGTTGAGCTTCATCAGGTGATGGCCGATCGCCCACGCCACGATGGGCGGGATGGTGGACACCACGAATCCGGCGACGAGGATCCGGATCGCCAGGTCGCCCGTCACGCGAGTGAACAGGTGCGTCCCCGCCTCGACGCCGACGATGGCGATGAAGGCAACGAGCCCGAGCTCCTCGACCAGCTGGCGCGCGCCGTTGGGCGTGGCCCCCATGAGTCCGGAGTGCGGTGAGAGCGACGCGACGATCATGCCGGCCACCAGGAGGCCCGGCCCATTGCCCAGGCCCACGTGCGAGCCGGCGAACGGGAAGTTGATCGCCCCGAGGGCGAGGCCCACGACGAAGCCGATGGCGAGCGTGGCGAGCTCGGCCGCGGGATTCGAGCGCGCGACGCGGCCGGCCTGCGCGGCGACTTTCTCGACCGCGCTCTTCACCCCGGCGACGAAGAGCACGTCGAGCCGCTGCAGCTTCACGTGCGCGCCCAGCGGCAACGGCGCGCCGCCGCGCTCGATGTGGTGGATCGCGACCTGGCCCGCATAGTCGGCGGCGCGCAGCTCCTCGAGCTCGCGCCCCGAGAACGCGGGCTGCGTGACGACGATCTCGGCGTGGTCGAGCGGGATGTTGACCGCGGTGGGATCGTTGACCTCCGGCCCGATGAGGCCCACGTTCGACGCCATGTCCTCGAGCCGCCCGCCGACGATCACGACGTCGCCTTGCCGGAAGACGACGTCGTCCGCGGCGCCGAGCTTCTCGTAGCGCGTCTCGGGCAGCAGGTGGCGTTCCAGGCGCGCGGGGCCGGAGGGCTGCGCGTCCCGCAGCAGCGTGACGATCTGGACTCCCGCCGCCGCCAGCGCCATCGGCGCCGTCTGCAGCGCCACCTCGGCGGCGGGATCCGCGGTGCTCGCGCGGTCCGGAGCGATCCTGAGGACGTCCAGCAGCTTGAAATGCGGATGCTTCCGGGTGAATTGGCGTGCGGTGAGCCCGTTGAGCCCGTCGTTCACCAGGCGATAGGCGCGCACGGCGAGGGGTCGCAGCCCCGTGAGCCCCGCGTCATCCACGTTCGCGACACCCAACTGGTCCTCGCATCGCTTCGCCGCGGCGTGCACGTCGAGGCCCCACCAGCGCGGAAGGTACCGGCAGACCACCAGTGCTCCGACCGTGCCCCAGACGACGGTGAGCGCGAACGAGAGCGCGATCGTTCCGGTCACGTCGGCCGGCGACACGCCGCGCGGGAGCGCCGGCAGTCCCTGGCGTACCGCTTCCTCGGCCGAGACGATCGCGGCCGGGACGGTGAGCGAGCCCGCGAGGATCCCGCCGGCCGCGCCGAGCGGGAGATCCCAGAGGGCCACGAAAAGCATCGTCGCCACCAGGCCCAGCACCGAGCACGCGAGCGCGAGGCCGGCGACCTTCGGGCCGTCACCCTTCAGCGCATGCGCGAGGGAAGGACCGATGCGCAGCCCCAGCGCGTACATGAACAGGAGGTAGAAGATCGAGCGGGTGGTCGCGTCGACGCCGAGTCTCACGCCGAAGGCGCTGCCCCCGGCGGACACCGCCGCGCCCACGACAATCGCGGAGGCGGCTGCCCCGAGCGCATACCCCCACAGCGTCGCGCGTCCGAGCAGCACAGCGGCCAACACCACTGCGAAGAGCAGGATGTACGAATTGGCAGCAAGCCACAGGAAGAACGGTTGCATGCGGGTCCCAGGCGCGACACGCCGCCGCGTTAGCCGTGGGATGACGATGGGCCGACGAGGACACCCTCGCAATTGCACCATGGTGCATTGCACGAGAGGGCCGACCGTACGGCGGTAAAGCGATCAGCCGGTGCGCTGGAGGCGAGCGGCGAGCAACGCCATGTCGATGCGATGCCGCGTCATGCGTGCCTTGAGGAAGACGACCTGGGCGTTGTTCTGCGGCAGGGCCGGCGTGGCGCGTGGCTTCGCGAGGGTGGCCAGCTCGCGGGTAATTTCCACCACCTCGTGCTGGTGAAGCTGCAGCTGCGCCAGCAGTCCTTCCTTTTCCGCGTTTTCCAGCATGGGGCCTCCCGGGAGGTGCGCCGGTTCTTCGTGTTCTTGTATTCGGGATTTAGCGCCTTCGGACTGACGCACGTCAAGCTTTCCGCGAGGACCGGACAATCCCTGTTAAGGGCGCTCGAACTTGACCGAGAGGACGATCGAGGTGGCGGTCTTTTCCACGCCCTCCACGCGCCCCATCCGGTCGACGACCTCGTCGATCTCGTGGGGCGAGCCGGTTTCGACGATGGCGAGGTAGTCGAAGGACCCGGAGAGGGCGTAGACGCCCCGCACCGCCGGGATCGCCTTCAGCTCGCGGATCGTCCCGTCGGCCTTCTTGGGATTCACCTCGAGCAGCACGTGGGCCGTGAGGGCGGGGCGCTCGGGCGTCTGGCCCAGGCGCACCGTGTAGCCGGCGATCGTTCCCGATTCCTCGAGGCGGCGGATCCGCTCCTGCACGGTGGTGCGCGCGACCTGGAGCTTCCGGGCGAGGGACGAGACCGACTCCCGGGCATTCACCCGGAGGAGGTCGATGAGCTGGCGATCCTTGGGCGTCATTCGGTGAATTCGACGGTGGATACCGGCAAAATGATGTCACAACCCCGTCGAACCGGCAAATTCACGGCTACGAATTGGCGGGGACCGGCGATACCCTAGCGCCATCCCAAGGAGACCCGCCATGACCAAGCTCACCCTGTTCGGCGCCGGCAAGATCGGCGAGGCCATCGTCTACCTCCTCGCCCGCACCGGCGAGTACGACATCCAGGTCGTCGACTCCGACGCCAACCGCCTCGCACCGCTCATGGCGAAGAACGTGAAGTGCGTCTCGCACTCCATCACGGGCGACGCGGACCTCGACACCATCATCCGCGGCCAGGACGTCGTGATGTCGGCCATGCCGTACTACCTCACGGTCATGATCGCGAAGGCCGCGGCCCGCAACGGCGCGCATTACCTCGACCTCACCGAGGACGTCGAGAGCACCCGCGAGGTGATGAAGCTCGCCGCCGGCTCCAAGCGCGCGCTCATCCCGCAGTGCGGCCTGGCACCGGGCTTCATCTCGATCGTCGCCAACGACCTCGCCAAGCGCTTCGACAAGCTGCGCGACGTGAACATGCGCGTAGGGGCGCTGCCGACGTATCCCACCAATGCGCTCAAGTACAACCTCACCTGGAGCACCGACGGCCTCATCAACGAGTACTGCAACCCGTGCCTCGCGATCCGCGACGGCGGCGCCATCGAGACGCTGCCGCTGGAAGAGGTCGAGAGCTTCTCGCTGGACGGGGTGGACTACGAGGCGTTCAACACCTCGGGCGGCCTGGGCACGCTCACCGACTCGCTCGCCGGCCGCGTCGAGAACCTCAACTACAAGACCGTGCGCTACCCCGGCCACCGCGACATCATCAAGATGCTGGTGCGCGACCTGCGCCTCGACCGCCGCCGCGACCTGCTGAAGGACGTGCTCGAGACCGCGATCCCGATGACGCGCCAGGACGTGGTGCTCGTGTTCGTCACCGTGACCGGCGAGCGCGAGGGGCGCCTGCAGCAGGACACCTACGCCAAAAAGATATACGCTCGGGAGATCGACGGGCGCCTCTTCTCGGCGATCCAGGTGACCACCGCCGCCGGCATCTGCGCCATGGTCGACCTGCTGGTGCAGGGGAAGCTGCCGCAAACGGGTTTCGTGCGCCAGGAGCAGGCCTCGCTCGCCGACTTCCTCGGCAACCGCTTCGGCTCGTACTACGCGTAGGGAATTCCCATGGACACTGCCCGCTTCGACATCGGCCATCTCCTCAACGAGCTTGGCGTCGACATGAGCCGCTGGCGCGGCGCCGACATCATGGCGCGCACGCCCATCGACGGGAGCGACCTGGGCGGACTGCGCGTGCCTTCGCGCGAAGAAGTGGCGAAGCTCGTGGTGAAGTCGCACGAGTCGTTCCTCGAGTGGCGCAACTGGCCGGCGCCGCGCCGCGGCGAGGTGGTGCGCCTGCTGGGGGAGGAGCTGCGCGCGGCGAAGCCCGCGCTCGGCCGCCTGGTGAGCATCGAGGCCGGCAAGATCCTGCAGGAGGGCCTCGGCGAGGTGCAGGAGATGATCGACATCTGCGACTTCGCGGTCGGCCTCTCGCGCCAGCTCTACGGCCTCACCATCGCCTCGGAGCGCCCGGGCCACCGGATGATGGAGACGTGGCATCCGCTGGGACCGACTGCGGTGATCACCGCGTTCAATTTCCCGGTCGCGGTCTGGGCCTGGAATGCGGCGCTCGCCTGGGTGTGCGGCAACACCGTGGTGTGGAAGCCGTCGGAAAAGACGACGCTCTGCGCGATCGCCTGCCAGGCGATCTTCGAGCGCGCCCTGAAGCGCGCGAACGAGTCGCTGGGCGACGTCCCCGCCGCGCTCTCGACGGTGATCCCCGGATTGCAGGAGCAGGGCGGATGGCTGGTGGACGATCCGCGCGTGGCGCTGGTCTCGGCCACCGGGTCGACGCGGATGGGTCGCGCCGTCGCCGAACGCACCGCGCCGCGCTTCGTGAGGACGCTCCTCGAGCTGGGCGGCAACAATGCGATGGTCGTGGCCCCCAGCGCGGACATGGAGCTCGCGGTGCGCGCGATCACCTTCTCGGCGGTGGGCACGGCCGGCCAGCGCTGCACGTCGCTGCGCCGCCTCATCGTGCACGAGAGCATGGCGCCGAAGCTCCTGCCGCGCCTCAAGCAGATCTACGACGGGCTCCCCGTCGGCAGCCCGCTCGAGCAGGGCACGCTGGTGGGTCCTCTCATCGACGCCGGCTCCCGTGAACGCATGGATGCGGCGCTCGACGAAGCGCGTCGCGACGGCGGCAAGGTCCACGGCGGCGGCCACGCGCTCTCGGATCGCTATCCGAACGGCGCCTACGTGAAGCCCGCGCTGGTGGAGATGCCGAAGCAGACCGCGCTCGTGAAGCGCGAGACCTTCGCGCCGATCCTCTACGTGCTCACCTACCGCGAGCTCGACGAGGCCATCGCGATGCAGAACGACGTGCCGCAGGGGCTCGCCTCGTCGATCTTCACCAACGACATGCGCGAGGCCGAGCGCTTCGTGAGCGCGGCCGGCAGCGACTGCGGCATCGCCAATGTGAACATCGGTCCCTCCGGCGCGGAGATCGGCGGCGCCTTCGGCGGCGAGAAGGAGACCGGCGGTGGGCGCGAGTCGGGCTCCGACGCGTGGAAGGCGTACATGCGCCGCGCCACGAACACCATCAACTACTCGCGCGAGCTGCCGCTCGCCCAGGGGATCAAGTTCGAGGTCGCGCCCTGACCTTCCTGCCTGCTAGCATCGGGGCATGAAGAGAACGCAACTCGAGAAGCTCGAAGGCAAAAGGATCTCCGGCGCGGCCGGCAACGCCCGCGGCGACCAGAACCTCGCGCTCGGCCGGCGCGAACAGGCGCTCGCGCGCAAGCGCGAGCTGCTCGCGAGGCACAAGCCGCCACCCGGCGGAAAGAAGTGATCCGGGGCCCGAAGGCCCCGGCGGTCCTTCCCCGCAGTTACTTGCCGTCGTGGTCCGAGTCGCCCGGAACGGCGCGCTCGACCGTGTCGCTCAGGCGCTGCCACGAATCGCGCGTGGCGTCCTTCGCCTTTTCCCACTCGAGCCGCGACTTGCCCTTGGTGCGCTGCCAGTCGCGCGACAGATCGGACTCCACGTCCTCGAAGCGCTTGCCCGGATAGCGGGCGTAGCTCTGGTAGCCGTACGCGTAGGCGGGGCCATAGTCGTCGAACGAGTAGTCCTTGCTGTAGTACGGCCGCTTCGTGTAGGCCTCGCGCCAGTACGCATCTTCCAGCGTGGGATCGAAGTGCTCGGCGATCCCTTTCCCGGCGAGGCCGCCCGCAATCGCGCCGATGGCCGCACCTGCGGCCGTGCCGATCGGACCCAGCACGCTGCCCGCCGCGGCGCCCGCGGCCATGCCGCCGGCTGCCGCGCCGACTCCTGTGCCGACCGGGTGCGCACCCGGCGCGCCGCTGATCGGATCGCGATTCGGCGAGCCCGCATTCTTGTTGGGATTCATCGTCAGTTCCTCCAGCAAATGGTTGGAACCGTTTTGAAGCGCGGCGCGCGGATTTGTTCAACCACTGCGATGGACTAATAAGCCAACCGCAACTTCCGTTCCTCGTCGTCGAGCTGCGACTGCGCGGCGTCGATCTCCGCCTGCAGGGAATTCAGTCGCGCCTCGTACTCGGGCCTGGGTGCGCGCCGCTGCGTGCGCCCGAAGTAGATCCAGTCTTCGGCCGTCGAGTTGTCCTGCGCGTACTCAAGCGCCGCGCGGGCGCGATCCAATCGCGCCTGCGCCGCGCGCACGCCGGCATCGCTGGGCTGCGGCGGACGGCGGACGATGAGCTCCTCGACATCGCGCGCCCCGGCCGCCTGGGCGAAATCCCGAGGCGAGGCGGTCGGCAGCGCGCTGGTGTCGATGTCCAGCGGCACTACGCGGGCCGCGATCCCCGCCGGCGGAGGCGAGTCGCTATACGTCACGCGGCCATTCGAATCGGTCGCCTTGTACAGCACGACCGCTCCCGCATTGAATGCCAGCCCGAGCAAGGCCGGCAGGAGGGAAATCCGTTTCATGCCCGTTGGACCGTCCCGGCCGGAAGCCGTGCATGCTCCTATCGGATCAGGGTGCGGCGCCGCTCGTGCACGATGAGGCCCACGCCGCTGGCGACGATCACCGCCATTCCGAGCGCCGACAGCCCGTCGGGCAGCTGGCCGAACACGAGGTAGCCGTAGGCCGTCGCCCAGATCATCTGCAGGTAGGTGAACGGCGCGATGAGCGAGGCAGGCGCGCGCAAGTACGCGGTGATGAGCATCCAGTGGCCGATGCCCGCGAGGAATCCCAGCATCACCAGGAAGAACGCGTCCTTCCAGGAGAAGTCGGGAAGGTCGGCGAAGGGGATGCCGAGCGAGAGGATGGCGGTGCCGACGAGCGCCGAATAGAAGAGGGTGGTATGCGGTGAGTCGTTCGGCAGGCGGCGCGTGAGCAATTGGTACAGCGCGTTCGAGATCGCGGCCATCACCAGGAGTCCCGTCGCGGGATGGAACACCGCGGAGCCCGGCCGCACGAGGATGAGGATCCCGGCAAAGCCGACGATGGCGGCGATCCAGCGCGCTCGCGTCGGGCGCTCCCCGAGCACCGGCATGGACAGCACGATCGCGAACATGGGCGCGAGGAAGCTGATGGCGCTGCCCTCGGCGAGCGGCAGGAACCGAAGGGCCCCGAAGAAGCACAGGGTCGCCACCACGAGGCAGAGCGAGCGCGCGAGCTGCATCCCGAGGTGCCGCGTGCGCCAGAAGGCGCCGCCTCCGCGATGCCACGAGATCGGGGTCACCACGATCATCTGCCCGGCGTAGCGCGCCCATACCACCACGAAGAGCGTGTGGTCCTGCACCAGGTACTTCGCCGTCGCGTCCAGCGTGCTGAAGCACAGCCCCGCGGCGACGACCAGGGGGAGTGCCGCGCGCAGCGGATGGTCGGCGTGCATGGCCGACACGATACCCAAAAAGAAAACGGCCCCCGCGGGCGAGGGCCGTTCGCGCGTCGAGCGGGGACTAGTACTTCGTCTGGCCGCTGCTGGTGGTGCTGGACGGTGACTGGCTCTTGCTCGATGGCGACTGGCTCGAGCTCGAGGACGACGGCATCGAGCTGGACTGGCTGCTCGAGGACGACGGCGAGCTGCTGGACGACGTGTCGCTCGAGGTGGAACTGGACGTGCTCGACGAGGGCGACGCGCTCGAGGCGCTGGAGCCCGACTGGCCGCACTTGTCCATCGCGGCCTGGGTCTTCGGTCCCAGGATGCCGTCGATCGGGCCGGGGTTGCAGCCCTGCGCCTTCAGCTGCTGCTGTTGCTGGCGCACCGACTCGTCGCCCTTGGCGCTCGCGCCCGAGCTGGAGCCAGGGGTGCTCGTGGAAGCGTTCGCTTCGGTCGAGCTGGAGGGCATGGCGCTCGCGCTCGAGGCGCTGGAAGGCGATTGCGAGCTGGTGGCGGACTGCGAACTCGTCGAGGGCTGGTTGGTGCTGGACGACTGCGATTGCGCGTACGCCGAGCCGGCCGCGAGGATGGCGGCGACGGCGATGGCGAGTTTCCTGGAAGTCATTGGGTGTTCCTTTCCTGTCGGGTGGGGAGGTGGGCGGAACGCGGGCAATGCCGCTCCGGGGCCGTGCGCGGCCCGCTGGAATCTCCATGCAAGCGATGTGCCCGCGTCTGCCGCGTCATACGGGGGGTCAGCGCCGCGCGGAGTTTCCGATCGGAGACACGCGCGTAATCCTTGCGGGAAGGTTCTACCGTACGCGCGTGCGCCTACATCGCCGGTCGAACGGCAGCGACACGGTAGAATGCGAGGTCATGCATTCGCTCGCCCAACTCTTCAAGAACAACCGCGCCTGGTCGGAGCGCATTCGCCGCGACGATCCCGAGTTCTTCAGCAAGCTCTCGCAGCAGCAGCGGCCGAAGTACCTGTGGATCGGGTGCTCCGACAGCCGCGTGCCGGCCAACGAGATCGTGGACCTCGCGCCCGGGGAGCTCTTCGTCCACCGCAACGTCGCGAACGTGGTCGTGCACAGCGACCTCAACTGCCTCTCGGTGATGCAGTTCGCCATCGAGCTCTTGCGCGTCGAGCACATCATCGTCTGCGGCCACTACGGCTGCAGCGGCGTCGGGGTCGCGATGGAGAATCGCCGGGTCGGGATCGCCGACAACTGGCTGCGGCACGTGCAGGACGTGAACGTGAAGCACGCCAACCGCCTGGCGCTCGTGCCCGACGGCCCGCAGCGCCACGATCGCCTTTGCGAGCTCAACGTCGTCGAGCAGGTCGCGAACGTCTGTGCGACCACCATCGTGCAGGACGCGTGGGAGCGCGGACAGGAGCTCACGGTGCACGGCTGGGCCTACGGCCTCAAGGACGGCCTGGTGCGGGACCTCAACTGCTCCGCGTCGAGCACGCTCGAGGCGACGGGCGCCTACCAGTACGCGCTGCGCGACCTCTAGAAGTTCACGTTCGACCCGCCCTTGAGCTTGAGGATCGCGCGCGCCTCGTCGGCCGTGGCGAGCTCGAGACCCAGCCCCTCGACGATCTGTCGCGCCGCGCGCACCTGGTCGGCGTTAGTCCTCGCGAGCTGGCCTGGGCCGATCCACAACGAGTCCTCGAGGCCGACGCGCAGGTTTCCCCCGAGGGACACCGACTGCGCGGCGATCGGCAGCTGGTTGCGCCCCGCGCCGAGCACGCTCCACTGGTAGTCGTGCCCGAACAGCCTGTCTGCCGTGCGCCGCATGTGCGCCACGTCCTCCGGATGCGGCCCGATGCCGCCGAGGATGCCGAATACCGACTGGATGAAGAAGGGCGGCTGCACCAGGCCGCGGTCGGCGAAATGGCGCAGCGTATAGAGATGGCCGATGTCGTAGCACTCGATCTCGAAGCGCGTGTTGTTCGCGCGGCACGTGGTGAGGATGTTCTCGATGTCCTTGAAGGTGTTCTTGAAGATGCGGCTGTCGGATTCGGCGAGATACGGGCGCTCCCAGTCGTGCTTGAACTCGCGGTAGCGCCCCAGCATCGGGAAGAGGCCGAAGTTCATCGAGCCCATGTTGAGCGAGGCGACCTCGGGCTTGAAATGCGCGCACGGCTTGAGGCGCTCCTCGACCGACATCGTCGGCGCGCCACCCGTGGTGATGTTCACCACGACGTTGCACGCCTTGCGGATCTTCTTGAGGAAGGGCTCGAACGCCTCGGGGCGCTGGTCGGGACGTCCGTCCTTTGGGTCGCGCGCGTGCAGGTGCACGATCGCCGCGCCGGCCTCGTGCGCGCCGATCGCGGCCTCGGCGATCTCGTCGGCAGTGATCGGCAGGTACGGCGACATCGTCGGCGTATGGATGGCGCCGGTGACCGCGCACGTGATGATGACCTTGCGGCCGGACTTGTGGGGCGAGGGGGCGGAGGACATTTCGTTTCCTTCGGGATCAGTCGGAATGGGGCTTTTGCACGCGCTTGTGCGCCACGAGCGAGGCCAGCCGGTCGTCGCGCCAGACGGACTTGCCGGCGACCTGCTGCGGCGTGGGCGTTCGCCCCCACGCCCTCGCCGCGCGCTGCCAGCTCGCATCGTCCCACACGGAGGCGGGAGGCAGGTCCGCCACGTAGCGGCGGAACCACGGCGTGTAGCGCTGGCAGTAGTCGGCGACGCCTCCGGGCGCATTGAGCTCGATGGTCTCGAACGGGCCCATGAACGACCAGCGCAGGCCCAGGCCGTCGGCCACCGTGTGGTCGAGGTCCTCGGGGCTCACGTAGCCTTCCTGCACCAGGCGGAACGCCTCGGTGAGGAGCGCCACCTGCAGGCGGTTGAGGATGAAGCCGTCGATCTCGCGCTTCACGTCGATGGGGACCTGGCCCACGGAGCGCAGGATCTCCAGCGCGCGGCGCTTGGTTTCGGGCGCGGTCCACGGGGCGCCGCAGACTTCCACGACCGGCACCAGGTGCGGCGGGTTCACCGGATGCGCTACCACGCAGCGCGCACGCCCCGCGAGCTTCTCGGTGAAGAGCGACGGGATCAGCGCCGACGTGGAAGAGGCGAGGATCGCGTCGCGGCCGGCGGCGGCATCGAGGCGCGCGAACGTGTCGCGTTTCGCCTCGAGCACCTCGGGTCCCGATTCCTGCACGTATTTCGCGCCTTCGACCGCTTCCTCGAGGGACGCGAACACCTTCACGCGCTTCGCCGCGCCCGTGGGATCCGCGACGAGCCCGTGGCGGGCGAGCTCGTGCAGCGAGCGCTCGACGAGCGATGCGGCCACGCCTCGCTGCGAATCCACCGGGTCCCAGACCCGCACGTCCCAGCCCGCGCGGGCGAAGACGTTCGCCCAGGCGCGCCCGATCAGCCCCGCGCCGACGATCGCTGCAGTTGCCATGAGGTTCCTTTCATCGATTCAGACCCAGAGCACGCGCCGCCGCAGCTCGATGTCCGAGGCGAGCGCGCGCGAAGCGCCGACGTGCGTGACCTGGCCGCGCTCGAGGGCGACGGTGCGGTCGGACAGCGCCAGCACGAGGTCGAGGTGGTGGTCCACGATCACGATCGAGACCTCGCCGCGCAGCTGGTGGAACGACTCGAAGAGCTCCTCGACCACCGAGGGCGCCAGGCCCTCGAAGGGCTCGTCGAGCAGCAGCAGTCGCGTGTCGCCCGCGAGCGCGCGCGCGACGGCCAGCATCTGTTGCTCGCCCCCGGACAGGTAGTCGGCGGGCGAGCGCCAGCGCACCTTGAGTCGCGGGAATGTCTCGAGGATTCGCTCCTCGTCCCAGTGCGTGCCGTTGCCGTTGCGCCGCTTGAGGCGCCCCAGCTCCAGGTTGTGCGCCACCGACATCCCCGCGAAGAGGCCGCGGCCCTGCGGGACGTAGGCGATGCCGCGTCGGGCGATCTCGGCCGAGGGCCTGCGCGCGACGTCCTCTCCGGCGAGCGCGACCGAGCCCGCGGCGGGCGGTGCGATGCCGATGACGGTCTTCAGGAGGGTCGACTTGCCCGCGCCGTTGCGCCC
>Ga0105242_10000567_pt1 | contig 29308 bp, 30 predicted proteins | sample KBSM24metaG_FD_81521 | JGI IMG/M metagenome (GOLD analysis project Ga0105242, IMG submission 81521) | Miscanthus rhizosphere microbial communities from Kellogg Biological Station, Michigan, USA - KBS M2-4 metaG | ecosystem: Host-associated > Plants > Roots > Rhizosphere > Soil | place...
GATATTGGTACTGAACGGTATAAACTATGGGCGAAGTTGTACGGCACGGAAGTGGAAGAAGATGAAAACACCACTAACACAGCACAAACTAATGACGATGACGTAGACATTGATCGGATGCCAACTAATATTGCCGCATGGACAGACAACATCATGGGCGATGTACAGCAGAAGATACAACAAGAACAAGAAGCTCGTAAGAAACGCGAAGAACGTCGGTTAGTACAGGAAAATAAGCTGTCTGTAGATATGGTAGACGCTGCTTAGAAGAACGCAAAGAAAATGTCACAAGAATAAATTGTCTGATGATTCACATATTAACTAGTCTTTTTTACTGAAGATCATTAACATCTACTTGAATAGGTTCAGGCCAAATTACTGGCATACACCATGACGGATCAGGTATTGTTACACGCCAACGCGTGAGCCACGGAGCTGCTTGATACAGACGTGTAACTCCTTGATCTCCTTCTTGAAAGTGTACGCGTAGTACGAGTTCATGCACAAGATGACAAACGATGAGCAGTCGGTCGGATTCTGGTAGCCTAAGATTTATGTTGAAAAAAGAAATAGAAAGTTATGTACCGAACATGCTTGATGTACCAGACCAGTACTTCGAAGGAGTATGCGGCCATGAAAACTGGTCTGGGCGTACATTCGGCAAGGAGCAGGTCTCCGTCAAGACGTTTCGCCATCTCCTCTTGAAAATCCACTTGAAAAGACTCGGGAAACTCCATGTTTTGGCTCGGGATGATCTAACATTTTTGGTTAGAACTGTACACATGCACAACTAGCGTTTGCCGGTACTAGCTACGGGGGCATTAATGCGATCCCACTCCGTTCGCACATAGGTTACGAAGCGATCGGCAATCTCGGCGTGGATGTCGTAATCGGGAAGGTGAATTAAATTGCCTTCAGCGTCTCTGGCTTTCGCCTGCAACTCCTGGTGCTTGTCGTACGCCTTGATCAATCCAGGCTCCATATCACCAAGCGTGCGACGGAAAAGAAATACGGGTGAATTGCGGTTTAAACTCGGTAACTTCACCCCTTCCCGTTCTGCCTTGAAATAGAACCAAGAAGCATTCTCAAAAGCTCCCATAACCACTTCACGAGGTGCAGTGCGACGCAGCCAGTAAACGCACTCGGCGACACCCACAGGACACTTTTGTTCTTTCTGAGACATCTTGGAAAGTGATTTTGAAAAATGAGTAAATAAATACTGAAATATCTAGATCTACATAAAAATAGTATCAGATTTTAAAGATATTAATAAAGCATCGAGGCTAGATATTAACAAGGTATTGATATTAACCAGGCATCGATATTAACAAAGCATCGAATATTAACAAAGCATCGATATTAACAAGGCATCTACATGATGTTCGGCTTCGTCTCCAGTTACGTTAGTCATATCATCCTCCCAACATGTGTCATCACCAAGACTGGTCTCCCAATAGTCTTCTAATTTTAATAACTCATGGTATGCTTTAGCGCGAACGTCTTTGTAAATAATTTGATCAATTTTAAGAGTATAATCTCCAAAGTCCACTTGCCATCTTTCTTCATCTACTTTCTCTTTGTTCTCATCGTCGTCCACTTTATACGCTTGATGAATCATGGTTGCTGGTACAATTTTTAGTTCTTTATGATCAGTCAGTAGCTTGTGATCAGTCAGTAGTGTCTCTTTAACACATGATTTTCTAACTAGAATCGGTTTATCTTCATTCACATGTTGAGCTTCACGAATTACATTTAATGTGAAGGCATGGGTTTCAAAATCAAATAGTTTTTGTTGCAAATCAAAAAACTCTTGACCATGTGTCGATTTCATCGCTTCACTTATTTTTTGTTTTTGTTCTTTAATAACGCCAAGCTCTTTTTGTAACCATGGTGAAAGTGGATTTCGTAAATAGACACCACATGTTTTATGGTTAAAACCACAATGTATGTACTCTTCTCCGGTATATTCTTTCCACAAGTTGTTAACTATGTCTATATGCAAATTCATGTCTTTACGCAACTTTTCCATTTCTCGAATTAAGATATTTTTGACATGCAATATTTTTGATACGCTTCTTCCCACTTGTTTACAAAGACATCGCCGTACATCACATATGCTGGTGCATAGCGTCTCATAATTTGATACACTTTCGTTACTGATAACTTGCATTCTTCAGCAACTTGCGTTAAAGGTTTAAAGTCAGAACTTTTGGAAAAAATATTTCCGTCATTATAACGTTCTTTCTTTAACTCTGCTTGTTTATTCTTCCACTCTTGTTGCTTCGACATTTATATTTCGGTTAAATGATGTACTAATTCTGGATCACCAGTATCAAGGTCTAGATATTTAACGATGCTATTACGATCAGCTTCGCCTATCAACCCGCTAATTGTATTCAACGATAAATCTTGAGTGTGTGATGTTAAAATGCGTTCTTCATATGGCAGATATTTTTGATAGTGGTCTGGTAAACTTTCGAATCGATACACCCACTGAATAGTAACTTCGTTTTTGTTGATGGCAATAATTTTACCAATTTCTTGGTCTTTTTGTTTCTCCATATTAATCCAGACATAATCTCCAACCTTATAAGGAAGTTTTTGTTTTTCTTCTCCAATTCCAGGAAAAGATAAATAAAACAACTCAGGTAAATATTTGACCAAAGCAGCACGGTACAAGTGCATATTATCAAGCTTTATGGATGAAATGCGATGGTTTACTGCAAACGTTGATGGATTAGGGACACGTTGCAGCAACCGTGACAAGTGTGTAGAAAATGTTACTCTAAGTTCTTGCACATTAATTAGTGCTAAATTCATTTTACCATCTTTTGCTGTTGTGTAATTTTGTACTTTGGATCGTTTGCGCGGTGTGTCGTCTGATTCACAGTGGCGTTTTGACCGTGATCTCAAGTTATACTTTGACATGAATAATGTTCTAGATTTACGTAATGTCTCTAGATGATACAATATTTTTGAACATGGCTATGGCAATAAGTTTAATGTATCGTGGAACACTGCTTTCAATCATAAAAATAACGCCCCGTTGATTGAACGTTGACATGTTCCGCATGATGAGAGCACATTGGATATCAAAAGGTACTTTGGCCAAACTTTCTTTGGCAAGCTCATGCCTATCGACGTCTTCCTCAGCTCCCTTGATCAAAAATTTGGCCATTTCTTCCAAATTTGAGCTGCAGGTTTCTTCCTTTTCTGACGATTCTTTATCTGAGGGCAACAAATCCGCGTGTGTCGGTCGAGGTACTTCAAGCTCAATCTTTTTGTCGGACGCTTCCTTTCCAGATGACGCTTCGTTGACGGGCATTTGAATGAATAAAAATCAAATTATCTATTACAAATTCAAAATTGGATGACTGTGGTTACTAACAAATGCAGCCTGTGGATGAGTGAGCTAAACCAAGTGACGGTTCTGTACAATCCGGTTCTTTACAATCCGGTCAACCTTCGTCAATGCGTTACGGATTATGTAAAGGAGAAAAACCATCCGGTCACGCAAAATATCGTTTGTCACTTGTGCGATGCAACGTTCAAATGTGTCATGCACGTTACGGAAATCTTTCTCTGCGGCCAGCAAAAGCTCCATGTCACACGAAATCATCCCAAACGACGTCATTCCATCAGAAATTCTCGCATCTTTTCACCAATCTGCGATGTTTGCTATCAAAAACTGATAGACACTTCCTCTACTCTTCCATGTCCAAAGAATCTGACACTTTTAAATAATCAGGAAAGATTGCCGTTCCCAAAGGAGATCACCAACCTGATTGCTGAGTATTCATTTCATCGCGATATCATCTATATTCCTAGACCACCAATTCCTAGACCACCAACGAGTAAAGGTGCATAAAGCAATCTAAATGTTCAAAAATCTGCCATAGTCTAAATAATCTGCCATAGTATTTTTAGATATTTCACAATTCAAAAAGCAATGACTACTCCCAAGATTATTGAGGACGTCATCAAGCGCATTGATGATGGAATTGATTGGAAGGAGATATACGCAAGTGTGACACCGGCGAAAGTGCAAGCGTTTGAAACGATGAAAGTCGGAGACACAAATGACAACATGCGGATTGTGGCGAGCATGCTTGGTACTCTTTGTCTCAAGATGCGCGAGGAGAAATTTACACAAGCTCAAGTGTTTGAATTCGTACGCGCGTTTGGCTTCACGCCGCATCATGGAGGTGAAGCTTCATACACTGCACACCTGTGGTCTTTCAATCGTACGCCCAACCACTGGGTAATCGGACCTCCTACGTATCACTCGGCCGTGTGGGTGGCACGTACTCCATCTAGAGTGTTTAGTTCTTCTGTAGAAAACGTTAAAGTCGCCTCCCAATAAATTTTAGTACCGTACATGTCATGGCAATAACATGGTGCTGATAATACAATGCCGTAGGGAGATAACATCCTCTTTACGATTTGTTCTATCTTGGTTAAAAATTTTTCATCACCAACGTTGGTTTTGACATGAGCACACGCAGATTTATCATCCTTCTTTTCTGGTCGCTGTTCGAACATTTTTAGTATCTGGTCAGTGATATTTCGAGCTTTTACAGTCAGTGGATCCATGACGGATCTTTTCAAAACATTTAATCTCCATTGTGCTATCATTTTCTCGAATTGTCTGCTGTTGTAAAATAAAATTAACTTTACTAGATCACCTTCTCTTATTAAAACAAAGTCTTCGTGGAATACTACCACTCGGTGCATGCAATCCTTGCATATATCCCCAGCGAAGACGTTCAACGCCGTTTGGTTTAGGTAAAATGAATGATCCACACTCCAAACGAAGTAACTTACATTCAAATTCTACAAACGCATGCAAGTGCTCGGCTTCACACCATAAAATATCCGCTTTCATATTTTTATGCATCCAAATATTCCTAATTGCCTGATCGCAAGCTGAACTAAGCCATTTGGAGTCGGCAATTCTAGAATCTTTACATAGAGCACGTGCGACTGTCCCGTATTGTTCAGCCATTTTGAACTTTAATCATCATCTTTGACCATGCATAGTGCTAGTTGAACTTTTAATCATCATCTTTGACCACTAAAGCAAAGTACAGAGTTCTAGTGTTAGAGTCGAAGTATATGTCGTTGAAGTCGGCATGGTTCACGAAGATAGACGTCGGGCCGTAGAAGGTGTCCCGGAATACCCGCTCCATGCCATAGTCCAAGTGTGGCATGTCTTGGTACGTCTCTTGTATCGGCTGGTAGAAGGTAGAGCAGTGGACTTTGCCGTGGTGTTCGCCAACGCCGTCATTGGGCTCTTTGGCAAGTCCACCGAAGACTTGCACCGCCGCCGCGTCATACATCCTTTTGGCACGCCGGAGTTCTCCTGGTCGGGCGGCGTTGCGCACAAGGATGCCCACCTTAATGTGGTCTTTCTCCGGCGGTGCCAGATCACCACACAGCTTGACAAGCTTGGAACATGGCAGACAGAGCTCTTTCTGGTGTCCGGCTTGCCACGGAATGCACTCCAGGCAAATGGTGCAGTGACCACGGAAATCTTGGTGCAGGCGCCTGAAGACTGTCACCACGTCGCACCAATCAAAGTCCTCGTCATGACCGACAGAGTGCTCAATGTGAGCGAACAGCTTGGACAACGCCTCCTTCTGGGCGTCAGTCTTGATCTCCGGCGCCGGGAACTCGGTCTTGTAACGAGGATGAACAGGGCTCCGACTTCGGCTTCGGCTCCGACTCTTCCGTCGCTTCGGGCTTGGGCTCCGCGTACTGCGTGCATGTGCCTCAGCTGCCGCCTTCACTGCTTGTTCCAATTCTCTGCCTCCGCGTCCACGACCACTCATAGTGAAAGATAGTATCTCGAATTGTGCAAGAAAAATAGTATCTCCTAAAATAATATCTCTAGATTTTTTAGAGAGATAATATCTAAAATACTATTTTTATATAGTATCTTTTCGCGTATCTTAAAGATAATATCATTCTTTCGAAATGCCTTCTTCCGCTGTACTGTTCCTCACTGGCGAGCGCACTCCTACTTGGGTGACGTTGAACAAGACGGGAGGTGCCAAGAAGCTGCTAATGAAGGCATGGGAGAACGACGTCGACAAGTCGGGCTTACCTGATGGTGTACCCACGGAGTCGGAGTTCGGCATGCCAAGCCCCAAGAGCACGTTGGGGGTGGTGCCTGGCATCACACTGGCCTACTTCGTGCACTGTGGCATCCCAACCCAACTCGGCCTGGCGCCCAATCCTCGAGCAAGTAAAGATTCCGGGCTCGATCTGCATGGCCCCGTGCTGGCGTTCTGCGAAGATGAAAAAACGGGCAAGTTGGTGGACCTGCCGTGGGCCCTTGTCGCTTTTGGTGATGATGGCAAGGCAGTGACTAAGGAGGGGACCAAGCACCCACGTGAACGCAGCCCAAGCCCGCAGCCCAAGAAGAAGGCACGCACGGAGAAAAGCACGTGCAAAGTTGACAAGTGTGCGGAGACGGAGTTCAAGTACGGCCTGTGCCAGAAGCATCACGACGGGCCCCGCTGTGAGCTCCGTGGCTGCTACGTGGTGGGCAAGGAGAACGTGTTCCGTGAAGGTGCCGGTCACCAGTGGCGTTGCAAGAAGCACGACACTTTCGAGAGTCGTCGCGAGCATCCATCCCAGTGTGAAGAGTGTGACAAGGAGGCTATCTATATGACGTACGACGGCCACTTGCGGTGCAACGACCACAAGCTGCGAGAAGCCAAGGTCAAAGAACGCAAAAGCAAAGCCAAGAACCCCGAGCCAGAGCCGGAGCCAGAGTCGGAGTCAGACGAAGAGCACCCGGGCAAGATCTTTGAGGAAGACTTCGACAAGGTGGTGCCGTACCTGAGCAAGTTCTGCAACTGGTACAACTCGAAAGATGATCCGGACATGCACGACATGTTCCTGGAATACACCGGCAAGCACCTGACGGTTGACTGCAAGGTGTGCAAAGTCGTCACGCCTATGCATATGGCATCCAAGCAACGCGAGGACCAAGGCTGGTGCAAACACTGTTTGCCTCTGTACCCCAATCCGGACATGACAGACGACGACAACTGGTGCATCAGCCTCAAGCTCCAACGTTCGTCTCTGCCCAAGGGCGACGACACTTTATTATGGGCGGCCAACTGGACGCTCGCCGCACTGGGCTTGAAAGTCGCCTACTCCGAAGTGGTGCCTTGCGAGGAGTCTTCTCCATGGGTGTACGTGGCGTGCTCGGTGGTGACCGAAGGCCACGACTTAAAGAAAGACGCCATCGACCGCAAGATCGCGACCAACACCAAGGTGGCGGATGAGAAATTTCCTCCGCCTTTCCAAGACACGTGGCGCCCGGAGCTGTACCGAGTCGATGCGCACGATACCAACGCACCGCTCGCGGAAGACGGCTACGTGCATCCTATCTATATCAATAGCCTAGAACGCATAGTAATCTTGACTATGCAATAAGCTTTAACCCCACTAATGCCTTCTACACTAGACCTTCATCTACTAAAAACAAGCTTTAACCACTAATGCTTTTTACACTAGAACTTCATCCACTAAACACTAACGATTCATAGACTAAGCTTACAAATGGCAGTGAGCGTAAACTATCTAACCCTTGTGTGTAACCTACAAACGTGTGACTAGTGCCTCGAATCATATGTGTAATATGTAACCCTGCATCAGATAATTGTTTGCGTAATGTTTCAGTAGGTTCGTTTGTATATTTCGTTTGAACGGTTACATTCATCATTTTGCTAGTATCAATGTCCAAATCAAAATGCTCCACTTTTGGTAAAGATGGTTGATTCATTTTTCTAGAATGAGTGATGACAATGTGTATTGCCCTGATTGTGGTCATATTTTACTAGAGGAGTGTGAGAACGGATGCGGTACATTGTTTTGTGATATTTGTTACATATTTTGTGAGGTTGATGAAGACGGAATTGCTTATATTGATAGAATGCATAAAAAACTTGTGGAAAATTATAAAAACATGGACGTGGTAGATCAATCGGAACCTAATAAAATAGATAACTCCGACACTGACGAACCCGACCCCGACGATCGTTGTCCCGACTGTCACCATATTCTGTTGTCTGAATGTGAAAATGGTTGCGGTACTTTACATTGTGACAATTGTGGTCTTTATTCATGGGTAGACGAGGATCGCAATGTATATGGAGATAGTGATCATCTTGAAAGATGTAATCTTGAAAAATGTGCTACTTAATATTTTGAACTTCGAAGGGTAGGTGTATAAGCTGATAGCCATGTACTAAGAACGAACAACAGTAACAACATAATATAACTTGGATAATAACCACCAATGACTACAAATACACCCGTTGATAATCCCAGATGAATAAAACGATTTCCAATACCAACAGATAGATTACAGTGTGACGATAAAGGTCCGAGAGTAATATAAATATACCACAAAAGGCAAGTACAGTATAATATCCATCCAAACAGAAATCCTAATATATTCCCGACAATATACCATTCCCTACCCAAGACTGTTTGTGTACAGAAAACACCTGTAGCAATACCAGACAGAAGTGGTAACCATTTAATGTTGTTAGTCATTTATGCTAGAAATGAATTATCGTACGATAAGAAAAATCGTCGTAACTATTTAATGTTGTTAGTCATTTGAATTATCGCACTATAAGAAAAATCGAGGACTCTTTATCAATGCCTTTGTCAGCCGGTGTTTCGTTATCACGCAGAGACGATCCAGCAAGCATAATGATTTGACGTGCCGCAGGAATGTTGAACTGTTCTTCGAGTCTGGTTTTGATTTCACCGAATGTCGATTTCGGGTTTACATCTTCCAGAGTGAGTGTCTTGCCATTCGTCTGCTTGAACACCAGAGTCATGTCGGAACTCATCTTTGAAAAGTGATTGAATTTTATTTGGTCCTTATATACTTGATCATGAATTTTATTACGTGATATTCATAGGCGTAGCCGAACTAACAGCGTTGAGTGCCGTCAAGCACAACTTTGACGTAAACGCGCAGCACTCTTGACGGGCAATGACGGCGTTATCACTGAGCGCAAACGTCGGATCATTTAACAGAGATACCAAGCAACGATCCTTGCAACCAAATGCTTTAACCCCGTCTTTCAAGTTGGCATACACGGTCTCCCATCTTTCCACAAGCTTTGGGTCCATGCTCAATTTACGAATGACTTGGTGTCGCTTCACACATTCGTAAAACCTGCGCGAATATTAAACGACGAATATATCAAACTAACAAATATCAAACGAACAAAATTATCAAACAAGCAAATACCATACCTTGGCAAACAAGTGACACACAACTTCTCTTTACATTCCTTGCATCGCGTAAAGTCTTTGGAAGCAGCAGTCGTATCTTCTTTGTGTGGAATAGACATTTTGGAAAATAGAGATTTTTGGTAAGTAGAGATTTTGGGGAATGGTAATATATAATACAGAATGTAAATATCGAATACATAAATATCCAATAAATATCCAATAGTATTCAAAATATCTTCAGATATTTAGATATTTTAATTTTCTTCAAAATCACAATTCATCATGCCGCGTGGTCGCAGACCGATTCTTCGTCAGAAGATTTTGGAAGTACTCTCAAAGACTACTGGTGATGGAAAAGCTCTTCGATGTTGTTACTGGAAAGACCCCACCAAGCAGGATTGGTTTGTCATCGACCGCAAATACATTAGTGAACTCATCGCGGAGATGTACGGCACGAGACCGTCCTGCAGGCCTGATAACTTGCTACGTCAGCTGCAAGGTATGTCTGCTTCGTGATACACTATACTCACTCTTTCTTGTAGCTAAATTTGTTTGCACCAAAAATGGCGATATTTACATGTTCTCTATCAACACCGAAAAGAAAGGTATTTTCTTCATATATAAACATACATGCCCAGAGTACCTAATCTTCCACCTAACATACGCAAAACTTTACTTGATCCATCTATGAACTCTGTTATTTATTGGAATACTAAAACTAGAGTGCCAGTTCTAGGCGCTACACATTTTGTTATACCTGACATTGGTGAGTGGGCGAAGAAAGCAAGAGAGAAAAGATATTTAGAATCAGCCGGTTCAAACGATTCTTTACGTACAAACATTAATACTTATTTTAACAAAGATGATGATGGATACTTTCGTCCAAACAATCTCTTTACAGAAAACGTATACATAAATGACTACATGTTAACTCGTCGAAAAAACAAAACCTTTCCCGATCCTAAATTTAACGCAGCTGAGATTAGAGAAAGACAAACACTTGCACAACAAAACGTTGGTCTTGCTCCTGTTGCTACTCTTCCCCCTCCCCCTCCTCCAGCTATTACTTACGCCCCTGCTGTTCGTGTAGAACCGGTGACATCAGCTGAAGCCCCAAAATTTGATCCAAGCATGATTCAAAAGCTTCGGATGTCTATTCAGCAACCATCTGGAGTAACCCAGAAAGCACCTACCACCGAAGAAATGAAAGCACGGGCTGCTGCAAATCTCGCAAATGTCAAGGCGTTTGAAGCCATGTACAAGCAGTTTGTACCACAAGGCCGAGTGGGCGCTGCAGCCGCTCAGGTGTATAAGCAAGAGCCAGCAACATCAGTAGCCGAGCTCCAAGCCAGAGCCGCGGCCGAGTTAAAGGCTAAAATTAATGTGGCTGTCGTACCAGTACAAGCCGCCAAATCTTACGACGCTTTGGCCACTGTTAAATCATCACCTGCCTTTCCACCGCTTCCTGAGCTGCCCGTACGTGCCGTACCGCAGGGAACTGCTGCGACGGTTGCGAAAGGTATGGATTTACCTCTTTTGAATCCAAACGCACTCTCATCATTAACACCTGTAGGCGCGTTAACTCCTGCTGCTGCCGGTCTTATCGCTCCTGCCGGTCTCGCACCTGCCGGTCTCACTTATCCAGCCGGTGCTGGTTTATTTACTCCTACCGCGGCTTTTCCCGGTTCGTTTACCATATACACACCTACGGCACAAACGCCCGCGGGATATTTACCTTCGTTACCCACCGCGCCGGTACCACAATTTACCACAATGCCGGAATTCAATGCCGATGAACTTGAAGCAGCTAGTACCTTGAGTGATTTTAGTGGTGGATTGTAAACATTTTAAACACTCGTATAGCTACACGCTCATAGACATTTGTATTGTATTATGTGGACAATATCCACGTAATAAAAAATCATCTGCGGTAAAATTGTCAATATTTGACACACTTCTTCGAAAAACTAAAGTAGGAAAAGGTCTAGGTACACGTGCCACTTGTGTTTGTATCGCTTCCACATGTGTGCTATAGATATGTGCATCTCCAATCACGTGTATAAAACGACCTGGTGACAAGCCACATATGTGAGCGATCATATATGTCAACAATGAATAACTTGCTATGTTAAAAGGAACACCCAGCCCCATATCTCCCGATCGTTGGTAAAGTTGACAATCGAGATAACCTTCACGCACATAAAATTGACAAAGAATGTGGCATGGCGGTAATGCCATTTTGGGTATATCTGTTACATTCCATGCACTTAAAATGTGTCTACGTGAATGAGGATCTTCCTTGATACTTTTGATAAGGTTTTGTAATTGATCACCACCCCAATTTCTCCATTGATAACCATAAATAGGACCAAGATCACCTACAGCATTGGCCTTTAAACCACGTTTATCCAAAAACTCACGCGTCCCGTTTGCATCCCAAATGGTAACACCTTTAGCACTTAATTGTTTGGCGTCTGTACAGCCACGAATCATCCACAACAATTCCTCCACTATACCTTTCCAAAACATGCGCTTTGTAGTTAATAACGGAAATTGATCTTTTAGATTAAACTCAAAACGTAAACCGAATACTGATAATGTACCCACTTTTGTACGATCTGAATGTACTTTTCGTGTATCTAAAATTTGTTGCAAAGATTCTAAGTAAGTCAATTCCTCTGTATTTGCTTTACAGCACATTTTCACAGCATCCATAGTATACATTTCTTCTGATTTATCTGTAGTACTAAATCCATGTTCAATAACAGATTGAGATAATTTATTATAACTTCGATTTAATTCATCAGATATTCTCGGCGCATCAGCCATTGAACATTGTACGTATTCCAGAATCATTTTTTCATATTCAGCCTTTGCTTTCCGAATGGAATCTACTTCTTTCGATAAAAACGAAGAACTCATGAATAGTGAAGAAATAATGTGGCCTGATGAAAAGGAATCTAGCACTTCACCATTTGAAAAAGAGCCCATTACCTATCCACCCTTTGACGAAGGAGATTTGATTCATTATGCAAAATCGCTTGAACCACTATATGATCTTGAGTTCATGAAGGCGTTGGATGAGAAAAAGGCGTATACTAAACCACACGCTACCACTACTCCGAGCTGGACTGAATTCTTTACAGGAAAACGTTTACAAGCTTGTATTTCTTATAACCAAGGTAGATATCGAATTCGACGCATTTCGTTACGTCCACCAAGAAATCAATTCAATCGCGTTCGGTTATATCGATACTTGTTTGGTCTATATGCTACATTAGCAAACGTAGATATAGATTTAGATGCAGTTGAGCATGCATAAAAAAGAAAAATCTGTAATTTTATTTCACATTTCATTCTAGGATATTTCGCACTCATTAAATAAATGCCTGCTACGTTGTACGACCAGCTTGAAGATGCTATTCTATCAGGATATATTCATTATGCTGCGGAATTATTCAGTCAAATGACAGATGAAGATGATAAGCAAGACATAATTGACATTGGCATGATGCACTCAATGGCGTTTTGTGATGTATCCATGTTGAAAATATTTTGGCCTTATGCAAAGCACAAATTTAACGCAGGCGTTTTGTCTTCTACAGAAGAAACCAAGAAATTACGTAACGTTGTTCTATCTTCCTACTTTAAACAACCCTTTAAGTGGGCAGACACTGTTGTAGAAATGGATGATGAGGCATGTCTATGTGGCGACTGTGTATTGGGCATGTCGAAGTACGTAAAATTTGATGATATACGGTATTGGCAACAGAATTTTGATCTAAACTGGCCAAAAGTACTTGAATTTCTAAAAGATACAGCCTAATAAACGAAGCTAATATGATCTAATCCACCGCCTATATCCTATTCGTACCATCTAAGCTAATACAATAGAAATATTCTACCCCTACCACCCAACCCTGCAACTTGACCTATATCTGGAGCAGCACCACCTCCTCCACCTCCAACTCTGTCTGAATTTCTCGCTGGATATACAATTGCCGGTGACAATGTGGAGTATACAATCCCACCCAACCCGCCATTTCCACCTCCATTTCCTCCAGCACCAATTACACCAAATAACCCATTTTGACCTGGCACTCCCAACACAACACTTCCACCCACACCACCTGGTGCTCCACCTGTTCCCGATGCTGCAGGTGCGTCTCCTCCAGCGTTTGCCACAAGTTTTTCAAATACAGTGGATACGGCGTTAATTTGGTAATAATAGGTGGTGCCGGGTACCACATTGTACAAAGTTTGCAGTTCTGCACCTTGTCCTCCTCCTCCACCACCTAGATCATTTGTCACATCAGCATCGCCGCCGTTTCCACCTGCTCCTATTAGATGTACAAAGACGTAGTTTATATTTGGTGGAGCAACCCACGTACCCGTTTCACCATTTGTATAGTCAAATTGTATACTCGTCCTAAATGGATTGGATTTACCATCAGGTCCCGGTGGACCTTTTTCACCTTTTATCACAATAGGCCTGGGTCGCTCTCGATTTAGTGGCCATAAACGCCACACAAGTAGTATTAGAATAATACAAAATGTAATAGTGAAGATCCAATGTAGATATGTTTTACGTTTCCACATTATACATTTATTAAGGTATTTAACTAATTTTCATATTTATACAATTTTTTTATGCAATTTCTATTGTAGCTTGAACACCTACTGGACCTGGTGTCACACCAATTGAGCTAGTTGCAATGAACGCTATAGCATCTCCAACCGCTACAGGTATAGAGAGTGCAGGTGAAGCACCTTGTATGACGGAATTACCTAGGAATACACCGCCAGGTGATAAAGATACTGACATCAGCGGTAAGAAAGTGTTGCTATATGGATTCACACCTTGTGCCATACGTGCAGTCGTTACCACAATTGTATCACCAAACTGACCTACAGACGATGCATTTGGATTATAGATAGATGCTCTCATTCCTATAATTGTACCGGCACGAGGGACTAGCACGAAAATAGGAACACGTGTGAAAGGTCCAGTAGCGCCAGCTGTAGTGCTTTGTACGATTGTATCACCTGGTACACCATATCCTAACGCAATACCCGTGTTAGGCGAAAGAGTCACACCACCCATGGTGCTGACAGTAATAAACGTGCTCTTCACACCACCAGTGGCGCCAGTCATACCTTGAGGTCCGGTCGGTCCTGTGCTACCAGTGCTTCCCGTGCCGCCCGTCGGACCAGTCGCACCAGTATCACCCTGGAGACTTGCAAACTTACCTAAATCAAACCACGTATCGCACGAGCATTGATAGACAATCAAATGACCAGTTAATCCTTCTTCCACGCCTCCTGGTAAACTTGCCGGCAGCGCGCGATCGTTACGATTGTCTACCGTCACAAGCACAAAGTAGTATGCACAGAAACAGCAGTTTTCTCGGTATTTTGCACCGCGTGAATTTGCAAAGAACGTGTCATTGACGGATGTAATTAAATCTACTTGGAAAGGACAACCACGTTTACCGGGAGGACCTGTGGCGCCTTTACAAGGATTATTTGGCGGTTCACAACATTTCTTCTTTTTGTGTTCATGGTTGTGGTGGTGATGTTTGTCTTCACCAGAGCAACAACAGGCGACAATGATTAAAATAATAATAAAAATCACTAAAAAGACAATGGCAATCTTCAGGATTGTGCTGCGATTCCACTCCATTTTTTAACTAGTTCATTCAGATTTTTTTTCAATACCACAGAACAATTCGAGGAGTAGTGTTGCTTGTGGGATATGAGACACAGTTTTGTTGATTCTTTGGACTAATGTCTGTGATATTGGCACACACAGTTAGCTGTATAATTTGACCGGGATGTACTTCTGTAACGCCTTCCATGTAACTATTTTCTTTCCAGAGTTGATACTTGATGTAAAAAGTATGGTCTGGAACCTGGAAAGATGTATCGGTTTCAAAAGATCGAACATTCAAAAAGGTCGGGGGTGATGCAAATGAGGCAAATGATCCCAGATCAAACCATTGTTGTGTTTTTGCTACATAACAAATTAAATGTGAAGACAAGTCTTGCGGTATATCAGTTCGATACGTTCGTAAATCTTTACTCACGGCATAGTAATAAAAAGGTATATTTGTATTGCTCATATCATGCATAAGCCCATCTACCAGATTGCCACAGCCATTTAATTGAAAAGGTAAACCAGGTAAGCCTCTTTCACCTTTTGGTCCCGTGTGTGATTGTATTTGTGTATATATTTGTCCGATATGTGATTTTTGATCTGTTTGTGCTTGTGTTGTTTCTGTTTGTGTTTCTTTTGCTTGTGTTTCTGTTTCACTTTCTTTCTTAGGTCCTTTTGGTTTGCCAATTAAAAAGGTATCATTTGGTCGTATACGTTTACGTTTTTTTAGTCTTGCGAAAAAAATAAGCACAGCAATTAATACCAGAGTAAATATCACAACTAGTACTACATACATTTTATTTTGTTTATGCTGACGCTTTTTGTCGCTTTGACGGTTTGATACATTTTGTCGCTTATACTTTTCTTCACTTATACTTTTTGTCGTTTTGCTGGTTGTAGGTAACATTCTGGATTAGCCTCGATCGAGGCTGGTATTAACACATTTCTAGTAAAAGCGTCCAGGTTTTGACGTTTTGAGGCGATTGTTTCATATAATATAGTATCAACGGAATCTACTTGATCATCGTAATCTCTGGACAATAAATCTGGTTTGGTTAATTCTAATTCATAAATCGTCACTTTTCTTTCTGCTTCAGGTAAATGGGATAAACCTCCTTGACGATAAATTCGATCTTCAATTTGTGTTAATTTAGATGGATTCCATGGAGCATCAAACACAATCAGTATTTGTCCATTTTTAACGTCTACACCAGTCGATCCAGCTGAAGATAATAACAGTACAGGTATTTTTCCGTCATTAAAATTGTTTAATGCACTTGTACGTGCCGCAGGTGTTTCTTCTCCGGTTATTTTCTGATTTTTGATTTTGTTTTGATCCAATAGTTGTTTCATGGGAACAAGACTTTTGTCCAAATACTCATGGTATATAACCGTTTGTTTGCCTAATTTCTGAACGATGTCTAGGGCCGTTTTAAATTTAGGATGTACGGATGGTATGGTAAGCATATTTGCATCTTCTCGTTTACGTGTGTAAAAAGCATCATCAACGTCAATCTTTAATTCCATATCACGGTATGCTCTGTACATGTCGTTATTCATAGGTATGTTTAATCGCGTGACTGTCTTTTGTGGAAAGTTTCCTCCGCTAGGATCTACTTGGTAATAACTAACACGGCATTGGAAAAGTGGTATCAAAGCTTTTGGGTCTGTTCTTGCTAATCTCGTGAATGTTGCTGCTGTCATAGGAAATTTGCTTTCTTGTCTTATTACAGTCAAGAGTGTCAATATGTCTGACTCGCTGTTTGAAGTAGGTGTCGCTGTAAGGATCAGGTTCCGATTGGTTACTGATCCACAGTCTATCAAATGCAATGCTGCTTTACCCGTAGGTAACAAGTCAGTAGATTCATTGGTAATACTGCCTTTTAAGAAATGAGCTTCATCAACCATCATCACCTTGTTTTTGAACTCTGAACTTGGAATTTTTAAGAACTCTTCTTTGGTAATCACTCGATATCTCTTTCGATCAGGTTCACTCACACCATATGTGTCAAATGTCTTGTCTAATTGTTGTTTTAGGCCTTTCGTAGTAATGATGATGACTGGAACAGGAGATAAACATTGGCCAGCTGTTACCATAATTAATGTTTTACCTGTGCCTGCAGAATGGAAAACTAATAAAGAGTTCATCATAATTTGCTTCACTGCTAATATTTGGTAATCACGTAATTTGACTTTACTATCGCTAATACAGTTACTCATTTTTATTCTTTCCAGATTATTTCATGTCGAGGGGAACCGTATACACAGACGGTGTGCAATTAGTGAATCCGCGTGAGTTTCATCGTTTCAAGTTCGCATTATCTCAAGAACAGTGTTTAGCAATTGATTTGTACTTGAAAGGTCATAATTTGTTTGTGACAGGGTCAGCAGGTACGGGTAAGTCGGTGGTGATTGGTGAGATACAAGCTTTAGAAGAAAAAATGAAAGGTCAATTAGCCGTTACGTCCACGATGGGTCTAAGTTCATTAGAAATAGGTGGAGTAACGATTCATAGTTATTCGAAAATGGGTATAGCGGACAAGCCGATGGAAGAATTAGTACAAAAAGCAGAACGAAGTATGCAATTACAGGACTTGTGGAATAAATTAACAGATCACTTGATTATTGATGAAATTTCATTGCTTAGTCCTGATTATTTTCAAAAGTTAATCGCAGTAATTAGTACTTGTCATGAACAAAAAACTCATCGACGTACTAAAATTGATTACAAAGGTACGGTGATTCCTCACCATTTGCAGTTTGTGTTTGTAGGTGACTTTGCCCAACTACCTCCTGTTCAGAAAATACCTTACGATGAAAATGATGATGATGCTGGACCACAAAATAAAATGAGATTTGTATTCCAGCTACCTGAATGGCGTCAAATCGTGCAAAAAAATGTGGTTCTTCATAAAACATTTCGACAGAAGGATCAAGAGTTTGTGGATTTACTTAATCGGTTCCGTTTTGCTACACACACCACAGCAGATCTCGAGTTATTAGCATCCCGTTTAAACGCAACATTAGATACTAAATTTTCTAAACTTGAACCAACAACCTTATTTACACGACGAAATGATGTACGTCAACGAAATGAACAAAAACTAAAAGCTTTACCTCTACCAGAAGAATCCTTTAGTCTGGTTTCTGGTTATACGCGATTGCAATTAAAAGATAATAAACAAGACCATAAGTTATGGGAAAGTTTACCAGAGTACTTACAGAGAGAACTCAATAATTTGCGCGAAAACCTAATTAATGCAACTAAAACCGATGAAAACGTGTTGGTCTTGCGTAAAGGAGCACAAGTGATGTTCCGCGTGAACGCACTCGTTCACCAATTAGCAAATGGATCAAGAGGTGTAGTTGTTGATTTCGTCACATGTAAGTTACCTTCTATATTTTCAAAAGGCGAATGTAGATACCCTGTAGTTGAATTCAAAAATGGACGAAAATTTATTATCGGACCAACTTTTTTCATGCGATACACTCATCCAAAGCGATGGCAACCTTCCTCCAAAATTGAGAATAACGTCATACCTTACCGGGAAGGTCTTGATACTTCTAATCTTGACCTATTTGCTATACCTCCATGCAAAACAACAAATGAAACGTATGTATATGTCGCACGCATTCCATTAACTCTTGCATGGGCACTGACTTCACATAAATGCCAAGGCGTAACACTTGATTGTGCTAAGATTTCATTTTCAAATATATGGGAACCAGGCCAAGGATATGTACTCATTTCAAGGTTACGTGAATTAGATGGATTAACGTTGGAAACATTCGATCGAAATTCGATTTTTGCCGATCCAGATGTAGTTGAATTTTATCGTAATCTGGAAGCAGCACAAATTCAAACTCCCTACGTACCTGCCTTGAGATGACAGTGTTGCTAACGAATTGGTATGTTAAGTGGTACATGAACAAAAAAACAAAAGAAAAGACATTAGAATTATCAGGAGATGTGCTGGGAAAAGAGGAAAATAAATTTGTCAACACACGTATTATTGAAACAAAGCAAGAAGATGATGTTTGTTTGGCAAAAGCGGGGAATATTTGGTACGAACTCCACGATCAATATTTAGATAGACATTTTCGACCTAGATTACAGACGATAAAGAAACTACTATTAGATATTAGCTAAAGAAAGTAAAGCTTATAAAGAACTAACACTGATAAAGAACTAGTAAAGAACTAACACTGATAAAGAAACTAACTACTATATAACTATGTAACGCTGATAATCTACTACTTCTAGATATTTCAACTCATAATGTCAAAAATAACACTTTATGTTTCTTATTGGGATCATCTTGAAGACCAAGAGAGATCATCACTTGATTATTTTAGAGAAGACATCCAAAAAGTCGCAAGAAAAAGCTTAGAGAATGATGAAGCATGTGTACAACAGGCTTTTTCTAAATTTACAGGAGTCAAGGCAGAAAAATATGAATTTAATGAAAGGTCCAATGTAATTTTTTTAGATTTAGCTGGTGTATGTGAAGAAGCCAATTTACTTGAATTTTGTAAACACTATGACATGGTAACCATATGTGAAGTAGATCGATTCACTATGGGATTACGTTTACAACTACCCTATAAAGATGAACAAGGTGACGTTTGATGTATATTTTAATGATGCGGAAAGAGAAACTTACATATATGATATACACGAGTTTACACCTAAAGTACAAAAAGAGTTGGAAATTTCACTAAAAGAGGATAGACTAGGTATGCAACAATTATTAAATGATTTTAAAATTCAAGCATCAAACTACCGATACGACGTGAAAAAACAACAATTTCACGTCGACATCATACACCAACTAAGATTGCGCAAAGCTATTACTGATTTTATTGAAATGGGTCCTGATACGTGGATGGAAGGCGATATCTTGTTAACCACAAATCCCCCGATCGAAATTGTAATACGTTTAGCCAGTATTAAACGAATAAATGCTTGCGATATTTAGAGTGTACATTGATGACTATTCTGATTTCACTGTGCTAACAGAATCAAAACAAATAGCAAAGAATTTAGTGAAGGATAAATATCAGACTTCAAAATTAGTAGAACGTCATTTACGTTGTTATTTTGGTCAAGATGCTTGTGTTAAAAATTACGAGTATTTCAGTTATTTAGTTTACGACGATGACATTCCATCATATGTTCATATGATTCAACTTGAAATTCATGTGCCAAGTTTTGTTCACAAAGATACGTTACAAAAAATGTTAAACATTCTTAACCTTGACATTCTTAACTTTGACAGTGAAATACGATTAGAACTATTTATGTTATCATAAAAGGTAAAATCGAAACTTGTTTGCTTGGTACAATATCAGAAATTTCAAAAGGTCTTGATAATCCATTTTCATACGGTACAAACAATGTGGTATTCGCATGGTATTTCTTCGGTATGACAACATCACTCAATATTAACTGGCATCTTTCCCAGGCTTGATCAGGTGTAAACGTAGGTGCGGGAGTTTCGCTTGCTTTTTGATCAATTGTAGCGACTAAACCTGTACCGCATTGACTTGGGTTACCTACCCACATGCGTTCTGTTACACCAGCCAATATATCTTCTTTTCCATAAAATGCAGCGTCTACAAAAATCTGCATAGGTTCCTCAAATGATGCTTGACGTAAAATACTGTCATCCTGTGTGTTAATACCTTCACGACGAATAGCAGTAATTCCAGGTAAACGTGACATGGTTTCGCTTAAAATTCGTAAATGACGTTTGTCTGTTCTTGATCCGACTTCCATCATGATTCCTTCAATACTTTCCTCTACCCATGTTCGTAACGCCTCATTTCCAAATAATGCTTTGATTTCATGTAAGTTGGTAGTAGTGCATCGTGTACCATCTACCTCTGGCAGACTTAATAACTTGCGCAAGTTGGAACCAACCGTTGTAATGTACCACCGAGGTGTAATCACCATCTTTTCGGTAGACATACAAAATTCTGCATGCTTCGTTAATTTGTATTTAGCAGAGTGAACTCCTAATATCCCATGTACCTGTACTTTTTGAAGTAAAGTAGATAAGGCAGAATCAATTGGAGAAGACACAAACGGGTGTGACAACATAAATCTGAACCGCAACACCCATTCACGGTCATGAGTACCAGAACAGTGCACTTCAACATGACTTTCTCCTTTACCTGACAAGCCTTGTGCATTAAACAAAGGCAAATTATGTAAAGCTTGTAACGTTTTCCACGATAATTCCTGAGGAGACACAAACGACTCCTGGCAAACTTTCTTGTTTAGTTTCATTCGATACGTGATATTGGATAAGTGTTCACCCGATTGTACTTTGTATCCCCAACATGTATCTGTTTTTTCCCATTCGTCTTGTTGACTATGATTAATGATTTGTGAATCTTCCACATATTTGTTTAACATGTACAGAGGTAATCTTGAACAAAAACGTTTACATTGTTCTTCCGTTACATATGGTTTCAATAGAAATTTCATTTGAGTACCTAGCTGTACTTTACAAGCATTCCAAATTTGTTCAAGTGCCGGAATGCCCTGTAACAATGTATTACTATTACCAGTGAAATGGAAAGACCGTAAATTCATTTGTGTGAACGGTGCTGCTATTGATTGAGAGGCTAACATCCCTACCATTTCACCTGGTTGCATAAACCCACGATGTAAATAGTAATCAACAATATTTAAAATCCACTGCAAACCAGCTCTGTTAGGTTTGATATGTTCGTATACCCACGTGATATTCGTATAGTCCCAAAACAAAGCTTCCATCCATGTTACCATTTGTGGTCTAAAACGAAGATACCAATGATAATGCTGACGATGTACCAATTGTATTTTCTCGTAAAATTTCTGTTGCCATGCCAAATACTCTTCTGGTTTCACGTCCGAAGGTGTTTTGTTCATAATACGACTCCACATACGATGATACGGAATAGGAGATAAAACATCATGTGGTTGATTGGGATACAATGACATGGTATGAAACATTTGCTTACGAACATCGCAGAGATGTAAATATGTTTTATGCAATGTTTCATTTGGAATCGTTACTCCATCCACGCCTTTACAATGGTAAAAAGATAAAACGTCTTCTTTTGTCTGACATTTGAGTAAACGTGCAGGCATACGTTCACACCAAGCTGGATCCAGTCCATCATCTCCATAAATAAATTGATAAATATTATTCATTGCATCCCGTACTGATCCATCATATTTTTGCTGCAAATTTTCAAATGCTTTCGACATTCTCCGATTCGTATATCCTGTTTTACTCGTCTTCGTTGCCGTATCCAGTAATGTTTCACGACTACACATACATTGAAAGATAAACTCGGCAAGAGTCAAGCCACACGTAAAAGCATGTACAATCAAACCTTGAGCTAAACTTGCACTTGAACAAATATTGAATTGGGGTAGAACTTGTTGTATACGTTGTCCAGATAACATTTGTTGCAACAAACTTCCTAGCATATGTAACACATGCATTTTCTTACCTTTAGTGCCTGATCGTATAATTTCAATGAAATCGTTAGATACTTTCGAACCATTTAGACGATGTATCCATGTTTGAGAAGCGTGCTCGGTGATGTAATCACCTAGTTTACTAAAGTATTCCAATACATATGACTCTTGTTCCACTTTTGATTTAAATTTTGGTATTTCGGCTGGTTCTTTGTATAATCCATCAAATTCACTCGTTTTAGTGTTTAACATATTTTCCCCTAAACGCTTTCGTGTTTGTTCAATTCGAATACGCGTTGCTTCGTCATAATTTGCTTCGGATACTTTATCCACCCATTCCATACCCTTCCCTACCATATAATCAGTCACAGATCGTGCCAGATTGACTACGTCTCCTGGTGCTGCAGACACCGATCTCATACAAATATATACATTGTTCAACCGATGTAAACGCGACAAACAGGTTAATGTTGCATCAGGGCCGTAATCATGAAATAAGATGTGGAAAATACTGTTTGACGCGTTTCCGAATGTTTTGTCGTCCACTTGTCCACTAACCATTCTTCCATTTCGAAACACTACGTTGTTACCGTGCGGTCCATAATGAAAATCTTTCGGGAAAGCCATACTCAATATATCTTGACCGGAATAGGAATCTGCTACAGGTAGATCATCACACGAAGGAAATCGTTCATCTTCAATTTCTCCCATAGCATATACTAGCTGCATGGCATTTAGTCGCGAAATACGTGTAGCAGAATGCGTCAAATAGTATGGTGCGATGATGGTGTTTTGTTTATTTGTATTGACAGGCACTCCCATTTGTGATGTAACAATTTGAGTTTGAGACATCATCAAAACAGTCGCTTCTGCACGCGTATGCTCGTCTAAACATAAGAAGATGTTCATTTCATCTCCATCAAAATCTGCATTGAATCCATCTGTTAAAATTAACGGTAAACGGAAAGCTTTGCCAGGAACAATCTTTACGCGACATGCTACCATACTCGGCTTATGTAACGTGGGCTGCCTATTCACTAACACAATATCACCATTTGCTAAATGGCGCTCTACGGTCCAACCAACACGTAATACAAACGTAGAACGATTCAGATATTTAGCATTCAGCACTACTCCATCTCCTCGATCAATGTAGTTCACCTTACCTCTTCGTAGATAGTTCGTTAGCCTATGTATGTTATGTGCAGTTACCTTTTCGGGCATAGATAAGATGCGTGCAATGTTTTGAGGCACCCCAAACTCGTTTCCATCTAAAAACGGATCAGGATCAATTACCGTACGTGCACAATAGTTTTGACGTCTACCCATAACATTGTACCGAATTCTTCCTTCTTTCCCTTTAATTCTCACACTGATCGAACGAATTGGTTTGTCGTTTCTGCTGTTTGGACGTATATCTGTCATGTGTATAGCATCTAGTTCATATTGTAGATCTTGCATTAATTCAACAGCAGACTTTATCCGACGTGTGCGCTTACCCGTATGTGGATTAGGCGCATTTTGTACGGGCGGTGTGGGCGTTGAAACAGTTTGTTCAGTACATTGACAAGGTTGATCACGAACAGATGAGTTACACACACATGGTATAATACGCCCACTGGGCAACTTCCAGTAATATTCTACAGCAAAGTTGGGTAAGTTTCTGGTAAAAGGTACAAAACCCTCCTCTTCTAATTTTGTTTTTAGTTTGTTATTGATACGAACTGCATTTTGATATTTAATGGTCAATTCATCGTGATGTTTTGTTTTATTTCCTTCTTGTTTATTTGTACCAATTCGTGCTGGTTTAGGTAAAACCGGTTGATACGTGTGGTACATCCAAGAAGGGTGAGAGATTTCAGGCCTCAGACCCAACAGACGTAAATCTTCAAAAGGAATAGAAGCCAATTTTTCATACAAGACATATGGATTGATACGTGGAAATCTCAGGTTTTTACCTGCTGGATATACAAACACAGTACGAATGATACCTCCTGTTAATTTAAATTTTGGTTGATAATGACCACAGCCTTGTGTTTTCCAATTCTGTAAAGGACCATCAGAAGGTGAAGAGGGTGGTTCCTGTATTTTCACACGCACTTTTCGACTTGATGTAGTCGTCCGTTTTTTCCCCACTTCTTCAGTCGAGGCTTCTTCTGACTCTTCTTCTGATTCACTATCACTTTTATCACTATCAGACAACTCCTGTTCTTCTTGTTCGATATCTGGTTCACTATCTTCGTTCTGTTCTTCCTCCTCTTCTTCCTCTGATTCAGAACTTTCCGGTTCCTCTTCCTCTGCAACAGGCTCTGCTTCTTCTTCCGGCTCGTCTTCCTCCTCTTCACCTTCTTCCTCTTTTTTACAACTACGTCGTTGACCACAGCACGTGATTGTACTGCTTACACGTGCGATCGTTGCCAAGAGTGCTTTCTTAGGTGTGGTTTTCAGAATTCGTTCAAGTATTTGAGGCTCTGTTCGTAACCGTAAACGATTGCAATTATAACAAACACATTTTAGTAATTGTACAGCAATTTGAGAAAACATACGCGCGACAACAGGTGAAGCTAATCGAATACAGTGTGCATGACCCATGCACTTTTCAATTGGTTTCATGCAAGTAATACAGAGTTCTCCTCGAGTGGTGGTACCAGTTGAAGGACAATTGACACCTTCCTTACGCTCCATCTTCTTGTCATAAAGTGTTGGATGTTTTACAAAACATGTAGCACTTGATTGAATCAAATCTGGTGAGGACAGAGAAAATTGTATACTACCAATCGAGGCAGTTTTCGACATTTTCTACTAAAAATAAGAAATGAAATAGAAACTTTTAAAATAAATGGATTTAGGCATACAGCCAGAGGTAATTCAGAAAATTAATGAACGATATCAAGCTGCACAGGAAGCACAATTGCGTCAGATCAAGACAATTGAAGACACCGCCGAAACACGTCATTGTTTACGGTACATGGATCGCAACACTTGGTCTCATATGAAACCTGTTCAGAAAACAATTATGGATAGAGGCAAAAACTATGCCCGTCAGTGGATACGTATCTATAAAGCTATGGTGAAATTCACAGGAGATTTCAACCGTATGCAGGTTAAACGTGATCAGCCATTCAACTTATTTACCACTGCTTTAAAACTTGAAGAGGAAGCAATCAAAATACGCAAACAAATCAAGGCGTTCGAAAAACGAAGAGATCAACCTGATAAATACATAAAGGATCCTAAGACTTGGTTCGCTGAATTTAACGAATCGCCTACCTCAAAAGAAGCATTCAGTTATTTACCCATGATTCGTGGTTTTCAAACTTGCCTAAATTCTTTTTTGCGAACAGTGGACGAGGTTGCATCTACAATTGAAGACACCAAAAGTGTCGATCCACTAGCCGAACTAGATCTAAATGCAATCATCACCGACTCATCCGATGTCGAGGCGGAAACAGAAAAAATCAGAGAAGAATATACAAATGATGAGAATTATTGTACTGCCGCATTAAAACAAGACGCAGAGTCTTGGGATGATCTGGCAATGAAAATGTCTGATTTAAAAATTTCTGATGTTTCGAAAGATCAATACCAACGATACGGTCCGGCTAGGCTACTCGACAAAACTCATGGTGTAAACGAAGAGCGAAAGGAAGACAGCAAACGAAATGCTCTGAATTATTTTATTAATTCGTCATCTTTAACAGAAGATCAGTACCAGAAAATACTAGAGCATTTTGGTCGTAAGCTTGTCAATAGTAAAGACCGACAAGACGCGTACGCATTGATCACAGATTGGGGTACCGATATTAATCAACCAACTCCAGGATTAGACTATTTCTTCTCTAATGTGTTGAATGAAGGTCAAGTACGAGATCTAGGGGGTCAATCACGTACAGAGTTAAGAGACCGATTTATGCGTCAACTCTTTCCCGATGCTCCAGTACCTCCAAAATCTCAACCCCTTACGCTGGCAGAAGATGAGGATGCATTCGAAGTGCCCTTATTAAATCCAGTGACAGATTATGCATTAATTGTACCCCCAAATATAGAATCGCTGAATAACTTCGAAGAGGCTGTAAAGAAGTATACAGAAGGACCGATTCTTGATTGGTATCGTTATCAATTTAACATTACTCGTGCAGAGATCATACGGAAATATCAAGGAGATCCCACTGTTTTATCGCCTATTGAGTACGACAGAATTCGATACATGCTTAAACCCACGGTTACCTCGGCAGAAATTTTAGAAAGTTTTAAGACCATGGAAAACTTTTTAAAGACTGCAAATCCATTCATTGTGCTTGCTGATAAAGGTGTACTTGCTTCTAATGCCGATTGCGACTTGGCTTTTCAGTCGAGCAGTCGAATTCGTTATCAATTCGCGCTGCAACGAATAGAAGACAGAATTGCCTTATTTGGAAAATTCTTTAACGCATTGGGACCAGTAAGCCTTAGTGATAGTGAAGTTAACTATTGGTATTTTCTAGGGGAAAAGACGCAAAAACTAGCCTTCAATCAAATTCAGCAGTTGGCAGCGGTCCTAGAAGTACGAACTTTGATACCTGGTACACTTACACCTACCACAGAGACTCCACCTTTTCGATTACCAGAAGCAGTACCGAGTAATTTTTGGTCAAATAATCAAGTTCGGATGGATTTTGCAAATAAACAACAACTCGATGCCAAGTTTCGTCCGTTTCCATTGCGGAGATTAAAAGACGCTGAGGTTTTGTTTTTAACAGGTGAGACAAATAGTGTAAACGCAAAACAAGAAAGACTGGCTAATTTTTTGGGTGAAATCACAGTGGTTATCACCGAACTAAGTAAGCAAAGTGATTTACGGTTATTACAATTAAATGTGACAACTAAAGATCCGTTAAATCAACCAGGTGCAAAGATTGTGCAACTTCCTGACAACAGCTTTGCCAAGAAAGAAGGAAATTTACTTGTGGTATCGGCTGATGGTACTATTCCTATTCCAGTCGAAAGTATCGGTGTGCAAGTCAAAGATCAGATTTACTGGACACCTTTACATTACCCTTCACCCCGTGCACGTTTACCATCGGGACGCTTGGACTATAAGACATATTTGTTTCCACCCAGTTTGCCAGATTTCTATGCAAATGATATACTTTCTTTTAATATGGGCGTACAGGGATCTAAAATTACCGCACGATATGATCCACGTATTTTAGCTACACCCAACTTATTCGTATTTAAAGGTTCCAACTGTGCACGACAAAAAAACTATCAGGAAATATTGACCAGACGAATTATGCAAAATGAATGGGTTCAAGTTTCGTATGTAAAAGACCCAGTAGAACATACCTATGTAGGTTTTATTGTTCAAGCGTTGAGTCCACGCTCGTATGATATACAAAAACGTAACGTTGCATTTACGATTGGAACTGAAGTTATCATCTTTGCGCAAGATGTATGTTCGATTCGTACGATGTGTACACCTGATGATGACAACATACGACGAAAACTCCTTGCTTTTGCTTTGATGATTAGTCGATATAAGCGTCATACGTCATATTCCCCAGACATGTTTAGTACTCCAGACATTCGATTAGATGTAAATGCTGCACCGCATAAATACGTGGCTTTGCAACCCGCCGATGACAAAATACGTGCAGCGGCTATGCAAGTAGGATTCAACATTGTCTCCAAAAAAGTATACGATGCGCTTCCCAACAAAAAGGACGTACAATATTTTACTCCAAATACACCCTTACTTGACGATTTCTTGTTTGCACCCGTACCAACATCATTTAAACAAATTTGTGATGCTTGTCCCTTGCTTACTTCGCCTTTAAAATCAGATGACTTTTCAAAACTGCCAAGAGTACTATCGTTACGTGAACTAGAAATTCGTGTGGCTAGACAAAAAGAAACATATTTGTGGCAACAAAAATTGAATACAGATTGGTCGAAAACATTGGTGAAATATGGTCAACCAAATTTAACGTCTACCTCTCCAGAATATTATGGATACCCAGGCAATTTCCAACCGGTAGGTACGTTTGGAAAGGGTACAAACGCAGAATTCTGGTGGGTCAGCCAACCTACCGGAAGTAAGGATACTGATCCAAACGTATGGGTACCAATCAGTTGGTATACTCCGATTGATGTAACATGGACTAGACTGGCTAAAACGGAATTATTTGTGAGAGATTGTGGAGGTGGTGGTGATTGTCTGTTTGATTCAATCGCATATGCATGGAACCAATTCTATAGTATACCCAATCTATTAGACGGACAACATATACGGTATATTGCCGCATCACAAATTACAGAAAGTAATTATGCTGCCGTGAAAAAAGAGTATTTAACTGGTTCATCTAAAATTGTCAAGCAATTTGGAGATAAGGAAGTATTTGTACCCAATACATTCTTCAACAAAGTGAGTGATGCACCTATTTCTAAACAAGTCAAAGAATTACAAAAACTCATACGTACTCCTGGACACACATTTTGGGGAGACGATGTTATGCTCAAGTTATTGTCTGAATCAGAATTCTTTGAACAAAATCAAGTTGGAATACAAGTCCGAGACAGTAAATTACAAATCATTCGTCGGTTTTATGATCAAAGTCGACCGTTTGTCTTACTTTTGTATTACCCTGAAGGACATTTCACAGCAATGGGCGTGAGGTTATCCATTACAACCGATCCACTAGCGATTGTGACGAATAATCTAGTTAGCTAAGGCAAAAACGAGTTTACTTAGCATATATTAGCTTTTTCTACCTCTTTTATTATACACTATTTCTGCTGATACTCTTGTCAAAATATATAATTTGATTCTTCGATCTTTAGTCGCGGGGAAAACATACCACGTATTAGAATCCATCTCAGTAGCAACGGCATAATCTTCAAATGTTAAAAGGTGTTTATCATTATAA
>Ga0105242_10000568_pt1 | contig 29246 bp, 27 predicted proteins | sample KBSM24metaG_FD_81521 | JGI IMG/M metagenome (GOLD analysis project Ga0105242, IMG submission 81521) | Miscanthus rhizosphere microbial communities from Kellogg Biological Station, Michigan, USA - KBS M2-4 metaG | ecosystem: Host-associated > Plants > Roots > Rhizosphere > Soil | place...
CCGCGCGTCCGTTCAACCGCGTTGCCTATGCCGCAGCGCACGTGGTCGCCGATCCCCGATCGGCGAAGGATCCCTGGCTGGACGCAGCCATCGATTGGGACGCGACCACCGCCTGCCGCAGGCATCTTGCATCCTGGGGGTTTGGCATCGCGGAGGCGATGGACACCGCGCAGCGCGGCATGGGGCTGAATTGGGCGAATTCGCTTGAGTTGATACGCAGGACGCTCGAATCAGTGCCTGAGGCCGTGGTGGCTTCCGGGGCGGGCACGGATCATATTGTTTTGAATTCGAATTTGACAATAGAAAACATCATTGCAGCTTACGAAGAGCAATGCGCTGCCATCGAAAAACTGGGTGGCAGGATCATCCTCATGGCGAGCCGCGCTCTGGCCGTGAGCGCGAAATCGCCAGACGATTACGCGAAGGTCTACGACCGCATCCTCGGGCAGGTGAAGCAGCCGGTGATCATCCACTGGCTGGGCGAGATGTTCGATCCGGCGCTGGAAGGGTATTGGGGAAAGAAAGATCACTATGAAGCGATGGATGTTTGCCTGGATGTTCTGAAAAGAAACAGCAGCAAGGTCGACGGAATAAAGATTTCATTGCTCGACAAGGACAAAGAGATCGCCATGCGCAGGAAGCTCCCCAGGGGAGTGCGCATGTACACGGGAGACGATTTCAACTTCGCCGAGCTGATCGTGGGCGATGCGCAGGGGTATTCGGACGCGCTGCTCGGAATCTTCGACAGCATTGCACCGGCCGCGTCCCAGGCCCTGAGCTATTTGAGTCTCGATGAGAAAGCGAAATTCCATGAAGTCCTGGAACCCACTGTGCCGCTTTCGCGCCATATCTTCCAGGCGCCGACGCGCTTTTACAAGACCGGCGTGGTGTTCATGGCCTGGCTGAACGGCCACCAGGAGCATTTCGTCATGGTCGGCGGCCAGCAAAGCGCGCGCAGCGCGCAGCATTTTTCGGAACTTTTCCGGCTCGCGGATGGCGCGGGCCTGCTGCGGGATCCCGAACTCGCGTGCCGCCGCATGCAGCAACTGCTCGCGGTGCATGGAATTTAGAAAACTCTGCGACGGCTTTGGCATTGAAGTGCTGGGAGCGAAACTGGCTTCGCTTGGCCCGGGTGAATTCGAACTACTGCAAAAGAGCTTCTATCAACACCAGGTGCTTGTGGCGCGGGCGCAGAAACTCACGGCGGCCCAGTTCCTCGCGTTCGCGCGCCGCATCGGGCCGCCCGAACCGCATGTCATCAACCAGTTCCATCACCCGGAACACGCCGACATCCTGATCCTGTCGAATGTGACCAGGAACGGGCAACCGACGGGGCTTGCCGACGCCGGCACCTACTTTCATACCGACTATTCCTACCTGGACGTTCCGGCCCGCGCGACGATGCTTTATTCGATCGAGGTGCCGAAGAAGGGCGGCGACACGTTGTTTGCAAATCAATATGCAGCGTATGACGACTTGCCCTCCGCGACAAAGAAAAAGTTGCAGAACCTTGTGGCGCTGCACCATTACGGCAACCGCGACGACCTGGACAAGGCCTCGCGCACTGTCGCGTCCGTCCTGTCCGAGGAACAGGAAAAGAAAATGGACTGGGTAAAACACCATGTCGCGCGCCCGCACCCCATCACGGGTCGCACTGCGCTGTATTCGGTGTCAGGGAGCTCCTTCGGCATAGAGGGAATGCCCCGGGATGAGGCCGTCGCGCTGCTCGACGAATTGAAGTGTCATGCCACGCAGGAAAAATTCCAGCTGCGCCTGAAATATGGCGTCGGCGACGTCGTTATCTGGGACAATGCCTCGCTGCTCCATTCGGCGACGCTGACCGATCCAGAAGATCCGCGCACGCTGTGGCGCATTACCGTCAAAGAGGAGAGGGGACCATCATGAAGAGAATTCTGTGTGCCGCAATCGGGCTGTTTTTCTCGTTCGGTCTGAATGCCCAGACGATAACCCTGCACGGCGCAGTTCAATTCGCCGACGACCATGCCTTCAACAAGGCGTTGCTGAGATTCGAGGAGCTGGTCAAGAAGTACTACGGCAAGCCGATCAATTTCGTGCTCCACCGCAATTCGGAGCTCGGGCTGGAGAAGGACTACTTCGCCTACATGAACCAGGGCAAGGCCGTCGACTACGGCATTGTCTCGCCGGCGCACATGTCCACGTTCTCCAAGGCGGCGCCGTTCATCGACGCGCCGTTCCTGTTCCGCGATCTCGACCACTGGAACAAGGTGCTGGATGCGGACGTCCTCAAACCGGTCGCAGACGAGGTCGCGGCCAAGGCCGAGGTGATGCTGATCGGCTATGCCGGGGGCGGGACGCGCAACATTTTCGTCAACAAGCCGGTGCGCAACCTCCAGGAGATGAAGGGACTGAAGGTGCGGGTGCAAGGCGCGCCGATCTGGTCCAAGACCTTCGCCGCGATCGGCATGGCGCCCACCGTGATCGCCTACAACGAGGTGTACAACGCGATCCAGAACAACGTGATCTCCGCGGGCGAAAACGAAGCTGCCGGCGTCGAGGCGATGAAGTTCTATGAAGTAGCGCCGCAGCTGTCGATCACGCAGCACGCGATCACGATCCGGCCGATCTGCTTCTCGGGCAAGACTTTCAAGACCCTGCCGCCAGACCTGCAGGCCGCGATCCTCAGGGCCGGCAAGGAAGCCGGCGCCTATGGCCGGCAGGTGGAGTCGTCGGAGGACGAGCAGAAGCTCATCGCGCTGGAGAAGGCCGGCAAGCTCAAGCGCGTCCCGTTCACCGACCGCGCGCAGATGAAAAGGCTGGCCGACCCGGTGATGATTGACTACGCCAAGGAAATCGGCGCCGACCAGATCTACGCGAAGATCAACGCCATCAAGTGAAGCGGTTTCTTGAGTTCTACCATCAGCTGCTCACGTGGCTGATGGTGGGGACGGTTGCGGTCCTGATCATCCCCGTCACGCTGCAGATCATCTCGCGCTACACCGACCTCATCCCGTCCTGGATCTGGACCGAGGAGCTTAGCCGCTTCCTTTTCATCTGGATGGTGATGCTGGGCGCGATGATCGGCGTGCGCGAGCACACGCACTTTGAGGTGGACGTCTGGCCTGAGCTGAAGCCCAGGCCCGCGGCGCTGCTGCGCATCGTGTCGCACGTGTTCGTGCTGATATTCGCGCTGGTGTTCATCTGGTGGGGCGTCGAGTTCGTGCGCTTCGGCTGGAGCCAGAATTCCGAGCTTGCCGAGCTGCCCATGGCGTTCATCTTCATGGCCTGGCCGGTGGCCGGGATTACCTGGGTGCTGTTCCTGGGAGAGTCGTTCGTCGCGAATATCCGCATCCTGCGCGGCGGGGGGTCGGCATGATGTCGGCAACCCTGTCGCCGGGCATGGCGGCACTGGCGCTCTTCGGCGTCTTCGCCGTCCTGCTGGTGGCGCGCGTGCCGGTGGCGTTCGCCCTCGGCCTCGCCTGCCTGCCGATTCTCGTCTTGGAGCCGCGCCTGTCGCCGATGATGCTGTTCAACGAGACCTTCAAGGCCTACAACTCGTTCATCCTGCTGGCGGTGCCGTTTTTCCTGCTCACCGCGAACCTCATGAACATCGGCGGCATCACCGAACGCATGGTGCGCCTGTCGCGCACCATGGTGGGCAATTTCCCGGGCGCGCTCGCGCAGATCAACGTGCTGCTGTCGGTGTTTTTCGCCGGTATCTCGGGGTCCTCCACCGCGGACGCGGCGAGCCAGTCGAAGATCTTCATCGAAGCGCAGGTGAAGGAGGGCTACGGATTGTCCTTCTCGATCGCCATCACCGCGGTGTCGGCGGTGCTCGCGGTCATCATCCCGCCCTCGATCCTGATGATCGTCTGGGGCGGCGTGATCTCGACCTCGATCGGCGCCATGTACCTCGCGGGCATCATTCCCGGGCTGCTGATCGCCATCGCGCAAATGGCGACCGTGCATGTCTACGCCAAGATCTACAACTACCCGGTCTATCCGCGCGCCACGCTCAAGGAATTTTTTCGGTCCGCCTGGGATTCGCTGCCGGCGCTCTTTACGCCCTTCATCATCGTCGGCGGCATCCTGCTGGGCTGGTTCACCGCCACCGAGTCGGCGGCGATCGCGGTGCTCTACGCCGCGGGGCTGTCGATCTTCATCTACCGCGAGATGGACATGAAGCAGCTCTACAACGCGCTTTCCGAGACCGGGAAGCTGTCGGCGGTGGCGCTGTTCTGCGTCGGCACGGCCTCGGCCTTCGGCTGGCTGCTCGCCTACTACCAGATTCCGAAGGCACTCCTGGCGAACGTCTCCACCTGGGGCATGGGCATCACCGGCGTCGGCTTCTTCATCGCCTTCTGTTTCCTGGTGGTCGGGTGCTTCCTCGACGCGATTCCCGCCATCATCATCGTCGGCACCATCCTGCAGCCGTTGGCGGCATCGGTGAACATGCATCCGATCCACTTCGCGATCATCGGCATCGTCTCGCTTGCCTTCGGCCTGGTGACGCCGCCCTACGGCCTGTGCCTCATGATTTCCTGCGCGGTGGCCAAGGTGCCGCTCAAGTTCGCGCTGAAGGACACGCTCATCATGCTGGTGCCGATGCTGCTGATGCTGGCGGCGATCATCATGTTCCCCGAGATACCGCTGATCCTGCCCAAGCTGGTCGCGCCCGAACTTCTGAAGTAGCCGCCCTATTTGCGCGCCGCGACGCAGCGGTTTCGTCCCTGCTGCTTCGCCTCGTAGAGCGCGCGATCTGCGCTTTCGACCAGCAGCTCGGGCGTGTCGCCATGGCGCGGAAGCAGGCAGGCGATGCCGAGGCTGACGGTGACGTGCGGCCCGACTTCGGAGGCTGCATGCGGAATCGCGAGCCGCGCCACCGCGCGCCGCAGCGCTTCGGCGATATGCGCGGCGGCCTCGGCCCCGGTATCGGGCAGGACCAGCGCGAACTCCTCCCCGCCGTAGCGCGCCGCGAGGTCGCCCGGCCGCCGGCAGACGGCGGCGAATTCGGCGGCGATGCGGCGCAGGCAATCGTCGCCCTGCACGTGCCCGTGCCGGTCGTTGTAGCTCTTGAAGTAGTCGGCATCCCCGATGACGACCGCCATGGCGGAACGCTCGCGCACCGAGCGCAGGAATTCGCGCCGCAGGATGTCGTCGAACGAGCGCCGGTTGGCGAGGCCGGTCAGCCCGTCCTGCCGCGACAGCCGTTCCAGCTCCTCGCGCGAGCGCTGCAGCTCCGCTTCGACCTTTTTGCGCTCGGTGATGTCCTCGAACGCCCAGATCGACCCGCCCAGCGGATCGGCGGGGTCGATCGCCGTACCGTTGAGGCGCGCCCAGATCAGCTCGCCGTTCTTGCGCTTGTAGATGTTCTCGATAATGACGGTCTCGCCACGCTGCAGTTCGTCGAACACCCGCACACCCATCGCTTCGAACTCCTTCTGCGAAGCGAAATAGATCCGCGTCGACTGGCCGTGCATCTCGCCCGGACCGTAGCCGAACATCTCCTCCATGCGCCGGTTGCAGCGCAGGAAGATGCGGTTCTTGATGAAGGAGATGCCCACCACGCTGCGGTCGAAAATCAGTTTCTGCTCGGCGTACGCGCGCTCGAGCGCCTGCTCGGTGTGCTTGCGCTGCGTGATGTCCTCCAGGTTCCAGATCGAGCCGCGCCGCGGATCGGCGGGGTCCACCGCCGTGCCGGTGACGCGTCCCCAGAACAATTCGCCATTGCGCCGCAAATAGTTCCCTTCCGTGCTGAACACTTCGCCGCGTTCGATGGTTTCGTAGGCCGCGACGCCCTGGCGCTCGTAGGCCTCGTCGGACGGATACAGCAGCCGTATCGGCTGGCCTGTGAGCTCGCCGGCGCCATAGCCCAGAATTTCCTCGTAGCGCCTGTTGCAGCGAATGATCGTGCGGTCGCGAAGGAGCACGAAGCCGACGACGCTGCGATCGAGGATGAGTTGCTGCTCGGCGTAGGCGCGGCGCAAATCGTCCGCCGACATGTTTTCCCCAGTGCGACCGTCTCCCGGCAAAGGGTCCGTCCCCGCGCTCATGCGCAACTTCCCCCAGATTCCGGGAATTTTAGCCGCTTGCTAGACTCCCACCGTGCCGCCTCCCGATCCGCAGCGCCTGTCGCTCAACACCGCCACCGTCAAGCAGCAGTGGAATCTCGCCCAGGCGATCGAGGGCTGCGCGCGCCATGGCGTTCGCGGCATCTCGCCCTGGCGCGACAAGCTGGCCGAGCTGGGGCTGAAGAAAGCGGTGTCCCTCGTCAGGAGCCACGACCTGTCCGTCACCGGGCTCTGCCGCGGCGGCTTCTTCACCGCGAAAGACTGGCTCGAAGACAACCGGCGCGCGATCGAGGAAGCGCATGCGCTGGAAGCCGATTGCCTGGTGCTGGTGGTTGGCGGGCTGCCGGAGGGCTCGAAGGACCTGGCCCATGCGCGCGAACGCGTGCAGGAATGCATTTCGAAAATCCTGCCCGAGGCGCGCCAGGCCGGCGTGCCGCTCGCCATCGAGCCGCTGCATCCGATGCAGGCCGCGGACCGCGCCTGCGTCAACACGCTGGAGCAGGCGCTCGACATCTGCGATGCGCTGGGCGATGGTATCGGTGTCGCGGTGGATGTTTACCATGTGTGGTGGGACCCGAAACTGGAATCCCAGATCGTGCGCGCCGGGAAAAAGAGAATCCTGGCGTATCACATCTGCGACTGGCTGGTGCCGACGCGCGACCTGGCGTTCGATCGTGGCATGATGGGCGACGGGATCATTGATCTGGGGAAGATACGAAACTGGATCGACGCCGCCGGATATGCCGGATTCCACGAAGTTGAAATCTTCTCCGAACTGAACTGGTGGAAGCGCGATCCGGATGAAGTGCTGCGCACGATGAAAGAGCGGTACCGGCAGACATGAAAATCTTCATGACCGGCGCTTCCGGCTACATCGGCGGCAGCGTGGCCGATTCGCTCGTCAAGGCGGGCCATTCGGTCGCCGGGCTCGCGCGCACCGAGGACAGCGCGGCAAAGCTGCGCGCCCACGGCATGAGTGCCGTGCGTGGCGACCTTGGCAGCCACAGCATCGTCAGGAATGCCGCGCGCGAGGCGGACGCCGTCATCAACAGCGCCAACGCCGAGGATCCATTCGTGGTCGCGGCCATCCTCGAAGGGCTCGCCGGCTCAGGCAAGCCGTTCCTGCATACCAGCGGCACCAGCGTGGTCGGCGACAAGATCGTGGGCAAGCTCTCGCCGAAGGTCTACCACGAGGACACGCCTCTCGAACCCCTGCCGGAAAAAATCCAGCGCGTCGCCGTGCACCGTTCGGTGCTCGCCGCTGCGGCCCAGGGGATCCGTTCGGTGGTGCTTTGTCCCAGCCTCATCTACGGCGAAGGGCGCGGCGCCAATGCCGACAGCATCCAGGTGCCGACCCTGATCCGCCAGGCAATCAAGAGCGGCGTGCCGCGCTACGTAGGCGCGGGCGAGAACGCGTGGTCGACGGTGCACATCGAAGACGTTGCCGATGCCTACCTGCTGGCGCTCGAAATCGCCCGCCCCGGGTCGTTCTTCTTCATCGAGAACGGCGAAACGAATTTCAAGTCGATCGTTTCATCCATCGCGCGGCTGCTGGGCGGCAAACGGGCGCCGGAAAGCTGGAGCATCGACGAGGCGATCGCCGAGTGGGGGCCGATGGCAGTCTGGTTCTCGCTCGGCGGCAACAGCCGCGTCAACGCCGACAAGGCGCGCAGGATGCTGGGCTGGAAACCGCACGGCGCAGGTCTCGAGCACGAGATCGAACAGGGGTGGTACAGGCGGCAGCTCGAGGCGGGCGCCTATGGCGCTCCCGGTGCCTGATCCGGTCAGCGCCTGATGCGGATCAGGAATACCAGCGGCAGCACCGCGACCGAGGTGGCGATGAAGAACACGAACGCGTCCAGGTAGCCGATCATCGCCGCCTGGCGCGCGATTTCGCGCGACAGACCCGCCAGGCCTCGCAAGTCCTCCAGGTTCCACGCGCCATTTATCCATGGCATAGAGGCAGATGCACTGTAGGGCGTGACCCGCTCGGCGAGCTCGGCGTAGCCGGTGCGCGTCATGTGGACGGCAAGGGCGATGCTGACCGAGATGTGCACGCTCGAGCCGATATTGCGCACCATGTGGAAGACCGCCGAGCCCTCGGAGAGGTACTTCGCGTCGAGGGTGGAAAAGCTCACCATGGTGATGGGGACCCAGAGCACGCCGACGCCGAAGCCCTGCAATGCCATCGGCCAGAACACGTCCGCGGTGCTGGGGTTGATGTCGAGATTGGCCAGCTGCCAACCGGCGAATCCCTGCAGCAGGAAGCCGAGCACGATCATGGCGCGCGGATCGAGCCGGCTGGCGTAGATCATGAGGAAGAACGCGACCATGGTTCCCATGCCGCGCGCGCCCAGCACGAAGCCGATGACCGAGTCGGGGTAGCCGCTCACCCCCTGCAGCATCGGCGGCAGCAGCGTCATGGGCGTGAAATTGAGCATGCCGAAAACGAAAATCAGCACGATGCCGATGCTGAAGTTGCGATCGGCGAGCAGGTGCGGATCGAGGAAGGGCCGTTCAGTGGTCGCACTGTGCGCGATGAAGGCATAGAGCGCGAGTCCCGCCAGGGCGGCCCAGGTGACGATCTCGGCGGAGTCGAACCAGTCGGCGCGCTCGCCGCGATCCAGCATCAGTTGCGTGGCGGCGAGCGCGGTGGAAAGCAGCAGGAAACCGAGCCAGTCGAGGCGCAGCTTCCTGCCGGCATCGCGATCGTGGATGAAGGCGAGGGTGCCGACCAGCGTGACGAGCGCGAAAGGCACGATCATGTAGAACACCCAGCGCCAGTTGTAGGTTTCGGCGAGCCAGCCGCCGGCCACCGGGCCGACGACCGGCCCGAGCACCGAGCCCACGCCGAACAACGCGATCGCCACGCCGTGGTGGCGCTTGGCATAGGTGTCGAGCACGATCGCCTGGGACAGCGGCACCAGCGGCGCGCCGATGGCGCCCTGCAACACGCGGAATATGACCAGTTCGGTGAGCGAATCGGACAGGCCGCAACCCAGCGATGCAATGCCGAAGCCAAGGACGCAGGCGTTGCAAAGCAGCCGGCGCCCGAAACGCGAGGTGAGCCATCCGGCGAGCGGCGTCATCACCGCCGTGGCGACGATGTTCGCGGTCACCACCCAGGCGATCTGGTCGGGCGAGGCGGACAGCGCGCCCTGCATCTGCGGCAGCGACACATTGGCGATGGTGACCGTCATCGCGTAGAGGAAAGTCACCGCCGTGCAGGTGACGAGAATGAGCGCGCGTTCGAGCGCGGCCCCGGCGCCCTCGGCTTCCGATAGCGGGACGGCGCGCGCGTTCACTGCTGCTGGCCTAGCGGCCGAAAGCGCCGCGCAGATCCGGCAGGCCGCGGCTGCGGCCGGTATCGATGCTGACGCTGACGGTCATGCCGGCGCGCAGCGCCGGGCGATCGCCGGAGGCCGGCTCGATGGCAAACAGCACCGGCACGCGCTGCACCACCTTGATCCAGTTGCCGGTGGCGTTCTGCGGCGGCAGCAGCGCGAACTCGGCACCCGTAGCAGGGGCGATGGTGCTGACCCGCGCGCGCCATTCGACCCCCGGGTAGGCGTCGGCAACGACGCGCGCCTCCTGCCCGACGCGCATGCCGGCGAGCTGCGTCTCCTTGAAGTTGGCTTCGATCCAGGGATCACCGGCCTGGATGACACTGAATACGGCCACGCCGCGGGCCACGTTCATGCCGGGCTGCAGCTTCAGGTTGCTCACAGTGCCCGCGGCGGGCGCGGTCACGCGCGTACGCGCAAGTTCCAGCGCCGCGGCATCGAGGGCCGCCTGCGCCTCGAGGACGCGCGGATGGCGTTCGGTCGGCAGTCTGGCGTCGCCGCCCAGGCCGGCCAGGCCGCGCGCCGCGCGCTCCTGCAGCGCAGCGAGGTGCGCACGCGCCGTCTCCAGGTTGTGGCGCGCCTCGTCGTAGGCTTCCTCGCGCACCATGCCCTGCTCGCGCAGGCGCCGCTGGCGATCGAGCTGGACGCCGAGAAAGCGGATGCGCTCCTGCGACTCGGCCGCGTCGGCGAGCGCCACGCGGTAATCGGCGCGCAGCGACTCCACGTCGGTGCGCGCGCTTGCGAGCTTCGCGCGCGCGCTCGCGAGCGCCGTTTCGAAAGGCAGCGCATCGATGCGGAAAAGAAGCTGACCCTGGGACACCGCCTGGTTGTCGCGCACCGCGACTTCCGCCACGCGCCCGGGGATCTCGGCGCTCACCGCGATGATGTGCGCCTTCACGTAGGCGTTGTCGGTTTCCAGGTGGCGCCCGCCCTGGGCGTAGAAGTAGAGTGCCAGCGCCACAAGTGCGAGCGGCACGCCCAGCAGCAAGACGGCGCGTACCAGCCTGCGGCCGCTCACCGGAGGTTCTCCTTGATCGCGAGCAGCGTGTCGACGAAGCGCTCGCGCTCCGCGGCGCTGATCCCGGTGAGCGCGTCGCGGCGCAGCTCCGCCGCGATCTTGCGCATCGTGCGCAGCGCGGGCTCGACCTCTTCGGTGAGGTGCACTCGCCATACGCGGCGGTCCGAAGCGTCATGTTCGCGCCGCACCCAGCCCTTGGCCTGCAGCCGGTCGAGCAGCCGGCCGAGCGTCGGCTTCTCGATCTCCAGCGTCTCCGCCAGCTCGGTCTGGGTGACGCCGTTGCTGCGGTACAAGTGAGTAAGAACCCACCATTGAGCGCGCGTCAGGCCGAGCTTGCGGATGCGCCGGTCATAGGCGGTGCGCATGAGGCGCGCCACGTCGTTCAGCAGGAAGCCGAAATTGCGCGAAAGGTCCTCGCGGAGCATGAGGCGCATTATCGTTGCCTAGCTTACGATAAGCAAGGCAAGGACTCCGGCGGGTATCATCGCGCTGCAGGATCCCACCCACCGGCAAAGGAGACGACGGCATGCGCGGCGCAGTGTTCCTCGGCAACAGGCAGATCGAGATCCGCAGCTTCCCGGACCCCACGCCTGGCCCCGGCGAAGTCGTGCTGCAGATGAAGGCCTCGGGGATGTGCGGCAGCGACCTCAAGTTCTACCGGCCGCCGCCGGGAGAAGCGCAGAAGGCGCTCGGCCTGGGCGGCAATGCCGAGCCTTTCGTCGCGGGCCACGAACCCTGCGGCGTGATCGCGGCGCGCGGGCCCGGCGTCTCCGAGCGCGAGGCGCCCATCGGCCAGCGCGTCATGAATCACCACTATGCCGGCTGTGGCGTTTGCGGCCACTGCCGCGTGGGATGGTCGCAGCTATGCCGGGCGGGATTCGTGGTCTATGGCGTCACCGGCAATGGCGGTCACGCCGAATATCTGAAGGCGCCGGCGCGCACCATGGTGCCGCTGCCCGATGAATTGTCCTTCTCCGAAGGTGCCGCCGTTTCCTGCGGCACGGGGACGGCGTACGGCGCTCTGCGCCGCATGCATACGCAAGGTGGGCAGACATTGGCGGTGTTTGGCCAGGGGCCGGTCGGGCTTTCGGCGACGCTCATCGGCGCGAAGATGGGGGCGCGCGTCATCGCCGTGGAGACGAACAAGGAGCGTCTGGCGCTGGCGAAGCAATTTGGCGCCGCCGATCTCGTCGATGCAACCAAGGACGACGTCGTGAAGGCCCTGAAGGACCTTACGCGGGGCGAAGGCGTGGACCTCGCCCTCGAGTGCAGCAGCGCGCCGGCGGCGCGTCAGGCGGCCGTGCGCGCGGTCAGGACCTGGGGCACGGCCTGTTTCGTAGGCGAGGGCGGCGATGTGACGCTGGATGTTTCACCGGACCTGCTGCGACGCCAGGTGACGCTGATCGGCTCCTGGACCTTCAGCGCCACGGGAATGGGCGAATGCGCGCGCTTCGTCGCCGACAACGGCATCAAGCTGGACCGGATCTTCACCCACCGCTGGAAACTGGACCAGGCGGACGAGGCCTACAAGGTCTTCGACGACCAGTCCGCGGGCAAGGGCGTGATTGAGTTTTAGCCGCCCGCCACGCCCTGGGTATTCACGTAGAGGGAATAGAGCGACGTGCTCGCCGCCATGAACAGGCGGTTGCGGTGCACGCCGCCGAAGCACAGGTTCGCGCAGCGCTCGGGCAGGTCGATGCGCCCGATCAGCTTGCCGGCGGAGTTGAAGACGTGCACGCCATCGAGGCCCGCTTCGCCCATGCCCCAGCCGCACCACAGGTTGCCGTCCATGTCCACGCGGAAACCATCCGGTGTTCCTTTGGGCCCGGCATCGATGAAGACTCTTCGGTTTTTCAATGAATTTTCTTTTGAAACATCAAAAGCAAGGATCTTCCTCGGCACCGAGCGCGATTCGACGATGTAGAGGATGGACTCATCCGGTGAGAAGGCGAGGCCGTTGGGCTGGCTGATGCCTTCGGCGACCACCGTGGCCTTGCCGGTCGCATCCAGGCGGTAGACGTTGGTCGGCAGCTCCGGCTCTGCTTTGGCGCCTTCGTACCAGCCGAGGATGCCGAAACTCGGATCGGTGAACCAGATGGAGCGGTCGGACTTGCAGACGATGTCGTTGGGCGAATTCAGCCGCTTGCCCTCGAAGCGGTCGATCAGCGTGATCACCCTGCCGTCGTATTCGGTGCGCGAAACGCGGCGCCCGCCGTGCTCGCAGCTGAGGATCCGCCCGCGCCGGTCGCGGGTATTGCCGTTGGCGTAGCCCGAAGGCTTGCGGAATTCGCTCACCGCGCCGCTCGCCTCGTCCCAGCGCAGCATGCGGTCGTTCGGAATGTCGCTCCACACCAGGGAGCGCGTGTCACCCAGCCACACCGGACCCTCGGCCCAGCGGCAGCCGGTGTAGAGGCGCTCCACTTTGGTGAGCGGCATGCGGTATTTGTTGAACGCCTCGTCGATCACGACGATCGAGGGATCGGGGTAGCGTTGGCTCGGCATCCAGTCGGCAGAGGTCATGATTTCCTCAATAACCCAGGGTTTTCGGCAGCCACAAGGATAGCGCGGGCACGTAGGTGACGATGAGCAGCGCGACGCACATGGCACCGTAAAACGGCCAGAGCTCCCTGGATACCTCCTCCATGGTGCATTTTCCTATTGCGCAACCGACAAACAGCGTCGGACCCACCGGCGGCGTGATCAGGCCGATGCCGAGGTTGAGCAGCATGATCATGCCGAAGTGCACCGGGTCCACGCCCAGCGCCTTGACGATCGGCAGCATGATCGGCGTGCAGATCAGGATCATCGGCGCCATATCCATGAAGGTGCCGAGCAGCAGGAGCAGGATGTTGATGAGCATCAGCATCACGTACTTGTTGTCCGTCATGGCGAGGAAAAGCTGGGTCGCCTTCGCCGGCAGCTGCATGATGGCCATCAGGTAGCCGAAGCCGGCGGCGAAGCCGATCACCATCATCACCATCGCCACCGTCTTGGCGACGCGGTGGATGAGCTTCGGCAGGTCGCGCCACTTGTATTCCTTGTAGATCACCATGGTGCAGAAGAGCGCGTAGACGCAGGCCACGGCGCCGGACTCGATCGCCGTGAACACGCCCGACATGATCCCGCCGAGGATGATGACGATGGTGATGAGCCCCCAGACCGCGTCGAGCGCGATCTTCACGGCCTCCTTCAGCGGCACCACGCGGCCGGCCGGGAAATTTCGCTTGCGCGCGGTGTACAGCACCAACCCCATGATGCAGGCGCCGAACAGTAGGCCCGGGAATACGCCCGCCATGAAAAGGGCCGCGATCGACACGGTGCCGCCGGTTGCGATGGAGTAGATGACCGAGTTATGCGAGGGCGGCACGAGGATCGCCTGCAGCGAGCCGCAGATCGTGACGTTGGTGGCAAAGACCTTGTCGTAGCCGTTCCTCACCATCTGCGGGATCATCACCGAGCCGACCGAGGCGGTATCGGCGACCGATGAACCCGACAGGCAGCCGAACAGCGTCGACGCGAGCACGTTGACCAGCGCCAGGCCGCCGCGGATGAAGCCGACGAAGCATTTTGCGAAGTCCACCAGCCGTCTTGCCACGCCGCCCTCCGACATGATCGCGCCGGCCAGCACGAAGAACGGAATGGTGAGCAGGGCGAAGTCGTCCATGCCGTCGGAGATTTTCAGCATTACCGCCTCGAGCGGCAGGTCGATCCAGAGCGCGGTGACAAGCGTCGCGAGGCCCATCGCGTAGGCGACCGGGATGCCAAGGAACATCAGCACCAGGAATGAAAAAAGGAGGATAAGCGCGTCCACCGATCAGGGCCTTTCTTCTATTCGGTCTGCGGCTGGTCGCGGAACGTGAAGGAGTCGGCCGGCGGCTGGCCGAGCCAGAGCCGCTCGATGCAGAAGAGCAGCGTGATCACGCCTGCCACCGGGATCGGGATGTACGAGGCACCGACGGAAATCGCGGGAAACTCCGCCACGCGGTTGTCCCACACGAGATGCACCAGCTGCACGCCCCACTTGACCATGAACAGGCCGATGATCCCCATGCCGACGTCGCCGAAGCGCTCGAGGCGCCGGCGGTTCGTGTCGTTCACCATGTTGAGCAGGGTGCCGACGGCGATGTGCGCGTTCGCGCGGTAGGCCGCCGCGCCGCCGACGAACGAGAACCAGATCATCATCAGGATGCTGGCCGGCTCGGGCCAGCTCGCCGCCGAGTTCACCACGTAGCGCATGAACACGCCGTAGGGAATGAAGATGGTCATCAGCACCATGGCCATGCCGGCCAGCACGATGCAGGCGATGTAAAGCCACTCCATTGCGGCTCTGTAGGTCTTCTTCATAAAAAAACGGGCCCCGTTTTGCGGCGGCCCGTTCCCTGGTCGGCGAATGCTATTTGGTGTCCAGGATGCGCTTGAGCAGCGCGGCGTATTTGGCGCCGTATTTGTCGCGGATCGGCTGCGTCGCCTGGTAGAAGGCCGCCTTGTCCGCCGCCACGAACTGCACGCCGGCCGCCTTCAGCTTTGCCTCGGCTTGCCCGGTGTACTCGTCCCAGAGCTTGCGCTGCTCGAATTGCGCCTCGCGCGAATGCTTCTTGAGCATCGCCTGGTCTTCCTTCGACAGATCGTCCCAGGTCTTCTTCGAGAACACGAAGATTTCGGGAATGATCAGGTGCCCGGTCAGGCTGTACACCTTGACCACCTGGTAGTGGTTGGCCGTCAGGAACGAGGGCGGGTTGTTCTCCGCGCCGTCCACGACATGGGTCTGCAGCGCCGAATAGAGCTCGTTGTAGCCCATGGCGACGCCGTTGCCGCCCATCGCGTTCATGGTCTCGACGAAGATCGGGTTGCCCATCATGCGCACCTTCAGGCCCTTCAGGTCCGCCGGCTTGGTGACGGGCTTGGCGGCGTAGACATTTCGCGTGCCGCCATCCATCCAGCCCAGCGCGATCAGGCGTGCGCTCGAGTTGGACACCTTGTCGAGCATCTCGGCGCCGATCGGGCCGTCGATGACTTTGCGCATGTGCGCTTCGTCGCGGAAGATGAACGGCATGTTGAACACGTTCAGGTCGTCGACCACCGGCCCGAGCGCGCCGACCGAGACGCGCGAAATCTGCAGCGCGCCGACCTGCGCCTGCTCGATCATCTCCTTCTCGCCGCCGAGCTGCATGGACGGATACATCTGGATCGAGATGCGGCCCTTGGTGTCAGCCTCGATCTTCTTGCCCATGCGCACGATGGCTTCGATCGTCGGGTAGCCAAGCGGGTGGACGTCGGAGGCCTTCCATATCTGCTTTTGCTGGGAAAAGGCGGGTAGCGAAACGAAGGCCGCGAGAGCGGCAGCGGACAACAATAGATTGCGGCGAAGCATTGCGATTTTCCTCCCTTATTAACCAGATAGATAATTTATACTGCTTGCCCGCCGCATGTCCAGAATCCTGCTGACGCATTCGCCTGACACCCTCGTCAACTACTATGGCGCTCGCGCGCTCGCCGGCTTGAAGGCGCTCGGCGACGTGATTCTTAATTTGAATGAGAAGCCACTGGAAGGCGAATCACTCGTGCAAGCCGCCGCTGGCTGCGACCTGGTCGTGTCCTACCGGCAGTCGCCGGCGCCGGCGGCGTTGTTTGAGCGCCTGCCGAAGTTGGTCGCCTTCCTGCGCTGCGCGATCGACATCCGCAACGTGGACGTGGCAGCGGCGAGCAGGGCGGGGGTGCTGGTGACCCAGGCGAGCGCCGGGTTCGTCACTTCCGTGACTGAACTGGTGGTGGGATTCATGATCGATCTCTCGCGCCGCATCACTGCGCATGCCGTCTCCTATCATTCCGGAAAAATCCCCCAGGCGGTGATGGGCCGGGAATTGCGCGGCAGCACGCTGGGCGTGATCGGCTACGGCGCCATCGGCAGGGAACTCGTGCGCGTGGCCGAAGCGCTGGGAATGCGGGTCCTGATCTGCGATCCCTACGTTTCCGGGACGCGAACCGTGGCCCTGGATGTACTGCTCGCGGAATCCGACTATGTCGTGCCGCTCGCGGTGGCGACCGCGGAGACCGAGAACCTGATGAACGACGCCGCGTTCTCGAAGATGAAGACGGGCGCGTTCTTCGTCAATGCTTCGCGCGGTAACCTGGTGGACGAGGCGGCGCTCGCGCGCGCGCTGGAATCCGGCCGCATCGCCGGCTGCGCGCTGGACGTCGGCCGCGCGCCGGACCAGATGCCGACCCCGGAGCTTGCAGCGCGCACTGATGTCATCGCGACGCCGCACACGGCCGGCCTGACGCTGCCGGCGATCGAGCACCAGTCGATGGAAACCGTCGCGCAGGCGGCAGCGATCCTCAAGGGCCGCGCGCCCCAGGGCGCGGTGAACGCGGAACACTGGACACGAAAGGCGCTGCTCAATTCATGAACAGATCGGGATACCTCAAACGGCCGGATTGCAGCATCTACTACGAGGTCATGGGCGAGGGGCCGGCGGTCATCTTCGCGCACGGCCTGGGCGGCAACCAGCTGTCCTGGTGGCAGCAGATGGCGCACTTCTCGGCGCGGCATACCTGCGTCGCCTTCGCGCACCGCGGCTTCACGCCTTCGAGCGCCGTGCCTGGCGCCAAGGCGCCCGACGACTACGCCGATGACCTGGCCGCGCTGATCGGCGAGCTCAAGCTGCGCGACGTGCGCCTGGTGGCGCAGTCGATGGGCGGCTGGACCTGCATGGACTACGCGCTGCGCAACCCGGGAACGCTGCGCTCGCTGGTCATGGCTTCCACCTCCGGGACGCTCGATTTTCGCCAGTTGCAGGGTCCGGCCAAACCGGAAATCGACAAGTGGATGGTGCAGGCCCCCAGGACGATGGCGGACCTTGAGGCGCGCGACATCCTGATTGCCTACGGCGAGCGCATGGCGCGCGAGCAGCCGGCCGCGGCGGTGCTCTATCGCCAGATCTCCCAGCTCACGCCGGGGGATTTCAGGGCCGCGGTGCGAGACAGGATCTTCAGGATGCGCGACCGGTCCCCGAACCTGCTCGCGGATCTGCAACTTCCGGTGCTGTTCCTGACTGGTGACGAGGATTGCCTGTTCCCGTCTGCCGCCGGCCCCGCGTTCGCCGCCCTGGCGCCCAAAGGCCGCGCGCACCGCGTGCCGAACGCGGGCCACTCTGTGTACTTCGAGCGCCCGGCGGAGTTCAACCGCATCGTCGACGAATTCCATTCCGCTACCTGAAGGACACGCCATGAAAACCATCCTCATTACCGGCGCGGCGGGCGACGTCGGAACGCACCTGCGGCGCGAGCTTGCAGGGAAGTATTCCTTGAGGGTTTCGGACCTCCGTCTGGTAAAAAAAATAAACAAGGAAGAAAAATTTGTCCGGGCAGATATTTCCAAGTTCGCTGACGCGATGCGCATCACCAAGGGCGTGGATGCGATCGTGCACCTGGGCGGCTATTCGGTGGAGGGGCCCTGGGAGGGGATCCTCAGCGCCAACATCATCGGCTGCTACAACGTGTTCGAGGCCGCGCGCCGCAACGGCGTCAAGCGCATTCTCTTTCCCACCTCGAACCATGCCACCGGCTTCTACGGCCGCAACCAGACCATAGACCACCGCGTCTATCCGAAGCCCGACAGCCGCTACGGCGTGTCCAAGGTGTTCGGCGAGGCGCTCGCCAGCTTGTACGCCGACAAGTACGGCATGGAGATGTTCTGCATGCGGATCGGCAACGTGAACCCGGTGCCGATCGACAAGCGCCGGCTGTCGCTCCTCTTCACGCCGCGCGACCTCGCGCAGCTCGTGACCATCGGCATCGAGCGTCCCAGGATCCGCTTCGAGATCGTCTACGGCGTGTCGGGAAACAAGCGCAGCTGGTACGACAATTCCAACGCCCATCGCCTGGGCTACAAGCCGCAGGACGACTCGGAGAGCTTCGCGGCAGACATCCTGCGGCGCGAGCTGCCCGGCGACGCGACCGCGGAGCTCTACCAGGGCGGCATGTTCTGCGTTGCCGAGGACATTCCAAACCCGGCGCCGCTGCCGAAGAAAAAGAGCGCGCGGAAGAAAAATAGATGAGCGGCCGCGCGCCGCGCCTCGCAGTGCCTGCAGGCGCCGTGGACACGGCGATTCACATCTACCACTCAGCCGTCGCGTCCGCCCCCGGCGGTCCGCCGGTACCGGGAGACTTTGCTGAAAGCGCGTACCGGGCGGTGCAGTCGCGCCTTGGATTCTCGCGAGTGGTCGTGGTGCAGCCCAACGCCTACCAGGACGACAATCGCGTCACGCTCGCGGCGATTCGCGCGCTCGGGCCCGGCGCGAAGGGCGTGGGCGTCGTCAAGCCGGGCGTGACCGACGCCGAGATCGAGCGCCTGACCAAGGGCGGCATCGTCGCCCAGCGCATTTTCCAGATGCAATGGGGCGCGGTCGGATTCGACCGCATGCACGAAGTGATGGCGCGCGTGCGGCCTTTCGGCTGGTTTGCCACTATCCAGCTCGACGGCCGAGAACTGCCGCAGTGGGAAGCCACCATCCAGCGCCTCTCGGGAAAATTCGTCATTGACCACATCGGAAAATTCCTCGAGCCGGTCGCTGTTGACTCCGCGGCCTTCAAGTCCCTGCTTCGGCTGGTCGACACGGGCCGCTGCTGGGTCAGGCTCGCCGCCGCCTACGAGACCTCGAAGACCGGCGCGCCGGGCTACGAGGATGTCAGCCGCCTCGCCCGCGCGCTGGTGAAGCATGCTCCCGAACGGATGGTCTGGGCGAGCAACTGGCCGCATCCGTCGGCACCGAAGGACAAGGTGCCTGACGATGCCGATTTGCTGGATCTGTTGCTCGATTGGGCGCCGGACGAAGCAACGCGCAAGAAAATCCTCGTCGACAATCCGGCCGGGCTCTACGGTTTCTAAATCGGGCTCTGACCCCGATTTTCGCTAGTCGTCCGCGTGGGCGGCGGGCTTGTGGGCGTTGACCAGGCGCTGCTGCAGCACCGGAGGCGCCGGATCGTAGTGGCTGAATTCCAGCGTGTATGAGCCGTGGCCGGCGGTGAGCGATTTGAGCCGCGCGGGAAATTGCTCCAGTTCGGAGAGCGGCGCCTGCGCCAGGATCTGCACGGTGCCGGGGCGCGGCGCATCCGAGCCCTTGATATGGCCGCGGTGCCCGGAGAGCTCGCCCGCGATGTCGCCCATCTTCTGCTCCGGCGCGACGACGTCCACATTGACGATCGGCTCGAGCACGATCGGCCGCGCTTTCCCGAGCGCGTCAAGAAAGGCCTTCCGGCCCGCGGAGACGAACGCCACTTCCTTTGAATCCACCGGATGGTATTTCCCGTCATAGACGGTGACGCGCAGGTCCTGCATCGGGTAGCCGGCGATGAAGCCCGTCTGCAGCACGCCGCGCACGCCTTTCTCGACCGCGGGAATGAACTGGTTCGGGAACACGCCACCCTTCACCTTGTCGACGAACTCGAAGCCCTTGCCGCGCGGCAGCGGCTCGACCTTGAGGAACACTTCGCCGAACTGCCCGGCGCCGCCGGTCTGTTTCTTGTGGCGGCTGTGGCCCTCGGCGCGCGCCGCGATGGTTTCGCGGTAGGGGATCGAGGGCGGCCGCGTCTCGAGGTCCACCTTGTACTGGCTGGCCATTTTTTCCAGCATGATCTTCAGGTGCAGCTCGCCGATGCCGCGAATCACCGTCTCGTTGGCCTGCGCGTTGTGCTCGAGGCGAAAGCAGGGATCCTCGGCCATCAGCTTGTGCAGCACATCGGATACTTTCTGCTCGTCGCCGCGCTTTTTCGGCTGCACCGCCAGGCCGAACACGGCGATCGGCAGCTCGAGCGGCCTGGCGTGGATATGCGCCTCGTCCGCGGAGTCGTGCAGGATATGGTCGAAGCGGATTTCGTCGATCTTGGCGATGGCGCAGATGTCCCCCGGCACCGCCTCGTCGACTTCGATCTGCGTCTTGCCCCTGAGCACATAGAGGTGTCCGGCCTTGACGGGTTTCCGGCCCTCGCCGATGAAGAGCTGGGTTCCGGGTGTGATGCGCCCCTGGTGCACGCGAAACACGGCGAGGCGCCCGATGTAGGGATCGATCTCGACCTTGAACACGTGGGCGAGCACGTGCCGGCCCGGATCGGGCAGCGCCGCGAGCTCGGCAGGCTCGCCGCCGCCGGGCGGCACATTCAGATAAACGGGCGGATTGCCTTCGGCCGGATTGGGCAGCAGCTTGACGATGACATCCAGGAGTTCGCCGATGCCGGCGCCGGTTTTCGCCGAGGTGAACACGACCGGGATCAGGTGGCCCTCGCGCATGGCGCGCTCCAGCGGCTCATGCAGCGCACCGGGCTCGACCTCGCCCTTTTCGAGGTAGACCTCCATGAGCTTTTCGTCCACCTCGACGACCTGCTCCACCAGCCGCCTGTGCGCCTCCTCGACCGAGGAAAAATCGGCGTCGCCCGAGGGCGCGAAAAAGCAGTCCGACACCTTGCTCGCGTTCGCCGCCGGGAGATTGAGCGGCAGGCATTCCTTGCCGAAGGCCTGCTGGATCCTGTCGAGCAGCGCCGGCAGGTCCACGTTTTCGGCGTCGATGCGATTGACGATCACGATCCGGTCCAGGCCGCGCTTCGCGGCCCATTGCATGAAGCGCCCGGTCATCATCTCGATGCCGTTCTGCGCGTTGATCACGATCGCGGCGGTCTCGACCGCGGCCAGCGCCGGCAGCGCGTGGCCGAGGAAATCCGGGTAGCCGGGCGTGTCGAGCAGGTGGATGCGGTGATCCTGCGCTTCGAAACTCGCCACTGCGAGCTTGAGCGAATGGCGGAAGGATTTTTCGAGCGCGGTGTAATCGCAGACGGTGCCGCCGCGCTCTATGCTGCCGGCCGCCGGGATCGCCCCGGCGCGCGCGAGCAGCGCTTCGGCCAGCGACGTCTTGCCGGATCCCGCCTGGCCGACCAGCGCGAGGGTCCTGATTCGCTTGATGGGGAATTTGGACATGGCCCGCCCTCCCGGAAGTGCCTTTACTCTACCTCTCGATCAGTCCGGATAACAGCTCATTTACCTGTTCCGGCGCCTCCAGTTGCGGGAAGTGGCCTACCCCGGTGACAAGCTCGATCTGCGCCTGCGGCGCCTGGCGGCGCACCATCTCCAGCCAGGGGGAAGTCTCGCCCTCCTTGATCGCGACGCGCTTGCGCTCGGCGTCAAGGTAGGTGCTCTGGATCACCAGCAGCGGGACCTTTACGGCCGCCAGCGCCCGCTCCATGTTTTCCGCGTCCCAGCGCGCCATGCGCGGGAACAGCGCCGCGCCGACCGACGCGGGCAGGCGGGCCGCCCGTTCGATGATCGCCTTGGCCAGCTCGCTGGGCGTGAAAAACATGCCCTCGAACATGGCCCGCGCGAAAGCGGGGTAATCCTCGATCGCCACCGGCGGCCGGCTGCCCTGGAAGCTGCCGTCGACCAGCGCGATCGCCGATACGCGCTGCGGCGCATTCAGGTAGGCCTGCAGGACCACGCGGCAGCCCATGCTGTGTCCGACGAGGACGGCATCCTTCAGGTCCTTGCCTTCGAGCAGCGCGGCGATGTCCGCGCCGTAGGTTTCGATGGAGCAGTCTTCGGGCCGCGCGTGCGTGCGGCCGTGGCCCCGCAGGTCGGGCGCGAAAATATCGTGTTCCTCGCCGAATTGCGCGAGCTGCAGGCGCCAGTCGGCGTGCGTGCAGGCGAAACCGTGCACGAAGACCAGGGGCTTTGCCGTCGAGTCTATTTTTTCTTCTCTTCTTTCTTTGCCAGGAGGTCGGCGCGCTTCTTCAACACATCGTCCAGCTTCGATTTCGGAATGAGGAGCGTAAACGGGGCGAGCGCCTTCTCGCGCGGCAGCCGCTCGTTGATTTTCTTCAGGCGGTCCTCGGCGTCCTTGCCCTCCGGCTTCGGCTCGCCGGCGATGGCAAGCGTCGCGTAGTAGTTCTCGCCCGCGAGATTGCCGAGCTTGAGTGTGTAGGTGAGCCCGTCAAACGTCGCGGCGGTGACGAGCGTCGGTTTGTCCAGCCCCGTCGCCTCGGGCTTGGCGTCGGCGGGCGCGACATCCGCCAGTTCGACCAGCGAGAGCGAATAGGACGCCGAGTTCGCCTTGCTCGCATCGAGCTTCTCGTCGCCGCGCGCGCCCGCCAGCTTCCAGTCGGCGTTGTCGCCGGAGCGCTCGATCCGCCAGGAAGACCCGGACGCTGCGCCGTCCGCAAAGCGCACTTCCATGGTTCTCACTTTTTCGGCCGCGAAGCCCGCCTTGCTGATCCAGTCGGCGCTGCGGGTGGAGGCCTGCACGAGCGGATCCGACACCACGACGACGTGTTTCTCGTCCCCGGGCAGCGCGACGTAGCGCCCGTCGCCGTTGGCTTTTTCCGGATTCTCCGGCTCCGACTTGAAGTATTTCTTGCCGGCCGTGAGCCGCGCCAGCGGCTTGCCGTCTGCGCCGAGGAATTCGATCGCGGTGCCGCCGGCATCGAGCAGCAGCCGGGCGCGGTCCTTCTCGCCGACGGGCTCGATCTGCCCGACCTTGAGCGCAATCGCCTTGACCACGAATTCGCGCACCTTCTCGACATCGGCCGGAAAGCCGCCGCGCTCGGCGATCGTCCAGCGCTCGTCTTTCCTCGCGATCGTGATCGCGTCCTTCGGCTGGCGGATGACGACGGCCGCGACCTGCGAGGCCTGCAGGCCCTTGAGCAGCGGCTGGCCGAGTGTGCCGGCGTCCGGAGAACCTCGAGAACTTTGCTGCTGCTGCACCAGCAACGCACCGCCGCCCAGCGCCACAAGCAAGATGAGCAATACGCCGACAGTCCGGGCGTTCATGCGGGTACTTGCTGTCTGCGGCGCTTGACGAAGAACACCGCAAGGCCCAGCAGAATCACCAGCAGCGGGATCAGCGCGATGTTCGCCACCTTGGTCCAGAAGACCAGCGCTTCGGCATCCTGCCGCAGGTTCTTGCGCAGTTCCTTCAGTTCCTTGCGGGTCTCGGTGACGCGCTTCTTGAAGTTCTCGATCTCGAGCTGCTGCTCAGGTGTCATGAGCTGGGCCGATTTTGCCCCCGCGCCGCGCGCCTTCTGCAGCTCCTGCAGCTTGGCGGTGGTTTTCTGCACCTCGTCCTCGAGGGCCTTGAGGCGCCCGAAGTACTGCTTCTGGGCTTCGGCTTCCATCTGGCGCACCACGGTGAGCGGGCGGAACGAGGCGGCGCGGCTGCGCAGCGAGGTGAGCGCGTCGCCCGAGGAGAACTGTTCGACCATGCTCTGGGCAAAGGCGAGGTTGCCGTTGGAGGGCACCACGATTCTGCGGCCGAACACTTCCTGGACATCCACCGCGGCGCCGTCATTCAGCATGTCGACGTCGGCCACCAGGATCACCGAATTCTCGGCGGCGGATTCCTTGAGCGATGCATCGACCTTGGCGGCTGGGGCTTTCTTGGGATCCATTTCCGGTTTGCCCTTGGGAAACGCGGTCTTGAATTTCCCCGTGAGCCGCAGCGCCAGCGGGCGTTCCTTGTTCTCAGGCAGGAAGCCCTTCATCGCCGCGTCGCCCGACACGGTCGAGACAATGTTGTCGACCAGCATCGAGTTGGGCGAGCTTTTCACCAGTTCCGTGACTTTCAATCCCTCGGCGGGCTTCACGTCGAACGCGCCGCCGAAGGCGTAGAGCAGTGTCTCGATCTGGCTGGTGACCACGTCGTCGCGATTGAGCGCCGTGCGGTTGAGCGTCAGCACGGTAGGCGTGTAGCGCTGCCCCGCGCCGGAGGCGTACACCACGTCGGCCAGCACCTTGCCCGGATTCATCTCCACGCCCCATGCCTTGAACAGCGTCGGCAGGCTCGAGCTCGTGCCGCCGCCGCCCATGCCCGGCATCGGGCCCTGCTGCTGGTCGAAGTAGGCATAGGGATCGACGAACGCAATGAGTTTTCCGCCGCGTAGCACGAATTGGTCCAGCGCGTACTCGGTCGTCTCCGGCAGGTCGCGCGGGTGGATCACGAGCAGCGTCTTGATCTCCGGGTCGATGGCCTCCGCCATGAACGGCACCAGCTTGACGTTGAAGTCGCGCTTCAATTCGTTGGCGAGCACCCAGGGCTCGGAACTCTGGCGCGTCATCGGGTTGAAGCGCTCGCCGAGCACCGGCAGCGCGCTCATCAGGCCGAGCACCGGCCGCTCGGCCGTGGCGACGCGCGCGATGGCGCGCGCCAGGTCGTACTCGAGCAGCCGCTCGCGCTGCGCCGATACCGCCGGGATCGCCTGCTTGCGATCGAGCTGGCTCACGGTCAGGCCGAGGTAGAACTGCTCGCCGGAAAAGAGCTGCTGCGGCTCGACGCCGTCGAGCTGCGCCGCATCCTCGTCCTCGCTGTCGGGCATGGGGTTGTAGAGCTCGATCACCATGTTGCCGCCGGCGACGGACTTGAATTCGCGCGCCAGGTCCTCGACCCGCTGCGCGAAGCTGCGCAGCGCGACCGGCATCGCCTGCTCGCCGCGCGAAATGTAGAGCTTCACCTTGACCGGCGATTCCAGGCCGCGCAGGAGCTTCTTGGTGCCTTCGGACAGGGTCTGGACCTTGCCCTCCGTCAGGTCGAGCTTCACCGGCTGGAACGACACAAGGTAGTTGGCCGCCACCAGGATCAGGAACAGGGCGACGAGGCCCACGGCCGAATACACCAGCGCCTCGTGCTTTTTCATGAAGGCTTTCATCGGTTGCGCAGCACGATGCTGGTGGCAAAGAGCGAGAAACCGATCACCGACAGGAAATAGGCGAGATCCCGGCTGTCGATCACGCCTTTCTGGAAACCATCGAAGTGGGTCACCACCGAGAATGCCGCCACCGTATCGATGAACGCCGGGCTCGCCCAGCGCGCGAGCAGGTCGGTGACCGGATTGAAGCCCGCGAGGATCAGGAACAGGCAGGCGACCACCGACAGGATGAAGGCGACGACCTGGTTGCGCGTCATCGCGGAGGTCATGCAGGTGACCGCGAGGTACGCGCCGGCAAGGAACAGGCTTCCCAGATATCCCGCGAAGATCATGCCGTTGTCGGGGCTGCCCAGGACGTTGGCCGTCACCACCACCGGGAAGGTGAGGCCGAGCGCGATGGCAATGAAGATCCAGGAGGCGAAGAATTTGCCGAGGATCGCCTGCCAGGGCGTGAGCGGCATGGTCATCAGCAGTTCCAGGGTTCCGGCGCGCCGCTCTTCGGCCCACAGGCGCATGCCGACCGCGGGCACCAGCACCAGATAGAGCCACGGATGCCAGCCAAAGAATGCTCCCAGGCTCGCCTCGCCGCGCTCGAAGAACTGCCCCGCGGTGAAGGTGAAAAATCCGGTGAGCAGCAGGAAGATGACGAGGAACACATAGGCCACCGGCGAGCCGAAATAGCTGCCGAGTTCGCGCTTGGCGATGACGACGATGTTTCTCATTTCTTCACCGTGCCGGGCACCGCAGTGTCCGGAATGGTCAGGCGGCGAAACACCGCGTCCAGCGGCCGTCCCAGCTCGTCGGGCGTGCCCTGCGCGACGATGCGGCCGCGGTCGATGATGATCGCGCGCGTGCAGGCGGCGTCCACCTCTTCCAGGATGTGGGTGGAAAACACCACCGCCTTGCTGCGGCCGAGTTCCTTGATGAGGTTGCGCACTTCGTGCTTCTGGTTCGGGTCGAGGCCGTCGGTGGGTTCGTCCAGGATCAGCACGTCCGGGTCGTGGATCAGCGCCTGCGCGAGGCAGGTGCGGTGCCGGTAGCCCTTGGACAGGGTGTCGATGGATTGATGCAGCACGGAGGCGAGGAAGCAGCGCTCCACCGCCTGTGCCACCGCTTTGCCCTTTGCATTGCCCGAGAGTCCGCGCAGTTCGGCGGCGAAGCCGAGAAAGCCGCGCACCGTCATGTCCGTATAGGCGGCCGCGTTCTCCGGCAGGTAACCGATGAGCCGCTTGGTCTGCATCGGCGATTCGGCCACGTCGTGGCCGCCGACGCGCACGCTGCCGCTGGTGGGCGCGTAGTAGCCGGTGATCATGCGCATGGTGGTGGATTTGCCGGAACCGTTGGGCCCGAGAAAGCCCACCACTTCGCCGCGTTCCACGCTGAACGAGATGCCGTCCACGGCGCGCTTCGCGCCGAACGCCTTCACCAGGTTATCGATCTTGATCATCGCGGAGTTCGAATTGCGGGGCCGAATTATCGCCGAAAACCGACCCGGAATTTAATAGAATAGTGTTTTGCGGAGAAGTTCCATGAAGCTCTTGGCGGCGCTGGTTTTTTCGCTCCTTTCGCTGACGGCCTTTGCCCAGAAGTATCCGGTGAAGCCGGTGCGCATCGTCGTGCCCTTCGCGCCGGGCGGCGGCTCGGATTTCATCGCGCGCTTCATGGCGCAGCGCCTCACCGAATCCTTCGGTGCCCAGGTGATCGTGGAAAACAAACCGGGGGCGGGCGGCGTGCTCGGCATCGAGCAGGGCGTCAAGTCCCCGGCCGATGGATATACGCTCACGCTGATCGCTTCGAGCTACACGGTGAACCCCAGCATCTACAAGCTCAGCTTCGATCCGGTTGCCGACATCACTCCGATCATCCAGATGTCGCAAGGGCCGCTGCTGGTGGTCGTCAATCCGTCGCTGCCCGTGAAGACCATCAAGGACCTGATTGCGCTCGCCAAGGCCAAACCGGGCGAAGTCACCTTTGCCTCATCGGGCCAGGGCAGCGTGATTCACCTCGCCACCGAACTGTTCGACAGCATGGCGAAGGTCAAGATGAACCACATTCCCTACAAGGGTACCGGGCCCGCGCTCACCGACACGCTCGCGGGGCAGACGAACGTTTTCTTCAGCAGCACCGCGAACGCCATGCCGCACGTCAAGGCCGGGAAACTGCGCGCTGTCGCGGTGACCACGGCGAAGCGCATACCCGCACTGCCGGAGGTGCCGACCATCGCGGAGTCCGGCGTGCCGGGCTACGACGTCGTGCTGTGGCATGGACTGATCGGGCCCAAGGGACTGCCGCGCGCGGTGGTGGATCGCGTCAACGGCGAGGTCACGAAATCGCTCAAGCTCAAGGAAACCGCCGAGCAGCTGCAGAACGACGGCGTTGCCCCCGCGGGCGGCACGCCGGAGCAGTTCGCGGCGACCATCAAGAAAGAGATCGGCGTCTGGAAGAAGGTCGCCGCCGACGCCGGCGTCAAGGCGGAGTAGCTGAAAAAAAGGAACTACAACCCGGGGGCGAAAGGCCCGCTGGACGGAGTGCGGGTGCTCGACCTTTCGCGCCTGTTCGCGGGGAACCTGCTGACGCAGGTGCTGGGCGACTTCGGCGCCGAGGTGATCAAGGTGGAACCGCCCGCGGGCGACACACTGCGCGCCTGGCAGACGGCGGGCGTGTCGACCCACTGGAAGATATTCGCGCGCAACAAGAAAAGCCTGTGCCTGGAACTGCGCAAGCCGGAGGCGCGCGCGCTGTTGATGAAGCTGGTCCCGTCCTCGGCGATGTTCATCGAGAGCTTTCGCCCCGGCACTCTGGAGGCGATGGACCTCGCGCCGCAAAAGCTGCTGAAGAAAAATCCCAGGCTCGTCATCGTACGGATTTCCGGCTGGGGCCAGGACGGGCCTTACCGCCGGCGCCCGGGATTCGGCACCCTGATCGAGGGCATGTCGGGTTTCGCCGCGATCAACGGCTTCGCCGACCGCGAGCCGGTGCTGCCGCCGATGTACCTCGCCGACGGCATCGCCGGCCTCTATGGCGCGGCCGCCGTCATGGTCGCGCTGCGCGAAGCGGGGAAAAAGGGCGGTCGCGGGCAGGTGATCGACCTGCCGCTGCTCGACCCGCTGTTCGCGATCGTCGGGCCCCAGGCGGCCAACTACCGCCTCACCGGCGAAGTAAAGCCGCGCACGGGCAGCCGCTCGACCAATACCGCGCCGCGCAACGTCTATCGCTGCAAGGACGGCAAATACGTCGGGCTTTCCGCTTCGACGCAGAAAATGGCTGAAAGGACGTTTTGCGCCATCGGCCGCGCCGATCTCGTGGACGATCCGCGCTACCGGACCAACGCCGGGCGCGTGAAGCGCGCGGCCGAACTCGACGCCATCATCGGCGCTTTCGTCGCGCGCCGCACCCAGGCCGCGAACGTCGCGTTCTTCGACAAGGCCGAGGTGACCATCGGCCCGATCTACGACGTCACGCAGATCGTCGAGGACCCGCACATCCTCGAGCGCGAATTGCTCGCCGACTACCCCGACGCCGAGATGGGCCAGTTCCCGATGCACCACGTGGTGCCGCGGCTGCTGGGCACGCCCGGGTCGATCCGCACGCCGGCACCCCGGCTCGGGCAGCACAACAGGGAATTGGTGTCCGAATTGAATTTGAATTTCAAAGAGCTACTGAAGAAGAAAATCATTTTCGAATGAAACCCAATCTGCCTGTCTGGCGCTCGCTCATGTACGTGCCGGTGAACGTCGAGAAATACGTCGACAAGGCACATACGCGCGGCGCCGACTGCATCCAGCTCGATCTGGAAGACAGCGTGCCGGCGTCGCAGAAGGACGCGGCGCGCAAGCTGGTGCCGGCGGCGGCCAGGCGTGTGCGGCGCGGCGGCGGCGATGTCGTGGTCCGGATCAACAGTCCGTACGAGATCACGGTGAAGGACCTCGATCCGTCGATCTGCGCGGAGGTCGATGGTATCGCGATCACCAAGGCGCAAAGCGCCGATCACGTGAAGCGGATCGACGACCATATTTCCAGCCTCGAAGCGAAGCGCGGGCTGCGGCCCGGGCACACGCGGCTGATCGCGATGATCGAAACGCCTGCCGCCTTCTTCCAGATGCCCGCCATCGCGGCTTCCAGCACGCGGCTCGTGGCGATGAACATCGGCGGCGA
>Ga0105242_10000572_pt1 | contig 29126 bp, 28 predicted proteins | sample KBSM24metaG_FD_81521 | JGI IMG/M metagenome (GOLD analysis project Ga0105242, IMG submission 81521) | Miscanthus rhizosphere microbial communities from Kellogg Biological Station, Michigan, USA - KBS M2-4 metaG | ecosystem: Host-associated > Plants > Roots > Rhizosphere > Soil | place...
AACCGGCCCGACGTACCGATCGTGCTGCGGGTCTACGACCGCACCCTCGGCGCGGCGGTCGCTCAGCGCTTCGGCTTCGAAAACGTGCTTTCCACAGTGGATCTCGCAACCCCGTGGTTCATCGGCGCGGCACTCGGGTTGCAGGTGCTCGGCACGTTCTCGGTCGGCCAGCGCTCATTTATGGTCGGCGGCATGTACGTCAAGTTGGGCAGCGAGCTCGACGGCATGCGGATGTTTGACCTCTCGACCCAGACGCGGGTCATCGCGATCACGAGGCCAGGCGCCGCGATTCGGCTGCATCCCCGGCGCGACGCCAGGCTGAGCGCGGGCGACACCGCCTACCTCGTCGGACCGTACCGCGAACTGCTGGACACCCTGCGCAAGGGTCAGGGTGTCCAGCAGCCCGATGTCAGTACTGGTCCAGCGACGACAGGTTGAAGCCCGCACCGGTCGGATCCGCCACCGCGGCCAGCCGGCCGTACGGCGTGTCCTCGGCGTCGCGGATCACGCTGCCACCGTTGTCCTTGACCAACTGCACGGTCTTGTCGACGTCTTCGGCACCGAGGAAGAAAAACCAGTTCGACGGCACACCCTCGCCGAGGTCGCGTGTTCCGTCCATCACGCCGAGAAGGGCGTTACCGTCGAAAATCGCTGTGCTGTAGCGAAATTCGTCAGTGTCGGAGACGGTCTCGGTCTGCCAGCCGAACACCTCGCGGTAGAAATCGAGTGCTTTGCCATAGTCGCGGGTGGTGAGCTGGTGATAGACCGGCGCACCGGCCTCGTTGACCACGGTGAAGCCCTGGTGTCCGATCGGCTGCCACAGTCCGATGAAGGCGCCGGTGGGATCGGTCAGCAGGCCCATCCAGCCCTTGTCCTTGATCTCCATCGGTTCGACGCAACTGGTCGCGCCCGCTTTGGTGGCTTCGGCAATCGTCCCCTTGATGTCGGCGGTGTGCAGGTACGTCGTCCACCCGTCCGGGCTGTTCCACTTCGGGTCGTTGTACATCAGCCCGGCCACCGGCTGGCCGTCCTTGGACGCGTTGACGTAGCCGCCGTATTCGGGACCGGCGGATTCGAAGGCCCAGCCGAACACGGCGCCGTAGAAGTTTGCGGCCCGGTCGACATCCGACGTCGCCAGGTCGATCCAGCAGGGGGCACCCTGGGGTGCGCCTTCACGGATGGGCACAATGGTCTCCTTCTCGAGGTAGCGGGGTCGCTCACGGATATCGACCGCCGCCGCCTCACGAACTCATCGCCTTCCCTGGCGAGCAGACGGAGAATCGTGTTACCGAAGGCTGATTTACACGTTTTTGCGTCTGCTCGCGCTCAGGAAGTGATCCCCAGCACGCGCAGTGCGTTGTCCTTGTAGATCAGCGGCGCCACCGCCGGATCGATGTCGAGGCCCTCGAAGTCGCGCCGCCAGCGGTCCATCTTGATGTACGGGTAGTCGGTGCCGAACAGCACCTTCGTCCGCAGCTGACGGCCGGCGGCGTGCACCAGCTGCGGCGGGAAATACTTCGGCGACCAGCCGCTGAGGTCGATGTAGGCGTTGGCCTTGTGGGAGGCGATGGCGATCTGGGCGTCCACCCACGGCACGGCGGGATGGGCCATCACGATCGTGAGCTCCGGGAAGTCGGCGGCCACGTCGTCGAGCAGCATCGGGTCGGAGTAGCGCAGCTTGATGCGATGGCCGCCCGGCAGCCCGGCGCCAAGGCCCGTCTGCCCGGTGTGGAACAACGCAGGCACGCCGGCCTCGGCGATGGCCTCGTAGATCGGGTAGAAGCGACGGTCGTTCGGCTCGAAGGCCTGCATGCTGGGGTGGAACTTGAAACCTTTCACGCCGTAGTCGCGGACCAACTCGTGCACGCGGTGCACCGCGCGTCGCTCGTGCCACGGGTCGACGCTGCCGAAGGGGATCAACACGTCGTTGTTGCGGATCGCCCCTGCGACGAGGTCCTCGATTGAGTTCGGCTCGTGCCGAGCTCCCGTCCGCGCGTCGATGGTGAACACCACCGCTGCCGTGTTGTGCTGCCGGTACTCGTCGGCAAGGGCATCAACACTCGACAGCGCGCCCGGCCCCCTTTTGAAGTACTTTCCGACGGCGTCGACCAGTTCGTCGTCGTAGGCCTTGTGGCCGTGGCCGTCGACCTCCACGTGGGTGTGGATGTCGATGGCCGCGATGCGGTCGAAATCGATTCCGTATTCGTACTTTTCGCCGAGCATTGACGCAGTGTATTGGGATTTCGGCGCGCTAACGCTCGCTCAGCGTCCGTCAGCGCGCCGAAATCGCTACTCCGGCGCGTAACCCAATGCCGACTTCGTCTCCAGGTATTCATCGAACGCGAACTGACCCCACTCCCGCCCGTTGCCGCTGCGCTTGTAGCCGCCGAACGGCGCGTTCATATCGAAGCCGTGGTTGATCGCGACAGATCCGGCGCGGATCCTCCTGGCGATCGCACGAGCCTGGTTCAGATCGGCGCCCGAAACGTAGCCCGCCAGGCCGTATTCGGTGTCGTTGGCGATCTCCAGCGCCTGGTCGAGGTCGTCGTAGCCGAGGATGCACAGCACCGGCCCGAAGATCTCCTCGCGCGCGATCGTCATGTCGTTCTTGACGTCGGCGAACACCGTGGGTTTGACGTAGTAGCCGGTGTCCAGTCCGACCGGCCGGCCCGGGCCGCCAACTACGACCGTGGCGCCCTCGTCGATGCCCTTCTGGATCAAGCCCTGGACCTTGTCGAACTGCGCCTTCGAAGCCACCGGCCCGATCGCGGACTTGTTGTCGGGATCGCCGACCTTCACCTGCTCGGCGACGGCCAGCGCGACGGCGACGGCTTCGTCCTTGCGCGAGTTCGGCACCAGCATGCGCGACGGGGCGTTACAACTCTGCCCGCTGTTCATCATCATCACCGAGACGCCTGCGGTCACGCTCTTGGCGAAGTCCTCGTCGTCCAGCACGATGTTCGGGCTCTTTCCGCCCAGCTCCTGGCTTACCCGTTTCACCGTCGAGGCGGCACTGCGGGCCACCTCGACACCGGCCCGAGTGGATCCGGTGAAGGACACCATGTCGACGTCGGGATGGCTTGACAATGCGACGCCGACGCCTGGGCCGTCGCCGTAGACAAGGTTGTACACACCCGCAGGAACGCCTGCGGCGTCGACGATTTCGGTGAAGATCTGTGCGGAGTACGGTGCCACCTCGGATGGCTTGAGCACCATCGTGCAGCCCGTCGCGAGCGCCGGATACACCTTGACCGCGATCTGGTTGATCGGCCAGTTCCATGGCGTGATCAGCCCGCACACGCCGATCGGTTCCTTCACCACCAGCGTGGTGCCATGCTGTTCCTCGAACTCGTAGTTCTTCAGCACATCGATGGCCGTCGCCAGATGCCCGATGCCGAGATTGACCTGCGGGCCCGCCGCCAGTGAGGGTGGCGCACCCATCTCCTCGGTCACCGCGTCGGCAAGATCGGCTGTGCGCTTTCGGTATTCCGCCAGCATCGCCTGCAGCACGTCGAGGCGCTCCTCCCGACTGGTTTGCGACCAGCTGGCGAAGGCGTTACGCGCCGCCTTGACCGCCTTGTCTACATCGGCCGCCGTGCCGAGTGCGATCTTGCCGGAGACCTGCTCGGTTGTCGGGTTGTCGACGTCCAACCACTTCGGCTCGACCGGGTCGACCCACTGGCCGTCGATGTAGAACTTCAGATATTCGCGCATAGCGCCAACCTTTCCTTACTGAGTGCCCTCGGCGTACCAAGTTCTGAATTCGTCGTACTTCGGCATTTCTTCCGAGTTGGCCTTCGGGTCGATGCAAACGTGGACGACAGCGGTCTTGCCACTGGCGTACGCCCGCTCGATGGCCGGGCCGATCTCGTCTTCCTTTTCGACATACTCGCCGTGGCAGCCGAAGCCCTCAGCGATCTTGTCGAACCTCACGTCCTTGCTCCAGTGCACACCGGGCTGCGGCGACGGCTGTTCGAACGTGCGCTTGTAGACCCCGACCTCGAGGCCCCACTGGTGGTCGACGCCCACCACACAGACCAGCGGCAGGTTCTGCCGCGCAGCGGTTTCGAGTTCGGCGATGTGGAACAGGAAGGCGGAGTCACTGGTGAGCAACATGACCGGGCGCTTGCCGCCGTCGGCGACCGACGCCCCGACCGCATAGGGCAGCCCGGTGCCGAGGTGGCCGAAGTTCTGGTTCCAGATCACGTCGCGCGGCTTGGCCTGAGAGTAGGTCCACTGGAAGATGACCGTGGCCCCGCCGTCACGCACCAGGATGCCATCCTTCGGGAACGCCTTGGTGGCTTCGACGACGAAGCGAGCGGGGTGAACGGGAGTTCTGCCGGTCGGGGCGTTCTCGGCGAGTTGCGTAAGCTCCTCGGCGTCCTTCTTGATCAGCGCGTCCAGATTGGGCGACGGTTGGCGCGGAGTGTCCCTCAGCGCCTCAACCAGTTGTGGGACGACGCCGCGCAGGTCACCCACCAGCGGCACGTCCACCGGACGGTTGACGCCGATCGCCATCGGGTCCTGCTCGACGTAGATCCACTTGCGAATGTCGTTGCGCTCGGCCCAGTGCCGGGTCTTGCCGTAGTGCACCGGCTCGCCGAGCTCGGTGCCCAGCGCGACGCACAGGTCGGAGTTGACGACCGCTTCGACGGCCGACGGCGAGAAGCCGTACGCGAACGTGCGGTCCTCCAACCCGGGGATGAACGACGTGCCGCCGGAGGTTTGGATCACGGGGCAGGCCATCAGGTCGGCGAGCTCCTTGACCGCGGGCTGGGTGCGCGAGGTGTGAACACCGTGGCCCACCAACAGAATCGGGCTCTCGGCCTCCCGGATCAGCCTCGCGGCCTCGGCGACCTCGGGTGCACCTGCACCCTGGTTCACCAGCCGGTACCGGCTCGGCGGCAACGGGTCGGCAACGTCGAGCTCGTGTAGCAGCACGTGCGCCGGGTACTCGATGTAGGACGGGCCCGGGGTGCCGGACATCGCCCGCCGGATCGCCTCGTGGACGATCTCGTCGGTTTGGTCGGCGTACTCGATCGATGCGCTGTACTTGACCGATGGGGCGAAAAGTGGTTCCTGCCGGACGAACTGGATACGCCCGCGGCGGACTCGGCGTTCGGTGATGCGTGCCCGCTGCCCGCCGAGGAAGATCACCGGCGAGTTCTCCACCTTGGCGCACATGATCGCTCCGGCCATGTTGGCCATGCCCGGCCCGAGCGTGCCGATGCACATGCCCGGCCCTCCGGTCATGCGCGAGACGGCCTCTGCCATGAAACCGGCACTCAACTCGTGGTGCGGTGCGACGACCGACCAACCGCGCGCGTCGGCTTCGGCGAACATGTGCACAAAGTTCGGGTCAGGTATCCCGAACAGCGTGTTGACACCCTCGGCCTCGAAAAGGTCGAGAATGCGCTTGTATACGGGTACACCCATTGGTCGAAACTCCTTTTATAGGTAGCGTTTAGCTAGTTCTCTACGGTGAGCCGCCGGTGAGCCGAACAGCGAACGATTGAGTGCGGCGCGCTTGAGGTAGACGTGGATGCCGCTTTCCCATGTGTATCCGATGCCGCCGTGTAGTTGCATGGCCTTGCCGACGACGTCGACCGCGACACCACACACATATGATTTGGCCATCGCGGCCGCCACCCCGGCGTCTGCCCGGTCCTCGGCGACGGCCTGCACCGCCGCATCGACAAGCTGCCGCGACACAGCGATGCTGACCAGCATGTCGGCGCACGCATGCTTGACGGCCTGAAAGGAGCCGATGGGACGGTCGAACTGCCTACGCACCTTCGCGTAGCCCACTGTTGCGGAAAGCATTGCCTCACATAGCCCTAGGCTGTCGCAGGCAATGGCGACCGCTGCGCGGTCTTTCAACCGGCGAACCGCTTCGTCGGGGTCGCCGTCGAATCGGAGCACCTCCGCGGCGTCGACGTCGTCGGCCGTCACCGTGGCCAGCCGGCGTGTGTCATCGAGGACGGGTTGCGGCGTGACGACCGCGGCGGGCTCGGCGACACCGCCGTCGGCGATCACCAGGATCCGGTCGGCACCCTCGGCGTCGGGCACGAACCCAGGCTCGAGCGCAACGGCTACTCTCACATCGCCGGACGTCGCATCGGACAGTAGCTTGTCACGAGTCTCGCTGGGCTGCAGCGCTTTCAGAGTCCCGATGGCCAGCACCGCACTGCCCAGGTAGTGGTTGGCGCTTGCGGCGCGGCCCATCTCCTGGCAGATGACCGCAACCTCGGCGAACGTGGCACCCGCGCCGCCGAACTGCTCAGGCACCTCCAGCCCCACCCATCCCGCGTCGACGAGCGACGACCAGTCGACGGCCCGGTCCTTGGCGAGCAGATCGCCCGCGACCGATCGCAACTCGTTGTGGAACTCCGCGAACTCGTGTGCCATCACACCGCGCTCGGTTCCCGGGGCAGTCCCAGCGCCCGCTCGCCGATGATCGTGCGTTGGACTTCGCTCGAACCACCGGGAATCGTCCACTCCCACGAGCCGATGAAGTCGAGCATCCACGAGCCGGATTCCCAGCCGCTGGACATCGGTTTGGCCAGTCGGGTATGCGCGGGCAGGCCGCCGATTTCGGCGCCGAAATCGGTCAGCCGCTGCAGAAGCTCGCTGTAGTAGAGCTTGACGATCGACGCGTCGGCGGGACCTGCGGTTCCAGTCTCGTTATCCTCGACCACTTTTCTGCACAGTCCACGCAACCCGGTGATCTCGGTTTCGAACTGCGCGAGCCGGTCGGCGACGATCGGGTCGTCGACCGGAGACGCCTCAACCAACCAGCGGAAGCCCGCATTGCCGAGGCGCTCGGCGAGTTCCAGCATGGTCAGGCCGCGCTCGGCACCCAAGGTGGCCTGCGCCACTTGCCATCCGGCATTCTCGACGCCGACGAGGTTCGCGGCGGGAATCTCAACGTCGTTGAGGAAGATCTCGCAGAAGTGTGCGTCGCCGATGGCATTACGGATGGGTCGCACCTCGACGCCCGGCGTGGTCATGTCGAGAAGAAAGTAGGAAATGCCTTTGCGTTTGGGCGCTTCCGGGTCGGTCCGGGCGAGCAGCAGGCACCAGTCCGCATGCTTACCGCCGCTGGCCCACAACTTCTGGCCGTTGACGACGTAGGAGTCACCGTCACGCCGGGCCGACGTCCGCAGGCTGGCCAGGTCGGATCCGGCCTCCGGTTCGGAGAAGCCCTGGACCCAGATCTCGCCGTCCAGGATGGCAGGCAGGTGCCGTCGGCGCTGCTCGTCGGTGCCCGCAGCGAGCAGGGTCGCGGCGGCGTGATGGATTCCGACGAACGCCAGCACCAGCCTCGGTGCGTCGTGCGCGGCCAGTTCCTGGTACAGCACGATCTGTTCGGAAACCGTTAGTCCGCCGCCCCATTCGCGCGGCCAGTGCGGCACCGCGTATCCGGCGCTGTGCAGTTCGGCGAACCAGGACTTCTGAAAGCGGACGAACTCCTCATCGCCGACGCCGGTCTGCGTCTGCCGCCAATCCCGCGGGATGTGCTGTTCGCACCAGCCGCGAACCTGTTGGCGAAACTGAGCTTCTCCGGTCACGAGAACAGACCCGTCAGCCCGGTTCGCCCGACTCGGTGGCTCAGTTCGTCACGCGACGCCGACAGCCCCAGCGGCAGCCGACGCAGCGGCTGGCTGTAGCGCGACAGCCACGACAGCGTGGTCTCATCGCAGAACCCGACCGCGCCATGCAGCTGGTGGCAGACACGGAAGACGATCTCCGCTGCCTCAATCGCCGACATCCGCAGCGCGAGCGCGTCGTCCAGCGCCTCGGGCCGGTCGGTGCCGATGCTCCACAATGCGTACTTGGCGAGAATCTCCACACCGGTGCGTTCGACCTCGGCGTCCGTCAGCTGGAACTGGACGCCTTGGAACGCCGACAGCGGCTGGCCGAACTGCTTGCGCAGGCTCACATGTGAGATGGTCAGCTCCATCGCGCGGTCGAGCATGCCGAGCAGCGTCCAGCACGGCAGCACAAGTCCGAGCGCGATGTCGCTCGCTCCGTTGTGGTCGACGGCCGACAGCTCGAGCTCGGCCACGAACCCGGGACCGGCAGCGCCGTGGCTCACGACCCTGTTGCGCGTGCCGCCCAAAGAGACTGTGGCCCATGCTGAGTCCAGCCCTGCCACCGCACCGGACGGCCGGTTGTCAGCCACGACGATGAGACCGTCGACGTCCAGGTCGGTCGGTTTGGCCAGTCGCTCGGCGACCGGGTACGGCAGCGCCCAGTACCCGGCGCTGCGGCACAGTGCCGCAGCGGCCTCGAGCCCATCGACATCCGTGCGGGAGTCGAGTTCCCACGCACCGAGCTCGCTCAACACCGGACCGGCGAGCGATTCGCGCAAATCCGGTTTGGCTTCGGCCTGCTGCACCAGCTGATCGCCGCCGGCTGCTTCGAAGGCCCGAAGTGCCTCTCTGCCATATTCTTTGGCATCGTCACTGAGATCCAGAATCATTTCGCGCCTGCCAACAAGGTTCGCGACAGCAGGATGCGCTGCATCTCGATGCTGCCTGACGACACGGTCGAGGCCTGCGAATACCGCCAGTGGTCCTCGACCTCGCCGAGGAACCACTTCGCGCGCGGGTCGTCGTGGGACACCTCAGCAGCGATATCCATCAGCACTTCCGCACTGTCCTGGTCGAGTTTGGTGACCGCGATCCGGTACGCGGCCGCGTCGCCGGGTTGGATGCGCCCGCTGCTTTGCAACTCGACGACGCGGTACGCCAGCAGTCGCGCCCGGCGACAGTGCGTGAGCATGCGCACCCACCGTGCCCGCAACTCCGCGGGCAGGTCGTCCCATCTGTCGCCGAGCACCGCCGGCACGGCAGACAGCAACCGCTCGCAGCGTGCGTAGCGGGCGATGCCGACTCGCTCGAAGGACATCACATCCTGAACGATCGACCAGCCCGCATCGATGGTGCCGAGCACATCGGCCTCTGAGACCCGCAGGTCGTCGAAGAAGACCTCGTTGAGGTGGTGTGGGCCCATCATGCAGCGGATCGGTCTCACCTGGATCGCCGGATCATCCATCGGCACGAGGAAAATTGTCAGGCCCTGTTGCTTTTTCTCGCCTTTGGAGGTCCGCGCGAGCAGGAAGCACCACTGCGCCATGGTGGCGTAAGACGTCCAGATCTTCTGGCCGCTGACCAACCAACTGTCACCATCACGCCGTGCCGCCGTGCGTAGCGACGCGAGATCGGAGCCCGCTTCCGGCTCGGAAAAGCCCTGGCACCAGATGACTTCGCCGCGGGCGATGGGCGGCAGGTGTTTGCGCTGCTGCTCTTCGGTGCCGTGACGCATGATGATGGGTCCGACCCAGTTCACTCCCATGTACTGGGCGCCGCGGGGCTCGTGGTGCGCCCACATCTCTTCGCGGACCACGGTCTGCTCCCACACCGACGCGCCGCCGCCGCCGAATTTCTCCGGCCACGCCAGGCACAGCAGGTTGCGGTCCGCGAGGGTCCGGCAAAACTGCTGAGCAGTCTCGAGGTCCGCTGGGTTGTCGGTGAACGCGCCCAAATAGTGCTCAGGTACATGGGCTTTCACTAGTTCGCGTAATTCGCCGCGAAGGTCAGCCGCCTTCTGGCCCATCTCGAAGTCCACGTGTGCACCTATCCCGATTCCACCGCAGGTTCGATGTCGCGCGAGTCAAGTCCGAGCTCGCCGAGCACTTGTTCGGTGTCCGCCCCTAACAGCGGAGCTGGACCGGCGACCTTACCCGGGGTACGCGAAAACCACGTCGGCACACCGGGAAAGCGGACAGGACCGTGCGGTGTGTCCACCGTTTCGAACAGCCCGACCGCGTTCAGGTGAGGGTGCTCGAACAGAGAGTCGGGGGTGTTGAGAGGCGCGGCGGGGATCTGGAGTTCGCGGAACAGCGCCAGCCACTCCTTGGTGGTGCGTTCCTTTATCGTTTCGGCCAGCAGGCCGTAGACGGTGTCGATGTGCCGGGCACGTTGTTCGAGCGTGGCATAGATGTCGGTCGCCCACGGAGGCCGCACCGCGTCGACGAACGCGTTCCAGTGCTTGTCGTTGTAGATGAGCGCAGCGATGTAGCCGTCGCTCGTGCGGTACGGCTTGCGGTTCGGCGCGACCGTCCGCGGGTAGACGGCGGGGCCGAGCGGGGGATCGAACATCGCCCCATTAGCATGCTCGACCAGCATGAACGACGCCATGGTTTCGAACATGCTGACCTCGACCTCTTGGCCTTCCCCGGTGCGTTCCCGGTGGAAGAGGGCCATCGTCGTGGCGTAGAGCGCCGTCAGCCCGGCGACCTTGTCGGCCATGATCGTGCCGACGTAGTTGGCCTCACCGGTCAGCTGTTCCTGCACGGCAGGGATCCCGCACTCGGCCTGGATGGTGTCGTCGTAGGCGGGCAGGTCCCGCTCCGGCCCTCGCCGACCGTAGCCGTAGCAGTTGGTGTAGACGATGCGGGGGTTGAGTGCGGCGACTTGCTCGTAGCCGAAGCCGAGTTTGGCGATCGCCTTGGCCCGCATGGAATGGATGAAGACGTCCGCCTCAAGGACGAGCGCTTGAAGGGCGGTCCTGCCTGCCTCGGAGCGTAGGTCCAGCACGACGCTGCGCTTACCGCGGTTCACGTTCACGAAGACGCCGCTCATTCCCGGGGCCGGCCCCACCGAAATGAAGCGGGTGTTGTCCCCCTCGGGCGGCTCGATCTTGATCACGTCGGCGCCCATGTCGGCCATGATCTGCGTGCAGTACGGCCCCATCACCATCGCGGTGAGGTCGACCACCGACACACCCGCCAGCGGACCACTAGGCATGGACCGCCCCCTGCTTGGCCATCGCGAAGCTGTAGCGGATGTGGTCGCCATGGCCGTCGGGCACTACGGGAAAGACGACCGGTGTCGACGCGTCGCGAATGGCGGCGATGTGTTCGCCCACCTCCGCGATCGACCACGACGGCCGATATACGCCGGGAGTCTCGCAGACGACGGCCCTGGCCACTCGACCGGCGAGCGCCACGAGCATCTCCCCAGTAACAGAACAGGATTCGTGCGAAAGCCAGCCGACCACGGGTGCCACCAAGTCCGGTCCCATCGGCGGATAGCCGGAGGTGTCGATGCCCTCGGCCATTCGCGTGACCGCCGCGGGAACGATCACGTTGCTCTTGACGCCGTGCGCGGCGCCCTCGATTGCCGCGACGTTGGACAGGCCGATCACGCCTGCCTTGGCCACCGCGTAGTTCGCAACCTCATGGTTGCCGTAGAGTCCGCCGATCGACGAGGTGAGCACGATGCGGCCGTAGCCCGCCTCGCACATCCGCGGGAACGCCGGCCGCACAACGTGGAAAGCGCCGCGCAGATGTATGTCGACGACCGCCTCGAAGTCGTCGTAGGACACGTCCTTCAACGACGCGCGACGGACGTTTCCGGCGTTGTGGACGAGGATGTCGATGCGGCCGTATCGCTCCAGGGCGGTGTCGATGATCGCCCTGCCGCCTTCGGGGGCCGCCACCGATTCGGTGCTGGCGACGGCTTCGCCACCCTTTGTGGTGATCTCGCGAACCACGTCCTCGGCGGGCGCTGCGTCGGTGCCATCCCCTGCGATGCTGCCGCCGGGATCATTCACGACGACCTTCGCGCCCTGCGCCGCCAGCAGCAGGGCGTACGAGCGGCCCAGTCCCCTGCCGCCTCCGGTGACGACCGCGACTCGGCCGTCGAATCTCAAGTCCGCCATCTATTTTCCAAGGACCAGGCCATCCAGGTCACCCTTGTCGCGCCACTCCTTCAGCAGGTCGTCGAATGCGTAGAAGCCGGGCGAGTAAGGCTCGCCGAGGAACGACCGGATGCCTTGACCGCCGCCACCACCCTCGTTGTTGTAATAGCCCGGCGTGCAGGACACTTCGAACGCGGAGTTGTCCATCGAGAGTTCTCGGATCGTGTTCACCCAATTGTCTTGGGCTGCCACGCTCGGCTCGACAGTCGTCGCCTTGCGCTTCACCGCCTCCGAGATGATGTAGGCGATGTGCTCGGCCTGCTGTTCGAACATCGCCGTGGTGTTGGCCGAGACCCCGCCCTGGATGAAGCCCGTATGGAACTGGTTGGGGAAACCGTGGCTGGTGATCCCGTGCAGCGTCTTGAATTTCTCACGCCAGTGGTCGAACAGCGACACACCGTCACGGCCTTCGATGGCATCCATCGCGTAGCGACGGCTGATCTCCGTGGAGATCTCGAAACCACTCGCGAAGATGACGCAATCGACTTCGTACTCAACGCCGTTGGCGACGATCCCCTTCTCCGTGAGCCTTTCCACCCCCTTGGACTCTGACACGTCGACCAGCGTGACGTTCGGTCGGTTGAAGGTCGCCAGGTACTCGTCGCTCGAGCAAGGCCGCTTGCAGAGGAACCGATAATACGGTTTGAGCGCCTCCGCAGTGTCCGGATCCTCGACGATGTCGCCGATGCGGCGGCGCAGCCGCTCCATGATCTTGTAGTCTTCCTCTTCCCGGATCACCATGATCTGCTCGATGCTCAGCGACGCGGGATCGTCGCTCGCCGCGATCCGCGCGGTCATATTGCGGCCCAGTTCGGTCCAGAAGTCGCAGACCTGGTCTGCGGCATCGAAAACCACACCCTCGAAAGGTGACCACCGATGGAAGTTGCGCTTCCGCTCCGCCTGCCAGCCGGGCTGCAGCCTGCTCACCCATTGCGGGTCCGTTGGCTCGTTCTCGCGCTCGTCTACCGACGAGGGCGTGCGCTGAAACACATAGAGGTGCTGGGCATCCCGTCCCAGGTGGGGAACGAGCTGCACACCCGTCGCGCCGGTGCCGACCAGTGCGACGCGCTTGTCGCCGAGCTTGTCGAGTCCGCCGTTGGCGTCTCCGCCGCTGTACTCGTAGTCCCAGCGCGCTGAGTGGAAAACGTGTCCCCCAGCACTCAAGTAGTCTTTGATCCCAGGGATACCTGGCAGCTTCGGCCGGTTGTAGGAGCCCTGTGTCATGACCACGAACCGGGCACGGATGTCGTCGCCCCGGTTGGTAGTCAACCGCCACCGTTTGATTGTTTCGTCCCAGCAGACCGTGCGTACCTGGGTGGACAGGATCGCGCCGTCGTACAGCCCGAAATGCTTTGCGATACGGCGGCAATGCTCGTAGATCTCGGCACCGTCGGCGAACTTCTTCGACGGCATGAAGTTGAGCTCTTCCAGCATCGGGATGTAGCAGTACGCGTCGTTGTCACATTGGATTCCCGGGAAGCGGTTCCAGTACCAGACACCGCCGAAGTCCCCGCCCATCTCGATGACGTGAACGTCGTCGACGCCCGCCTTCTTGAGGTAAGCGCCCGCCAGCAGCCCGGCGATGCCACCGCCGAGAACCGCCACCTCGATGTCCTCGGCGATCGGCGTGCGCGGGATCACCGGTGTGTGCGGATCGACTTCCGAGAACTCCGCGAAATCGTCCTTGAGTTCCAGATACTGCGTCGATCCGTCTGCGCGCAGCCGTTTGTCGCGTTCGTGCAGGTACTTCTCTCGCAGCGCGTCGATGTCGATGTCGTCAGGCGTCGGGGTCGGTCCGCATGTATCGAACAACGTCATTGGTCAGGGTTCTCCTAAAGCTCGCGCGGTTCGCCGGCGCCCATGTACTTGGACAGTTGGTAGTGAAGGTTGACCGTGCTGCGTTCGCGGTACGGATTGGGCTTGGTCCCTGGGAAGCCTGCTGACTTCATGCCCTGCTGTACCGCGGCCATGTTCGAGAAGTCCTGCGGCAGAACCGACAGCCAGTTGGGGCTCTCCTTGGGTGTGTACTGCCACTCGGTCTGCGGCTCTTGCCCTTTCGGGAAGAGCTCGTAAGTGGCGACCTCGAAGATGCACTTGTTCGGGTCGTAGCTAGGATGTGGGCGCGCACCGTAGCACAGCGCACTGGTCAGGCCCTGGCCGATCTGGAAGTTCGGGAAGATCTGCCACGCGGTGCCGCTCTGCCCGAGGATGTCGGCCGGGATCGTCGGCCAGATCACCCCTCGCACTTCGTCGTCGCGACGCGCCGAGGCCAGCCAATGTTCGAGCACCTTGTCGGCAGGCGTACCTTCCGGCAGTTCGTCGACGAGCCGCTTGGCCGCGTTCACCAGTGTCTGCGTGGTGGTGGCATTGGTCTCTTCCATTGTGTAGACCTGCATTTCGGCAGTGGAGATGCGCGGATCGCCGGTGCCGAGCCGGATCTTCGACTTCGTCTCGTCCAAACCCTTCGGCGCGTCGTAGCCGATGTTGCTGTGCTTGCCCTGCGCCTTGGCCCAACCCTTGAATTCACCGAACTTGTTGAACTCAGGATGTGTGGTGAACACGTGGTAGGTCTCGTTGAAGGCCTCCATCGCGACCTTCCAGTTGCAGTCGAAGTACAGCCACTTGCGCCACTTATAGCGCATGTTCTCCAGCCCGAACGGGTCGAGTATCTTTGCGGCGGGAAACAGGTAGTCCGCCAACGGTTCACAGTCCGGATCCATGTTGATGAACAACCAACCGCCCCAGGTGTCGACCTGAACCGAAGCGAGATGGGTGTTCTGCGGGGTCAGCTGGCCCTTCCAGTCGTCCTGCTCGCGGATGTGCGTGCACGCGCCGTCGAGTCCGTATGTCCAGCCGTGGAATCCGCAGACGAAAGACTTGCGTGCTCTGCCACAGGCATTCTTGGCACCGTCGGGGGTGTCGATCAGCCGACGTCCGCGATGCATGCACACGTTGTGATGTGCCTTGAACTCGCTTGGACCCGTGCGCACGACGAGGATCGAGTCGTCGAGGATGTCGTAGGTGAGGTAGTTGCCGACCTCGGGGATCTCCTCGACCCGGCCGACCTGTTGCCACACCTTGCGCCACAGCTTGTCGCGTTCGGCGCGGGCATAGTCCTCCGAGATGTAGGCCTCCACCCCGATGGTCACGGGTTGCGAAAGCTCTTCGGCCGCCTTCACTTCCATGTCGGTCATCGCACCCTCCTAGAACCGCCTGATGGCGTTGCGGAAGTTGTCGTCCCTGAGGAACAGAGAGGTGTTGTCTGCGCCGAGGTGAGTCCACTTGAGGTTCAGCCCACCGTCGACGAGCAGGGTCTGTCCGGTGATGTAGCTCGACAGATCCGACAACAGGAACAGGATGGCGCCGGCTTGCTCCTCGGGCCGCCCTCTACGTCCCATCGCGATCGCCTGACGATCGCGGTCGGGGTCGGGGCCGGTATACGTGCGCGACGCGGCCGTTTCGGTCACTCCCGGCGCGACGGCGTTGACCCGGATGTTTTCCAGCGCCAGCTCGACTGCCATGGTCCGGGTCATCGCCGCGATCGCAGCCTTGGCCGTTCCGTAGGCGATGTGGAACGGGGCGGTGTTCATGCCGCTGATCGACGAGATCGACACGATCGACCCTGGGTTGCCCTGCTCGCGAATCTCGCGGACCACCGCCTGGCTCATGAAGAACGCCGTCTCCAGGTTCCTGGTGAACAAATCGCGCCAGTCGTCACGCGTCACCCGGGTGGAGGGCATCCACGTCGACGGTTCCGCACCGCCCGCCACGTTGACGAGCCCGTACAGCTTGCCGTCGGTCCGCCGGACCTGATCGATGACGGTGGCGATGCCGTCATCGGTGGACGCGTCGGCGGCTACCGCAACGACGGACAGGCCCCGCTGCGCGAGCGGAGCGACGTGCTCGTCCAGGTTCTCCTTCGACCGACTCACCCCGACTACGGTGGCGCCGGCCTCGGCGGCCAATCGCGTCACCGTGGTTCCGATGCCACCCCCGCCGGCGCCCGACACGACGACGATGCGGCCGTCCAGCCTCAAGAGATCGTCCATGGCCGCTTATTTGTCCGGACAACATACGGTGCTCTGCATATTGAAGAACACTATTCCGCAGCGGGAATGCCGCCGTCAAGGCCGGATCAGGTCGCTATTGCGGCTATTGTCTGGACCAAATGCGCTTGATAGCGTGCGAGGTCATGACCTCGGACGTGCTGCAGGCCCGCTACTCCGCCGGTAACCCGGCCACCGTCGCCGACGGCTGGCGAATCGAGCGGCTTACCGCGCCCAGTCGGCTGTTCGGTGCCAACGGTCTGCGCACCGGACCCGACGGGCGCATCTATGTCGCGCAGGTGACCGGCAGCCAGATCAGCGCACTGGATCTGGAGACCGGACTGCTTGACACCGTGAGCGCGAAGGGTGGCGACATCATCGCGCCCGACGATGTCGCGTTCGATCCGAGCGGCAATATGTACGCGACCGAGGTGATGGACGGACGGGTCAGCGTGCGCGACACCCGTGGCGGCACCCGCGTGCTGCGCGACGACCTTCCGTGCGCCAACGGGATCACCGTGCACCGCGGTCGGCTGTTCATCAACGAGTGCCGCGACGGCGGTCGGCTCATGGAGCTCGACGGCAGCGGATCCATCGTGCGAATCCTGGCCGAGAACCTGCCGTCGCCCAATGCGATGGAGGTCGGCCCCGACGGGATGCTCTATTTCCCTGTCATGACCGCGAACGAGATCTGGCGAGTAGATCCCGACTCAAAGGTGCACAGTGAGCCGCAGCGGGTCGCCTGCGACCTCGGGGTGCCCGACGCGGTGAAGTTCGACGCCGAGGGCTTCATCGTCTCGACGCAGGTGGCCAGCGGGCAGGTGCTGCGCGTCGATCCGCGCAGCGGATCCCAGACCGTGCTGGCGCAGCTGACCCCGGGCTTGGACAACCTGACATTCGCAGCCGGCCGCTTGTTCGTCTCGAACTTCACCGGAGAGATCACCGAGATCCTGGCAGGCGGTGACGCGAGCACCGTGGTGCCGGGAGGGCTGAACTGGCCGCTGGATCTGGCCGTGGGTGATGACGGGAATCTCTATGTCGCCGACGGCACCTATTTCTACGTGGTGCGCGCCGACGGGTCGCTGGAGACAGTCGGCATGCTGTTCTCACCCGGCTATCCCGGGTTCGTGCGCGGACTGGCCGCGACCGGCCCCGGCGAGTTCGTGGTCACGACGTCTGGCGGCCAGCTGGCCAGGTACCGGCCGGGCGCGAACGAAACCGATTACCTCGCAACCGACTTCGATCAGTTGTATGGCGTGGCGACGGGGCCGGGCGACACTGTCGTATTCGCCGAACTCGGCACCGGTCGCGTGCTTGCCCTTCGATCGGGCAGCGTCGAGACCCTGGCGTCCTCGTTGTGTGATCCGGTCGGCGTGGCGTTCGGCCCCGATGGCAATCCGTTGGTCGCGGAGTCCGGTGCGGGACGAGTGGTGCGGCTGTCGGGGTCGTCCGCAGAGACCGTGGCGGACGGATTGCGGCGGCCGCAAGGCATCCTCGTCGTCGACAGTCAGCTCTATGTCGTCGATGCCGGCGCCAAGGAAGTGATCGCGTTCGACCTCAACAGCAAGGAGCGTCATACGATCGCGTCCGGCCTTCCCGTAGGAGCTCCGCCCGGCGTGGAACCCAAACCACTGAAGGGAATGCCACCGTTCTCCGGGCCGCAGGGGCCCTTCGCGGGCATCGCCGCGGGCCGCGATGGCACTCTTTACGTTTCGGCGGACGGTGACGGCAGCGTGCTTGCGCTGCGACGGGTCGGCACGTGACGGTCACGCCGGCCGACCACCGCTACCTTCAGGTCGCACGCACCCTTCGCAAGGAGATCGTCGACGGCGTCTACCCCGTGGGCTCACAGTTGCCGACCGAACACGAGCTGTGCGAGCGATTCGCGGTGAGCCGCTACACGATCCGCGAGGCCCTGCGCCGGCTTCGCGAGGACAACCTGGTCGCGTCGCGGCCCAGGGCAGGCACCCTCGTCATCCCGCGCTCGGCGACGAATTCCTATGCGCAGGACGTGATGTCGATCAACGACCTGCTCGCGTTCGCAACCGGCGCACCGTTCACGATCGAGTCGAACGCGATGGTGACTGTCGACGACGACCTCGCCGCGCGGACCGGTCTCGACGTCGGATCGCAGTGGCTCGCGGTGCGCGGCTACCGGCAGGCCGACGAGAGCCAGGCGCCGGTGTGCAAGACCGAGTACTACATCAACCGCGCCTTCGCCGCGGTGGGCAGGCTGTTGCAAAGGCACTCAGGCCCGATCTTCCCGCTGATCGAAGACCTCTTCGGGGTGAGCGTCGTCGAGGTGCATCAAGAAATCTCTGCAATCGCGACGTCTCGTGAACTGGCAACGTTGCTAGGAGTCGAAACGGGCAGTGCCGCACTCGAAATGCAACGGACCTATACGACGTCGGACGGTGAGGTCGCCCAGGTGACCGTCAATACGCATCCCTCGGCACGGTATCGCCATTCCATGACCATGCGCAGGATCAAGGGTTAGGTTCGGGTCCGTGAGGGTCGACGACGATCGCACAGCCGAGACGTATCGCCGCGGGCTGTGGGTTCGCTCCACCCTCGCCGATTCATTGCGCGATGCCGCGCGCCGCACACCTGACCGAACGGTTCTGGTCGACGGCGACATCCGACTCGACTGCCGAACGTTACATGAGCGGGCGAGCACGCTGGCGCACAGTCTCATGGCGCGGATGCCGCCGGGCAGCGTGGTGTCCTTCATGCTGCCGAACTGGCATGAGGCGGCGGTCATCTACCTTGCGGCGACGCTTGCCGGGATGGTCGTGAATCCCGTTCTGCCTTCGCTGCGGGACCACGAACTGCAGTTCATCCTGTCCGACGCCGACAGCCGCGCGATCTTCATCCCGGCCGACTTCGCCAAGCACAACTACGTCGCGATGCTGGATCGCGTCACCTCAGCGATGGCCTCACCGCCCGAGGTAGTGGTGTTGCGAGGCGACGCGGGACGCCACACGCCGTATCCGTCGCTGTTCACCGGAACCAGCGCGACGGGCCTGCCGGTGCTGACCCCCGACGGCGTCCGCATGATCCTCTACACGTCGGGCACCACAGGCCGACCGAAGGGCGTTCTGCACACGCACAATTCGATCCATGCACTGATCTTGCAGATCGGCATGCACTGGAGGGTTGACGAGGGCGACGTGTTCCTGGTCCCGTCCCCGATCGCCCACATCGGCGGTTCCATCTATGCCTTCGAGTGCCCGCTGCTGTTGGGCACCACGGCTGTTCTGATGGAACGTTGGGATCCGGACATGGCGGTAGCGCTGATGACCTGCGAGCGCTGCACGCATATGGCCGGAGCCACTCCGTTTCTCGTTGGCTTGCTGGCCGCCGCCGAGAAGGCCGGGACGCGGCTGTCGGATCTCAAGGTGTTCATCTGCGGCGGCGCGTCCGTCCCGCCGTCGCTGATCCGCAGGGCCGCCGGCTATTTCGAGCGCGCAGCGGTCACCCGTGTTTACGGATCGACGGAAGTCCCGGTGACGACCGTCGGGGCACTCGGCGACGTCGAGCACGCGGCGGAGTCGGACGGCCAGGCAGGAATCGCCGCCATCAAGTTGACCGACGGCGAGATCCGTGCCCGCGGCCCGCAGATGCTGGTCGGCTACCTTCACCCCGAGGACGAGACCGCGGCATTCGACGACGACGGATTCTTCCGCACAGGCGATCTCGGCCGCTGGGAAGACGACGAGTTCCTGGTGGTCACCGGCAGGGCGAAGGACATCATCATCCGCAACGGGGAGAACATCTCGCCGAAGGAGATCGAGGACATCCTCGTCGGGCACGCAGGCATCGCGGAGATCGCCGTCGTGGGCGTTCCCGACGAGCGGACAGGAGAGCGTGCCTGCGCCGTCATCGTGGCCTCCGCACAGCCGTCACCCGACCTGGCCGGGCTGCGTGACCTGCTGATGCGCGAAGGAGTTGCCAAGTTCAAAGTGCCTGAGCAGGTGGAGATCTGGGAAGCCCTACCGAAGAACGACGCCGGCAAGGTGCTGAAGCATCAGATCCGGGCGATGCTGACGAAGGTGGATGTGTGATGCAGGTAGCGATCGTGACGGGTGCGAGCAGTGGTATCGGCTTCGGGTGCGCAACCAAACTCGCGGACATGGGCATGGCGGTCGTCGGTACGGGACGCGACGCGGGCAGGCTGGCCGACTTGGAGAAGACCATCGACGACGATCGCGTCGCGACCATCGCCGTCGATCTGACCGCCGACGACGCGCCCCAACGGATCGTCGACCTGGCGGTCGAACGCTGGGGACACATCGATTTCCTGATCAACAACGCAGGTGTCGGAAGCCCGAAGCCACTGCACGAGACCGACGACGAAAGCCTGGACTATTTCCTGGGTTTGATGTTGCGGGCACCGTTCCGGTTGGCGCGTGACGTGATCCCACACATGCAGCTGGGCTCGGCGATCATCAACGTGACGTCGACGTTCGCCGTCGTCGGTGGCCTTCGAGGCGGTGCGTATTCGGCGGCCAAGGGTGGCTTGACGGCGTTGACCACGCACATCGCCTGCCAGTACGGCCCGCAAGGCATCCGCTGCAACGCCGTGGCGCCGGGCGTCACGCTGACCCCGATGGTGGCTACGCGCCTTGAGGATGAGCGGTTCCGCAAGATCAACATCGAGATGACACCATATCCGCGGCTGGGCAAGATCGACGACATCGCGAGCACGGTGGCGTTTCTGTGTTCGGAGGGCGGCAGTTACATCAACGGCCAGACGATCGTGGTCGATGGTGGGTGGAGTTCGACGAAGTATCTTTCGGACTTCGCGCTGACGTCGGAATGGGTCCAGCGTTGAACCTGTTCGCGCTGCTCGACCAGGCCGCTGCCCGCTTCGGTGACCGAGGCGCGCTGTATCTCGGTGAACACCAACGCTGTACGTGGGCCGAGCTGCGGGATCGGGTGTTGCGGCTGGCCACCTCGATCGGCGGGCTGGGTCCGGCCGGCGCACGCATCGCGGTCGCGAGTGAGAACTGCCCGGAGATCGTCGAGCTGATGTTCGCGATCTGGGCCGCGGAGCGGGTGTTCGTGCCGATCAACTACAAGCTGCATCCTCGCGAGATGGAGCAGATCCTCGATGACGCCGGCGTGACGCAGGTGTTCGCGTCGGCGAAGATCGCCGAGGGGCTCACGCCGTTGACCACGGTGCCGATCGAGGTGATCGGGGCCGACGGGTACGAAAGCCGCTTCGCCGCAATGCCGTCAGCGCCTCCAGAGAACACCGACCCGGCGACGTTGGCGTGGCTGTTCTACACCAGCGGAACCACGGGCCGGTCGAAGGGCGCGATGCTGTCGCATCGAAACCTGATAGCGATGACCGTCGCCCATCTCGCAGACTTCGATTCGCCCGACGAGAACTGCAGCCTCATCCACGGCGCACCGATGTCGCATGGTTCCGGCCTATACGTCGCCCCTTACGTGCTGCGGGGGGCACGGCAGGTGGTGCCTGCATCGGGTGCGTTCGAACCGGACGAGTTGCTCGATCTAAGTGAATTCCACCCGGGCTGCAGCGCTTTTCTTGCGCCGACCATGGTGCAGCGCCTGGTACAGACTGGGCGGGCGCGCCCGCGAAACCTGAAAACGGTGGTGTACGGCGGCGGCCCGATGTACGTCGACAGCCTGAAGAAGGCGATGGCCGCGTTCGGGCCGATTTTCGTCCAGCTCTACGGCCAAGGTGAAGCGCCCATGACGATCACCGGCCTGCGTCGAGCCGACCACCTCGACGCGGATGACGCGATCTTGGGGTCAGTGGGCTATGCGCGATCCGGCGTCGATGTCGCGGTCCTCGCTATGGACGGTTCGCATGCCGGGGTCGATCAGATCGGCGAAATCGTCTGCCGCGGCGATGTTGTGATGGCCGGCTACTGGAAGAACCCCGACGCGACGGCGTCGACGCTGCGGGACGGTTGGCTGCACACCGGAGACATGGGGTCCTTCGATGCGTGTGGGTTCCTGACCCTGCGCGACCGCTCGAAGGACGTGGTCATCAGCGGTGGAAGCAACATCTACCCCCGTGAGGTGGAAGAGGTGCTGATCGGGCACCCCGGCGTTTCGGAGGCGTGCGTCGTCGGCGCGCCGGATCAGGAGTGGGGCGAGGTCGTCGTCGCGTTCATCGTGGGCTCGGCGTCGGCGGACGAACTGGACGCGTATCTGCTGGAGCGCATCGCGCGCTTCAAGCGACCGAAGCGCTACGAGTTCATCGACGAGATTCCGAAGAACAGCTACGGCAAGGTGCTCAAGCGGGAGCTCCGGGAGCGGCTCGGCTAGTGCCCTGGGCCGGCCTTCCTAAGTGCCCGGGTCCGAGCGACAGTGTCGCTACCGGCGACATTGTCGCCCAGAGGTGGGCATTACACGCCCTTCACTTCGAGCACCTTGCGTCTGCTCACGAGGCACAGTCCGTAGCATCGCGGTATGACGGTGTTCGACTCCCCCATCCCCCGTTTCCACCTGGCGATGCCCGTTGACGACCTCGCCGCGGCCCGGGAGTTCTACGGGCAGGTGCTCGGCCTCGAACAGGGCCGCAGCGCCGAAACGTGGATCGACTGGAACCTGCAGGGCCATCAGGTCGTCACACACCTGGCGCCCGAACGCCCGCAAGCTATTCACAATCCGGTCGACGGGCACGACGTTCCCGTGCCCCACTTCGGCCTGATCCTGGCGGTTGCGGAGTTCCACAAGCTCGCCGAGCGGTTGCGGGCGGCGGAGGTCGACTTCGTCATCGAACCGTACGTGCGCTTCGAGGGCGAGACGGGAGAGCAATGGACGATGTTCCTCCTCGATCCTTCCGGAAACGCCTTGGAGTTCAAAGCGTTTGCCGATGACTCACAGGTGTTCGCGGCCTGATGCGCGTCGTCATCGCAGGCGGGCACGGCAAGATCGCCCTGAACCTCGAACAACTTCTCACTCGGCGCGGCGACTCGGTCGCCGGCTTCATCCGCAATCCGGACCATGCCGCAGATCTCCAAGCGGGCGGCGCCCAGCCATTGGTCGTCGACCTGGAGAACGCGTCGGTCGATGATGTCGCGTCACATCTCGAGGGTGCCGATGCCGTCGTCTTCGCCGCCGGGGCGGGCCCCGGCAGCGGGGCGGCACGCAAAGAGACCGTCGACCGTGATGCCGCCATTCTGTTAGCGGACGCGGCCGAAGCGGCGAAAATCAGTCGCTACGTGATGATCTCGTCGATGGGTGCGGACGCCGACGCCCCGGATGACGCCGGTGATCCGGTTTTCGTGGCCTACCTACGGGCGAAGGGCGCCGCGGACGACAACGTCCGAGCACGGAAAGCACTCGAATCCACCATCGTCCGGCCGGGTCATCTCACCGATGATCCGGGGATCGGCCGCGTGCTGATCGCGGACAGCACCGGACGTGGGAACATTCCGCGCGAGGACGTCGCCACAGTCTTGCTCGCGGTTCTCGACGCGCCCGGAACCGCCGGTCAGACGTTCGAGGTGATCTCCGGCGACACCCCGATCGCCGACGCCGTCACCACATCAACCCGCGAATGACCGCCGACTGCGGAATATCCTCCACGGCGATCAATCCTTTGGGCGCGCGGCAGACCCAGTCGATCGCGTTGACCACCCGAGCGGCGGTGGAGACACATCCCGCCTCCGTGACATCCAGGGCCGGGTCGGAGACGTGCGTGTTGAGCTCGACGCGCGGCTCCCCTTCCACCACGACGCGGTGCACGCCAACCTTGTTGTCCGGCGGGTACTCCCAGTCCGGCGCCGAGGCCGCGGTGAGCCGGGTGATGTGTTCCATGGTGATCACCGCAACCCCGCCACGCACCCCCTCAACCGCGAACCGCACCGCCGCCATCTGCCCGGGTTCCACCGTCGTCATCTTGCATTCGATTCGCGTCTCGGCGTACCACGGCTCGATACGCTGACGGACCTCGTCGAGTTCCACGCCGAGCTGGTCGGCGAGATTGCGGACCGGGCCGCCACATCGTGGTCAGGACGCCCGGCAGGAAGAGCATCGGCGTCTCGTCGTCGGCAGTCATACCGAAACCCATTGATCTGCCCGTGAACTCGTAGTCGTCGTAGTTGGCATAGTCGAAGATCTCCTGGACGGTGATCGACCTGGCGCGAGTGACGAGGCTCAGCGCACTGTGCACCTCGGTGTCACCCGAGTAGCCGGGGTCGATCCCGTTAACGTACAGCGATGCGTCGCCTGCCTCGCAGGCCTGTTCGAGCGGCAACCGCAGCCAGTCGTCGGCCTGGCGAGGCGTCACCAGCCACACCATTGACGTAGCCGCGACGTTGACGCCCGCGGCAAGGAACTCGGACATCTGCTCGATGGCCTCCATCGGCCGGGTCTCACCCTGGGCGGTGTACACGACGCAATCGGGCTTCAGCGCAATCAGCGCATCGATGTCGTCGGTCGCGACGACGCCGGTGGGCTCGTCGAGTCCGCAGAGTTCGGCCGCGTCCCGCCCGATCTTGTTCGGGCTGGCGGCGTGCAAACCGACCAGCTGTAGGTCGGGCCTGCCGATGATGGCCCGCAGCGAGTGCCGCCCGACGTTGCCGGAGGAGAACTGGACCACTCTTTGCATGCCGTCCGCCCATCGCCTGCGGGATGTCTGCTCATCTAACGGGCCAAATTGACTCAAGTCAATGGAGCGCCCCCGGGCTGCCCCTCCCAACGATATTGTTGAGCCATGGCAGTGGTGGACAAGCCCTCAGCTCGCGAGACCAAACGCTTGCAGACGCGGGAACGGCTGATGGGAGCGGCGATTGCCGAGTTCAAGCGATCCGGCCTCGCGGCGGCCGACGTCGGCGCGATCGTGACTGCCGCAGGGGTCGCACACGGCACGTTCTTCTTCCATTTCCCCACCAAGGAGCACGTGCTCCTGGAACTCGAGCGGCGCGAAGAGGAGCGGATCGCCAAACGGCTGAGCCGCTATGTGGATTCGGAGCGCGACCTCGCCTCCCTGCTTCAAGAAGCAGTGCGGTTGGTCATCGGGCTGGAGCGCCGGCTCGGCGCCGCCCTGTTCAAAGACTTTCTGGCACTGCACTTCTCCCAAACCCGCCCTACCGACGAGAGCAAGGAACATCCAGTCATCGTGACGGTGGCGCGAGAGATAGAGCATGCGCAACAGAGTGGTCAGGTGGATCTCGATGTGAACCCGATGAACAGCGCGGTGTTCTTTCTGCTCGGCCTGTATGCGCTGTTGACCACCACCCATGACTGGCCGGCACAGGGCGCGATGCTCGAGGACTACGTGACCAGGACCATGCGCAGCATTGAGGCTCATTAACTGATTGACTATAGTCAGTCAGCATGAATCTGCCGACCGTGCGCGCCACCGGCATCGAAGCCGGTCTCGACGACCACATGGAGAAGTCGCGGCTGGCACAGCGCCAGGCCGACAAGTGGCTGATCTCGGGCAGCATCCTGATCGGCACCGCAGCGCTCGGCATTTTCGGTCTGCCGCTGTTCCTGCGGGGCGTGTGGTTGCTCCGCAAGGCTCAACGCGACGGCTTGTCCGTTCGCCCCATGCTTGTCACGCTGCTCGGGTATCTGGTGATCATCGACGCCGCCATCAACACGGTCGGCTGGGCGCTCGACATGGTGGCCAATCACACCCTGTTGGCCCGCGTGCTTCTTACCGGCTGGGGCAACATGTTTGACGCCGGCTACTTCTGGCATTTCAACGAGCTGTGGATCGGCGGCGCGGCCGGACCGGGTGAAAAAGGCTGGGAGATCGGGCTCATCTTCACCGTGTTCACCATGCGCATCGCGGCGGCGATCGGGTTCTTGCAGATGAAGCGGTGGGGCCACCAGTGGATGATCATCACTTGCTGGATGGGCGTGGTGGTCTGGTGCGGCTACGTGTTCAACATGACCATGTACGCCGACGTCCGATTCGCCGGTGTGGTGCTTCCGGTGATCGGTTGGTGGCTCTACGACATCTTCTATATCACCCCGTTCCTCGCCATCCCGTATCTGCACTCTGTCAACCGTGAGATCTTCTCTGACTGACTTAACTCATTGACTTCAGTCAGTATCTGGGTTACAAATGGCAGACCATGACGCCACAGGTCAAGCCGTCGGCGCGGGAAACTCGACGGCTCCAGACGCGGCAGCGCCTTCTCGACGCGGCGGTCGCCGAGTTCAAGCGCGTGGGTATGGCAGGCGCCGATGTGAACGCGATCGTGGCTGCCGCGGGCGTTGCGCACGGAACCTTCTTCTTCCACTTCCCGAGCAAGGAGCACGTCCTCCTCGAACTGGAGAGGCACGAGGAGGCTCATCTCGCAGAAGAGTTCGCCAGGTTCCTCGACAGCACGCACCACCTGACAGATGCGTTGACCGAGGTCGTACACCTGGTGACGGGCCTGGAGCAGCAGCTCGGCCCGCTGCTCTTCAAAGAATTACTTGCGCTGCACTTCTCACCGTCGCGCCCCACCAAGGACGACTGGACGGACCATCCTGTGATCGTGTTGCTGGTTCGCGAGATCGAGCGTGCCCGCGGCGACGGTGCGGTACATCCGGAGGTGGATGCGTTCTACAGCGCGACGTTCTTCTTGCTCGGCATCTACGGAGTGCTCACGACAACCGACCGTGTCGAGGTCCGCGACGCGATGCTGCTCAAGCTCGTCGCATCGGCCGTCCGGGGTCTGGAAATCCACTGGTCGGTCAACGAAAGGTCAGTTCATGGGTTATCTCTGGGAGATTCTTCGCTACGTCGCCGCGTGGGGCGGCACCATCCTGATCATTGCGTTCTGGTACTGGATGTTCTCCAACATCGGAACGTTCTGATTCGCAATGGCCGAGCTCTCGGATGCCAACGCGATGGCGCTCGAACGCAGTTGCGCTGTTGCGGCGGTCGCCCTGAGTGACCAGCGACGCGACGGAGTGCGGCTGGTCACCGGTGACAGGCGAACCTTCGGATTGAACGCGACGTTGAAATACGTCCACGTGCCCTACCCGACGGCGACTGGACGCGGCGGACCGTGACATGCGTTGTTGCACTTCAGTGTTCGCCGTCGAAGGAACGCGTGACCGCGTACCGGCTGAGTGAGATGTCGACACGGGAACTCCGTGCGCTCACGCTCGTCGAAGCCGGCGTCGCGCTCGGCTGGATCGCGTCACGGTGGCCGGGGCTACTCACCGAGATCCAGCGGGTGCTACCCGATCTCGAAATCGTCGCCGATGACACAGACGCCGAGGAGATGCTCAACCGTGCGATGGCGATGGCAGGCAACGACGATGCACTGAATGTGCATCCACTCCTCGGCAGCCTGCCGCTGGCCTACACGCTGCCGCGCGGGTTGACCGACAAGTTGCGACGCACATTCGGCAGGATGCCTTGGACCACAACGCAGAAGCGGCTGCCGCGACCGTACTCGGTACCCGTCGGCGGTGACGGTGGCGTGCGCAACTCGAATCTGCCGCCCCCGAGCCGGACCGAGGACAACGACCTCGACATCACCCCTGCGCCACCTGACGAGCCGGCTCTTGGCGCAGCCGTCCGAGCGACGCCTGCTGATCGTGATCGGCGATGGCCTGATCTCCGACGAGGGCTACGAGGGCCGTTACGCCTGGGCCGACGCCGCGCACGCGGTCGAGGAAGCCAATGACGCCGGCGTCTCCGTGTACTACGTCGGCGTCGGACCAACCCGCGTCGATCCGCTCCCTGAGGTCTTCGGATCCCGCCGGTCCCAACGCATCCGGCGAGTGGAGGAGCTCCCGCGAGTGTTGGCGCATGTCCATCGCGAGCTCGTCGCCGCGTAACGAATAGACCTGTGAGGGAAGCGATGACCACCGATACCTACTTCGCGAACGGCAATGAAATAAAGCTGTTCGAGCAGGCGTATCGCCGGCGCATCCCCGTGATGCTGACCGGCCCGACGGGGTGCGGCAAGACGCGGTTGGTCGAGCACATGGGTCTGCTACTGGGGCGACCAGTGGTGACGATCAGTTGCCACGACGATCTGACCAGTTCCGACCTCGTCGGCCGGTTCATGGTGACAGGTGGCGATGTCGTGTGGACGGACGGCCCCCTCACCAGAGCGGTCAAGGCGGGCGCCATCTGCTATCTGGACGAGGTCGTAGAGGCCCGGCACGACTCGTTGGCGATCACGCATTCACTGACGGATCATCGCCGCGCCCTGTACCTGGACCGGGCGGGCGCGGTCGTCCGGGCGCCGGAGACGTTCATGCTCGTGTGTTCGTACAACCCCGCGTACCGCAGCTCACTCAAGGAGCTCAAACCGTCATTCCGGCAGCGGTTTGTCACGCTCCCGATGAAGTATCTGCCGCCCGACCGCGAGGCCGAGGTGGTCGTCGCCGAGACGGCCGTCCCGTTGCCGACCGCGCAGCGCCTCGTGCAATGCGCGGACGCGATCCGCACCGCTGACGACGCATTCCACTTCGAACCGCCGTCGACCAGGGTGCTGGTCACGGCTGCACAACTGATCGCTTCCGGCGCAACCGAATTGGAGGCGGCCGAGGCCTGCATACTCGCGCCGTTGAGCGCTGATGGAGCGATTACCGACGGACTACGTGAGGTCGCAGCCGCCTGTCTGGCCGCCGCCGATATCTAGGAAGGAGCTTTTGGCATGGATCAAAAGGAACGCAAGCGCAAGCGGGCGCTCATCATTCTGCAGATCGCCATCTACGGATATCTGCTCACGATGTTCCTCATCCAGCTCTACATGTCCTTCGCCCGCGGCTGGTGGGACCTATGAGCTCGACATGGCTCACCCACACACACGGTTCGGTGAGCCTCGAGGATCACGATGAGGCATCGCGGCAGGCGCAGCGCCGTGCCGACAAGTGGATGATCGTCGGCGCCGCCCTGATGGGAATGTGGGCTCCCGGTCTCATCGGGTTTCCCATCTTCATGCGTGGAGTCTGGCTGCAACGCCAAGCCCTGCGCGCCGGTCTGTCGGTCCGGCCGATGATCGTCACACTGATCGGCTATCTGGTGCTGATCGACGGCTGCCTCAACAGCCTCGGCTGGGCCCTGGACCTCGTCGCGAACCACACCTTGATCAACCGGGTGCTGATGGTCGGGTGGGGCAACATGTTCGACGCCGGCTATTTCTGGCACTACAACGAACTGTGGGTCGGCGGTGCGGCCGGGCCCGGTGAAAAGGCCTGGGTCGCAGGCTTGATTCTGACCGTCTTCTCGATGCGCTGCGCAGCGGCGATCGGGTTTTTGCAGATGAAGCGCTGGGGGCACCAGTGGATGATCATCACCTGCTGGATGGGCGTGGTGATCTGGTGCGGCTACGTCTTCAACATGACCATGTACGCCGACGTCCG
>Ga0105242_10000574_pt1 | contig 29086 bp, 21 predicted proteins | sample KBSM24metaG_FD_81521 | JGI IMG/M metagenome (GOLD analysis project Ga0105242, IMG submission 81521) | Miscanthus rhizosphere microbial communities from Kellogg Biological Station, Michigan, USA - KBS M2-4 metaG | ecosystem: Host-associated > Plants > Roots > Rhizosphere > Soil | place...
CCTCGTTTCCCGAGGTGGAAACGAGAATCTGAAACCCGGTTGGCCCGGCGCGCACGATGTCTCGGAAACGAAAGCGTTCGTCGTCGGTGAGCTTCCTCACGGTCTCTTCGAGGAGTCGAAACAGCGGCTGCGCGAATCCCCGTCGTCCGAGACTCATGAAACGCGGGTCTTGGTGATCGAGCGCCAATTGGTAGAGCAGTCGATCGACCCGGTTGCCGAACGGTTGTTGCTGGAGGAAGTGCCACGCTGCGGTCTCGGCGTCCGACTCCACGCTGGAACTCGGCAACTCGATGACCGTTTCGGCACGATTGACGAACCGCGAATCTGGGATTGCCAGCAGCGGAATCTTGCCCAGGGCCGCCGAGAACCCTGCGGCCTTGCGAACGATGTCCGCGCTCTCGCCATTCTTCGTGACGGTCAGTCGCAAGTACGCATCACCGTCGGTTCCGCGAACAAGCTGACGGCTGTTCTCGATGTCGTTCTGAATGATGGCGGCCAATGCGCGGAAGAGAAGGGTTTTTCCGTAGCCGTTGCGCCCCAGCAGAACGTTGACGCGCGGGGCAAAGCGCCATGACGCGTCTTCGAAGAAATGAATGTCGTGCAGTTCGAGATGCTGCAATACGAAGAGGTGCTCGAGGTTCGACTTGAAGAGATCGCGCTCCTGTTTCTCACGTTGCTCCTTCAGGGCATCGAGCGTACGTGACGAGTCGATGTACACGGTGAGCCGCTCGGCCTCGAGGTGCCTGCGGGCCTCTACACGCGCGTCGGTCTGGAGCCGCAGAAGGAGACCCGCGCCGAGCATCACCGCGACCCCGATGAGCGGCGACGCGAGGAGCAGTGTTCGCGCCACGCTTCCCGGCGGCCAGGTCCCCAGAAAACCCCACACGACCAGCGGCCATACGCCAGTCGCAGACGTCAAGGCCCACGTCCCAACCGATGCATAGCGTTGCAGCACCGGATCGCGCTGAGTCTCGTCCTCCGCCACTCCGAAGAAGCGAAAAAACAACCGGTTATAGAACTGAAACACCGCGCTCGGACGTCGCGGTTCGTTGGAGCGGGGCGGTGCCGGGGCCTTCTCGGACGTTGACCGGGAAGCACTGGAATCCATGCACCGGAATCATACGCCCAGTCAGGTGCGGTCAAAAGGCGGCGCTAGCGGCACCGCCTATCCGCGCCGATCGACATTCTCGCTGAGGAACTCGTTCAGGAAGTGTGGCTGGTACATCGCATACACGCGGGCGCCGAATCGGAACAAGTCGTCCGCGATACTCCGGAAACGGTGAACGCCTTGTGGCTCCCATCGGCGCGCCAGCGTGAGCGCCTGGCAGAGCACGTGACGTACCCGGAGGCCGACTTCCGCGGCGTCGAACTTGCCGTGCTCCAGGTCTTCGACCAGCCCGATCGCGCGACGGCCTGCAACGCTCGCCTTGGCGTCGGAGTCGACGGCCGCCTCTGAGATCCACGCGTTCGCCAGATTCATCCACACCCCAGCAAGCAGGTACTGTCGATCGGCGATCGGCGGCTGACTCGTGATCGAGCACCGCGATGGCGTCGGTGAGTGCGGGAATGGCTGACGCCGGCGCCGAGCGTCCCTGCGCGTGGAGCGCCAGGCCGCGATTCTGATGCGCGATCGCCAGTCGCTTGGGAAACCGCGCGCCCCCGTCGGGCCGATCCTCGCTCATCAGCCCGATCCCGCGCTTCGTCGGGATCGAGGCTTCGGCGTCGAGCGCACGAATCGCCGACGGGTCGAGAGGCGGCCGCCTCGTGCTCATCGCCGATCTCCGCAGGACAGCACTCGAGACGGCCCAATCAGCTTGACGACCTTTTGGTGGGAGATAAGCTCTGCCAGTAGATATTGAGACTCGGTCTCATAGTATTCGGTAGCACGTCACTGCCGGCGCGGGCAGGCGCGCCGGTGGCGTTTACGATCACCGATGGCGCGAATTGGAATGCGTTCGCCCGATCGAGCCTCGGTCGCTCTGGCGCGCACTCAGCCAGTCACGACTCGAGAGGACCCGGCCGCCCTCGGTCGGTGAACTCGTGAAGCGTCAGCGCGTCGCCAAGGACGCCGACCTGCAGGCCGTGTCGCACCGATTGCTCCAGCCACGAAACAGGGAATAACGCCACGTGTTTCAACGTGGCGTTCGGTCATGTGCTGGAAGGAATCAGCGCGTGAAGGAGAGGACGCCGCGGGACGAGGTGAGGACGAGCGTGGCGCCCGACTGCGTGATCGTGCTCGAGCCGCCGAGGATCGACGTGTACGCGCCTTCGAACGCCATCGTCGCGCAGGCCGCGCGAGTGCAGGCCATCGCCTCGGAGACATTCACCGTCTGCCCGGACAGCGTGAAGGTGGCTGAGCACTGGTTGCAGTCGGCGCGCGTCGAGACTCGGCCATCGGCGAGCGTGAGCGTGTAAGTCGCGCCGGTCGGCACGGCCTGCGACGCCTGGCCGGTCGGCTGGATCGATGCGAGGGACCATGTCCCGGCAATCTGGTCGGTCGTCAATCCGAGGGAACCGGTGGAACCCGACGGAGAGGTTGGCGTGTTCGAAGTCGTCGAACAGCCGGCGAACAAGACAATTAAGAGGGCGAGCGGGGCGAACAAACGAACACAATCTTTCATGCAACCCAGTAGAGCAAGGGGACTGCCGGCCCGGATCCCCGTAAACCACTCATAAAGGCGGCCCGGCGTCGCCGGCCGAGGACAGGCCCGCGGTCAGCGTGTCCACTATTCTATCCTCGTGCGAGTCGCAGAATGGCCGCGATAGAGCGATCGACGTCCGCGCCGGTTGTGGCCCACGAGATCACGCTGACGCGCATCGCCGTGCGGCCCTGCCAGACCGTCGCGCCGCACCAGCACGTGCCATCCTGCTGAATCGCCGAAACCACTTGACGCGTCCGCTCCGCATCTCCAAAAGACACGAGCACCTGATTCAGGACGACATCGTTGAGCACGGAGAATCCCGCGTCGCTGAACGCCAACGCAAAGCGCTGCGCAAGGCGGCAGCTGCGTTCGACCAGGTCGGCCACGCCCGATCGACCGAGCGTGCGAAGCGCCGCCCACGCGTCAACGCCACGAGGACGGCGCGAGACTTCCGGCGTGTAGTCGGAGGGATTGGCCTGTTCACTCGGAAGGTAGTCGGCGTTGATCGCCATGGCTTTTCTCAGAGCATCACCATCCCGCACGATCACGATGCCGCAGTCGTAGGGAGCATTCAGCCACTTGTGCGCGTCGGTCGCCCAGGAGTCGGCCAGTTCGATCCCGTGGGCGAGGGAGGCTCGCGCGGGAGCGACGCGCGCCCACAACCCGAACGCGCCGTCGACATGCACCCATGCCGGCGCGTCGGATCGCCGGACGAGCCGGATGATGTCCTCGAACGGATCGAACGCACCGGTGTTCACGTTGCCGGCCTGGACGCAGACGATCGTGGGGCCGGCAATCACCGGTACTGCGTCCGCGCGCATCCGGCCTTGTGAATCCACCGGGACCTTGACGACACGGCCGCGCCCCAGTCCGACGATGCCAAGCGCCTTGAAGAGCGTCGCATGCGCCTCGGCGCCCGCGATCACCGTGATGGCAGGGGCGCCAAACAGTCCATTGGTCTCGACGTTCCATCCGGCGCGCGCGAGGACCGAGTCCCTCGCGGCGGCGAGCGCTGCGACGTGGGCGAGCGTCGTGCCGGTGACGAACGCACCCTTCGCCGCCGGCGGCAGTCCGAGCAGCTCGATCGTCCAGCGAAGGGCGATCTGTTCGAGCGTCGTGCTGCCGGGGGCCGAGACGAAGAAGCCTCCGTGCTGTTCCCACGCGGTTGACAGCCAGTTGGCCGCGAGCGCCGCCGGCAACGCCGAGCTGTTCACGAAGCCGAAGAACCGGGGACCAGCAATCGCCATCGTCGCCGGTGAGCCGATGCGATCGAGTTCCTCGACGATCTGCTCCGCGGAGATCGAGCCTTCCTGCAGCGGGACATCGAAAGCGCCGAGCCCCGCCAGGGCGTCGCGGCTCGGAGCCACACGGCGCTCACCGATGTCGTTGAGATAGCGCTGCGAGCGCTCGGCAACATCGGCGAGCACCCGCCAGGACCCGATCTCAGGGCTTCGCGGATCGGTCATGGCCGTCAGTCAGCGGCACGGGTCAGTTCGACGGAAGTATTGCCACCGCAGAGGAGCACCCCGATCCGCTCGCGCGGACCCGGTTGATAGCCCCCGGAGAGCAGCGCCGCGAACGCCGCGGCGCCGCCTGGCTCGGTGACGATGCGGAGACGATCCCAGAGCATCCGCTGTGCGGCCTGAATGTCATCGTCTCGGACGAGCACGACGCGATCCAGATGACGTTGCGCGATGGGGAACATCAATTCGCCCACGCGCTTCGGGGCGAGCGAGTCGGCGGCGATTCCTCCCGCTCTGGCGTCTACCGGGCGCCCGGCGGCGAGCGCGGAAGCGAGCGTCGGCGCTTCCTCGGGTTCCACGCCGATCAGGCGAATGCGGCCGGCGTACCAGGAGGCGATGCCCCCGAGCAATCCACCTCCGCCGACCGCCACGAGAAGCGTGTCGAGAGCCGGCGCCTGCTCTTCGAGCTCCAGGCCGACGGTGCCTTGACCGAGCAGCGTTTCCACCTGATCGAACGCATGGATCGGCAAGGCGCCGGCGTGCGCCGCCCACGTCTGGCACTCGACCAGCGCGTCGGCGTACCGCTCGCCCGTGATGACCAGCTCGGCGCCGTACTCGCGAATCCGCTCGACCTTTGCCGGAGCGGCCACGCGCGGAACAAAGACGCGCGCAGGCTTCCCGAGGCGTTGCGCCGCATAGGCGACGGCGGCACCGTGGTTGCCGCCGGATGCCGCAACGACCCCTGCAACCGGCACGTCCCGAAGGAGCATGTTGGCGAACGCACCGCGGGCCTTGAAGGAGCCGGCGTGCTGCAACATCTCGAGCTTCAGGGTGACGTCGCAGGAGCCCAGCCCGAAGTCCGCGCCTTCGATCGCGATCGTCGGCGTGCGCCGGATAAAAGCACGGATCGATCGGTATGTCCGCGTGATGCGCTCAGGATCGAGTGGCATGAGTCCGACTGTAGCGAGAGGGCGTCAGGCAGAACAGATGCAGAATCCAGAGAAAGGGGTCAGTACAGCCGGGCCAGCTCGGTGAGGCCGCGCTCGATCCGCGCCGACCAGGGGTGCGCACAGCTGATGCGAATGAAGCGCCGGTGCCGGCGGCCGAGCGAGAAGATTTCACCCGGCATGATGCTGATCCCCTTCTCCAGCGCGCGGCGATACAGCGTCGTCCCGTCCACACGGCCGGGAAGTTGCACCCACAACACGGTGCCGCCGGCCGGCCGCGTGATGCGCGTGCCCGCGGGAAACAGCTGGTCCACCGCGGCGGCGTACCGCGTGACCTGCCGCGCCACCTGTTGCCGTACGCGGCGGATGTATCTCGGGTAGAAGCCCGTTTCCAGCAGCCCGGCCAGGCCGAGTTGAGGCAACGCCGACGTGACCCTCGACGTCACGCTCTTCACGACCTCGGCTCGGCGCTGGTACCGGCCGGGCACGATCCACCCGACGCGAAGTCCAGGGGCCAGCGATTTCGAGGCGGAGCTGCACAACATCACGTGGCCGGTCCGGTCGAAGGCCTTCGCCGGCCGCGGGCGCGTATCGCTGTGCGCAAGCTCGCCATAGACGTCGTCTTCGATGAGCGCGACGCCCATCCGCGCGACCAGGGAGACGAGCGCCTCCTTGCTGGAGTCGCTCATCACGCATCCGAGCGGGTTATGGCAGGTGGTCATCACGATCGCGGCCTTGGCGCGGTGGCGTCGAATCGCCCGCTCCAGCAACGCGAGATCCACGCCGTCCCGGGGATGTGACGGCACCTCGACGGCTCTGAGCCCGAGCGCCTCGATGGCCTGCAGAACACCGAAGTAGGTCGGGCTCTCGACCGCGATGACGTCTCCCGGCGCGCTCACGGTACGGAGCGCCAGGTTCAGCGCCTCCAGACCGCCGGCCGTGACGATCAGATCGTCCGCGCCGCACGTCACGCCCGAGTGGATGAGGAGTCGCGCCAGCTGCCGCCGCAACTCCGGGAGGCCGCTCACCGGGCCGTACGAAGCGCTGTGCATCGGCTCGTGCGCCATCGCTCTGCGGATCGCGCGATTGAGCCGCGCTGTCGGCAGGAGCTCGGGGCCCAGGCTGGACAGGCCGAGCGGAATCAGCCGTTCGTCGGCGCTGCCGAGCACCGCGGAGATCAACTCGCCGACCTCGACTCGCGCCGGTATGTGAGAGGCTTCGACGGTGGCCGGAATGTCTGCGGTAGGGAGGCGGGCGACGTAAAAGCCGGATCGCTCGCGAGCCTCGACGTAGCCGTCACGCTCGAGAACGAGGTAGGCCCCCGACGCCGTGGCGGCACTCACGTGATGCAGGCGTTGGGCTGTTCGCACCGACGGCAGGCGATCGCCGACACGCAGCACGCCTCGATCGATCTGGCTCCGGACGATGGCTGCCAGCCGCCGGTACAGGAATTCCGGCATGGGTCTAGAACGGTACCGATGAATCAACCGAGCCGGACAGGTGCAGATTCCCGAGATTTCAGGCAGTACAGCTGGGCACCTTCATCGCCTCGCCGCTCAGATCTTCACATAGGTGACGCCTCGCTCCTGGACGAGGCCCATGGCCATGACATGTGACGGGACCAGGCGCACGCCGGCGTTCAGCCCCGCGAGCAGGTCGGCACGGACGTCGGCCGCCGGCAGTTGACGCGCCTGCGCGAGTTGCTGGGCGATGCTGGTCAGCGCGATGTTGCACTGCCAGAAGATCGTGCCTCGCGCCTGCAGCGCCTTGACGCCCAGCGTGCCGTCGTCCATGAAGATGTTGCGTACCGCCGGCTTCCCGGTCACCGAGTCGATGATTTTCGAGCGCTCGCCGAGCGCGTACTTTTCCCAGAGACGATCCGAAGCGTTGACGGGAAAGGCGTGACCCGAAATACCCACGACGGTCCGAACCTCGGGAAACTGGAGTTTGTACACCTCGCGGAACGCGTCCAGGTAGTTCCTCGGCAGGCGGAGCGGAGGCGGCTGGGCCGCGGGATCCGCATCGGCCATGTCGAAGACCTGCTTGTGCGGGCCTTTCAAGTCATCGATCCACTGCAGGTCCCAGTTCTGCGCTGACGCCGCCGGAGCCTGCGCCGCCTGGCTGACGGCCGGGATCGCCGTGACGCCGGCGAGAGAGGTCAACACCGAGATGAACGATCGACGGGTCTGCCTGGAGTTGGTCATGAGAAGGCTCTGTTGAACGTCATTCGACGCGCACCAATTTGAGCGTGAACGGGTTGGCGAACGGTCCACTCTGGTTTCGCTGTTGGGTCAGCGACAGGGTATTGCCGTCCAATTTATACGAGTAGGTGATGAACACCCCGGGACCCATTACCGCCGGGTTCTTCGACGCGATCGGCCGCATCGTGACGAGATTGCCGGGTGCGATCTCATAAGTCCCCGCTTCGCTGACGAATGGTCCCCACGCCGCGCGCAACTCGTCGGCGCTCGCCTTGGCCACGTCCGCCAGAACCGGTCTCGGGCCGTCCGCCTGGACTTCGACCCGGCTGTAGTGTCTGGCGGTGATGATGGTGAGGTTGGGGCGGTCGGCGAACGCAATCGTGCGCGGTGTCGCGCCTGGGATCGTCGCTTCGACGACCCGCCACACGCCTTGCATCGACTCCCGAGCCGGCTGCGCCGCGGCGCCTTGACCGATGAGCAATCCCGCGCTGAGAGCTGCGAACAACACGTTCTTCACGATGTGCTCCTGGATGCCGGATGTCGCACGGTTCATAGACGAGCGGTGTGTGGAGTCTCGGCTTTGGCCGGCAGCCGAACGATGAATTCGCTGCCGCGGCCGGTGCCGTCGCTGTGCGCCGATACGGAGCCGCCATGCCGTTCGACGAGGCTGCGCACGATCGTCAGGCCGATGCCGAGGCCGCCCTGTGATCGATCGAGGACCTCGCGCTCCTGGACGAAGAGGTCGAACACGCGCGGCAGCACGTGCGGCGCGATGCCGGCGCCGGAGTCGCGCACGCGCAGCACCATCTCGCCGCCGACCTCCGCGGCACGCACGGAAATCTGGCCTTCGGGAGGCGTATATTTTGCGGCATTCGTCAGAAGATTCGAGACGACCTGGCTGAGACGGAGTGGATCGCCGTCCACCTGCAGCCCGCTCCTGGGCACGCTCACGGTCAGCGTCTGCCGCCGCTGCTCGATCAACGGGCTGGCGATTTCGATCGCCTTCGCGACCACTTCGGCCATCTCCACGCTTTCGGTCTTGAGCTCGACGCTGCCGCGCGCGATCCGGGCGACGTCCAGCAGGTCCTCCACCAGGCGTGACAGATGCAGCACCTGGCGCTCGATGACGGCGCGCTCCCGCTCGGTGCCGGCTTCGCCGCGCAGCTTCATCAGCTGCAGTGCCGTCAGGATCGGCGACAACGGGTTCCTCAGCTCGTGCCCCAGCATGGCGAGGAACTCGTCCTTGGCCTGGTTGGCGCTTTCGGCAGCGTGCCGAAGGTCGTTCATCTTCACGCGTGCCTGCTCGGCGAGCACCAGATTCCTCACGCGGGCGAGCAGTTCTCGTTCGGCAAACGGCTTGACGATGAAGTCCTGCGCGCCCTCGTCCAGCAGCTTCACTCGAAGGTCTTCGTCGGCCTTGGCCGAGAGCAGCAACACCGGCGTCACCTGCAGCTCCGGATGCGTCCGCATGTCCGCGATCATCTCGGCGCCGCTGACGTTCGGCATCATGATGTCGGACACCACGACCGTCGGTCGATATTGCAGGCCTTTCTCCAGCCCCTCGCGGCCGTCGAACGCGGAGATCACGTCGTAGTGCCGGCTGAGGCACTGGGTGATGAACCGGTTCATGTCGGGGTTGTCTTCGACGACGAGCACGCGCGGCCGCTCCGCACCCGACGGCACGGGCGCGTCGTCTCGCTGCGGCGGTGGCATGGCGAAACGGAGCTCTTCGACGATGCCGTCGAGCATGGTGCGGTCCAGAGCCGGTTCGGCCGCGGCCGCAACACCGGCGCCGGCCCGATTCAGCGGCATCGTCACGACGAACCGTGCGCCGCCGAGATCCGAATCGAGGACCTCGATGCGCCCCTGGTGCATCTCGACGAATTCCTTCGCGATCGCGAGGCCGAGGCCGGTCCCCGCGGCTTTGCGGGTCATGCCGCCATCGCCCTGCCGGAAGCGCTCGAAGATCGCCTGACGCAGGTCCGGCGGAACGCCGGGCCCGGAATCCTCCACGGTGATCGCCAGCTCCTGTGCCGACTGACGCACCGTACAGCGGATGCGGCCGCCGCCGGGAACGAACTTGAACGCGTTGCCGAGCAGGTTCATCACGACGCGCTGCAGCTTGTCCGGGTCCACGGCCGTGACGCAGGAGACCTCGGCGTCGACGGCGTAGTCGATGTGCCGATCGGCGGCGAGCACCGCGAAGTGGGAGGCGAGCACGCGGACGAGCGCCGCGACGTCCGTGTCCTGCAGCTCAATCTTCAGCTTGCGGGCTTCGATGCGCGACATGTCGAGGAGATCGTTCACGTGCTTCAGCAGCATGCGTGCGTTGCGCGCGACGACCTGGCCCGACTCCCGGCGCTGCGCGACGTCCATCGTGCCGTCGTCGTCGATCAGGCGCTGGGCAGGACCGAGGATCAGCGCCAGCGGCGTGCGGAGCTCGTGGCTGACGTTGGCGAAGAACTGCGTCTTGATCTCGTCGAGCTCCCGGATGCGCTCGAGCAGGCCCTGCAGCTCGATGTTCTTGGCCGCGATCTCCCGCTCCTGCGCCTTCTTCTGGGTGATGTCCCGGCCCTCGGCGCAGATGAACACCACCTGGCCGTCATCATCCATCACCGGCGTCAGTGAAGCGTCGATGATGATGGTGACCGAGCCGTCCGCGCTCGCGTAAATCGGCGTGTCCCATCGGACGAACTCGCCTTTCGCCGCGCGCACAATCATGTCCCGGATGCCCTGGTTGGCCTCCTCGGAGACCTGCCACCAGACCGTCGTCCAGAACGGCTTGCCTTCGACGTCGGCGAGCTTGATCCCGCCGGCGTCGAGAGCCACCTTGTTGATCTCGAGGACGGTGCCGGCGGCATCGAGCAGGCCGACGAATTGCACCATCGAGTCGAGGGTGATGCGAGCCAGCTTCTGAAGCCGGATGCGAGCCGGATCGCCGGGAACGATTTCCGTTCCGCGGACACTGATCGGCCGTCCGGCGTTGTCACTGGACATGCGGGCTCAGTCATTCTTGAAGCCGCGGCCAGCGTTGTCAACTGGCGCGCTCGAGGCCGGGCCGTCCTCCGACGCCCGGCGATCGACTCCACGATTTCGGAGGCAGCGAGCCTCCACCGTTAAGGAGCACCCGCCCTCTCCCGGTTCGGGGGCCGGCGACCAACCCCCTCTGTCCCCTCGGAATTGCGAGGCTTTCCGTCGATCTCCGGGATCCGCGCGATAAATGGCGCGCCAGTGGCACGAAGCCTGCTCTCGTCAGCCCCAAGCGCAGCGCCATCGATGTGAGGAGAACAGGGGAGTGTGGCTCCTGGAGCGAGGCTGTGCGTCAACCACCTATCGAAAGGTATGTCACCCAATGACCAAAGGAATCGTGCTCATGGCGTGCGCGGCGATGCTGGCGGCAGTGCCCGCGTCCGCACAACAGCCGAAGGCCGAAGTCGGCGTGTTTGTCGGCTGGGTCTTCTCGGACGGTGTGAGCGGCGACAACGTCAGGGCCCTGGACGGGAACCTCTACAACCGAATCGACCCGAAAGATTCATTCGGTTGGGGGCTGGACGTCGGGGTGTTTCTCGGACCCAACGCCGAGGTGGGCTTCATCTATGCCAACCAGCCCACCAAGCTGACGGTCAGCGGGACGACCACGAAAGAAGTTGGCGACCAGTCGACGAACACCTACCACGGCTACTTCGGCTACAACTGGGGTGAGCCTGACTCCCCGCTGCGCCCGTACTTCCTGTTCGGCCTTGGCATGACGAGCTACAGCGACGTCGGCTTCACCTCGGCGGCCGGCGTCGCCCGCACCATCCCCGGCACCTCGCGGTTCTCCACGACCTGGGGCGCCGGCGTGAAGATGTACGGGAAGGGGCACGTGGGCGGCCGGGTCGGCGTGCGGTGGACGCCGACCTACATCAAGTCCGACGCGGCCGGGTACTGGTGCGATCCCTACTGGGGCTGCTACGTCGTCGGAGACGCACAGTACTCGAACCAGTTCGACATCAACGGCGGGATCACGCTCCGGTTCTGAAGCTGTTTCCGCTGGTGTCCTCGATCGTCCGGCCCGCAACACCGACGATCTCCTCACGGAGATCGTCGGCCCAACCGGCCACGCCAGGCCTCGCATTCTGGAAAGATCCATGAAACAGCTCATCATCGCGGTCGGACTGTGTGGCGCCCTCAGCGCGGCGACGGCCGGCCAGGCGCCGACATACGGCGTCACCGTGAACGCCGAGAAGAACGTGGACTTCGCCGCGTTCAAGACCTACACGTGGACCAAAGGACAGCCGTCCGCGGTCAAGACCATCGACACACAGATCATGACCGCGGTCGACCGTGAGCTCGCCGCGCTCGGGATGACGAAAGCCGCCTCCGGGAAGGGCGACGTCATGGTGGCGTACTACTCACTGACCCGCACCGATGTGGATCTGAAAGCGAAGCCCGATGCAAAGGGCGCGCTCCCGCAGTACTCCGTCGGCACGCTGATGGTTGCGCTGTTGAAGCCGGCGGATCGTCACCGGCTGCTGCGGCTCCGGGTCGACAAACCGATCGACACCGAGCCGGCCAGGCTCGAAGAGTCGATCAACCGCGCGGTCAAGGCACTGTTCGAGAAGTATCCGACTCGCACCGGCAAGTGACCCGGATGGGCGTTTCCTGACGGCCCGATCGGCGCCTCGTGGCTACGGGATTTCGGAGAGCCTCCGGTCTCCGACGAACTCCGCGCCGGTCGTGAGGCGAGAGTCGGCCCGCATGGGTGCGCAAACTCCCGATAATTCGCGCCTGACGACGTCGGCCCTCGGTCCGCGCGGGATGGCACGAGGGCTGCCTTGCCATTCATGCGTGCGCCTACTCAAACGCCCCATCGGTGTCGCTCTCGTTGCCGTTGCCATCGTCCTGGCGCCCGCGATCGCGCGGGCCCAGCCGCCAGACGACCCCTCGCCGCAGACGCAGGCCACCAAGGCGATCGCGGCGCCGACCATCATCTGCGCATCGCCCGAGGGCGGGCGGCAGCATTGCGCCGCCGATACGTCGGCGGGCGTGGCTCTCGTGCGTTCCACCGGGTCGGCGCCCTGCCTGCTCGGGAAGACGTGGGGATATGACGACACCGGGATCTGGGTGTCGGACGGTTGTGCGGCCGAGTTCATCGCGGGCCAGACGTCGCAGGAACAGGAGAAGCAGAAGCCGCTCGAGTACATCCCGAACGTCGGGTTCCGCTTGTACACCGGTGAGAAAGGCGAAATCTACTTCCGGCTCATGAGCTACGTGCGCTATCTCAATCAGCGCAACATCGACCCGTCGTACACCGACGCCTTCGGCGTCCCGCACACCGTCCAGCAACGGCAGGACGTGCAGCTGGCGAAGTTCTTCGCGCCGTTTTCCGGCTGGTTCCTGACGCCGAAGTTCCGCTACTACCTATACGTCTGGTCGTCGAATGCATCACAGGGCGATCCGGCGCAGGTCGTGGGCGCCGGCAATCTGAGCTACGTGTTCAACCGGTACGTGAGTGTGGGCGCCGGCATCAGCGCGCTGCCGACCGTGCGCAGCACGGAGGGGCAGTTTCCCTACTGGCTGGGCGTCGACGGCCGGTTGATCGCCGACGAGTTCTTCCGCGGCTCCTACACCAACGGCGTCTGGGCGAAGGGCGAACTGCCCGGCAACCTGAAATACAACGCGATGTTCGCCACCAACCTGAGCATCCTCGGCGTGAGCGCCTCGCAGATCGACAACAAGATGGACACGCAGTCGTACGCGCTGACGTGGCTGCCGACGACCGGGGAATTCGGCCTGTGGGGCACGTTCGGCGACTACGACTACCACGAGAAGGTGGCGACGCGCCTCGGCCTGCACTTTTCGCACAGCCTCGAGGACAAGCAAAGCCAGCCGAGCACGAACGGGATCGAGAACAGCCAGATCCGGCTCACCGACGGCAGCGTGGTCTTCACGCCCGATCTGTTCGGCCCGGGCATCTCGGTGAACACCGTCGACTACAAGATGACCAGCATCGACGCCGGCGTGAAGTACCGCGGCCTCTCGCTCGAAGGCGAGTACTACCGCCGCTGGCTGACGAACTTCACGGGGGTCAGCACCGGCGGGATTCCCGACATCACCGACAACGGCTACCAGCTTCAGTCGTCGGCGATGGCCGTCAAGAACATCCTTCAGGTGTATCTCAGCGGGTCGCAGATCTTCGGGAACTACGGCAATCCGTCCGAAGTGCGCGCCGGTGGGAACTGGTTCTTCATGAAGGAGCGGGGACTCCGGCTCAACGGCGAGTACATCCACGTGAATCACAGTCCGGTCGGCTACACCGCGTATCCGATGCCGGTCGGCGCCAACGGCAACATCTTCCACATCAATCTCGAGATGAACTTCTGAGGGATGGCATGAGCCAGCGACGCCCGCACTCCACCACCGTACTGCTCCTTTCGCTCGCCGCCACGGCGCTCCTGGCGGCCGCCTTCGCGCGCCAGCTCGGCGCCCAGGCGCCGGCTTACGAAGTGAACGACTCCCACCTGCACCTCACGAACTACATCCAGGAAGGGACGAACATCCACGACCTCCTGAAGGTGATGGGGACGCGCGTCGGCCGGGTGGCGCTGTTCGGAATCCCGCTGCAGCAGCAGTGGGCGTACTCCAATACCGGCAAGTTCGCCCCGACCTACTACCTGCAGACCGACGCGCCTCTCTACTACTACTCATTCACCGATGCCTTCATCGCGATGGCGTACCGGTCGTTGACCCCGGCGGAGCAGGCCCGCTTCGACCCCATGATCACCGGTTTCAACCCGACCGACATGTACGCCGCCGATCACATCCGGCGCGTCTTGACGACGTTCCCCGGGGTCTTCACGGGGATCGGCGAGTTCACCATCCACAAGGAGTTCGTCTCCCCGAAGATCGCCGGCGAGACGGCGAGCCTGCTGAATCCGGCGCTGGACCGCATCCTCGATTTCGCCGCGGATGCCGGGCTGGTCGTCATTCTCCACAACGACATCGACATGCCGTTTCCCAAGCCCGGGCAGGACCCGTATCAGCTTGCGCAGCTGAAGGATCTGTTTTCGCGGCACCAGCGGACGTCGATCATCTGGGCCCACGCCGGCGTCGGACGGGTGGTGACCCCGCTCAAGGATCGGATTACCGCGGCCGACGAAAACCCGGTCGCGGTCAACCATCTCGAGATCCTCGATCGGGCCCTCTCGAGCCCGGAACTGGCGCACGTGAACATCGACCTGTCCTGGGACGAAACGGCGAAGTACATCCTCGCCAGCAGCGAGTCGCTGGCCAGGACCGCGGAGCTGATCAACCGCTATCCGGACCGATTTGTGTTCGGGACCGACGAAGTCGCGCCGACCGACCAGACCGCGTACCTGAAGGTGTATGCGATGTACGCGCCGCTGTTCGCGAAGCTCAGACCCGAGGTCAGCGAGAAGGTGCGCAAGCAGAACTACGAGCGGATCTTCAACGAAGGGCGCAGGCGTGTCCGCGACTGGGAACGGCTGAACGTGAAGTAGCGATCGGCTTTCAGAAGGAGACTCAGATCATGCAGGCGATACGAATGTTCCACACGGCCATCCAACGGGGAGCGCTGGCTGTCTTGCTGCTCGGCGTGGCGTCGGCTGCGCGCGCGCAGGACGGCGGTCCCGCGCGAGACACGCCGGCGCCGGCGGCCGACGCGCAGGCCGCGGCCGATGCGAAGCCGTGGCTGGAGATCTACGGCTTCGCGATGATCGACATCGGCCAGAACTTCACGCAGATCGACCCGAACTGGTTCGACACCATGAGGGTCACCAAGCTGCCCTCGTTCGAGGATCAGTTCGGCAAGGACAACAGCACCTTCGCCGGCGTGCGCCAGACTCGCTTCGGCGTGCGGTCGTCGACGCCCACCGGGATGGGCGAGCTGAAGACGAGATTCGAGATCGACATGTTCGGGACCGGCGTCGACGCCGGCCAGACCACGATCCGGTTGCGCCACGCCTGGGGCGAGCTCGGCGCGTTCGGGGCCGGCCAGACCGACAGCCCGTTCACGGATCCGGATGTCTGGCCCAACTCGCTCGAATACTGGGGGCCGACCGGCATGGTGTTCTTCCGGAACGTGCAGGTCCGCTGGACGCCGATCAAGGGCCCCACCACGCTGATGTTCGCGCTCGAACGGCCCGGCGCGAGCGGCGATGGCGGCGTCTACTCGGATCGTGTCGAGGTCAAGAACATCAAGCCGCGGTTCACGATGCCGGACGTGACGGGCGCCTACAAATATGGCGAGAAGTGGGGATACGTCAGGGTCGGCGGCGCGCTCCGGCGGATCGCGTGGGACGACCTGCTGGCCGACAAGTTCGAGCTGGGCGACAGCGTCATCGGCTGGGGCCTGAACTTCTCCTCGATCGTCAACGTCGGCAAGAACGACGTGCTCAGGCTCCAGTACGCCTACGGGCGCGGGATCGAGAACTACATGCAGGACTCGCCGGTCGACGTCGGCATCCAGAACAACCTGTCGAACCCGGTCACGCCGATCGTCGGCAAGCCGCTGCCGATCACAGGCATCGTCGCGTTTCTCGACCACACCTGGAACGCGAAGTTCACCAGCGCGGTCGGCTACTCGAGCCAGAACATCGACAACACGGACGCGCAGGCCCCGAACGCGTTCAAGGCGGGCAAGTACGCCCTCGGCAACCTGCTGTATACGCCGGTGCCGAACGTAATGATGGGCGGCGAGCTGCAGTGGGGCCGCCGCGAGAACTTCTCCGACGGCTTTCACAGCGACGGGCTGAAGGTGCAGTTCGCGTTCAAGTACAACTTCTCGGCCAAGATCGGAGGTTAGTGATGGTGCGCAATGTCGGAATCGCTTTCCGCGCAGGACTGCTGGTTGCGGCCGCTGCCGTGCTCGCGTCGATGCCGCTCACGGCGCAGAACGACCCGCAGACGGTCGTCAACGCCGCGCTCGCGAAGTACAAGGATCTGAAGGAGGGCAAGAACGCCGACTACATTCCGGCGCTCGCCAAGGTCAATCCGAACCTGTACGGCATCGCGCTGGTGATGGCGGACGGCAAGGTCTACACCGCCGGCGACATCAAAACCGAGGTGTCGATCCAGTCGATCTCCAAGGTCTTTACCATGGCGCAGGTGATCCAGGAGCAGGGCATCGATTCGATCCCGAAGCGCATCGGCGTCGACGCGACCGGCGCCCGATTCAACTCCATCATCGCGATCGAAGGCGTGAAGTCCGTGGTCGGCACCGGCGCGCCGGAAATGAACGCGCTCGTGAATCCCGGCGCCATCTCTGCAACCAGCATGGTCACGGGCGCCAACGCCGATGCGGTCTGGAAGAAGATTATCGGCACCTACAACGACTACGCGGGGCGTCCGTTGACGGTGCTGCAGGACGTGTACAAGTCGGAGTCCGATTCCAACCAGCGCAACCAGGCGATCGGCGCGCTGATGTTCGCGTACGGGTACATCAAGACCGACTGGAAGCAGGCGGTCGACCTCTATACGCGTCAGTGCTCGGTCGGAGTGAACGCGAAGGATCTCGCGATGATGGCCGCGACGCTGGCGGCCGGCGGGAAGAACCCGGTCACCGGCAAGCAGGTCATGGACGCGGCCAAGGTCCCGGGCGTCCTCGCGGTGATGGCGACAGCCGGCCTCTATGACGACTCGGGCAAGTGGCTCTATCGCACCGGCCTGCCGGGGAAGAGCGGCGTCGGCGGCGGGCTCATCGCCGTCTCGCCGGGCAAGTTCGGCATCGCCGTGATCTCGCCGCCGCTCGACGACGCGGGGAACAGCGTCCGGGCGCAGAAGGCGATCGCCGACATTTCGAACGCGCTCGGCGGCAATCCCTACGCTGCGAAATCGAAGTAGTTCGCAGGCGCGGCGGCACGGGCATCTCGTGTCGCCGCGGTACGTCCCGTCCCAACCGCGCGGAGGCTCGTCATGACCAGGACCCCCATCCCGCCCCACAGTCCCAGTGGCGAAGAGTGGGCCCGCCTGCGAGCTGCGCGGGAGGACGGCGTCGGCTGGCGAAAGTGGGGACCCTATCTGAGTGAGCGCCAGTGGGGGACCGTGCGCGAGGACTACAGCGTCCAGGGCAACGCGTGGGAATACTTCACGCACGATCAAGCCCGCTCGCGCGCGTACTTCTGGGGCGAGGACGGCCTCGCCGGCATTTCCGACGATGCCCAGCAGCTCTGTTTCGCGCTCGCGCTGTGGAACGGCCGCGATCCGATCCTCAAGGAGCGTCTCTTCGGCCTGACCAACGCCGAAGGGAACCACGGCGAAGACGTCAAGGAGTACTACTTCTATCTCGACTCCACGCCGACCCACTCCTACATGAAGTGGCTCTACAAGTATCCGCAGCGCGCCTATCCCTACGACGAACTGGTCGAAACGAACCAGGCGCGATCGCGCACCGAGCTCGAGTACGAGCTCGTCGATACCGGCGTGTTCGCCGACAACCGCTACTTCGACATTCAGGTGGAGTACGCGAAGGCGTCGCCGGAGGACGTGCTCGTCCGGATCACCGCGGTCAACCGCGGCGCCGCGCCGGCCACCCTGCACATGCTCCCGACGTTGTGGTTCCGGAACACCTGGCATTGGGCGCCGGAGGAGTCGAAACCCTCCTTGCAGGAAGTGAAGGGCCCGGCCGGGACACGCGTGATTGCCGCAACCCATCGGACGCTCGGCCGGCGCTGGCTGTACGTCGACGGCGATCTGCCGTTGCTCTTCACCGAGAACGAGACGAACACCGAGCGGCTGTTCGGAAAGCCGAACGCTGTGCCCGCGGTCAAGGACGCCATCAACGACTTCGTCGTCCACGGGCGCACCGGCGCGATCGCGGCCGGCCAGGCCGGCACCAAGGCGGCGGCGCACGGCCAGGCCGAGATTCCAGGCGGGCAGACGGTCGTCTGGCGTCTCCGGCTCTCCGATACGGCTCCGCGCACGGAGGTCGCGCCGTTTGCCGACTTCGAGGAAGTGCTCGCGGCGCGCATTCGTGAGGCCGACGAGTTCTACCGGTCGATCACCCCCTCGACAGCGACCCAGGACGCGGCCAGCGTCATGCGTCAAGCGCTCGCCGGCATGTTATGGAGCAAGCAGTACTACTACCTGGACGCGAGCCGCTGGCTCGGCCAGCACGGCGTCGAGCCGTTTGCCGCGCCGGGCGGCGTGGAGCCGAGAAACAGCGCCTGGGCGCACATGATCAACGCCGACGTGATCTCGATGCCGGACAAATGGGAATACCCGTGGTACGCGGCGTGGGATCTGGCGTTCCACGGCGTCGCGCTCGCGATGGTGGACATCGACTTCGCCAAGTCGCAGCTCGAGCTCCTGCTGAGCGAGATGTACCTGCATCCGAGCGGGCAAATCCCGGCCTACGAATGGAACTTCTCCGACGTGAACCCGCCGGTGCACGCCTGGGCGACGATCTTCCTGCATCGCAGCGAGCAGGCCCGGCACGGCCGGGGAGACATCGACTTCCTGAAGCGGTCGTTCGGCAAGCTGCTCGCCAACTTCACCTGGTGGGTCAACCGCAAGGATCGGTACGGCAAGAACGTGTTCGAGGGGGGCTTTCTCGGCCTCGACAACATCGGCGTCTTCGACCGTTCGGCGCCGCTGCCGACCGGCGGATACCTCGAGCAGGCAGACGGCACCGCGTGGATGGCGCTCTTCTGCCAGAACATGCTGGAGATCGCCGTCGAAATCGCGTCCGAGGATCCGACCTTCGAGAACATGGCCGTCAAGTTCGTCGATCACTTCCTCGGGATCGCCAATGCGCTCAACCGCGTCGGCCACACCGGCATGTGGGACGAAGAGGACGGCTTCTACTACGACGTGCTGCGCCTGCCGCACGGATCGGCCACCCGGCTCAAGGTGCGATCGCTCGTCGGGCTGCTGCCGCTCTGCGCGACGACGATCGTCGAGCCGTGGCAGCGCAAGCGCGTGCCGAAGATCGAGGCACACTTCCGGGCCCGGGTCCAACGCACGCCCGAGCTGTTGCGCGGCATCCATCAGACCGGCGAAGGATCGTTCGGCTACGGCGATCGCGGCATCATGGCGGTCGTCAGCGAAGAGCGGCTGCGCCGCATCCTCGAGAAGATGCTCGACGAGCAGGAGTTCCTGAGCCCGTACGGCATCCGCGCGCTGTCGCGCGTTCACAAGGAGCACCCGTACGTGTTCCACGCCGGAAAGAGCGAATATCGCGTCGAGTACCTGCCGGCCGAATCCGACACCGGGATGTTCGGCGGCAACTCGAACTGGCGGGGACCGATCTGGATGCCGATGAACGCGCTCCTCATCCGCGCCCTGCTGCAGTTCTACATGTATTACGGCAACGCCTTCACCATCGAGTGTCCGACCGGCTCGGGCCACCGGATGAACCTGTTCGAGGTGGCCCAGGAGCTCACCACGCGACTCACCCGCATCTTCCTGCGGGACGACCACGGTCGGCGCCCCGTCTTCGGCGGCGCGAAGATCTTCCAGGACGATCCGGAGTGGCGGGATCACCTCCTCTTCTACGAGTACTTCCACGGCGACAACGGCGCCGGTCTCGGCGCCAGTCATCAGACAGGCTGGACCGGGCTCGTGGGGATGCTCATCGAGCTGTTCGGCAAGGTCGACGCGAGCACCTGGCTCGATCTCGGCACGGCCGCCGCAGGGCCCCGGCCCGCTGAAGCGCCACGGCGATGACGACGAGAAGGGGACTGCAAATCGGCCTCGCCTGCGCCCTGCTCGGCGCCCTTCTCGCGGAGCCGCCGGCGCTGGCGCAGCAGGCGCCTGGCGCGCCCGCCGCACGATCGCTCGAGGCCGCGCCCGCGAAGGACGCGCTCGGTCGGGACACGCCCCGCGGGACGGTGCTGGGATTCATGGACGCCGCCCGCGAGGGGCGCGACGAAGTCGCCGCTCAGTACCTCAACACGCGGCTGCGCGATCAGGAGGCGGTCGACCTGGCGCGCAAGCTCTTCGTCGTGCTCGACAGCCGCCTGCCCGCGCGCCTCAATGAGCTCAGCGATCGACCGGAAGGGTCGTTGGCCAACCCCCTGAAGCCCGATCAGGACGTGGTCGGTACGATCGTGACCGCCGACGGCACGCTGGAACTCCTCGTCGACCGCGTGAACCGTGGCGCGGCGGCGCCGGTGTGGCTGTTCTCGCGCAAGACGCTCGACGTGATCCCGGACGTCTACGACGACGTGGACCTCGTCTCCCTGGACCGGTTTCTTCCGACCTTCCTGATCAAGCGCCGCATCGGCGGCATCCGGCTGTTCGCGTGGCTGGTGCTCCTGCTGATCGTCCCGGTCGGCTATCCTCTGACCGGGCTGCTCAGCCGGATGGTCCGCCCGTTCGTCGCAGGATGGCATCGACGGCGGGGGTATCCAGGTGAGCCGCCGGCCACTCTCGTACACGGTTCGGTCCGGCTGTTGCTGGTGGCCGTCCTCATCCGCTGGCTCCTCGGCCACATCGAGATTCGGCTGCCCGAGCGGGTGTTCTGGTCAGGGATCGCGACGTCGCTGACCATCGGGGGCGTCGGGTGGGCGCTGCTGCTGCTGAACGGGGCGGCCGAGCGATCGATCAATCGCCGCCTGCAAGCCGGCGGCCGCGGCGAGCTCGCCGCGATGCTGCGGCTCGCTCGCCGGATGGCGGATTGCCTCGTCATCGCGGCGGGTGGCCTGGTGGCGCTGCATTACTTCGGTCTCGACCCGACCGCCGCCCTCGCCGGCCTCGGCATCGGCGGCATCGCCGTGGCGCTGGCCGCACAGAAAACGCTCGAGAACGTCATCGGCGGGCTCTCGATCATCTTCGACCAGGCCGTGCGCGTCGGCGACTCGATCAAGTTCGCCGACTCCGTGGGGAAGGTCGACTACATCGGGCTGCGATCGACGCGCATTCGTACGCTGGATCGCACGGTCCTGAGCGTGCCCAACGGCCAGATCGCGAACGCGAGCGTCGAGACGCTCTCGGCGCGCGACAAATTCTGGTTTCATCATGTCATCGGGCTTCGCTACGAGACGACGTCCGGCCAGATGCGCGCGATCATCGACGGGACTCGCGCCTATCTCGCCGCCTATCCGATGACCGATCAGAGCGAATCGGTCCGAAGCCGGTTCGTCCGCTTCAGCCCGTTCTCGCTCGACATCGAGATGTTCGCCTACGTCTACGCTCGCGACTGGGACGCGTTTCTCGAAACGCAGCAGGAACTGCTGCTGGAGATCATGAACATCGTCGAGCGCGCCGGGGCCGAGATGGCGCTGCCGTCACAGACGCTGCACCTCGCGGACGGAAGTGTCCAGCTGCGTCGTCCCGCAACAGAGTCACCGTGAGGTACGAGTCATGACTGTGCGCCTGTTCGTCGTCTGGATGCTGGTGGTTCAGGCGGCCGTGTCGGCCCAGGATCCGGCGGCGCCGAGAGTGGGCGTCCGTGATGTCGCCGTAATCACGGGGCGCATCGAGCGAATCGATCCATTCTCGCGATCGCTAATCGTGCGGACGGCCGAAGGGCTGGCCAACAACGTGTACGTGGGGCCCGAGCTGAAGATCTTCAACGAGCTGCGAGCGGGCGACGCCGTTACGGTCCGCGTCACGGAGTCGGTGGTCGTCGCGCTCCGCCCCAACGCGAAGACCACCGTCGTCGAAGACCAGACGGCGGCGGCAAAGAAAGGCGCCCGCGGTGCGGGCGCCGATGTGATCCAGCAGCTCAAGGCGATCGTCACCGTCGAGAGCGTGGATGCCGCGACGCTGATCATCACCTACAAGGGCGCGGACAATCGCCGGGTGACCCGGCAGGTGACCGATCGCCACCTCATCGAGGGGCTGAAGAGCGGCGACACCGTCGAAATCACGTATACGCGCGAGCGCGCGCTCGAGCTCACGAAGGAACGCTGATGACCGGCAGACGCGCGTCGGTCGCGATCCTGATCGGGACTTTCGGGCTGCTGTGCGGCGTCCTGACTCCGCCCGGCATTTCCGTTGTCGCTGCGCCGGGGCCTGCGCTGCGTGCGCAGGCGCAGCAGGCGCCGGCGACGGCCGCGATCTGGGTTGGCCGCACGGCGCAGATGGAAGCGCACCTGAAGAACGCCGAGATCACCAGGCTGGAGGACATTGGCACGGGCGTCACCAAGCCACAGCGCGCGCATCTCCAGCCGGCCGAGCCCTTCGAAAGCCTCGTCTGGAAGCCGCTCCCGCCGGGCAGGCGTTCCGGGTACTGGGAGAGCTACAAGTCGGAAATCGCCGCGTACGAGCTCGACAAGCTGCTGCAGATGAACGTCGTGCCGCCGGCGGTCGAGCGCAGCATCGATGGCCGCGAGGGCGCTGCCATCCTGTGGATCGCCTCGATCAAGAGCGTCAAGCAGTCGGGCGGCACAATGCCGGGCGGCGCCGTCTGGGGGCGTGCCACCAGGAAGATGCTGACATTCGACGGCCTGATCGGCAATCCAGACCGGAACGCCGGCAACATCCTCATTGGTGCGCCGGGTGAGTTGATTCTCATCGACCATTCGCGGGCGTTCACGACGGACGAAAAGCTCCCGCGGAAAATCGAACGGGTCGATGCCGAGTTGTGGCGGCGGATTCAGGCATTGACGCGTGACGATCTGGTCCGCGTTCTCGGTTCCTGGATCGGCGACGACGCGGTCGATGCGATGCTGGCGCGCCGGAAGCGGATGGCGGACGCGATCGACAAGCTGGTCGCCCGGAAGGGGAGAGCGATCGTCGTCGTCGAGTAATCGCCTGGTCCTCAGGGGAGCCAGTGCAGCACGTCGCGCAGCACCGACCATCGCGGCGGCTTCGGCGCCGCATCCTGTCCCAGAATCCAGTGACCGAACAGGTCGTCCAGCGTATCGTCCTTCCGCTTCAACTCGATCCAGGTGTTGACGAGCGAGGTCAGTGCGGCATCGCGGCCGGCGATGACGTACGCCAGCGGCACCTTGACGGGACGCGGCTTCGGCACCGCGATCGAATACCGGGGGTGCAGCAGCGTATACGCCGAGCCCCGCTCGGCCGCCGTGACGATGGCGTCGACCGGCGGATCGTGCGCGAGGATGTCGTCCAGTCGATCGAACGGGACGATGTCGACGTCGGTCAACTCGTCGCGGACCTTCCGGACGAAATACGGCGCTCTCGGCACGCCGAGCCGCAGGTGGCCCATCGCCCGGATGTTCGACCACTCCGAAAACGCCGTCATGAGATGGTCCGGGACCAGGAACGCGACGGTCTCGTCCAGGTACGAGGCGGAGAACTGGACCCTGGCCGCCCGGTCCGCGGTGATTACGGCGCCGGACATCACGATGTCGCAGAGCGCCGGATCGAGCCCTTCGTCGAGAAGTGTCCGGCTCACCGGAACGAATTCCGCCGTGACGTTCAGATCCCGCGCGAGGAGCATCGCCATTTCGGCGTCGAACCCCACCAGCTCGTCGCGCACGTTGAAGAACACGTACGGCAGGCTGTCGTCGAAGTACCCGACCCGAAGGGTCCCACGGTCGCGCACGCGATCGAGCACCGACGTCGTCACGGCCCGCATGGGCGGGGCATCGGCCAGGTTCCGGAACACCCGTGACGTTCCGCGGTCGCGCAGCATCCCCATGCCGGTGAGGGCGAGGTCTTTGTCGTACACACCCGGCGTCAAGTCGCTCAGCAGGGCCCGCGTGCCGCCGACGACGGCCAGCGTCGCGATCATGGTGATCACGGCGAATCGGCCGATCTTCCTCGGGTTGAACGTGAGGGTCCCGGTGACCGAACAGGTCCCGAGCACGGCGACGGCCAGCGTGTGCATCGCCGCCACCAGGGTGCCGAATCTGGCGTTCACGATGCCCGATGTCACGAAGAGATGAAAGGTATCGGCAGGAATGCGCATCAGGTCCAGCAGGAACACGATCGCGGCGTTCACGTTGCCGAACATGGTCAGCAGCCCGGTGCTGCCCAGCTTTGGATAGTCGGCCGCCGCGACCTTGGCGTCGGCGAACCAGCCGGCGAACAGCACGAAGCTCAGCGCAAGGATCTTGCCGGTGTGCGGGAAGTTGAACGACGCCGGGACTACGACATCAACGGCGGCCGAGCGGCGCTCGTCGATTCCCGTGTACTCCTCGACCAGCGCCTTGGCCTCCTGGGTCAGCAGCGGCAGAACGGCGAGCAGGCTCGTGGTCATGAACGCCATCACCAGCGCATCGCGAGTGCGGGCGAGGATCGCGCGATAGGGCACCGGCGTCAGCGCCGCCACGAGTCCGGGCAGCAGCCAGAAGGTAATCAGCAGCGAGATGCCGACGTAGCTGATCAGATAGACCCTGAGGCGCTCGAAGTCGGCGAGGCTCAAGGTTCCCGCCATGACGGCGGCGATGGCGAAGACGCCGTACGGTGTCAGCGCCACGACGAAGCGGGTAGCCTTCAGGACGGCTTTGCTGACGACGCTCAGCACGTCGAGCAGCCGCGCCTTGTCAGGGACGGTGATCAGTGCCGCGCCGACGATGATGCTGAACAGGACGACGGCCGGGACGATGTTGTTCGCCAGCGAGTTGAACGGGTTGGTCGGAATGTAGAGGTTCAAGAAATCGAACGGCTCGCGCTCCTGGGTCAGCGTCGTGCTGAAAAACGACGCACTTTCGTGCGGCGGGAACATCACCGGGAAGAGGAACACCATCGCCAGCGCCAGCGCCCACATCAGCAGGAGGACGACGCCCACGTGCTTGGCGAGTGCCCGCGCCTGCGGGCCATTGAGCGCGCCCACGCCGCCGACAATCGAGACCGTCACGAACGGCAGCACGGTCATCTGGAGGAGCTTGATATAGCCGTCGGCGACCACGTTGAGGACGGATGTCCGCTCCCCGACGAGCAATCCGAGCGCGAGGCCTGCAGCCAGGCCGATCGCGATCCTGGTCGAGAGGCTCCGGCGAGCCTTCAGCAGTGTCATCAGACTGCCGCCGCCTTACATCGCGGCATGGCCGGCCTCCTGTGCCTTGGCACGCAGCTTCCGGCCGAGGCCGCGGACGGTGGCCAGCCAGCCCAGCACGAAGACGACGTTCAGCGCGGCGAACGCCGGGATGCTGAGCGACGCGAGCTCGCCGGAATAGACGACACCGGCCGTCAGGACGTCACCGGCGCGCATGCAGAAGGCATCGACCGCTTGCTTGGCTTTGTACTTGGCCTCGCGGCTGGTCGGCAGCCACAGCGCCTGCTTCGTCGTGTTGCCGAGCGAGTAGTCGAGGCTGTTGTCGGCGATCTTCAGCCAGCGGATGAACTCGAACGACGGCGCGCGCAGCATGCCGGCGTAGCCGACGAGCGCGACGATCGGATGGATCAACAGCGAACGCGCCACGCCGAGGAACTTGAAGACGCGCGACACCACGAACAGCTGCAGCAGGAGGCCGATCAGATTGACGTAGCTGAAGAAGCTGCTGTACGTCTGGCCGATGAACTGTTCCCGGGCGGCGGCGCTCTCCGGACCGGCGCCGTACATCGCGTTCGCCGTGTTCACCACGTACCGGCCGAACAGGTACTCGCCCGACGTGTTCACGAGGTTCAGCAGCAGGACGAGCACGCCGATGAGCATCAGGTAGCGATCGGCGAAGAGCATGGTGAATCCGCTCGGCCCGCCTCCCAGCTTCTCGTCCGCCCGGGCGGACTGCGCGGTTGACTCTCGTCTGACGACGCGGTCGATCACCCGCGCCAAACCGGCGCACACCACGAGGACGGCCACGCCGCCGGCAAGCAGCCGCGCCGGCCCCGCCGACTCGACGAGGTACCCGGCGCGCACCGATCCGAGCCATGCGCCGAGGCTGCTCCCGACGCCGATCAGCGGAAACAGCCGTTTCCCTTTTTCCTCTGAGAACACGTCGGCGGCGAACGCCCAGAACTGGGCGATGACCATGACGTTGAAGATCCCGAGCCACAGGAAGTACACCACGCCGATGTGCCATCCGGCGGCGAGCACGGCGAGAAACACCAGGAGGTTGGACGCGAAGAACAGCGTGACCCACTGCACGAGTTGGGTGCGGTTGACGCGCGACGCCACCGCGCCGTAGGCCGGCACGAGTACCAGCAGCATCAGCGCCTGACCCGCCGCCGAGTAGGTCTTCACCTCCGCGCCGCCTTCGCTGAGGATGAAGATCTCGCGCGCGGTCTTCAACAGGTAGTAGCCCCCGAGGACGAGGAACATCGTCAGGGCCATGAGCAGCGCGCCCGCCGACTCCCCGCGGCGGACGTCGGCGATCGGGGAGAGCAGCCGTTCGAGCCACCCCTTGTCGAGTCGAGGGTCGGAAGCCGCTGCGCCGGCTGTCGGCGGCGGTGTGCTCATCGCGGCTCTTTCGCTGCCGGCGCCGCCGGCGCCGCGCCGGCCGTCCGGTCCGGCAGCCGCTCCAGTCCGACGAGTTTCCAGCCTCCGGCGTCACGGCGGAAGTGGGTGCGGACCGGCTGCTGCCAGGCCGGGTGATCCGCGCTCTCGGCCGCGATGTCCACCTCGATAAAGCTCCCGACAGCGGTCGGGAGATCGCGTGGCGGCGGCAGCGTGGTCGTGGCGCTCTGGGTGTCCGCGATGCGAGCGGCCGCGCCGGTGGTATTGTCGAACTGCGACCATGCGGCTCGATACCCCGTCGGCGGCGTGGCGAAGCCGGCGGTCACCGCGGCGTTCTCGAACGTCAGCGAACCGGTCGCGTCCAGGCGCGGGTTGACGACGGGGTTCACGGCGGTCAGGTAGACGCGGCCGATGGCATCGCGGCGTTTGATCAGGACGTCGGCGAGGTAACGCTCCGCCGCTGGATCGGAGTACTGGCCCGAGCGCACTACGGCTCGAATGAGGTCGTCGGTAAACGCCACGACGCGTCTCGCGGCCCAGAACGCATCGTCGTCACGCATCTGGATGAAGGGCTCGACGGGGGTCTGCGGCCGCCACGATCGCGGTTCGAACCGGTCTCCCTCGAAGAAGCCGATCGAGGAGTACTTGGTGTAAGGCGCCGTCTGCCACGGGCTCAAGGCGAACCCGAACGAATACAGGCGGCGGCGGCTGGGGGCCTGCTCGTAGAAATACTCCCACCCCATGTCGTACTCGTGGGGGTTGTTGGCCATGCCGAACGTCGAGCCCACGTCCTGCAGGTAGTGCTTCACGACCGTGCGGCCGTCTTTCTCGACGAGGACGTCGAGCGTATTGCCCGCCTTCCAGTCCACCAGGTTCGTCCACGCGCCGAAGACCCTGAGCGCGCGGAGCTCGCGCCGCTGCTCGTGAGGCACGAGGTCATTCGGATCGTCGGAGCGCGTGCCGGAATACCGGAAGGGCCCGAGCACCTTTCCGGGAAGCAGCGCTCCGGCGGAGACGCGATAGGTGCCGTCGGCATTGCGCGCGGCGCGGTCGAGGACGCGCGTCAGGTCGTCGTGGGTGAACGGCGTTCTGGCGCCCGACGGCCGCTTGATCGTGGCCTTCGGATCGATCGACGCATGCGCGGGATCGAAGCTCGTGACGAACGTTTGCACCTGGTTGTAGCCGAGTGCCCAGAAGAGCTTCGTGGCGATCTCGACCGCCCCGGTCCCGCCTTCGGGAAACTCGGGAATGTCGAACTGCAGAAACCAGGTGCGGCCGTTGGCATCCAGCGCGGTGAACCCGGGATTGGTGCCCGCCGACTTCTCGCGGAGCAGGATCCATTTCTCCGGCGCGGGCGGCGCATCCGCATTGGGGCCGCGCACCAGCAGGTCAGGGCTGATGGTCTGTGCGCCGATGCGGTTGGTGAACCAGCTCGAGTCCGGCACCTCGTCGATCGTATTGAGGTTGCCCGCGCGGACGCCGGACGGCACACGTCTGGCGGTCACGAAGAGGTTGTACCCGTACTCGAAGAACAGCGCGATGTCGAGCGGCTTGGCGCCGGCGGCGCTGCGGCTCTCGGGCTCGCGCGCGATCGGATCATCGCGGTAGAAATGCAGCCCGGCCGTCCGCACCGCAGCGACGGTCGTGAACGTGAGCGCGACCGCGAAGGACCAGCCGATGATGCGTCGGCGCATGGGCATGTTCTCAGAACACCTGGGACGCGGCCAGCACGAGAGCGAACCCTTCGCTCCCGTGGGTGAACTCGATGCGCAATGGCGTGGAGAGTTGTCCGTGCAGGCGGAACCCGAGGCCGACGTCGGTCTTCATGTTGCCGAGCTCCAGATCGGTGCGCCTGGCCGCGACCTTCCCGGCGTCGTAGAACAGCGCCATGTCCAGGAACCGGTTGACCATGACGCGCCACTCGGCCTGGAGGTACAGGCTGTTCAGGTCACGCAGCCGCCAACTCGCGTAGGCCCGCAGGTCCGCGCCGCCGCCGATGGACGGCATCATGAAGAACGGCAGCGTCTGACCGGCCTTGTCGTAGGTGGTCTGGGCCATCGCGTGGAGCGAGAGGACCCACGACTCGCGCAGCATCGGAATGTGCTGGATCGCCTCGTAGTCGACTTGATTGAACCCGAACGCCTTGTCGGTGTCCGCGAAGTCGTGAACGGTCACGCCGTAGAACCCGCCGCGGCGCGCGTAGCCGCGAGAGGGCGCGCGCGAGTCGATCCCGACGGTGGCCTGCGAGTGCCAGTACACCGGCTGCGCTCCGAGCCCTGGCAGCGTCGAGGGCGTATACGCCTGCTCGACCGACGGCACGTCGCCTTCGCCCGGCTTCTGCTTCCACTGGGTCAGCTCGATGCCGCCGCGGACCAGAAACAAGTGCCGGGTCGGAAACACTTCGAGGTTCGCTCCGAGGTACGGCCGCTGGAAGCCGTAGTTGGCCTGCTGCTCCAGGGTCGACGTCATGCCGAATCCGAAGAAGCCGACCTGCGTCGCGTCGCGCCATCCGCCCAGCACCGAGAGCACGCCTCGCCGCGCGAACAGCGAGGGCGCGATGAACTCCGCTTCGAGGCGGGTA
>Ga0105242_10000577_pt1 | contig 29049 bp, 22 predicted proteins | sample KBSM24metaG_FD_81521 | JGI IMG/M metagenome (GOLD analysis project Ga0105242, IMG submission 81521) | Miscanthus rhizosphere microbial communities from Kellogg Biological Station, Michigan, USA - KBS M2-4 metaG | ecosystem: Host-associated > Plants > Roots > Rhizosphere > Soil | place...
CCTGCTCGATTCTTTCTTCAGCGCGGGCGATTACTTCCTCGAGGATGGAATGACGCATAACAGTGCGGGCTTGAGCAAAAGCGGTAATCAGAGGGAGTCCTCCTTCAAGCAAGGTGGCCGATGCGCGCGAAAACCGGACGAAGGCGATTTTTGCTAATAAATTTTTTAAGCGAGGAAGCTTCATGCAGACCCTGAAAATCCGCTCTTTCCATTTTGTCGAGGTAGCAGCAGCCACGGCAGCCGTTCCCATCCCTGTTAAGAAAATCGAAAGAAAGAGTTTCGATTTGCAAGCGAAACGGCTTGCGGCGAAGACGATTTGAGTGAACGGATGAAGAGTGCGCCCTTCGAAGAGCTCCTGTAAGGAAGGAATGACGAAAAATAACAGGGAAGACAGCACGACAAGGCAAAATACGGCTAAAAGAGAAGGGTAGAGAAGGGCGGAAAGGATTTGCTTCCTGATATAAAGCTGCCGGCCTAAAAGCTGCGATAATTCATTCAGACAAGGGGCCAATCTTCCCGTTTTCTCAGCGTTCGCGACCATGGAAACATAGAGAATATCAAAAGAATTGGCGTGACGGCCTAATGCTCGGGAAAGAGGGTGGCCGGTCTTCACCCGTTCGCACAGATCGAGAAGGATCTTATGAGGTTTCTGGCCCCGATATTTTTCTTCGAGAGCCGACAGCCCTTCGAAAAGAGGCAGTCCGGCTTGAATGAGCCGGGCCAAATCTCTCGTCAAAGCGAGCACTTCCTTTTTTGATAGGGGTTTTTGGATTTCTTTTTCGCTCAAAGGAGAGATCTTGATGACGATGATTTGACGCCGGATCAATTTTTGTTTTGCATCTTGAAGGCTCTCGGCATCGATGTTCGCCGCGATTTTTTTTCCATCTTCCGAAATAGCCTGGTATTGATAAAGGGGCATATTAATTCTGTTCTTCTGCAATGCGCGTCACGCGGAGCACTTCGGACGAGGTACTGATGCCGGCGACAACGAGTTCGACGCCCCTTTCGAATAGGGAGACCATGTTCTGAAAAGACGCTGCTTTCTTGAGCTCTTCGGCATCCTGGCTTTTGAGAACTTGGGCCTTGATTTTCGAGGAGACCATCATCAATTCATAAATGCCGCATCTTCCCTTATACCCTGTTCCGAAGCAATGCGAGCACCCTGTACCGCGGGAAAGATGCCCTGCGTGAACCTCCTCCTTCTTAAGGCCGAGTTCTTGAAGCTCTTCCTTGGAGGGAATATACCCTGTCTTGCAGTGAGGGCAAATCCGCCTCACCAGCCTTTGAGCCAGGACGCCTAAGATAGAAGAAGCAAGCAGATAGGGTTCGATCCCCATATCGGCCAAGCGGGTGAGGGCAGAAGGAGCGTCGTTCGTATGCAAAGTGCTTAAAACAAGATGCCCCGTAAGGGAAGATTGGATCGCGATCTCGGCCGTCTCACGATCTCGGATCTCGCCGATCATGATCACATCGGGATCCTGACGGAGGATATGACGGAGTCCTTTGGAAAAATCGAGTTCGATCTTCCGGTTCACATTCATCTGGGAAATACCCGGAAGTCGAATTTCGACCGGATCTTCAATCGTGACGATATTCATCTCCGCTGCATTCACTTCCGACAGGGCGCTGTAAAGGGTTGTCGTCTTTCCGCTTCCCGTAGGACCGGTGACGAGGACGATCCCTTCGGGGGTATGGATCAGTTTGCGGAACGCCTTTAATACCGCCTCGGGCATCTCGATCCGGTCAAGCCCGAGCTGAACATTCCCTTTGTCGAGGATTCTAAGAACGATCCTTTCTCCATGGACAATGGGAAGCGTGCTGACCCGGAAATCGATTTCGCGTCCTCCTACTTTGAGTTTGATCCGGCCATCTTGAGGCAGACGATGTTCAGCGATGTCCATTTTAGCCATCACTTTGATACGGGTCAGGATCTGTTGCTGGTACTCTCGGGGTGGAATATGCCGTTTTTGCAAAACCCCGTCGATCCGGTACCGGATCGACAATCCCATGTCGGTTGGCTCGAAATGGACATCCGACGCCCCTTGCTGAATCGCTTCAATTAAGAAGGTATTGACGAGCCGGATGACAGGATTCAGGTCGGGCTGCTCCAAAAGATCGTATTCATCTTTTTGCTCCTCGTCCTCGTCCTGAGACGATTCTTTTTCCAGATCGGAAAAGAATCGTTTTGTTTCTTCCTCTTTTTGCTGATAGCACCGTTCGATGGCCGCCTCGATCACGCCCTTTGGGCAATAAATAGGGATCAGCGGTTTCTTTAGCAGGAGGCGGAGCTCTTCAAGGGAATCCAGATCCAACGGATCGGCGACGGCGACAATGACTCCCTTCTCGCTTTGATAGAGAGGAAGAACCCTTTTTTGCTTGGCGAAGAGATACGGAACGATCGCAATTTTATCGCGCACGAATGAGAAGGATTCAATCTCTTCGTGAACCGGCAAGCCGAATCTCTCGGCAATGGATCGTTCGCTAGACATTCAACCTCAGAGGCCTCAATACATATCGAAGAACATTTTCATGCTATTTTCAAAAAGGCTTTTGCGCTGTTGGTTCTTCGCTTCATCGAGTCTTTCAAGAAATTCAGGGATATCTCCGGCGCGCATCTGGTATTCGTTTTGCCGAATCCGCCTCAAATCGTCGACCGGATTGCGGATGATCCTCGGCGTGATGAAGACGAACATTTCCGTATTCGTATCGGTCATTTTCGTAAGGCCAAATAGCTTTCCGATACCTGGAAGGTCTCCCAAAAAGGGAATTTTTTCTCGACTGTCTTCTTCCATTTTCCGCCTTAATCCTCCCAAAATCACTGTTTCTCCATCTGCGACGCATACCTGATTCTCGATATGGCGCCTATTGACGGGAGGCCTGTCGTTGATGGTGAGATGGGTCGTATCGAATTCGAGATTTGTCTCAAGCGTTACGAAACCGGCCTGTCCCTCGCTATCTTCAGCGATATGGATCGTGGGAGTGAGATTGATCGTAATTCCATACTGCGCACGCGTAAACGAGCGCTCGAAAGTGACGCCTCCTGCAGCGAGCTGCACGGGGATAGCGCCGTTGTCGATCGAAATTTCCTCTACGATCGACACGATGGCAGGCGTCTGGTTGATGGCCAAAACAGTAGGATTCGCATTGATCCGCACATCTTCTTGGGCCAGCAAGAAGTTATACGTTAAATCAAAGCCGGGTCCATCATTGCCGGTCCTGCTGAACATGAACTGGAAAATCCCTTTATGGATTCCTTTCTCTTCATTGTTGAACGATAGGGCATTCTGAGTAGTATTGCTGGCGTTCGTCCCCAACTTGAGGAGATTGATCCCAATCTGCTTCTGGTCTGTCAGTTTCTTCTCCACCAAAAGGACGTCGAGCTGCACCATTCGTTTGGGAACATCGAGTCTTTTTAAAAGAGACTTGATCTTGGCCAGCTCTTCTCTTCGAACAACCATGAGGACCGATGAGGTTTTGCTATCGACGATGAAATTGCCGAAAGAATTTTTTTGGTTTTTGTCCAAGAGCGCAGGCTGTACAAATGGAGCAGTCGCAGGCAGGATCGGATTGAACGGTATATTCGCAGGGGGATAAAGAGGCCCCGGGAGCTGCCCCGGTTCTGCGATAGGGATAGGAGGTGAAACGGGGGAAGGGGGGGGAGGGGGCGCTGCGATCTCTACTTTCCTTTCGAAATTAGACCCGATGAGAGAATCGTATACTTTCTCTAGGACCGAAGCAATATCTTCAGGATTGGAATGTTTACAGGAATACCAATAGATCACCTTTTCGCCTGGATCTTCAAGCTGAGCTTCTAAATCGCTCAAAATCCTGTGTCCTCGGTCTACCGTCTCAGTTTCTCCGACTAGGACCAACCCTTGCGGCAATGTGAGAAGGGAAAGTTCGTCAGCAGCGGAAGGGTAGAAGGCGGGCCGACCTTTTGCACCCGGATCGGAAAAAACCGCCTTCAGGACTTTTTCGGCCTCGGCCACACTGATCTTCGTCACATTGAACAGCCGGACGACTTTTCCCTTTCCTTTGTCCCAGATCGCATTGTAGAGCCCAATTAGCTTTTCAATTGTATCGCGGTTAGAAACAAGAGCGACTTTCGAACCGATCGATTGAACGGTCGTTTGTTTCGGATCGGAAAAACGCTCGAAAAACGATTGCACGGACCGGAGCTGCTCCGCTGGAGGAGAAAAGACGTAAAAAAGACGAGCTTGGTTGGGGAAAAGATGCAAGTCCTGTTCTCTTGAAACAATCCCTTGGATGGCCGAAGGATCGAGCTTGAGGATATAGAGCTGTTTAGCAAAGGCATTGAGCTTTTTCGCCCCGATGCCGTTTTGCGCTAAGATGATTTCGATCATCTCGCTCCACGACTCCCGAGGAAGAGGAACGCTGGAGAATAAGCTCAGCTTCATTCCGCTCAATTCCTGAGGAATGATATAGAGGTGGTCGCTCGCTCCGTATTCCATGATCAGTTGGGCCAATGTCGTTTCGCCCACATCCCAAAGGGCATAAGCGCCATCTTCAGCCGAAGATTCACGGACAGCCGCGGAACGCCATTTTTCTTCTAAAGAGGCTATCTCTCCTTTCAACGACTTTACTTCGAGGAGCAGATTTCGGTACTCTGCCTCCTCTCCTCCCACTTCGGACAAGGCTGAGGCTTTTTCGAATTTTTCCTTTAGACTGTTCCGAAGAGCAGAGAGAGACGCATTGAAGGCTTGAGCGCCTTCTGAGTCGGGAGTCAAAATGGGAGCCTCCCCTAGAAGAGGGGAAAAAACCAAGGAGAAGAAAATCAGGACAAATGGTTTCATTTCTCCTTCGCCTCTTTTCGAGATGAAAGTTTATTTGCGGCCAAATCTATGGGAATGACTTGCGATTTTTCAGCATTGAACAAAAATCCTGAAATGAACTTTTGGCCTTGCTTTGACTCAATTTTTTCCAATACGAACAGCTCCCCGTCAAGTTTACCAGATCGATACGCCTCTTTCTCCTCTTTTTTTCTAAGAATTTTCCATCGCCCATTTACCTTCAAAACCCAATCGCCCAACCTCAAGATCAAACACTGTTTTTCCATCATGCAGCTGATCTGTTTTTCGGATCGCACGCGGATAGAATTGAAAATTTCCTCACCCCGCATTTTGAAAAGAGGCATGGCCGCGGAAGCCAAAGAAAGACGAACATGCGCTTCGCCGTCCCATCCCTCCAAAATGAGGGCCTTGGAGTCCGCCAGCTCGATTCGAGCTGCAAAAGCCGGCTTTTCATCCAACGTCCCTTTCTTCCAGCGGCTGTCTTCCCAAATGATCCAGTCCTTATCTCGAAGATCGACGATTTGCGCATTCGGCTGAGCCCCGATCGCAATGCGCAATGTTTGCAGTCCTCCTCCATACTTTTCAGCAAAAACATCGTGGCCGAGCCAGCGGGCCTCTGCTAAAACCCTGAAGGGAGATCCCTCAGCGAATTCCTGTGCTCCCTGTAAGGGACTTGCTTCGGGCGATGCGATGAAGCGCTCGGCTTCGATCGTATCTTTCGTTGCCGATTCAACCCAAACAACCCCCTGGACTTTTTCTTCGGAAAGGCTCGTCAATTCAAGCCAAAAAGGAGACTCCTGCTCCGCGAACCCCAACTTGCCCCCCTTGAACTTCAAGTCGATACGGCATGGCAATCCAACCCGCTTCGATTGGGCCGATTGCTTGAAACGGACGAAGAGATCTGCGTTCCTGCCGCTGCCGTCCGGTCTAGGAGGATCGAAAGAAAAAGTCATTTCAGGCTCTAATCGGGGAATGGGAAAAGAAATCGGCGCTTCCTTGAGGTTGAAAGAGAAAAATAACTGTCCCTTGTTCTCCAGATCTTTCTTTTTTGCCTGAACCGGTGAACAGACGAGAGGAGAGGAGTTTAGCCAAAAAACCAAAAATGCCATACCAATCGCCACCCCAGTCCCGAGGACAACAGCGCCTGCCAAAAGGATGCGCTCAGGATAAAAGGGATAAAACACTCGCCGGGACATTTTTATTGCTTAACTTGAAGTAAACCGTAGAGTTTAAAAGATTGGGAAAAAAAAGATAAGAGGTAACCGAAACCCACTGAATTTCAATAACATGAACACGCATATCAAGCCCTGAATCTAGAAACCGTGATTGCAAATAATTGATATAAAGAATTAAATACAGGATAGAAGCAGTATGCATCTCAGCGAGGGGTATCATGGCTAAAAACAAGATCGTAGATAAATTAAAAGAAGGAGTCTCAATCCATGAACTTGAGGGATTTGCAAGCAAGCATACTACCGAAGTTTTCACAGTCATAGCGATGATCATAGGCGCGGTTTCAAGCTCTTACGACTTCTTCACGGGGCCAAGGCTCACGATCATCTTCTTAACGCTTGGAGCTCTAGTCGCCGTTTTTTTCCCAGCTCCTGTCGAAAAAGGACTGAAGCAGCTTTACAGTTTCACCTTCAAGCAAGAAAAAATGACGGAGATCCTCCTCGGCGCAGTGAAAATCGTCGTCGCGATCTTCATTCCCTTCCTCTACTTCGGATTATTGGGGTTACTCGCCGGAACTTCGTACCATTATTATATCCGCCACGCCCAAATCATGTCTGAAAACACACCCAGATCCTCGCGCAAAAGCGAATCGGACGACGAGCACGATTAAGAAGGAGCGGGACGCCTAGATCTCCATTCAATTATAGTAGTGTATGTGTTCAATCTCATTGTCATGGATGAAATGCCAATGATGCTTCGCATGGTTGATGTATTGCTCAACCACCAGCCCGCGGTTCATGGCTTCAAAAGCCCACTCCATCACTCGAATATCGAATGACTCCATTAAGTATTGAGGAAGCAGCTCCTTGCATTTTTCAATGCATTGATGCATTGGCCGAACGAAACGCAAATCATATTCAGGAACGGAACGCTTTGCTTCGTTATCCTGAACGTCGTAAAGCGCCCCGCAAGCATCATAATTGAGGAGTTCGATGGACGTACAGAGTTCCGCTTTTCGTAAAATCGCATGATGCTTTTTACCGGAATTGACCATCGCCAGATAAACAGGCTGGGTCTGGAAATGTTTATTGAAAAAGATCTCGCAGCTCTCGCCTTTTCCATGACCGTCTACGATCGCCGCATCATTCGAATACATGCTATTCACATAGGCGATATAAGAGGGAGTCGGGTTGATGTACGTATAGCGCGAAGCATGGAAATAAACGGAATCATATTGAGGAAAAAGGATCCGGAAAATTTGAATCCACAAGCATCCATCCCTGGAAGTAAATAGAACGCGTCGTTTCCGATGCTTTTGACAGAAATCATTTAAGTATAGGGAAGCGGCGATTAGGATCGGAATATTTAGCTGGGCTTGTTCATTCCATAGAAAATATTCGGGAGAAGAGGGCGGATAGGGATTCTGGAGGCGCAGAGCGCGCATCAAGCAAGCCAGTTCACCTTGGCCCAGCTTCATCATGATCTGTTCAGCAGATGAAAGCTGGCTATTGGAATAATGCAGGGCCTTAATTTCTCGAGATTCAGCCATGAAGATATCGGAATGGAGGGAATCCCCAAGATGGCAGTCGACTTGGCGTTCTTTTCTAATAAGATCCCAAATCTGTCCAGTTCTTTTGCCGTCGGGGCTGGCGTAAATATGCACATTTCTCTTCAGACCGATTTTCTTTAAGATCATTTCGATCTGTTTCTTATCATAGTAAGTATCCGAGACAATAAGATCCCCGTCCTGTACAAAACTGAGATTTTCCAAGATCGGAAATACCTGACTTAATTCGGTGTGTAATTCGAATTGCATCAATGCTGAAGTTTGTTCATCTGTAATTTCAGTCAACCGCTGAAATTGCCGATAAATATCAGGCAATGTGCGATCCGATTTATATTCAGCCGCCATCCTCAGGAACACAAATCCCGGGTAAGGGAAATTTTTTTCGATTCGATCGAAAATCGAGCATGGACGATAGTGCAACCGCCCCAGAAGCGTATCGAATAGATCGAAAGAGCGGGTCATATGATAATATAACTAAGGAATTATATTTTTTAGACTAACCAGCTCTTCAATTTCTTAGCAATGCATTTAAACCCAAATGTTATTTTACATATTGAGTTTAGAGACTGTCTAAGCCTGTCTTGTCAAATAGGTTATTTTGACCTTTTGCGGACTGAAAAACCGTTTGACTACGGCTTTGGCGACTTCGATATCGTATGGCTTACAAGAAAAAATATCGATGTATGCATCGCCGGTTCCTTCGGCAAAATGACCTGTGATCGAACTTGTTTCGATCAATTGCATGAGAGAATACCCGGCAACCATCGGGTTATGAGCGCCGAAATGTTCAATAATCGGTTCTCCGAATGCTTTCATATCGATTTCTTTGATCAGGTTCTTCACAAAAAGATCGATATTGTTTGCGTCCTTAATCTTACCAGGATCGCATCCCTTGCAGTCCAAAATAAGGTGATATCCCCAGTATTCTTCTTCTGCTTCAGCAATACATCCGCAGCCAACTGTAGAGTTCTTTGATTCAAATTCCATGACAACCCTCCGGTATTTTATGGCTTAAATTGTAAGAAGAATCGGAAGATTTTGTCTATTTTAATAATAATTTTCTCTCAGCGATGTAATGGGTCAGATCCAAACCTTTTTCTTGAAAACTACTCAAAAGAAGGTGGGATGTAGGGCTGTCGCTATTTTTTTTGAGAAGTTTATCCAATTCTTCCCAAGCAGCCATCTCGCCCGGCCCATTTTTCAACTCTTGCTGAAGGCAGGCAATCCGAAGGAGGTTATGGGCAAAAAGAAGCGATCCGCCTACCGATCGGCTTCCCCAAAAAGCTTCTATGTTGCATTCACGAGCCATTTTTTCTTTCAACCCTGCAGCCCTTTCCAGCGCCGTTTGATACTCGCCTTGTTCGATGATCAGGCTGGTTTCGGCGAAATTAGCATGGTAAGGTATCTCTTCCCGGGCCAAAGCGAGAGAACGGTAGGCTATCTGCAAAGCTTCCGCCCCTCTGCCGCCCTCCATCAGTTTTTGGACAATCACCGGCTCGTATTTTTTTTGTAAGGCCGGTACTTTTCTAAGCGCTCGCGACATCTCTTGAAACAAAGCCTTATCCTCTGGCAGAGAGGTCCATTTCGCAACGAGGGTTTCCGCTTGGGCAAAATCGGGGGCCTTGGGACCCGATTGAAAATAAAAAATTAGAACGGCTATCCCGGCAAGAGTTGCAGCTAACGCGGAGATCCACCGCCGAGCGATGAATTTGTCGAAAATCGAAAACTTACTCTGAAAAAATGGCAGATCTTGCTCCATACAAATCCTTGTACTAACTATAAACGATTCTAGAAGAGAAGAGATTTTATATATACTCCTTCTGAAAAATTGGTTTGACGGCGTCGGACAGCCCCTCAATTTTTGGACCGCTACTATCTTTCAATTCTTCTTGTCAAATTCCCGATTTTTCAGACTGTTTGTGTATAGCTACTGCGCGAGCGTATGCGATCTCCATTTGATCGATCGTATGAACCAGGGTAAATCGCTCTTCCGCCAATCGCTTGCTGTTTCGGCCTAGGAACTCCCGCAAGATTGGATTTTCTTTCAATTGGAGAACAGCTTTGGCGACTTGATGAGGTGAAAACGGCTCTACCAATATCCCTGTGGTCCGATCGAGACATACCTCGTTCAAACCTCCGACCGAAGTAGAGACGAGGGGCTTCCCTAAATATGCCGCTTGAAGGATCGCTTGAGAGACTCCTTCATGCGCCGTACTGAGCAAAGCGAAAAGATCTAAAGCCCCAAGAGCCGGAAAGGGATTTTCTAGATGGCCGGTAAAATGGACGATTCCGTCTAATTTCAGATCTTTGGCCATCTGTCGGTACTCTTTTTCATGGCCTCCCCCGATGACGATCCATTTGACGTCCCGCATCCCGCGCAATAAATCAGCAGTTTTGAGAAAATCGGCGATTCCTTTCCAAGAACGGATAAAACAAGCGGTCCCCACTAAAAAATCTTCTTGGGCGATGCCTAAATCGGCCCGAACTTTAATCGACGCCTCCTTTACAAACTGGATGTTCGAAGGATCGACTCCCGTAGGAATGGATTGGCACTCTTCTCTCTTTTTTCGCGATTGAGCGCAAATCATCGGAAGAATGGAGGCGCAAGTCGTTACGACGAAATCGGCGAGCATCCCATACAAAATCCTGCTATTCCACCCCGGTTTGATCGGCGTTGAGAGATGACGGGTCCGAACGATCGGCCGCCGGGCGATCCGGGAGGCAATTCCTCCGATCCAAGCGTCTAAAGAAGAATGGGTATTGACCAAATCGATCCGATGGCGGCGGATTAAAGAGAGAATCCGATATAGGCAATACGGCCAATGGGTCTTGTTGAAATTTAAAGAATAGACTGTAAAGCCCGCTTTACAGCCTTGTGGAATCAAAGCGCCGCCTTCCATGACTCCCATAATCACTTCATGGCCGCGCGATCGCATCCCTTCCGATTCGCGCAAGATCCGGATTTCTTGCCCTCCCCATCCCGGAGAAGCTTCTAAATGAAGAATTTTCATCCTATTCCGTGGAAAAGGCAGTTCAAATCCAAATTTGCCTTGCGACCTTTCTATGACCAGCCGAAAAAGGGAGGTCCGATAACCGTTCTCGAGCCACCCATGCAGCTCCTGCCACTGGAACCGGAGTCGCCGTTTTCAATAAACAGGGAAAAAGATGCGCTTTATATCTCGTAAACGTCTGAATGACTTCTCGTAGATTTTGAACAAACTCCACCTTGAATCCAAGGATTTTTTCCAAATGGCCCGGACTTTGCCCTACTCCTTCGAAATAGGGGAATTCGTAAAGATCGGCCATTACTTTGCCTTTCTCGCCTCTCCGGACTAATATTTGGCCTTGAGATTCTACCACTGCTACAACGCGAGTCAAGTGAGTAATCTCTTTTTCCCCGTTCTTGATAGGCAAGGACGCCGCGACCCCTTTCTGCAACCCCTCGCAGCCTGTTTTCAAAGGGCACTCTTCGCATCGAGGTTTCGGACGGCAGACAGTCGCTCCTAGTTCAATCAGAGCTTCGGCGGTGATCCAAGGTTCTTCCTCATGCGCGAAGGCGATCGCTTTCTCTTCGATCTTCTTACGCACTTTGGGCCTACAAATATTCTCGTCGATAGCAAAATATCGACTGATCACTCTTGCCACATTCCCATCGACCGCAGCGGCTCTCTTTTGAAATCCGAAACTCAAAATAGCGCCGATCGTGTAAGGCCCGAGCCCGCTGATCCTGCTCAACTCTTCCCTCGAATCGGGAATCGCGCCATTAAAATAGGAGACGATTTGGCGCGCTCCCTTATGGAGATTCCTAGCCCGGCTATAATACCCGAGACCTTCCCATGCCTTGATGACCTCTTCAACCGAGGCGGCAGCTAATGCGGCGACATCGGGAAATCGTTCTATCCATTGCAAAAAATAAGGAACGACGACTGATGCCCGCGTTTGCTGAAGCATCACCTCTGAAATCCAAACTTTGTAGGGGGTCCGTTCTTCCCGCCAAGGGAAAGAGCGCTGATTGTTTTTGAACCAAATATGCAGCTGTTCCATCGCATCAAAACCCTTGCGGCAGGATTATCCCATATGGAAGAATTCATCACAAAATGAAGACTCCGGCTGGACTGATTTTCGACGATTCGCGTCATTATATCGACCACTTGGCTCCTTTTTGTGCGTTGCAGAGATGGCCGTTGATCGTTTGCGAAGGGTCGGTCGCGGATTTGGCGCGCCGCTATTACCCCGACCTCGAAATCATCGAGATCAATCGATGGGATCTGAATCTTCCTTCAGTCATCGTTGCCTGTTCTCCTAGAGGCTTGATCGAATCGGCCTTCCCGGCCCATCCTTCCCGCCAGATCCTTTGGCTGCCGCATGGCAATTCCGACAAAGGGTGGAAGACCTCCATTTTCGAACCTCTACAGGGAGAAACCTCCCTAGTATATGGCCAAAAAATGATCGACTTCATCAAACAAAACAAGGTATCCCCCCAAATCATTCGCATCGGGAATTTCCGTCTTCATTACTGGTTGAGGCATCGACTTTTTTATGAAACCCTGCTCGAACAAGAAATATCTCTGCCCAAAGGCCGAAAAACGTATATTTACGCTCCTACTTGGAACGACGCGGAAGGAAACGGTTCTTTTTGGGAAATGTTCCCTTTATTATCGGCCGCCTTGCCGGAGGATTGCAATTTGATCGTAAAAATCCACCCGAACACCCAAGCGCAATTTGCGCCTGAAATCGAGCGGTTGATCGGCCAATATGCAAAAAGGACCAACATTTTTTTTCTTTTGGAATTCCCGCCCATTTATCCTTTGCTGAACCTTTGCGATGTGTATATCGGGGATATGTCGTCGATCGGATACGATTTTCTCTATTGGAAGCGCCCCATGTATTTTCTTGTTTACCGACGGAATGACGAATCCATAAATCAGGAGAATAAAGGCGCCGATCGTTCTCAATTTTTGTACCGCTGCGGGATTGAAATTGTCCCGGAGCAAATCGGTTCGATTTTCCAGCAAAGCAACGACGTGCGGAAAGAAATCCAGGCACAAGTTTACGCTTATACTTTCGATGATTATGCCAATTATCTAAAATAAGTTTTAGAAATGCGCAGTGGATTTTGCCAAGGACCACAGGCAAAAGCCACCCGCAGTTCTGAAGATTATTTTTGATAATTATTCACCGCTAAGCGGCGGGAGGACGAACACCACCTTCAAATCATTGAGGCAGCATGCCGTTGGCTGAGCTTCTATCTCATAAGAGAAGCTCCCTTCTTTCAGGGGAAATACGGTTATCGCGACGGCCACTGAAATTCCCTTCGGGAACACTCCATCGAATCCAGATGTCACAAGATAATCTCCCTCCACAATCAAAGGGATCGGTTTATCGAGGCCGGCTAAAGCGCGCCCTGTCCGAAGCTCGCGGGCAGGCCCTTCGGCATCGGAATAATCGTAATTGAATCCGACTCCTTTTAGGACAGGCTGTCTGGACCTCCAGAAAGGAGCGCCATTCCCGCGCAACTCTCCTTTCGCTAAATAGATTTCGTTCGCATCGGATCCAAGCTTCTCTTTGATGCTTTGCACTTGATTCACGCATTCGAAAAGGCCTTCTCTTTCTTTCAATTTTTCGGAGAGGGCGTCTATCAAAAAAACGATGTCCCTTGGGATCCCCCCTCTTATAACGCGAACAGCGGGGGTCAAGCCGGAGTCGGTAATCAGACGGACCCGAGATTGTCTTTTTCCAACATATTCTACGATCCCCACTAAGGAACTTCCTTCCACTACCGGGCTATTTCTGGCTACGACCGCCGAACCGATTCTTTGGTTGTCCTCTTCTCCCACTCCGATCCAAAGACTGCTGCTCCAAGAACTCGGATCCCGGTAAATCACTTGCGCCGGAATGGCTTTCGATCTGAGTTCGTAAAGACAGGATAAATGAGCCGCTTTGGCATCGTGCTGCAACTTGGATTCGTAGAACATCCACTCTTTGGCCCATTCGATCTGCGCTTTCAACTTCTGATTTTCCAGCTTGAGGAGGGACGATTCGATCGACTCGCTTCTCTTCGCCCCCGTAATCGGACGATCGGACAGATAGGCTTTCACCTCTTCGGCACACCGCCATGCAGGAGCAAAAACTCCTACCGCAAACGATCTTGTCTTATCCGAAGCATTACGAGACAAGCTGGTCCACCCCAGAAGAAAGAGTCCTAAAAGAAAGCAGGGAAACGCTACGGATCTCTTCATGCTTTTTTGCAAACTACCGCTATGCTACTTGCCACGTAATCGATATTTTCAGAGTTCAGCCCTGTCAATGAGATCCGCCCATTGTCGATCAAATAGATACCAAATTGGTTGATCAATTGGTGAACCTGGCTTTTATCTAGATCGATGAATGAAAACATCCCTTTATGGTGTCGTAAAAACTCAAAATCGACCCCTGTCATAGATAAACAGCGAATCAGGCTTTCTCGAATTACAGAGATCCTTTGCCGCATGGCATCTAACTCTTTCTTCCATTTTTCTTTCAAAGCAGCGTCTTGCAGAAGGGCGGCGACGATCCGGGCTCCATGAGCCGGAGGATTGGAATAAAGGGAGCGGATGATTTTCTTGATCTGTGATCCCACTCTTAGCTTTACAGCGGCATTTTCATCCACGACAAAGAGGATGCCGACCCTTTGGCAATACAAGCTAAAATTTTTGGCGCATGAATACGCAATGAGCATTTCATGCCCGTCGTTCATAAAAATATCGATAGCCTGTCGATCTTTTTCTAATCCTTCCCCTAGTCCCTGGTAGGCAAAATCAAAAAAAGGCAAAAGCCGCTTTTCCCGGATGATCCGCGACAGTTCTTTCCACTGTTCTGCAGAAGGGTCGCATCCCGTTGGGTTATGGCATGCCGGATGGAGAAGAACCACGGTTTTCTCCGTCATTCGCTTTAATGAAGAGCAAAGACCGTCGAAATCGATCCCATGCTTGTCCCTGCTGTAATAAGGGTATGTTTCGACCCTCATCCCCGCCCTCTCGAAGATGGATCGGTGCGTAGGCCAAGTCGGAGTCGAGATGGCGATCGATTTCGATACTTCTTGGCATAAAAACTGCCCGCCGACTTGGAGAGCGCCTGTGCCTCCCACAGATTGAGCTGTGTAAATTCGGCCATGGCTTTCCTTCCATCTTTTTTCGCCAAAGACAATCCTTCCCAATTGCTCGTGCAAATCGGACAAGCCGTCTATAGGAAGGTAATCGGCTATCACATCCTGGCTCGCGATTTGATTTTTTGCCTGCATGACCGAATCCATTAAATGGGAGCGGAGCTGATCGTCTTTATAAATCCCGATGATCAAATTGAGCTTATTCGGGCGGACATCGGCTTGGAAAGCTTCGTTCAGTCCGAAAATCGGGTCTGGCTGGCCTTCAGCGATTTCATGAAAAAACATTTTACTTTAGACCCCAGGTTTAGAAGGTGCCTGCGCGAGCCTTCGTCGCTTTTCGAGATGATTTTGGCCGCTTTTCGATTCAAAATTTTTGGGGAGCGTATATTGAGTTGATACCCCCCAAAAATTGGATCGAAAATCGGCTCAAAAGAACCGCAAAATCGACAGAAGCTCACTTGGTCGAGACAGACGACCCTCTTATATACCTATTGTACATATCATCAGAATTTTGAAGAACCGCTCAAAAAAACTGAAATGGTTGATCCAAAATACGCTCCGCATCTAAGATCTTTACGTTCCTAGAGACTGTCTACGAAGTTCGTAAACAGTCTCTTAAGGGGGCGTTAGCTCAGTTGGTAGAGCGCAACAATGGCATTGTTGAGGTCAACGGTTCGATCCCGTTACGCTCCAAGTTCCTATTTTTTCTTCTTTTTCGAGAAAACCATCCAGCCGCCGGCAATGATCAGGACAATGCCCCCTATCATGAGGAATTGGGCGTTTTGCAAGTAGCTTGCCGCCTCCCCGCTTGCGTGGCTCTCAATTGCTCCTCCGACTATTTTCCCTCCCTGGCCTGTCTGCGAGAGCGGTGAAGTGAAGCTATGAACTTGTCCCATTTCTTCTCCTACTTCTCCCTTGATTGAATGAGAAATAATCAGGGCGATAATACCCACTATGATCAGAGCAGCTCCGATCCATTGCTTTTGTGTTAATTTTTTCATGTAACCTCTCCATTCCATACAATCCTTCCTCCTATCAAGGGAAAAGAAGAATGTAAAGCGGTTTTACAAAAAATGAGAAGGGACGGCTTCAATTTTGAAAAAAGCAACTCTCTTGAACCTATCCCACGTGGGATAGGTTCTTATTCTCCTTCGAGGAGATCAAGGAATGCCTGAAGCTGCTTGGCTCTCGTGGGGTGGCGCATTTTACGCAGCGCTTTTGCTTCGATCTGGCGAACTCGTTCGCGGGTTACCTTAAATCGAACGCCCACTTCTTCCAAAGTCTTCGGCTTGCCGTCGAGAAGGCCGAAACGCTCGATGAGGACGGTCCTTTCGCGATCCGTGAGGGTCGCGAGGACTTCGTTCATTTTGTCTTTCAGAATCGCATACCCGGTGGCTTCCGCCGGAGATTCGATCGCCGTATCTTCGAGGAAATCTCCGAATTGGCTTTCTCCGCCGTCTCCGACTTCCGCTTGAAGCGAGATAGGGTGCTGGGCGATTTTATAGATTTCGCGGACCCGTTCCGGGGTAAGGCCAAGTTCGTTTGCGAGTTCTTCCGGCGTGGGTTCGCGGCCCGTTTCCATCATCAGCTTTTTGGCTCCCCGCAAAACCTTATTGATCGTTTCGATCATGTGTACAGGGATACGGATGGTGCGAGCTTGGTCGGCGATCGCGCGAGTCACGGCCTGTCGAATCCACCAGGTGGCATAGGTGGAAAACTTGTACCCTCTCCGGTACTCGAATTTTTCGACCGCTTTCATTAAGCCCATATTGCCTTCTTGGATCAGATCGAGAAAAGACAAGCCTCGGTTCGTGTATTTCTTCGCAATCGAAATGACCAGACGGAGGTTGGATTCGACCATCTCCCGCTTCGCTTCCTGGCTCTTGTCCATCCATCGCTGGAGCATCCTGACATCTTTTTTGAACTCCTCGAGGTTGCGTCCGGCTGCGAGCTCCCGTTTATAGAGCTTTCGTTTCGCAGCTCCTAGCTTTGCGGCTGCGAACTTGTTCTTTTCAGCTCGGGGAGTCAATTCCTGGACTTCTTTTTCCAATTGCAGGAAGCGATCGTAAGCGTTGAGAATCACTTCGCCGAAGTCTTCGATGATATTGTGACGACAGTAAAAGCGGCGCAAATAGGCTTGGGATCGGATCCGGCACTTCTCGAGATTTTCAAGCAGTTCGGCCCGTTCTTCTTTCTTGATATTCGGATCTCTGGTTCGAACAAGCAGCTTTTCGAGGAGCTGATCCTCGGTTTTCATAAGTTCGCAAAGCTTGGGCATCAGGTTCAAAAAAAGCCCCTTATCGGACACTTCTTTTTCCGATATGATCTTGTCGAATCGTTCCTTGCCTCCCATCAAATGCAATGCGATCGAAATCGCTTCCCGGATCGAATAGCGGAACCGCATGATGATTTTTTCGATTTGGATCTGAGCCTTTTCGATCCGTTTCGAAATCTCGACCTCTTCTTCGCGGGTCAGGAGAGGGACAGACCCCATCTCCTTCAAGTACATCCGAACCGGATCGTCTGAAGTCCCCTCGGTTCGTTTAGGGAGTCCTTCGAGTTCCTTAGCCTCTTTCTTGCGTTCTTTTTGCCTTTCGACTTCGGACTGGTTGAGTACCTGAATGTCCATCCCGCTGAGATAGATCAGGACCTGGTCGATCTGCTCCGGAGAATCGAACGTCATCGGAAGGATTTCGTTAATCTCCTCGTACGTGAGATAGCCCTGTTCCTTGGCGATGGCAACCAATTCTTCAATTTTTTGCTGGTGTTGGGGGTTGCTAAAAGTCGTAGTAGCGCTCATGCTTTCCTAAAAATATCGAGGGGCAATCAAAATTCTTCAAAAGAATGAAAATATTCTGGGCATAGATTCCCTTTCTGTCAATATCATATACCTCTAGAAATTAATTGCAACCAGAATGGCCCTTTACGCATCCGATGAGGATCGTTATATTTTTGCCGCCGATGCAGCGCCGGGAGGCTCCTACAGGTGTTTGGAATGTTCCGCCCCAGTCAAAGTGAGGCGGGGCAGGAACCGGATCCCTCATTTTTACCATTTGCATAGATCGCCTCGATGCCATCTCTACAGCAAAAGCGAAGACCATCTAATCTTGCAGCTCCAGATCCAGAAAGCCCTTTCCGATGAAACCGTCCAAATCGAAAAGCCCTTTTTTTCCATCCACCGGATAGCAGACCTTCTGTGGGAAAAAGAAAAGATCGCTTTTGAAATCCAATGTTCTTTCCTAGACATTTCGGAAGCTCGGAAGAGAGTCGTCGATTACGGGAAAATAGGCTACCATGTCGTCTGGCTCCTGGACGACCGAATTTTTAACCGGCGTTCCGTCCGTCCAGCCGAGGAATTTCTCCGAATGCAAACCTGCTATTTTTTCTCGTTTCAGCGATCGGGCTTTTCCTATTTTTACGACCAGATGGAAATCATCATGGAGAGAAAACGGCTGAGAAAAGGCCCTCCATTCAAGATAAATCTTTCAAAACCGCGCGTAAAACCTTTTCTTGAATGGCCGCCGGATCTCCCCAGCCAAATCCAAGAGCGGACGATTCGAACGGACCGGTATTTTCAAGGAGACTTGATTCATCTGGCAATTCAAGCGGCCATTCATCCGTCGATCGTCTGCATTTTTGAAAGATGGCGAAAACTCGAAATCGAGTTACTCCATTCTAACAAGCCGCCTGGATGGATCGCCGCATTTGTCGAGCGGTTCATAGCCCGTCCCTATCTTCAAACTCTCGATTGGCTGATCGATCGGGTCAATAACGAATAAACTGAGAGCGTGTCAAATTCCGATTTTTCAGGCTGTTTGTGTATAATTATTTCTTAAAGTCCATCTCTTACAAATCGCCTGAAAAACAGAATAAAATAGGCAAACACGGCATAACAGATCAATGTTCGAACCAATAAGCCGGACGGAAAGGTTTTTTCTAAAGACGATTTGGAAGGGTCATTGGGATTGAACCAGACTGCCCAGGATTGTTTAGCTTTTTCCTGAAGAGCCGCTACCGCAGATGCCTCGTTGAGATGCCAAGGCTCCCCAAACTGGGTGTCGCCGTGCCAAACACTTCCATTCGCTTCGAAAGAATAATAACTTTTTATAGGAAATTTTCCTTTCATTTCCTTAATTTCCCAACGCGTAATGCGCGCCTCCGCCCTTTCTTTGAACGTGAAGAAATCGAAGAGAGCCCCCGCGGTGCGGATGGAGAAATAGCCCCCGGTGAGGGCTCCCAAGATAACGAGCATGATGAAAAATATTTTTTGCTGCTTCATAAGCCTTTACGAATTATAAGGAAGAGATTATAGTATTGTCATTTAAAATCCAGGAAGGAGCTATGGCTGACGAAAAGGCACCTAAAGACAAGAAGAAAGACGAAAAAACGAAACGCCCATCCGCCTTGAAACGGGACTTACAAAGTGAAAAGCGGAGGCTGAGCAACCGCTCTTTCCGATCATCCGTCCTCACAGCAATCCGATCTTTGGAAGGCACCCTGGCTAAAAAAGAAGATCCCGCAAAAATCCAATCGCAGCTTCGAGAAATTTATAGCATCGTCGACAAGGGAGTGAAGCGAGGAGTTTTCAAATCCCAAAAAGCGGCCAGAACCAAGTCCCGCCTATCAGCTCGCTGCACTAAGATCTAACGCTCTTGCTGAAAAACTCGACATCATTCGGGAAGTGGAGAGAAGCATTCCTTGCAGAGTTTCCGGTTCCCCTCGAATTTCGATATTATTCTTCGCTCGAGTGATGGCTGTATAAAGGGCTTCCCGGCCGAAATGTTCGCTGCCCTGTGGGAACAGCGCGAGAATTTCATCGAATTCGCTCCCTTGAGCTTTATGGATCGATAAACAAAAAGCAAGCTCATAGGGAGGCGGCGTTGCAAAACGGCGCATCTCTCCGGTTGCCAGATCGGGAAAATAGGCGGCTTCTACGCGCATATTCTGCCCTATCAAGATTCCGCTCATACCGTTATAGATTTCGCAAAATGAGTCGTTCACCGTTGCCAAAATAGGAGCGGCCCACCATTTGTCCTTTTTCTGCAGAATTTGAAAAATTTGGGTGTTCAGAGCATCAGCCCCATCGGACCCTTGTCTGATTGCATTCAAGATGCAAAACCGGCTGTATTTTTCGAGGCAGAAACGAGGGTCGGGCAGAGTAGCGAGAAACACAGGGTCGATTCTAGAGTAGAGCAGGTCGGCGGAAACCGGCTCGGAATGGGGCGTCCATAGCTGGGAAAATGTTCCGAAATCCCCCTGCTTTACAGCTTGCGCCAACGCTTGCAAATGGGAATCCTCAGTTCTCATGCATTGCGCTAAAGCAATACCAAAAAGAGCGCCCATTTCAGCGAAAAGACTCCCGGCTTCAATCGGAGGAAGCTGATCGGGATCTCCGATCAAGACTAAGAGAGTTTCCTCTCCGACCGCTTCTAAAAGATGAGCGAGAAGAAGGGTGTCGATCATCGACGCCTCATCGACAATAATCAGATCGGCATCGATTCTCCCTCCCGCAAAAAGTCGGTTGCTGCCCGGCTGGAGTTTCAAGAGCCTATGAAGCGTAAAGGTTTCGATGTGCAACGCCGGATCGAAACATCCCTGCCCCTGAAGAGCTGCATGCAGATGCGATGCAGCTTTTCCGGTAGGAGCCGCTACACATACTCTAAAGTCCTTTTTTTCTTGTCGATTCAAAGAAGACGACAGAAGTTTGACTAAATGCGCAGCGGTGTAGGTTTTCCCGGTTCCCGGACCTCCGCAGATCAAGGAGAGAGATTGACCGAGTACCGCTCGAATGGCAGCGATTTGACCAGGCAAAAGCTTTTCCGCAAACTTCGACAGATTCTCTTCGAATGCGTTTCGATCGAAATAGGATGGCGCCGGGTTTCTCCGAAGCCTGAGCGCATGCTGCAGGATATACGTTTCACAGACCCAATTTTTTTGCAGATAATAGCAGTCCTTGTATCGGACGATGGGCGCTTTTGGAAACAGGGCATTTCCCTCAGTTACGATTGTCGAAGGAAGCGATTCGATCGCTTTTCCGAGATCTTCTTTTTTGACGCAGAGATTCCCGGCTCTCGACCTATGCATCAAACGGCCCAAAGCAAGCGCCGATTCCTCGGAATGCAAGCCCGCTCTTTTAAGAATCGCATCGGCGAAAAACCGATCGAGAGGTTCTATGCCGTTTCCGAATTGATGTTCCTCGTCGCCCTTCCCACTCGGAGGATGGTTTTCTCGGTCGGATCGCTTCGCTTCGATTTGGCTTTCTGAGTCCAAATTCACCAATTTACCTCTCTGGTTAATAATTCAGGCTTGAAGCAGCAAAACCTTCCGCCTCGTAAGAACAGGTAAATGGCTCCGCCAAAAATTTCTTCGAAGGGTTGCATGTAAAATTGCTTTACATGGCGTCGCAAGGCTTCTGCGTAAAGCTTTGCCTGTAGCCAATAATCATGCTCTGCCATAGCTTCGCTCAAAGAAAGATACGCCGTATCATCGGATCCCAGCCAATTCGCTTTCCAGTCGAGAAAATAGAATTTTCCGGCATGGAGAAAGACGAGATCGATATAACCTTTGACAAAGTGGGGCGGCTGAGAAAAAAGAAATTCCATCTCGGCTTGAAACTGGCCTGGCATGAGTTCGACCAAGGAAAAAGGAGTATGCAAACTCAAGGGCAGGTTCAGTGTTTTCCAAACCATTTCTTTGATTGCAGCTTCCCAAGGATGAAGGGAGGTTCCATTCAATCGCTCGGCAATGAGCGCTTCCACAGAATGCAAATCTTTCCAGATGGGCTTGGATGCCGAAAAAAGCTGTTCGAAAATTTGATGAATGAGAATTCCTGTCTCGACACCTCTTGGAATGTTGTGGGGATCCATGATCTGAGAAAGTTCGCCTCTCTTGATCCATTCCTTCGACTTGGGGTGAGCAAGAGAAGTGAAAGAATGGAGAAAACAAGGAGAGACTAAGGGCGGCGATGGAGGAATCGGAGTCGCTGCTTCCTGTTTGCGGCCTGAAACTGGTGGGAGTAGAGAAATTCGTTCCGGGAGAGTTTCGCAAGTGATTTCATCGATCTTTTCCAAAAATGGGAGAACCGATCCTTCTTGAGCTTCGAGTGTTTTACAAAACAGTTCCATGGGAGATAGGCAGCCTCCCGATTTTTCCCCTGCGGGCAAAGGGACATAAAGACGCCTTTTAGCACGGGTCATCGCAACATAGAGCTGCCTGAGTTTTTCCGCTTCTGCTTCTTCGGCGTCCTCCGTTTCAGGGGGCCGTGTTGCCAAGCCTAGGGCAAAGACAACATTGAATTCGAGCCCTTTGCTGACATGAAGAGTCAGGATCTGCACTGCCTCGGTATCCGTTTCGACACGTCTCTTGCCCCCTTCTTCCGGGTCCAGATGTTCGAACTCGTCCAAAAACCTCAGCACACCTTCAAACGAAAACCCTGATCGTCCTTCCCATGCTAGCAACTCTTCGATGACTTGCTTTAAATCGAGCTGAAACTCCAACCCATTGGATCCTGAACTTAAAATTTGGCGGCAAAAAGGGATGAATCCTTGCGCTTCGAGTATAGAACAGCCATCGATTATGGATAGCGAAGCAAAAGGGCCCGCTTGGACGATTCTTCTGAGGGATCCGTCTCTAGAGAAAGCAAGAGCCTTGAATAGTTCTCGGACCGATTGAAAGGCAAGTGTTTTGCCAAGCGGAATATGGCTTTTGGCAACAGCGGGGATCAATTGCTGCTGGAACAAGCGGAGAGCAATTTCCGCTTGATAGCGGTCCTTGACCAAAACCGCAAAAGAGGAGGGCGATTTTAGTAGGGGCATCAGCCTTTCGATTTCCGAAACGGCATAGGGGAGCCAACACTCTTCGAAAGAAGGATCGGCGGTGAAATGGACCGCTCCCTTCTCATCGGCAAAGTCGGAGCTGATTCCAGAACAGGATCTGACAGCGGGGCAAGGGATCATTTCTTTGAGTTTGGGCAGCGTAAGCCAATTGCGTGAGAAAAGGGCGTTTAGGGCGCCGATCATTTTGGCGGAGGAACGATAGTTCGTATCGAGGCAAAAAAGAGCGGAGGGGCCCAGCAATTTCCGAGCTTCGAAATACGTGTAAATATCCGCTTTCCTGAACCGGTAGATCGATTGCTTTGGGTCGCCGACGAGATAAAATGCAGCGAGAGGGTTGCGCTCGTTCAAAAAAAGAATTTTAAAAATTTCCCATTGCAAGGGATCGGTATCTTGAAACTCGTCGACAATGACGGCCTTATATTTTTTCCTGACACAAGAGGAAAAAGATTCTCGATCGACTGCCGATCTCATCCGTTTCAAAATTTCGTCGGGCCCGAACCACTCTTCTTCTGCAAGGATCGGTTCTTCGATCTGTTTCCAAGCCTCTTGTAGACAGCCGAGGATCTTTTTCTTATCCGTTGCTTCCCGGATGAGCGGGCCTATGGCGCAGGAAGCCCAATTGAAAAATTCCGGGCAATCCATTCCCCGCTCCGCCATTGTATGTGAATTGGGACCGGGTTTCGCTTTCGCCCGTACGTTCGAGGGGGCGAGAAAATCGAAAAGACTGCCCTTTTCTTTCAGAAGGCGCCGGAAAGAACCGGCAGGATCGTCCCGGCTTCGGACCAATGCTTGGATCTGCATTTCAAAATCGCCCTTCACCTGAGTTTTAAAATTGGGCTGAATCCGGCGGAAAGCCTCCAAAAGTTCGGATTCTTCGGCTCGGCTTTCCGACAAAAGAGATGTATACCGCACGAGCAAAACAGCAAAAGGAAGGGCTGCACCATTGCTTTTTTTTGCAAGAAGGCTTTGCACTAACTCGTCTAGCGAATCGCATTCCTTGAGAAGGCAGGCCATTTGCTCAGGGCAAAGGAGATCGGGTCCGATACCGGTTTCGATGAATTTCTTAGCTTCCTGCCTGATCCGCTTTGGAACCGCTGCCTCTCTATCGGGATCGCGCAAAGAAAACCCCAGATCCGCCTCGAAGGCAAATTCCTGAAGCATCCGATAGCAAAAGCCGTGGATCGTAAAAATCTGGCATTGATCAAAGGACAGACTAGCATCTCTCAACTTTCTTGCCGTTTTTTCCGAACCGAGATAGGGATCTAAATATTCCCACCCCTTCTTGCTCGACTGAACGCGAGAAAGCGCTTCTTCGATATTGGCGCGTATCCTCCTTTTCAGGTCTCTCGTGGCAGCGCGGGTAAACGTCACGGCTAAGATCTGCTCGATTTCGATCTCTTCCGACTCAATGAGCAGCCGGACGACCACATGCTCGATGGAAAAGGTCTTCCCAGTTCCTGCCGATGCTTCGAGAAGATGGGATCCGAAAATCGGGCAATCGGAACTCAGGCAATTAAAGGACCGCATGTTTCCCCCGCGCCGGGTAGAGCGCCGTCAGCTGTGAAAAATGTTCAGAGAGAGGTTCTCCCCACTGGTCAAACCAGATGTCCGCAGAGGGAAGATCGACTCTATCGATCACCCAATCCCAGACGGCATCCTCGAATCGAACTCCTTTGCCTAGCACCTTGTCGTTCATCTTTTTTCCCCACTCGTCGGGACCTTTTCGCAAAATGGAATCGGCCCAATCGGCAAGAAGCGGAGAGGGGGCGGATTGAGAAAGAAAATAGTACAATAGGTAAGCGTTCAAGGCTTGATCAGGTTGATCTACCGTTTTGATTTTACCGCTTTTCAAGAAATAGATCTCGCGCCGCCCTGAAGCAACCAAAGCCGCTAAACATTCGGGCCAGACCTTGAGGAGACCCTCCAAATTGTCATTTCCGGTATGTACGAACCCTTTCTGAGAAAAAGTTTTTACTTCGCCAACCAGCTTTACATGTAGGCCGGGGCCAGGGTTGAGTTCCAAGCTTGGATATTCCCATCCATTCTCTCCTCTCTTTTTTTCTTTGCAGCATATCCGAAAGGAAACCGGCTCGATCGCCACATCCCAGGAGCGGATCGACTTAGCCCACTCTTTGGAACTCTCTTCCAAATCGAGTTTCACCGCATCTCCGCAGATCCCTAGAGGAAGCTCGGAAAGTAGATCCTGCATTGGTTTGTGCAAATTGGCCCTGAGAATCCTTGCCTTTTGCCGGGAGAAGGAGCCATCCTCGATTCTTTCAAAGCGGATCCCGTATTGTTTTTTGAGATAAAATTCCCAGGGATGCCTTGCCAAAGATGAGAGTTCGGAAAGGGAGATCGTTCGTTCGCCTTGCGGCAATCCGACAGACGGTTTTTCAGGCCAATGAACCGTAGCCTTAGATGATGTATTTCCGATAGAAAGATCCACTTTATTTTCTTGGATCGGGGCGTCGAGGCTGCGGACTAACTCTTCGATGAGCGAGCAGGGGTTCACAGGATTTCCTTCAAAAGAGAGATGGGCATAACTGAAGTGGAGGAATTCACGGGCGGCAAAGACCGCTTGTAAAAACAGATAACGGTCTTGATCGACAGAGTCGAATGAATACATTGGTTCGGACCGCAATAAATCCAAAGAGGAAGAAGAGGAGCGCCGTGGAAAATTCTCCTCGTCCATTCCTATCAAAAATAGCGCTCGGACGGGAGTCAGCGCGCCTTCAGCAAGAGAGGCGAACCGAATGGCATGGAGGTGAGATGCATGGATTTGGCCTCCTCGAATCGATCGTTTTAAAAGAGCTTGGATAGGAGCGAAAGGAAACAATCGTCCGTCTTTGTCCACTTCCTTGAGTTCCTTCATTGATTCTTGAAAGAAATTCCAAGCTGCCGCATCCGCTTCATCCGACAAGTCGGCTGAAAAATATTTTTGCATGAGCGACGTGAGCCAGATCGACCAATCGGATAAGGTGCGAGATTGCCGCAAGAAATCGAAATCGGACTGAAGGGATTGATAAATCTCGATAAATTGTTCCAAAGCGTCTGCCGAACTGCCGGAAATTCTTTTCTTTTCTTCCGGAAACAAATAGACGAACTGATCTAATAGTTGATTTTCTATATTCAAACAACTGTTTGGGTATAATTCTTGATTGCGAAAAAGCCATTTTCGAAACTGTTCCAAAATCTCTAGATTCCATCCTCTTGCCCTGCAAAAAGAGGGATTTTCAAAGAGCGCCATCAGATCTTCGGAATCGAGTTTGAAAAACAGATGCATGCCTTGATAAAAGAAACTTTTCGACCCGATCTCCAACCCGGAAATCCTGTAAGGAAGGTCGGTAAAAACGAATGGAATCAAAGATGCGTACCGTTGGATATCCGGAGCGAAAACGGCGATGTCGGAACAAAGAAGGCCTTCTTTTTCGATCAATCGCAAGATAGATTCCCGGAGATGTTCGATTTCCCTCAGAGCGGAAGAACCTGTTTTTGATATTTGAATGGAAGCATCCTGGAGTTTACCCTGTTCTTCTTCGACATGGAAGGCGAGAAGCCGATTGGCTAGCCGTGCCAGCGTAGAATTCCGTTCGATTACGGGCCGTCGATAATCTTCCTCGATTTCCTCTACAAAGGAGTCGAGAATTTTCAACGTCTCCCTTCCGGCTCTTCCCCAATTGGCAAGAAGGGATGGAGCGCTCTTCAGGTAAGCGTCTAATTCTTCCCGTTTCTTGTCTGGCGCTCCTTTTTGTTTCCAAAAGCGGCCAATGCTCTTTCTTTCCCGATCTGTACAGAGGTCTTCCCAAAAGTGACAGCAGGGAGAAAATAGATAGATGGAACGAAAGTTGAAGACATTCCAGATGGCCGGAGGCAGGTAATCGAATCCGAAGCAATGGATCGGAGTCGAAGGGATCGGAGGCATTTGGACGGGCAGCCGCAATGTCCCCGAAACGAAAAGGGTTTGGATGAGCTGCCTTTGCCAATGTTCGGTTGTTGGATCTGGCTCGAATAGGGAGGGGCAAAAATTCCCATACCGGATAAATAGCCCCGCAAGGCGGTTGGCAAGTTCGACAATTCGTCGAGGCGACTGCTCGAAATAGGAGCGGATTTCTTTATTTTGACATTCTGTGAGCGAGCTGAAAAGGGAGGAATAAATTTGAGTGAATTCTGCAGGTGCGAGAAATATCTGGACGGCTTCTTGCAAAGTCATGGCTTTGCAGCCGGCAATGCCTCCTTCTCGAGTCCAGTTGGCGATCTGGATCAAAATCCACTGCTTGAGAGCGCTATTCGGCACGACGACGGTCCGAGGCGCGAAAATTCCGCGCCCATCTTCGACTAACTCTTTCGCTAGATGTTCCGCAAGAAGATCGAGGCGATGACTGAGGAAAAGCTTGCCCATATCTTAAAGTATGGCAAACCCTGAGCCCTCAAAGCACGCTTTTTCTGTTGCAAGAACGTAGCGAAAGCGGATACCCTTTGGAGACTGTCTACGAATTTCGTTTCAGTCGATCTCTTAAGCGAATGAGGCCAGTAAAAGAGAGAAGTTTAGCTGAAACCCAAACAAAACCATTAATTTTTATTATGCTGCGATTTTAATGCGCTGGTTTTCTAAAAGCGATCTTCGTTCCTTCTATCTCCTCAATGCGACCCAATTTCTCGGAGCATTGAACGATAATATCTTCAAGCTTCTGGTCGTCTATCTCTTCATTTTCGTAAAAGGAGCTGCCGCCGCTCCCGCCATCCTTTCATTAGCAGGGGCGATCTTTGTCATCCCTTTCCTGCTTTTCTCATCCGGGGCAGGGGTCTTGGCAGACAAAATCAGCAAAAGAACGATCATTGTGATTTCCAAGTGTTTGGAACTGGCGATCATGCTTTGTTCCGTAGTCGCCGTTTATCTACGATCGGAATTTGGAGCTTTTACGTGCCTTTTCTTCATGGCTGCTCAAAGCGCTCTTTTCGGACCTTCCAAGTATGGGATCATTCCGGAGCTCGTAGAAGAAAAAAAAGTTTCCAAAGCGAACGGGTCGCTCACCTCATTTACCTACCTCGCGATCATTCTCGGCACGTTCCTTGCTTCATTCATCACGGACATTACAAATAAAAACTTCGTTTTCGAATCCGCCTTTTGCGTGGTCATTGCGATCATAGGTCTATTGACAAGTCTCGGAATTGCTCGCACCGAACCTCAGCGGTCTCCAAAGAATATCAACCCATTTTTTCTCTACGAGATCTATCAGACCCTGAAGGCAAGCTGGACGGTGCCTCATCTTTTGACTGCGGTATTCTCTTCTGCTTTCTTCCTCTTTATAGGCGCTTATACCCAACTAAATATCATTCCTTTTGCCATGCAATCGCTTCACTTAAGCGAAGTAGGAGGGGGGTACCTATTTTTAGCGACTGCAGTTGGAATTGCAATTGGGGCCGTCGTTGCCGGTCAGCTCTCCAAAGACAAGGTGGAACCGGGGATTTCTTGTATCGCGGGTTTTTTCATCTCCCTATTTTTCTTTTCTCTTTCCATTTTTTCATCATCGTTGATCTGCACGATTCTCAGTCTCGCGTTGCTTGGAATTGCCGGAGGAGGATTTCTTATTCCCTTCGATTCCTTTATCCAGGTTAATGCTCCCGATGAAAAACGAGGGCAGGTAATTGCCGCTTCGAACTTTTTCAGCTTTGTAGGCGTACTGGTAGCGGCCTGTTTTTTATATATCATCAGCGAAAAATTGGGATTAACAGCCTCGAGCGGATTTGCCGTAATGGGATTTTTATCCCTGTTCGCCAGCATCATCATTACAGGACGCCTTTCAAGTTTTTTTCTTCCTTTTTTCGTTCAAAAAATTTTGAAAAGGTTCCGAAAATTGGAAATCGGCTCGGCTCTTCCCAGTCAATCCGACCTGATCATTCTCCAAAGCAACTCATGGTGGGACGCCATCCTTCTTTTCACCTGCCTTCCCAGATTGAAAATCTTACTGCCGGATCATTATATGAGACGTTTCCCTTGGTTCAATGGACTGATAGAATCGATCCAGATCGTTCCTCCGGAATCGCAATTGAACCAGCTATTGGAAACGGCAAAAAAATTTCAAGAGAAGGACAATTCGGTCTGCCTTTTTTTTCACAAAAGAACAGAGAATGCTCAAATCATCGAATCGTACAAAAAAGTTTTTGGGCGTTTCCATTACAAACTCACCTTCGCAAAAAGCACGAAAGAAAAAGTATTGAAACGATTTATTTTCTTCCGCTTTCATCAGAAACAAATTAAAATGACCTTTTCAAGAGAACCTTAAATTGTCATTGTTATACCCAAATGAGGTGGATAGACCGAATCTGTAACGCTATGATTAACAGCGGAATTTGTATAATAGACCTCTTGCGTAACTTCGGTTCTGTCGATTTTCTAGACTTTTTGAGCAAATTTTCGGTTCTTTTTTGGGGGGTAATATCAACATGCGTATATTACCCCCCAAAAAAGAACCGAAAATTGGCCAAAAATCTTCAGAAAAGCGACGAACCCGAAGTTAC
>Ga0105242_10000585_pt1 | contig 28813 bp, 30 predicted proteins | sample KBSM24metaG_FD_81521 | JGI IMG/M metagenome (GOLD analysis project Ga0105242, IMG submission 81521) | Miscanthus rhizosphere microbial communities from Kellogg Biological Station, Michigan, USA - KBS M2-4 metaG | ecosystem: Host-associated > Plants > Roots > Rhizosphere > Soil | place...
CAGGCTGGAGGCCGCGGCAGCGGCAGCGGTGGAGGTGTCCGCAGCAGGGGTCTCCGCTTCGCCAGCGGCGGCCGCCGGCGCGAGGGTCGTGGGTTCTGTGTCGATGATGGTGGGGGCGCTCATAGCCCCCGATTGTCTCAGGCCGCGCCCGGACTGCGCCCGGACGACGCTGCCACAGGGGCCTCAGCTGCGCCGGGGTCGGGCGGGCCGGGCAGGCGCGGCGCGCACCGGGCGGTAAGGGCTCGCCGCCTGCAGGCGGTTGACGACCAGTTCGCAACCCGCGTCGTTCAGCGTGAACACCAGCCGGCTGCCCGCCGGGGCCACCAGCGGGAGGGTGTCGTGCAACTGGCGGGACAGATCGACGGGCGGCACCTGCGAGCGGTAGATCACCTGCTGGTCGGCGGAATACACCACGTAGCAGGCGGCGGCAGCGCCCTGGCTGGCACAGAGGCCGGCCAGCAATGCAGCGGCAGCAAGGCGAATGGATGGCATGGCGGAAGGCTCCCAGGTGACTCGGCGATGCGGCCATTATTGCGGAGCCTGCCCGCAACGGCTCAGGCGATCGGCAGATGGCTGGAGTGCTTGACCTCTTCCATCACCGCGTAGGTGCGGGTCTCGCGCACGCCGGGCAGCTGCCACAGGACATCGCCGGCGAAGGCGCGGTAGGCGGCCATGTCGGCGCTGCGCGTCTTGAGCAGGTAATCGAAGCCGCCCGCGACCATGTGGCATTCCATGATCTCGGGGTGGACCTGCACGGCCGCCTTGAACTGGTCGAACACATTGGGCGTGGTGCGGTCCAGCAGCACCTCGATGAAGACCAGCATGCCCGCGCCGAGCTTGATCGGGTCGAGCCGCGCCTCGTAGCCCAGGATGAAGCCGTCGCGCGTGAGCCGCTGCACCCGCGCCAGCACGGCCGTGGGCGAAAGCGCCACGCTTTCGGCGAGCTTCAGGTTGGCGATACGGCCGTCTTCCTGAAGGATCTTCAGGATCTTGCGGTCGATGCGGTCCAGATCGGTGTCTTGTGCGGCCATGACTAGTGATTACCTCGGAGGATAAGGCTATTTTCGATGTTTTATTCAGCATTCACCGCAAGATGATGGCGGCATTCCCGGCCCGTGCGTGCGCCGGGCTGATCCCACCGCCCTCCACACACCATGGACACTCACACCACCGCCCCAGTCCCCGCGCCCGCCTTCGCTCCGCGCGCTGCGTTCGACTCCTCCCTGCGCCAGGCCATCACCGCAGCCTACCGGCTCCCCGAGCCCGAGGCGCTCGCGCCGCTGCTGGCGCAGGCCCGCCTGCCCGCCGCGCTGTCGAGTGACGTGCAGGCCCTCGCACTGCGCCTGGCCCGGGGCCTGCGCGAGCGCAAGAGCGCGGGCGGGCGCGCCGGCCTCGTGCAGGGGCTGCTGCAGGAATTCGCGTTGTCCTCGCAGGAAGGCGTGGCGCTGATGTGCCTGGCCGAGGCGCTGCTGCGCATTCCCGATGCCGCCACGCGCGACGCGCTGATCCGCGACAAGATCAGCCATGGCGACTGGGAGCCGCATCTGGGCAAGAGCCCTTCGCTCTTCGTCAATGCCGCCACCTGGGGCCTGCTGCTCACGGGCCGGCTGGTCGCCACGCACAGTGAAAAAGGCCTGGGCGCGGCGCTGCGGCGCCTCACGGCCAAGGGCGGCGAGCCGCTGATCCGCAAGGGCGTGGACATGGCGATGCGCATGATGGGCGAGCAGTTCGTCACCGGCGAAACCATCGCCCAGGCGCTGGAGCACGCGCGCCCGCTGGAGGCGCAGGGCTTTCGCTACTCCTACGACATGCTGGGCGAGGCCGCGCTCACCGCTCAGGATGCAGAGCGCTACCTGCAAGCCTACGTGCAGGCCATCCACGCCATCGGCCGCGCCGCCGCAGGGCGCGGCGTCTATGAGGGACCGGGCATCTCCATCAAGCTCTCGGCCCTGCACCCGCGCTACAGCCGGGCGCAGCAGGCCCGCGTGATGGCCGAGCTCTACCCCGTGCTGCTGCAGCTGGCCGAGCTGGCGCGCAGCTACGACATCGGCCTCAACATCGACGCCGAAGAGGCCGATCGGCTGGAACTGTCGCTGGACCTGCTGGAGCGGCTCTGCCACGCGCCGCAGCTGGCGGGCTGGAGCGGCATCGGCTTCGTGATCCAGGCCTACCAGAAGCGCTGCCCCTTCGTCATCGACTACTGCATCGACCTGGCCCGCCGCAGCGGTCACCGGCTCATGGTCCGCCTCGTCAAGGGCGCCTACTGGGACAGCGAGATCAAGCGCGCCCAGGTCGATGGCCTCGCCGACTATCCCGTCTATACGCGCAAGACCCACACCGACGTGTCGTACATCGCCTGCGCGCGCAAGCTGCTGGCCGCGCCCGATGCGGTCTATCCGCAGTTCGCCACGCACAACGCGCAGACGCTGGCCAGCATCTACCAGATGGCCGGGCCCGGGAACTATGCACCCGGACAGTACGAATTCCAGTGCCTGCACGGCATGGGCGAACCGCTCTACGAACAGGTGGTGGGCGCCGCAGGCCTGGGCCGGCCCTGCCGCATCTACGCGCCCGTGGGCACGCACGAAACCCTGCTGGCCTACCTGGTGCGCCGCCTGCTGGAAAACGGCGCCAACACCTCCTTCGTCAACCGCGTGGCCGACGCCGATCTGCCGCTCGAAAGCCTGGTGGACGACCCGGTCACCGCCGTCGATGCACAGGCCGCAGCGGAAGGCCGGCCCGGCCTGCACCACCCGCGCATTCCGCTGCCGGCCCAGCTCTACGGCAGCGCACGCGCCAACTCGGCGGGCATCGACCTCTCGAACGAGAACACCCTCAGCGCGCTGAACGCGGCCCTGGCCGCCAGCGCCCGCCGCGACTGGCAGGCCGCACCGCTGATCGCAGGTACCGGGCAGCCGGGTGCTGCAGGTCCGCTGGTGCTGCGCAACCCAGCCGACCACGGCGACGTCGTCGGCCATGTGCAGGAGGCCAGCGCCGCCGATGTGGACACCGCCCTCGCCGCCGCGCAGGCCGCGCTGCCGGCCTGGTCCGCCACGCCGCCCGCAGAGCGCGCCGCCGCGCTGCTGCGCACGGCCGAGCTGCTGGAAGCCGCCCTGCCCGACCTGCTGGGCATCCTGATGCGCGAAGCGGGCAAGACCTGCGCCAACGGCGTGGCCGAGGTGCGCGAGGCGGTGGACTTCCTGCGCTACTACGCGGCCCAGGCCACGCGCCATCTGGACAACGCCAGCTGCCCGCCGCTGGGCCCGGTGGTGTGCATCAGCCCGTGGAACTTTCCCCTCGCCATCTTCATGGGCCAGGTGGCCGCGGCCCTGGCCGCCGGCAATACCGTGCTGGCCAAGCCGGCCGAACAGACGCCGCTCATCGCCGCCCAGGCCGTGCAATGCCTGCACCGAGCCGGCGTGCCGGCAGGCGCGGTGCAGCTGCTGCCGGGCCGGGGCGAGACCGTGGGCGCGCGCCTGGTGGCCGATGCCCGCACCATGGGCGTGATGTTCACCGGCTCCACCGAAGTCGCCCGCCTGCTGCAGCGCGCCGTGGCCGGCCGGCTGGACGCGGCGGGCCGCCCCATTCCGCTGATCGCCGAGACCGGCGGGCAGAACGCGATGATCGTGGACTCCTCCGCGCTGGTGGAGCAGGTGGTGGGCGACGTGGTGGCCTCGGCCTTCGACAGCGCGGGCCAGCGCTGCTCGGCGCTGCGCGTGCTGTGCGTGCAGTCCGACGCGGCCGACCGCGTGCTGGAGATGCTGCGGGGCGCCATGGCCGAACTGCGCCTGGGCGACCCGGGCCAGCTGGCGACCGACGTGGGCCCGGTGATCGACGACGAGGCCCGCCAGGGCATCCTGGAGCACATCGCCGCGCTGCGCGCCCAGGGCCGGCGCGTGTTCCAGCCCGCCGTGCCCGCCGATGTGCTGGCGGCCGGCACCTTCGTGCCGCCCACGCTGATCGAGCTGGACCGCATCGCCGAGCTGCGCCGCGAGGTCTTCGGCCCCGTGCTGCACGTGGTGCGCTACGAGCGCGAAGGGCTGGATGCCCTGCTGGACCAGATCAACGCCACCGGCTACGGCCTCACCCAGGGCCTGCACACCCGCATCGACGAAACGGTGGAGCGCGTGGTGCGCCGTGCGCAGGCCGGCAACCTCTACGTCAACCGCAACATGGTGGGCGCGGTGGTGGGCGTGCAGCCCTTCGGCGGCGAGGGCCTGTCGGGCACCGGCCCCAAGGCCGGCGGGCCGCTCTATCTGCTGCGCCTGCTCTCCCGGCACCCGGCCGGTCTGGCGCTGGACTGCATCCGCAGCACGGCCGCCGCCGTGCCTGATGGCGCCCGGCAAGGCGCATTGCCGGCACCGTTGCAGGCCCTGGCCGCATGGGCCCACAGCGCGGGCGATGCCACGCTGGTGCAGCGCTGCGAGGCACTGGCCGCCGCTTCTTGCAGCGGCCTCGCCTGCACCCTGCCCGGCCCGACCGGCGAACGCAACCAGTACCTGCTCTCGCCCCGCGAACACACGCTGTGCCTGGCCGCGAACGATGCTGATCGCCTCGTCCAGTTGGCCGCCGTGCTGGCCGTGGGCGGCAACGCGCTCTGGCCACGCACCCAGTCCGCAGCCCTGCATGCCTTGCTGCCCGCCGCGGTGCAGGCCCAGACCCGGCTGGTGGACGACTGGCGCGATGCGAGCGTGGCCGTCGACGCCGTGCTGCACCACGGCGATGCCGACAGTCTGGCAGAGACCTGCCGCGCCATCGCCCAGCGCCCCGGCCCCATCGTGGGCATCACCGGGCTGCAGCCCGGCGATGGCGACGTGCCGCTGACCCGGCTGGTGCTGGAGCGGGCCGTGAGCGTGAACACGGCGGCGGCCGGCGGCAATGCCAGCCTCATGACCATGGCCTGAAGGCTCCGGACGCCACGGCCCAGCGCACGGGGCGCGCACCGGCGTGCGGGGCCGTGGTAATTCGAGAGCTTTTGGCCTGCAGCGCTTGATATGCAAGCGCCTTCTGCTATCTTTTCAATAGCATGCCAGACGGTGCGGGCTCAGGCGAGGCTGTGCGCGTCGATCGAACTGTCCGCCCCGGCGCGCACGCCCCGCATCCAGTGGATGACCTGGGGCGTATCCGCCACCATCACGCAGGCCTTGCCGGTGCGCTTGCAATGGTCCTGCACGCGCCAGTAATCGTTGTGGCTCAGGCAGCCGGTCTGGCAGATCACCAGGTCGGCCGCGGTCAGGCTGGCCTCCAGCGCATCGGCATCGACATCGCCGCCCTCCTCCTGGAACACATGGGTTGCCGGCGCGGCCACGGGCGCTGCCGGCGCTTCGGGCGCCAGGCCATCCGGCCCCGGCACCATGCGCTGCGCGATCCAGCCCCCGGCATTGCCCGGAGCGATGCAGAGCACCGACCGCCAGGGAGATGCGGCAGGCATGTCGTCCGCGCTACCCTCGGCAGCGCCCGCGAGGGCTGACTGCAACCCGAGCCCTGGGCTGTTGCCAGCCGCCGCCGCGGCAGCGCTGGCCGCACGCCACTGCCAATGCAGCACGTCCCGGGCGCGTTCCTGCAGCCGGCCCGCGAGAGTCTCCAGCTGCCGGGCCAGCGTGCGGCGGCGCGGCAGGCCCTGCAGCCCCTCGGCCAGCCGGGCCTGGTCTTGCCGGGCATAGGCCAGCTCGGTCTCGCGCCGGATCAGCCGGCCACGCAGGCGGATGGCTTCGGCCTGCAGACGTTCTATTTCCCGCGCCTGCGCTGTCAACGCCTGGCTGCAGCGGAGCTGCGCACGCCCGTAATGCGCCAGCAGCGCACGGTGCTCGTTCAGCAGGTGGTCGAAGGCGGGATGGTTCATGGTCAAAGGTCTCCTGCGATGGTTCTCAAGGGCGGCGCAGCGATGCGCATCGAACGCCCACCGCAACCACCATGAATTTTTTCAAACTTATTGATAACCATTCTCATTCAATGCTACACTGCAGTCAATCGCAGACCAGCACCGCAGAGGTGCAGCGGTCAGCCACCCGTTTCATCGTGGGGCGACTCCAGGACCGGCCATCGGTCCGAAGGGTCGTTTTTGCCAGCCAACGGATTTCCCCGGAAGTCCGCGTAGCCAGGCTTTTTTTCAGTCCCACCGCAGACGCCACCCGCAGCCCATGCCCGCCGACCTCCGCGCTACCGGCCTCAAGCCCACCCTGCCCCGCATCCAGGTGCTGGACATCTTCCGCAGCAGCACCGAACGGCATCTGGCCGCCGAAGACGTCTATCGCCTGTTGCTGCAGCAGCGCAGCGATCTGGGCCTCGCCACCGTCTATCGCGTTCTGGCGCAGTTCGAGCAGACCGGCCTGCTCAAGAAGAGCCTGCTCAACCAGAACAAGGCAGTCTATGAACTCAACGACGGCCAGGAACACCACGGCCATCTGGTGTGCCTAGTCACCGGCACCGTCCACGAATTCCACGATCCGCTGATCGAAGAACGCCTGCGCAGCACCGCCGAAGCGCTGGGCTTCGATCTGTCAGGCTATACCCTCACGGCCTATGGTCGGCCCCTTGCTGCAGAGGGCTGACGAGCGCTTCGGCATCGGTCAGCGCACGGCGCCGGCGCGGAGGATTTCATAGTCGATCGGCTTGAAGCTCCCGTTGTTGGAGTTCTCGGCCGAGCACGAAGTCAACCCGCAGATCAGATCCATCTCGGCCCGCAGATCGATATGGTCTCCGGCTCTGGAGCGCGGTGTCTTCACCGCTACCGTCCCGTCGAAGCCCACCTCCACGTTCATGAACACATTGAAGGTCGTGCCGATCTGCTCCGGCCGTATGCCGTAGGCGGCCAGCGCGCGGTAGAGGTTCTCGAAGCAGCTCGGGTGATGGCCTTGATGGCGGTAGAGAATCTCGAACATCTCCTGGCTGCAGGGCGTCAGCAGGAAGTCGTGGCGCCCCACCGTGTCGTCCACGATGCGGAACATGGGCCGGCTATCGTTGGAGTACAGCGTGTCGCCCGTGCTGAGGTAGATCTTCGACGCATAGTCGATGCTGCGGCCCGACGACAGGCTGCAGCGGTGGTCCTGCGCATGGAAGGCGAACAGATCCGCCACCTGCTCGCCCAGCGGATCGTGGATGCGCAGCACATCGCCCGCTCGGAGTTCGAAAGCCGTTCCGGACTGGGGCGGAATCCGGCAAAGAGAAGAGCCCTGATGGCATTCATGCATGTTCGTGCGCCTTGGAGTGAAACGGGCATTTCCAGTCGGCCTCGATGGCGCGGCCGGAGTACTGGCGAGCCTCGGAAGACTCGCCGAAGCGGGCCAGCACTGGGTTGATCGCCCCCTGCAGGGCCCGGTCGCGGGCGCGAATGGCCTCCTGCATCACCGCGTACTTGCCCGTGGCCTTCAGATGTTCGAACTGCTCATGGAAATTGAAGACCAGGCACGGCATCGGCGTACGGCGCGCCATGCGCGAAGCGCCCGCATGCATCCCCACGACGAAAAACGCCCGGCCATCCACGCTGAACGAGAAATCCTGCCGCGCAGGGTCGTCGCTCACGTCCGCGGCCCAGCCTCCGCCGCGCGCCACGTCGCACTCGTGCAGCGCCTGCAGTTGCTGCCACATGCGCCGCTCGAACGTGGATTCATCCATCGCCTGCTCCGCAAAGGTGGCGATGAAAGTCGCGGGAACGGCGCCCGGATCAGGGTAGTGCGAAGAATATTCCCGCAATGCCTGGCGCAATCGCTCGGTGTGCGCAGGGTCGGCCAGCGGCCCGAAGGCCTCCGTGTGCAGCCGGCCCTTGTTCAGGGCCGACTTGGCGCCCACGCAGGGGAACATCCTGTCGGCAATGAACGCTGTGACTCGGGCTTCGGCAGGCCCCGCGTCCTGGCGCTCGACATGGAGATGAAGGTCTTGGTTATGCATGCCCCCAAGCTACGGGCGCGCCTGCGGCCCCACCGTGCGGCCGACTACAACCGCTGCAGTGGGAATGATCGCCCACGGCCTGTAGGCTGCAGCGCTACCGCCAGGCAGTCCGCCGGCACATCTGCACTCCGGCCAAGCGCAAGACGGCGTTGGTTCTGGAGATCATCCAGGGCAAGACCAGCGTGTCCGAGGCGAGCCGGGCCTAAGACCTGCCTGCCTCGGAGATCGAGGGCTGGGTGGACGATGGCCGCGAGGGCATGGAGAACGCCCCTGAAGGCGAACCCTCAGGACGTGCGCGAGCAGTACGAGCGCCAGCTCAAGGATCTGCAGGAGGCCCACGGCGAGGCGACGCGGGAGTTGCGTGCCTGAAAAAAATTGCAGTCCCTGCGGGGCGAGGACGAGAAGTGATCGAGACGATCCGTCAGGAACTGCAGGCCGAAGGCATCACCGTCTCGATCAGCAAGCTGTGCCGGTGGTTCGGCGTGCCACGCCGCAGCGTGTACTACAAGCCGGTCAAGGCCGCACCGAAACTGCAGGACAGGTGGGTCGCTCCGGTCAAGGCCATGATCGAGGAGAACCCCTCGTTCGGCTACCGCACGGTGGCGCACCTGCTGAGGTTCAACAAGCACACCGTGCAGCTCTAAGGCTGGCAGGTGCGTCAGCGGCCCGTGGGCTTCAGACCTCGCATCCAGTCATTGGCCTTGGTGGCGAAGGCGCCGAATGAACGCTGGGCGACGGACATGTGCCGAGTGTGGGCGGGCCGTGATGGTTGGGCGACGATGGCGCTGGTGATCGACTGCCACAGCCGGAAGTTGCTGGGTCGGCACCTGTCGCGCAGCAGCAGATCGAAGACGGCCGAGTCGGCGCTGGAGCAGGCGCTGATCGCGCGGTTCGGCATGTTGGGACATATACCGCGGCCGTTCCTGCTGCGCTCGGACAACAGCCTGGTGTTCACCAGCCTCTGCTTCACGGCACTGGTCAGGAGCTACGGGTTACGCCAGGAGTTCATCACGCCGCACAGCCCCGAGCAGAATCGCCCGGTCGAGAGGGTGATTCGGACGCTCAAGGAGCAGTGCGTGCACCGCCATCGATTCGAATCCTTGCAGCACGCCAGCCGGGTGATCGCGGACTGGATCCATTGCTACAACCACCAGCGCCCGCACCAGGCGCTGAACATGAGGACACCCGCTGAGGCATTTGCATTAGCGGCATGACCTGAGCAGGTTTCGCTGGGTCAATACATTGCTTCGTAAAGCCATGCTGACCTGGGCTCCATCGAGAGAGATCGGCACTAGATCGGCTGAGGCGTCTTCGTTAGCCCCCCGTGCCTACCGCGATCAGCGTAAGCATCTGCGCCGCAGCCATCAGTTCCGCTTCAAGGAAGCCGGCCATCCTTCTTCTGCAGGGCGCGGGTACTGGATGAAAGGAATGACCAGCGAGGTCAATCTCACCTTAACCACAGAATGACTAGACGTCATTGAGTAATTTTTTCATAATATTTTTTATTTCGGCCACCATCTGACTTTCCGCCGGAAGCCCCAAGAGACGACATGTTGAGCATTGCAATCACCGATCTAACTTTGCCCAGGGACGTAGACGGCGTCTCGCGACCTGTTGTGGCCTTGAGCGCAACATCGGTAACAAAGGACTGGGAAAACGCAAGGCATCAACATCGCAAGGCGCAGCTGATCTACTCCGTACGTGGCATCCTCAACTGCGAAATTGAAGACGGCGTCTGGATCGTGCCGCCACAGTGCGCCATATGGATACCGGGAGACTTGCCGCACGCCGCGCGAGGAGCGGGTGAAACGGAATGCTATTGCCTCTTTGTTGAGCCAGACGCCACACCGGATCTTCCAAAAACCTGTTGCACGATTTCTGTATCGCCATTACTGCGCGAATTGCTACTCCGGGCGGCAGGTTTTCCTGAGTTGTACCCTTTGGGAGGAAGGGAAGACCGGTTAATTGCGGCATTGCTCGATGAACTGGTTGGAGCGCCAGTGGAAGACCTGCATCTGCCCATGCCGCGCGACTCGCGATTGCGCCGCCTGGCAGAAATGATGTTGGCCGATCCCTCAGACAAAACCTCGAAAGCCGACTGGGCTATTCGCATTGGCATGAGCGAGCGAAGCATGAGCCGTCTTCTGCTGCATGAGATTGGCATGAGCTTCGGACGCTGGCGTCGGCAGTTACATGTGATCCTTGCCCTTCAACGTCTGACCAAGGGGGAAAGCGTGCAAACGGTGGCATTGGAGCTGGGGTACGAAAACGTGAGTGGGTTCGTAACGATGTTCCGCAAGGCGATGGGCAAGCCTCCGGCACGATACCTCTCTGATCGCATGAGCGGCGCGGAGATCGCTTCCGTTCCCGGAATCACGCTTCCCGATTAAGAGCGGCTAACAAAACGTCTCAAGGGACCGAATGCAAATGACGCAACACGCCAAGGAAAGCAGCGCGGGATGAATATCGATGCGTCGCTCGAAGCGAGTGCGCAGCTTACCCAAGGCGCCCAGCCAGGCGTGCGTGCGCTCGACCACCCAGCGGTGGTGCCCGAACCGATCATTGCGCTCGGCGCCTCTGCGGGCGATACGATCCTTGATGCCCCGGCGCTTGAGGTGAGCACGGCATCGTGCAAAGTCGTAGCCCTTGTCTGCATGCAATTTCTCGGGCCACCGGCGCGGCCTGCCCCGCTTGCCACCGATGGCCGGCAAGGCGTCGACCAACTCCTCGAAGACCACCGAGTCATGCCTGTTGGCACCGGTGACGCAAAAGATCAGCGGGATGCCTTGGCGGTCCGTGGTGAGGTGGCGCTTGCTGCCGAGTTTGCCCCGGTCCGTGGGATTGGGCCCCGTGTGAGAGCCCCCGGGGGCTGGGCACGCTGGCCCCGTCCATACTCACTCGGCTCAGGTCGAGCTTGTCGGCGCCGCGCAGTTCGGACAGCAGCATCAGATACAGGCCATGCCACACGCCTGCGGCCTGCCAGTCGCGAAGCCGTCTCCAGCAGGTCATGCCGCAGCCACGCCCAAGTTCTTGGGGAAGCTCTTCCCAGGCAATGCCCGTGCGCAGCACGAACAGGATGCCGTTGAGCGCTTGTTCATCGCTCACCCGTGGACGGCCACCCTTGGCCGAGGGCACAAATGTCGGCAGTAGCGGCTCGATCTTCTTGAACAGTGCCGCGCTGATTTCCTTGTTCTTGTTTCGACCCATGCATCGTCAAACGCTGGCCACGCGCTTGACGATGACAGGGTTGTGTTAGCCGCTCTTAGTGCCTTCGGCTTGATTGCATAGAACGCCCGCCCAGGCGCGCCTTCCGTGCGAATCAACAATCCAGCAGCCCATAAATCATTCAACGCTCGGTAGATCGATCCCAACATGAGCCTATTGAATTCCGTGCCGAGGATACGATGCGTTTGGCTGGCATCGAGGCTGCCCGGTGTGGCGGCGTGACCCGCAAGGCCAGCGCGCAGCAAGTCATCGTGGACACCGCCGTCATGCCCAAGGCTTTGGCATATCCCACCGACAGCCGGCTGCTGGAGCGAAGCCGCCAGCATCTGGTCAAGGCGGCCGAGGAACACGGCCTGCGGCTGCGCCAGAACTACAACCGGGTGGCCCCGCTCCAGGCTGCGCAGATCGGGCGGTATGCGCACGCCAAGCAGTTCAAGCGGATGCGCAAGGCTGTGCGCACGCTGCGCGCTCGTGTCGGCCGCGTGCATCGTGAAGTCGCCCGTCAAGTACATGGACTACCCGAAGCGGCAAGGCCCGTGTCCATGACCTGCTGCAGCGCACCGCCCGCATCCTGGCCCAGGCCCCCAAGGACAAGCACAAGCTGCCGAGACCTTGGAGCAGGTGGGAATCCTCCCCGGCACGGACAAGCCGCCGGCCACGGCCATCGTCGACAAGGGCTACCGGGGCGTGGAGATCGAAGGCGTGCGCATCCTGCGCTCGGGACAGCGGCGCGGTGTCACCAAAACGCTCAAGGCCATGATCAAGCGAAGAAGTGCCATCGAGCCGGCCATCGGGCACATGAAGATGGACGGGCGGCTGGGGCGCAACCCGCTCAAGGGGGCGCGGGGCGATGCGCTGCATGCGGTGATGTGCGGCGCCGGGCACAACCTGCGCCTGATCCTGGCCGCCCTGCGGCTTCTATGCGCCCGATTCGGGCTGTCGCTACAGGCGGTCATCGCTGCACTGCTCTTCACTCCCGGTCACGGCGAGCCAGCCTGCGGTTGAGAACAGAATTGTTCAGGGCGCACTAGGTAAGAATATTTTTCATTATGGTCACTTCTTTGAAGTCATTGTTATTGGCCTAAATGGATAACAACATGGCCCAGTTTCGCAATTAAACTCCGCCGCGACCGTTGTTAAATACGGCATACAAATGCGAATGAGTATTGTTGATGCCCGCCTTCACAGCTATTGGGAAATCTCGCCGGTCAATCGATATGCGCACGCGGCCCGCCGCCGTCCATCCTCATTGGGATGGGCAGCACAAGGGCTCCATCGCGGGCGCGCCCCGTACCGCGCTGGGCACGGCAGTGGCGGCCGTAGTTCTGATTGGCGCGCAGGGTGCGTTCGCCGCCGAGCCAGCGCCAATCCAAACCAGGGCGAGGGAGGCGTCGCGAGAGGAGACAGCCTTGCCAGCCATCACCGTAACGGGCCGCATAGATACGGCGACCACCGAAGGTACTGGCTCCTACACCACGGGCGAGACGGCGGCTGCCACGCGCCTGCCGCTGTCGCTGAAGGAAACACCGCAGGCGGTGACGGTGGTCACGCGCCAGCGGATGGACGACCAGCAGTTGAATTCGGTGCAGAAAGTGCTGGAGAACACCACGGGCGTCACGTCATACCAGTCCGACACCGAACGAACGAGTTTCTATTCGCGTGGTTTCCTGATCAACAACGTCCAGTACGACGGCATCCCCACCGTGGTCGGCAACATCGTCAATGGGAGCGGCATCGGTTCAGTTGATACCGCGTTCTATGATCGTGTCGAGGTCGTGCACGGCGGGTCCGGCTTGCTGACCGGCACCGGCAACCCGTCTGCTGCCATCAACTTGGTGCGCAAGCGACCGACCCGTGACTTCTCGGCCGCCGCCTCACTTGGCGCTGGGAGCTGGGACACCTACCGGGGCATGGGCGACATCTCGACACCGTTGACCGAGGACGGCCGTATCCGCGCGCGCCTCGTAGGGACATACCAAGATGGGCATTCGTATCTCGACGGCTACAAACCGGAGAGAAGGTCGTTCTACGGCATCATTGAGGCGGATCTAACGCCAGACACCACGGTGAGCCTGGGCTATGACTACCAGGACATCACGCCGAAGGGCGCCACCTGGGGAGGATTGCCACTATGGTTCAGCGACGGCACGCAGGCGGAATATTCACGCTCCAAGACTTACGCACAGGACTGGAGCCGTTGGGACAACACCCTCAAGACGGTGTTTGCCGAGATCGAACACCGCTTTGACAACGGCTGGAAACTCCGCGCTATTGCTAACCAGTATCGCACCGAATCCGATGCCAAACTGGCCGGCCTGGTCGGCCGCCCCGATCGCGCCACGGGACTGGGCTTCTTTCCCTCCGGGGCTTATCCGGTAGCACTGGCGTCTGAAGCCCGCAGCCGTCAAAACACCTTCGACGTGATGGCGAGCGGCCCCTTCGAACTGCTCGGCCGCCAGCATGACCTGGTGGTCGGGGCGACGAGTTCGCGCCGCACGGCCAGCCAGGAGGACATCGCGCCGTTCTATCCGGGCGTTACGCCGGTCAACATCTATGACCTGACTCCGGCCTTGCCCCGCCCCGGCTTCGAAGCCATGCCTTGGATACCGACCCGCACCCGAATCAAGCAGAGCGGTGTCTACAGCGCTGCCCGCTTCTCGCTGGCCGAGTCTCTGAAACTTGTCGTCGGCGGTCGCTTCAGCAACTACGAAGTCGACGATACCGCCAACGGCAGCTCGTTGCACTACAAGAAAAGCAGCGAATTCACTCCATATGCCGGCTTGGTCTACGACATCAACAAGACCTATTCGGCCTACGTCAGCTATACGGGCATCTTCAACCCGCAGACCGACTATCGCGATAGCAATGGCAACGTGCTCACGCCGTCAAAGGGAAAGACCAAGGAAATCGGCCTCAAGGGCGCTTACCTGGACGGCCGTCTGAATGCGTCCGTGGCCTTGTTCGAGACCCGGCTCGACAACGCGGTGCAGATTGTCGCCGGCACCTATACGCCGGCCGGTGGCCAGGCCTACAAAGGCGCGGACGGAACGAAATCCCGCGGGATCGAGTTGGACGTGCAGGGCGAGTTGGCGCGCAGCTGGAACATCCATGCGGGTATCGCTCATTTCACGGCACAAGACGGCAATGGCGTTCGCTTGAATTCGCAACTGCCGCGCACCACCGCGCAGCTTTTCACTACGTACCAGTTGCCGGGGGATTGGAGCAAGTTGACGCTGGGCGGAGGCATCAAATGGCAAAGCCGCTTCTACCAAGCACCCAATACCGGCACCAGTTCGTTGGGCGGGGAACAGGGCTCCTATGCGCTGGTATCACTGATGGGGCGTTACGACATCACGAAGCAGACCAACGTCGCCGTCAACGTCAACAACGTTTTTGACAAGAAATACGCGCTACAGAAGGGAGATTTCGACACCGTCGGCTATGGCGCACCACGCAATGTGATGGTGACGCTTAACTATAGGTATTGATTTAAGCCCAGGCGAACGCTTCTGCAGTTGCAAATCCCGCCCCTACAAACATTGATTGCCGAGAAAGACCTCATGCCCCCCAAGACTCCCCTGCCCCCCGCGCAAAACCTGGCCGTGAACAATCCCAACAAGGTCGCCTTGTTCTGGTTGACGACAGCCGCTGGCGCCGTTCTGTTCGTCACCTTCCAGTTGTTCTTTTACGTCAATGACTCCGTGAGAGCGCAAGGGGCAACGCCGGCGATCACTTTTGACCCCGGAGTGCTGTGGATGTTTTCCGCGTTCTATGGTTGTTGGATAGTCACTGTGCTTCTCGCGCTGATCGGAAGCCGTAAGACTGAGTGGGTCACGCTGGTCCTCGGCAGCCTGCTTGTCGTCCTGAATACCCTCGGGGGAATCTCCGATGGGTTGCGCGACGGTTGGCACGTGGCCTTTTCGGCATTGTTCTTCATTACGCTGCCCGGCGTGTTCGCTATTGCAGCCACCTGGCGTCGCATCAAAAACAAGGAAAACGGCCATGTCGATGAATAGCTCTGACTTCCCCTTGGTCTGGATGAATCTTGCGCAAGAACCCGGACATGATCACCAGAAGGACTTCGACGAGTTCGAAGCAAATTTGCAGCGCGGGGAGCCCTTCGTACTCTTGAGCGATACAGCACCACCTGCAGAAGAGCACGAGCACTCGCCGGAAGAGAAGAAACGTCTCGCGCTCTGGATGAAAAAGCACAAGGTCGAATTGCGAAAGCTGGTTCTCGCAATGATTCAGATCGAACCGAACCAGGCCAAACGCATGGGTTACAAGGCATTCGCAGTCCTTTTCGCCAAGTTCTGGGGCTACCCTCTACTTATTGCTGCTTCACGTGAGGAGGCAATAGAAATGGCTAGAGAACTGCTCCCAAAGGAGGGAAAGTCATCCCACTGATGGCCCACGCTGGCGTCCGATCTCCCATGAAACTCTGTCGCAGGGCATCGTCGCGGCGAGTCGCAGCCCTAGACCCCATGCGGGTTGCGTCCCTTCATCCGCTGTTTCGGAATGGTCCAGGTCGCGCTCTCGAAATCGACCTCGTCCCAGGTGGCCTCGATCAGTTCGCTCTTTCGTACCAGCGTCAGCAGAATCACGCGCAACGCCAGCCGGATGGTGGGACAAGTGGCCACCGACTCCATCTGTCGCGACACAAGACGGATCTCCAGCGGCGACAAGGCGCGGTCCTTGGGCACGAAGGTCGCAATCGACGCCGCGCCCACCTCGGCCGCCGGGTTGTCCACCTTCTCCCCATGCAGGATGGCGAAGACATAGACCTGCTTCACGATGTCGCGGATATGCACCGCGGTGGCCGAGGTACCGCGCTCCTTCACCTTGCCGCACAAGGCGCGCAAGTCATCGGCGGTGATTTCGTTGAGCAGGCGGTTCTGGAAAGCCGGCAGGATGTCCCGATCGACGATGCTCTTGCGCATCGCTCGCGTGCTGTCGGCCATCCGGGCGCCGGCCAGCCATTGGGCGGTCATGTCGCCAAAGTTCTTGGCGGCGGTTAGGCGGCGCTTCTCGCGCTGCTTCTCGTGCGCCGGGGACTTGCCCTGGGCGACGGCCTTCTTGGCGTCCAGCAGCTTTTCGCGGACCATCGCCAGCGAAATACCGGACAGCCCATATACCGCCCAATGGTGAGCGTCTCACGCCGGCCGTTGAGACGGTAATCGAAGCGGAAGGTGACGGTACCGGTGGGCGATACCGTCACGTATATGCCGTCACGGTCGGAAGCTTTGTAAGTCTTGGACTTAGGCTTGAAATTGCGCAGTGCGGTGTCGGTAAGCATCGAGATTTTTCCTCCTGTTCATGACGGCTTTTACCGTCAGGGGTCAGGAGACCTGCTGATGCCTGGAAAGCCGCATGAAACAAGCTTTCCCGAGGAGCGATTTACCGTCAAAGACCGATTTGGTCTCGATAGTAAACAGGAGGGTCTTAATCCGGTCTCCGGTTCATACCGTCACCTCTACCGTCAATCCGTTGCGCTGCCCGGCGATAGTCACCGATAGCCGTCGTGACGTATTTTCTTATAAATCAACACGTTACGACGGATTCCCGATAAGCGGCGATAGTCCCCGAAGGACCTGATTTCACTCCCACTCGATCGTCGCCGGCGGCTTGCTCGAAACGTCGTAGGTCACGCGGTTGATGCCGCGCACTTCGTTGATGATGCGCCCCGACACCTGCTTGAGCAGTGCGTACGGCAGTTCCGCCCAGTCGGCGGTCATGAAGTCGCTGGTCTGCACGGCGCGCAGGGCGACGACGTAGTCGTAGGTGCGGCCATCGCCCATCACGCCCACGCTCTTGACGGGCAGGAAGACGGTGAAGGCCTGGCTGGTCAGGTCGTACCAGCTCTTGCCGGTGGCTTCGTCGACGAAGTTGCGCAGCTCTTCGATGAAGATGGCGTCGGCGCGGCGCAGCAGGTCGGCGTATTCCTTCTTCACTTCGCCCAGGATGCGCACGCCCAGGCCCGGGCCGGGGAAGGGGTGGCGATAGACCATCTCGGGCGGCAGACCCAGGGCCACGCCCAGTTCGCGCACTTCGTCCTTGAACAGTTCGCGCAGCGGCTCCAACAGCTTCAGGCCGAGCTGCTCGGGCAGGCCGCCCACGTTGTGGTGGCTCTTGATGGTGACGGCCTTCTTGCTCTTGGCGCCGCCCGATTCAATGACGTCGGGGTAGATGGTGCCCTGCGCCAGGAAGGTCGCGCCCTTGTGGCCGCCATCGCCGGCCTTGAGCTTGGCGGCTTCCTGCTTGAACACGGTGACGAATTCGCCGCCGATGATCTTGCGCTTGGCTTCCGGATCGCTCACGCCGGCCAGCTTGCCCAGGAAAAGCTCGCTCGCATCCACGCGGATGACCTTGGCGTGCAGCTTGCCCTCGAACATTTCCATGACCATGTCGCCTTCGTTCAGGCGCAGCAGCCCGTGGTCCACGAAGACGCAGGTGAGCTGGTCGCCGATGGCGCGATGGATCAGCGCTGCCGCGACAGACGAATCCACGCCGCCCGACAGGCCCAGGATGACTTCCTCGTCACCCACCTGCTCGCGGATCTTCTGGACGGCTTCCTCGATATAGTCGCCCATGACCCAGTCGGGCGCTGCCTTGCAGATGCCCAGCACGAAGCGCTCGAGCAGCGCCTTGCCCTGCACGGTGTGCGTGACTTCGGGGTGGAACTGCACGGCGTAGAAGCGGCGCGTCTCGTCGGCCATGCCGGCGATGGGGCAGCTGGGGGTGCTGGCCATGAGCTTGAAGCCCGGAGGCAGCTCGGTGACCTTGTCGCCATGGCTCATCCACACGTTCAGCATGCCGTGGCCTTCGGCCGTGGTGAAGTCGGCGATGTCCTTCAGCAGTTCGGTATGGCCATGGGCGCGCACGGCGGCGAAGCCGAATTCGCGCTTGTGGCCGCCTTCCACCTTGCCGCCCAGCTGATGCGCCATGGTCTGCATGCCGTAGCAGATGCCCAGCACCGGCACGCCCAGCTCGAAGACGGCCTGCGGCGCCTTGTCCGTCGAATCCTCGTACACGCTGGCATGGCTGCCCGACAGGATCACGCCCTTGAGCGAGCCGTCCTTGGCGTATTCGCGGATCCATTCATCGGTCACGTCGCAAGGATGGACCTCGCTGTACACGTGGGCTTCGCGCACGCGGCGGGCGATGAGCTGGGTGACTTGCGAGCCGAAGTCGAGGATGAGGATTTTCTGGTGTTGCATGGCGGGCGGGTCAGGCGACGGGGGACGGAAAAGACAAAGGCCCGAACACCTCTCTTCGCGGGTTCGGGCCTGTGGATGCTGACGGGTCAGTCAGCGCGGTAGTTGGGTGCTTCCTTGGTGATCTGCACGTCGTGGACGTGGCTCTCACGGATGCCGGCGGTGGTGATCTCGACGAACTCCGCCTTGTTGTTCATCTCTTCGATGGTGGCGCAGCCGCAGTAGCCCATGGCCGCACGCACGCCGCCCGCCATCTGGAAGACGATGGAGACCATCGAGCCCTTGTAGGGCACGCGGCCTTCGATGCCTTCGGGCACCAGCTTGTCGGCATTGGGGTTGCCGGTGCTCGATTCCTGGAAGTAGCGGTCGGCCGAGCCTTGCTGCATGGCGCCGATGGAGCCCATGCCACGGTAGCTCTTGTAGCTGCGGCCCTGGAACAGGATCACTTCGCCGGGCGCCTCTTCGGTGCCGGCGAACATGCCGCCCATCATGATGGTGCTGGCGCCGGCGGCCAGGGCCTTGGCGATGTCACCGGAATAGCGGATGCCGCCGTCGGCGATCAGGGGCACGCCCGTGCCCTTGAGGGCCGTGGCCACGCTGTCGATGGCCATGATCTGGGGCACGCCCACGCCCGCGACGATGCGGGTGGTGCAGATGGAGCCCGGCCCGATGCCGACCTTGACCGCATCGGCACCCGCCTCGACCAGCGCCAGTGCAGCGCCGCCGGTGGCGATGTTGCCGCCGATCACGTCCACTTGCGGATAGTTTTGCTTGACCCAGCGCACGCGCTCGATCACGCCCTTGCTGTGCCCGTGGGCCGTATCCACCACGATCGCATCGACGCCAGCCTTGACCAGCGCTTCCACACGTTCCTCGGTGCCCTCGCCCACACCGACGGCAGCACCCACGCGCAGACGGCCATTGCTGTCGCGCGCTGCATTGGGAAAGCTGGTCTGCTTGGTGATGTCCTTGACGGTGATCAGGCCCTTGAGTTCGAAGGCGTCGTTGATCACCAGCAGGCGCTCGAGCTTGTGCTTGTTCAGCAGCGCCTTGGCCTCGGCGGCGGTGGCGCCTTCCTTGACGGTGATGAGCTTCTCGCGCGGCGTCATGATCTGGTGGACCTTGACGTCGTAACGGGTTTCGAAGCGCAGGTCGCGCCCGGTCACGATGCCGACGACCTTGCCGCCGTCGCACACCGGGAAACCCGAAATGCCCAGCTGCTCGGACAGCTGCAGGACCTGCAGCACCGTGTGTTCCGGCGTGATCACGACGGGATCGCGCACCACGCCCGATTCGTAGCGCTTGACCTTCGCCACCTGGGCGGCCTGCTCCTGCGGCGTCAGGTTCTTGTGGACGATGCCGATACCGCCCTCCTGCGCGATGGCGATGGCCAGGCGAGCTTCTGTCACCGTGTCCATGGCGGCGGACACGAGCGGAAGATTCAGTTGGATATTGCGGGAGAGTTTCGTCGCGAGGGACGTGTCCTTGGGCAGGACCTGGGAGTACGCTGGCACCAGCAACACATCGTCGAAGGTGAGCGCTTTTCCAAGAAGGCGCATGAGAAAGCTCCAAAAGAAGGATTGTACCCGTCACGGTGCGACATCGGCGCGAGAGGCGCGGATGGCGCCCGCTGGTGCCTCGCCGATGCCCCGGATAAACTGCCGCGCATGACACAGAAGCACAAGCTGGCTCTCTTCGCACTGGCACTGGGCTGGGCCCTGAGCGCCTCCGCACAATGGCAGTGGCTGGACAAGGACGGACGCAAGGTCTTCAGCGACCGCCCCCCGCCGGTCGATGTGCTGCCCAGCAAGATCCTGAAGCAGCCCAACGCCGGCATGGCGCGCACGGCACCGCCGGCCGACAGCGGCGAAGGCAGCGCCAAGCCGCCCGCCCAGAACGCCAGCGCGCCGGCTGCGGCCGGCAAGGACCCGGCCCTGGAGAAGAAGAAGGCCGAGGCCGAAGCCGCGCAAGCCCAGAAGAAGAAGGCCGAGGCGGACCGCCTGTCGCAGGCCCGTGCCGAGAACTGCGCGCGTGCGCGTCAGGCCAAGACGACGCTCAATTCGGGCCAGCTGCTGGCGCACACCAACGCCAAGGGCGAGCGGGGCTTCATGGACGATGCGACCCGCGCGACCGAAAACCAGCGCCTGGATTCCGTGATCGCCTCCGACTGCACGCCGGCACATTGATTCCTTGCGGCGACGCAGCCTGCCGCATGGCGCGGCCGGGTGCGTCCCCACCGGCGGTTCAGTACCCCGCCTTGGCCCCGGGCCTGCGGCCAGCGAACAGGCCCGCAGAGCGTGCGCCCTGCTGGGCAAAGCGTTCGCGCCGGGCCGTCTTCGGATCCACCAGCAGGGCGCGAGTCCACTCCACACGATCCTGGTCGCGCAGCTGTTGCCCGGGCTCGGCGGCACGGCCCCAGACGCTGGGAGCGCCCCGCACATCATCGGGATTTAGCCCGCAGGCCTTCAGGGCATCGCCCACGGTGGCCCCGGCCGGCAACTCCAGATTCCATTCCTTTGCAGCACCGGGCGCGGGCGAGGCCGCCACGGCGATGCACAGCGAAGGCGCTGCCGCTTCCACAGCCTGCGATCCAGCCTCAGCCATAGACCTGTTCGGCGCGCTTGATGAAGGCATCCACCATGGTGCCGGCGATACGGTCGAACACGGGCCCCACCAGGGCCGCAAGGGCCGCGTTGTCGAAGCCGTACTGCAACTGCAGCTCGACCTTGCAGGCACGCTGGGTGCCGTCGCCCACGGGGTGGAACTGCCACACACCTTCCAGCCGCGAGAACGGCCCCTTGACCAGTTGCATCTGCACGCTGCGCCCCGGCACATGCGTGTTGCGGGTGACGAAGGACTTGCGGATGGCGCCCAGCGCGATGCCGACCTCGGCCGTCATCGTGTCGCCATCGCGCTCCAGCACCGCCGCACGGTCGCACCAGGGCAGGAACTCGGGGTACTTGGCCACATCCGTCACGAGGGCAAACATTTCTTCGGGGCTGTACCAGATCAGGACGGACTTGTTGACGGATTTCATGGGCGCAAATGTTAGAGGCGTGCAGTAGCACACCGGGTGGGACGGATTCCCGAAGTGGCCTGTCCTAGAATCCCGGCGAGCGAGACGACAACAATTGTAGGGAGGCCTTTCATCTCCCGGTTTGCGCCGCATCTGGAAACCATGGCCAAGAAACCCGAAACATCGTCCCGCATCGCCGACAACAAAAAAGCGGCATACAACTATTTCTTCGAAGAGCGCCTCGAAGCCGGCCTGGTGCTGCAAGGCTGGGAAGTGAAGGCCTTGCGCGAAGGGAAGGTGCAGCTCACCGACGGCTACGTGCTCGCGCGCGGCGGCGAGCTCTTCCTGATCGGCTGCCAGATCAACCCGCTCAAGACCGCATCGACCCACGTCAACCCCGAGGCCGCCCGCACCAAGAAGCTGCTGCTGCACAAGGAGCAGATCCAGAAGCTGGTGAACAAGGTCGATCAGAAGGGCTACACGCTCGTGCCGCTCAACCTGCACTGGAAGGACGGCCGGGTGAAATGCGAGATTGCCCTGGCCAAGGGCAAGGCAGAGCACGACAAGCGCGACACCATCAAGGACCGCGAAGGCAAGCGCGAAGTGGAACGCGCGATGAAGGTGCATCACCGCTGATGCGGGGGGTAGAGGGGCCCGCAGGCGGCCCCGGCTTTTTTTGCGCGGACCTGGAATAAACACAGACCCGCAGGTGTTCATCCCTTCGCAGGCCGCCTCCTGCCCCGTGCATTCCGCACGCGGCGCGGCCGGCATCACAGGAGAATCCGATGAAGAAGCTCACCTCCCTCGCCCCCTTCCTGGCCGCGCTGGCGCTGGCCGGCGGTTGCGCCGCCACCCAGCCCGCTGCCCAGCCCGCTGCCCCGGCGAGCGTGCAGAATGGCGTGCTCGTCGGCGCCAACGGCATGACGCTCTATACCTTCGACAAGGACACCGCCGGGAGCGGCAAGTCGGTCTGCAACGGGCAGTGCGCCGTCAACTGGCCCCCGCTGATGGCAGGCTCCATGGCACCGGCCGGCCCGGACTATTCCATCATCCAGCGCGATGACGGCAGCCGCCAGATCGCCTACAAGGGCAAGCCGCTCTACTACTGGGTCAAGGACGCCAAGCCCGGCGACAAGACCGGCGACGGCGTGAACAAGGTCTGGCACACCGCCACGCCCTGACCGGCCCCTGGTCAGCAGCCGCCCTCGCCCGCCATGGACCGCGCCCAGGTGCTGGACCATCTCCCCGGCCTGCGCCGCTATGCGCGCATGCTGACGGGCGACCGCTGGGCGGCCGACGACCTGGTGCAGGACACGCTGGAGCGAGCCTGCCGCAAATGGCTGCTCTGGCGCTCCGGCACCGACCTGCGGGCGTGGCTCTTCACGCTCATGCACAACCTCTATCTCAACCAGCGCCGGGGCGCACCGCCCCTGCAGGTGCTGGACCCACATGACTCCACAGCCGCCGACCAGCTTCCCGCAGCCGCTACCGGCCACGACACGGCGCTGGACCTGGAGCGCTGCCTGCAGCGCCTGCCTGCCGACCAGCGCGCCGTGCTGCTGCTGGTGACGCTGGAAGACATGCCCTATGCCGAGGTCGCGCAGGTGCTGCAGGTGCCCATCGGCACCGTGATGTCGCGCCTCTCACGGGCCCGCTCGCGCATGCGCGATTGGATGATGGATGGCGCCACGGAGGCCGGCAGCCGCCCTCCTCGGCCGGCCCCCACCAACAGCTCTCTGCCCGCGCTGCGGCGGCTGAAATAACGATGGAGCCCCGCCATGAACCGCTCCGCCCCTTCGCCCATGGATGACGACGACGACCGCCTGCACGCACTCGTGGACGGCCATCTGCCGCCCGACGAAGCCGACGCCCTGCGCGCCCGGCTGGATGCGGACACCCTCGCCCGCCAGGTGGACTGGCAGCAGCAGCGCGACGCTCTGCGCGCCCTGCATGCCGGGCTGTCCGATGCCGATCTGCCGCAGGACCTGCGCCGGGCCGCTGACCAGTTGCAGCACCGGCGCGACCAGCAGATGCTCTGGCGCCGCTGGGGCGGCATCGCGGCCGGCTGGCTGCTGGCCTTCGGGCTGGGCTGGGGCCTGCACGGCAATTGGAGCCCCTCGGGCGACACGGGTGCGCCCCTGGCCCAGGCCACCGGAACGCCGCTGGCCTTCGTGCGGCAGGCGGCCTTGGCCCATGCCGTGTTCCAGCCCGAGCAGCGCCACCCGGTCGAAGTCACGGCCGCGCAGCAGGAGCATCTGGTGCAATGGCTGTCGAAGCGGCTGGGCCGGCCGCTGGCCGTGCCGGTGCTGGCGGCAGAAGGCTTCGATCTGATGGGGGGGCGACTGCTGCCCGGCGGCGCAGGCGCCCGGGCGCAATTCATGTACCAGAACGCGGGCGGCCAGCGCATCACCCTCTATGTGGGCGCCGTCGATGCAGCGGCAGACGCCGCGGGCGGGCGCGCCGCAGAGACGGCCTTCCGCTTCAACGAGGAAGGTCCCGTGGGCAGCTTCTACTGGGTGGACCGGGGCTTCGGCTATGCGCTGAGCGGGGAAATGCCCCGCGCCGCGCTCCTGGCGCTGGCCACGGCAGTGCACCGGCAGCTGGTGCCGGATTAGCCGTCGCAGCCACAGCGGCCGGCTCAGTCGGCCAGGGCCGCCAGCGGATGCGCGTGGGCGGGCCAGGGGCTGTCGAAGAAGGCCAGGGCCTGCTCGGGCGCGACGTCTTCGATGCGGGCGGGGTTCCAGCGCGGGGCGTGGTCCTTGTCCACCGCCAGCGCACGGATGCCTTCCAGCGTCTCGCTCAGGCCGGGGCGCAGGTAGAAGCAGTGGCGCACCATGTCGCGCTCCATGCGCAGGTCGTCGGCCAGGCCCATGGCGCGGGCGCGGCGGATCTGCTCCAGCACCACGAAGAGCATCAGCGGCGAGCGCTGGCGCAGCGTGGCAGCGGTGGTGCGGCACCAGTCGTCGCCGCCTGCGGCCGCTTCCAGCGCCGCCACGATGGCGGGCACGTCGGGCAGGCTGAAATACTGATCAATTTGGCCTCCAGCGCTTATCCCTTCTAGGCATCCAGCTATCAATTTCGAAGCAACCCATTGCTGCACGGCCGCGCCGTCGGAGAAGGGCTGGCTGCCCAGTGCATCCCACACCGCAGACTGATCGGCCGCGGCCAGGCGGCCATCGGCCAGGCGGGCGGCCACGGCCTCCTCGGCGCCGATGGTCTGGCCGGTGAGCGCCAGCCATTCGCCGACCCGGCCCGGGCAGCGCGAGAGGAAGTAGCCCCCGCCCACGTCGGGAAAGAGGCCGATGGCCGTCTCGGGCATGGCCATCTTGGTGCGCTCGGTCACGATGCGCAGGCTCGCGCCCTGGCTGATGCCCATGCCGCCGCCCATGACGATGCCGTCCATGAAGGCGATGTAGGGCTTGCCGTAGTGGTGGATGAGGTGGTTGAGCGCGTATTCCTCGGTGAAGAAGTCTTCCAGCTGCGGATGGCCCTGGCTGCCCGCCTGGTGCAGGAAGCGGATGTCGCCACCCGCGCAGAAGGCGCCGAACGGGCCTTCCTTGTTGCTGCCGCGGATGGCCACGGCCAGCACATCCGGATCCTGCCGCCAGGCCAGCAGCACGCGCATGAGTTCGCGCACCATGCCCAGCGACAGGGCATTGAGCGCCCTGGGCCGGTTCAGGGTGATGAATCCCACCCGGCCGCGCACTTCGCTCAGGATCTCGCCTGGCGCCGCCTCGGTGGCCGCAGCACCCGTCGCGGACGCGGCAGCGGTCGTCGTCGTTGTCTCCATGTTCTTCTCGCTCATCGTTGTTCTCTCCAACCCAGCAGTTCGTTGCACACCAGCGCACCGATGACCAGCGCGCCGCCCGTCAGCACGGCTGCGCCGGGCTCTTCGCCCGCGCCCAGCCAGGCCAGCACGATACCGAAAATCACCTCCAGCAGGCCGAGCAGTGCGATTTCGGGGGCCTTGAGCACCTGGCCGCAGCGCACCACCAGCACGCAGGGCACAGCCAGTTGCACCACCCCCAGCAGCGCCAGCAGACCCAGGTCATGCGCCGACGCCTGGAAGGGCAGCGCCACCGGCAGCGTCGCCACCACGGACATCACCGCGCCCACCAGCACGGCAGGCGCCAGATCCACCGCGTGGCCGTGGCGTTGCGAATGTTGCACCACCGTCCAATTCACCGCTGCCGCCACGGGGACGCACAGCGCCACCACGGTGCCCAGCAGCGGCAGGCCGGCCATCTGCGAGCCGTACATCCAGCCGATGCCCACGCCGGCCACGCCGATGGCCGCCCAGGTGCGCGGCGCGATGCGGTGGCCGATGAAGGCCCAGGCGAAGAGCGCGGTGAGCAGCGGGCCCACGGCCATGGTCACCAGCACGTTGGCCACCGGCATGAGCAGGATCGCCACCATGAATGCGGTGAACATCACGCCCCAGCACAGGCCCGACACCCAGAGCGCCCGGCCGCCGTGCCGCATGGCGGCGAACACCGCCCGGCCCTGCAGGGCCGGCAGGATGACCAGCAGCGCCGCCACGGTGAAGAGGCTGCGCCAGAAGGTGACCTCGAAGCTGCGCGCCGCCTCCAGGTGGCGCGTGACCACGCCGGCGATCGACCACATCAGCGTGATCGCCACCATCAGCCATACGGCCTTGCCGTGGGTGAGCCGGCCCCAGCCCTCCCCTGCCCTCACGCTCGCCATATCCACACTCCTGCGCTGCCTTCATGCCGAGGCGGGCGCCTAACGAACCACGGGGGTTCGGAAACTCTCTTGAAGCCCGCATTGTCGGCAGGCGTGGTGCGCCGTGGCGCCCGGACAGGCCCTCTGCCGGACCTGGACGGCAAAAAGGGTGAGCCCGCCCCGCGGCCGGCTCACCCTTGTCCGTGCGCGGCGAGGGCTCGGCCCCCGCCGCTTCAGCGCATGCGCCCGATCAGGAACGCGAAGCGCGCTTGCGCTCGTTTTCCGTCAGGAAGCGCTTGCGCAGGCGCACGCTCTTGGGCGTGATTTCGACCAGCTCGTCGTCCTCGATGAATTCCACGCCGTATTCCAGCGTAAGGTCGATCGGGGGCGTGATCTTGATCGCGTCTTCCTTGCCGGAGACGCGGAAGTTGGTCAGCTGCTTGGTACGCGTGGCGTTCACGATCAGGTCGTTGTCACGGCTGTGGATGCCCACGATCATGCCTTCGTACACCGGATCGTTGGCCTTCACGAACATGCGGCCGCGGTCGTCGAGCTTGCCCAGGGCGTAGGTGAAGATTTCGCCATCGTCCATGGAGATCAGCACGCCATTCTTGCGGCCGCCGATGTCGCCCTTGTGCGGCTCGTAGCTGTCGAAGATGTTGCTGATGAGGCCGGAACCACGCGTCAGGTTCAGGAATTCGTTGGTGAAGCCGATCAGGCCCCGCGCCGGAATGCGGTATTCCAGGCGCACGCGGCCACGGCCGTCGGATTCCATGTTGACCAGCTCGCCCTTGCGCTCGCCCAGGGCCTGCATCACGCCGCCTTGGTGGCCTTCTTCGATGTCGGCCGTGACCAGCTCGATAGGCTCGTGCTTGACGCCGTCGATGTCGCGGAACACCACGCGCGGCTTGGAGACGGCCAGCTCGTAGCCTTCGCGGCGCATGTTTTCCAGCAGGATGGTCAGGTGCAGTTCGCCCCGGCCCATCACTTCGAAGATGCCTTCCTCGTCGGTTTCCTTCACGCGCAGGGCCACGTTGTGCTGCAGTTCCTTCTGCAGGCGGTCCCAGATCTGGCGGCTGGTCACGAACTTGCCTTCACGGCCGGCCAGGGGCGAGGTGTTCACGCAGAAGTTCATGGTCAGCGTGGGCTCGTCCACCTTCAGCATGGGCAGCGGCGCGGGGTTGGCGGGGTCGGTCACGGTCACGCCGATGCCGATGTCCTCGATGCCGTTGATCAGCACGATGTCGCCGGGGCCGGCCAGCGGGGTCTGCATGCGGTCCAGGCCCTGGAAGGTGAGCACCTGGTTCACGCGGCCCTTGACGCTCTTGCCGTCAGGACCTTCCATGACCAGCACGTCCTGGCCGGGCTTGAGCGTGCCCTGGCTGATGCGGCCCACACCGATGCGGCCCACGAAGGTGGAGAAGTCCAGCGCCGAGATCTGCAGCTGCAGCGGAGCGGTCGGGTCGCCGGAGTTCGGCGGCACGTGCTTGAGGATGGTGTTGAACAGGGCCGACATGTCGGGGCCCCACTGCTCGCCCGGAGCACCTTCTTCCAGCGAAGACCAGCCGTTGATGCCCGAGGCGTACACCACGGGGAAGTCGAGTTGCTCGTCGGTCGCCCCCAGCTTGTCGAACAGGTCGAACGCGGCGTTCACCACCTTGTCGGGGTTGGCACCGGGCTTGTCCACCTTGTTCACCACCAGGATGGGGCGCAGGCCCAGGGCCAGGGCCTTCTTGGTCACGAAGCGCGTCTGGGGCATGGGGCCTTCCTGCGCGTCGATCAGCAGCACGACGCTGTCCACCATCGACAGGGCACGTTCGACTTCGCCGCCGAAGTCCGCGTGGCCGGGGGTGTCGACGATGTTGATGTGCGTGCCTTCCCAGCTCACGGCGCAGTTCTTGGCCAGGATGGTGATGCCGCGCTCTTTTTCGATCGCGTTGTTGTCCATGACGGTATCGACGACCTTTTCATGGTCGGCGAAGGTGCCCGACTGGCGCAGCAGCTGGTCCACCATGGTGGTCTTGCCGTGGTCAACGTGCGCGATGATGGCGATGTTGCGGATTTGTTTGCTCATAGTGCTTCCAATGTGCCGGGCACGGTGGCCGGCGGCGTGTTTTCGATTCCCAGAATCTGTTGAATTTCGAGCGGGCTCAGGAGCCGCTCGGGCACCAGCTCGCCAGCGGTGATGTGGCCCACGCCCAGCAGGGCATGCGGCCGGTCGCCGAAGACCGCCACGGCGGCGGCGTCGGGCCAGGAGCCACGGCGCCGCACGCCCGACAGGAATCGGGCGGCATTGTCGCTGTCCAGCGTGACACGCGTGTGCCCCGCCAGCAGCGTCTCGACCGGCTGCACGCAGGCCAGCCGCTCGGTTTCCGTCATGGCCTCCAGCGCGGCCAGCGTGACGCAGCGCTCCACGCCCAGGCCGCCCGTGTCGATGCGGCGCAGGAACGTGAGGTGCGCGCCACAACCCAGCGCCTGGCCGATGTCCTCGCCCAGGGTGCGGATGTAGGTGCCCTTGCTGCAGGTCACTATCATTTTGATAGCTGGCTGCGCAGGATCTTCAAGCGCCAGCGCCAGTTGCAGGCCATGGATGACCACATCGCGGGCCGGGCGCTCCACCTCGATGCCCGCGCGGGCGTATTCGTAGAGCGCCTTGCCGTCCTTCTTGAGCGCGCTGTGCATGGGCGGCACCTGCCGGATCGGTCCGGAGAACTGCCGCTGCACCTCGGCCAGCCGCTCGGGGGTGAGCTGGGCCGGATCGACGTCGCAGCGCGCCAGCACGTCGCCC
>Ga0105242_10000586_pt1 | contig 28778 bp, 25 predicted proteins | sample KBSM24metaG_FD_81521 | JGI IMG/M metagenome (GOLD analysis project Ga0105242, IMG submission 81521) | Miscanthus rhizosphere microbial communities from Kellogg Biological Station, Michigan, USA - KBS M2-4 metaG | ecosystem: Host-associated > Plants > Roots > Rhizosphere > Soil | place...
CGCCGCGCGCACGCATCGCCGTGAAGGCTTCGTGGCCCGGCGTGTCGATGAACGTGATCTCGCGATCACCGAGGTGCGCCTGGTACGCGCCGATGTGCTGGGTGATCCCGCCGAACTCTCCCGCGACGACGTCGGTCGACCGGATCGCATCCAGGAGCTTGGTCTTGCCGTGGTCGACGTGGCCCATGATGGTCACGACCGGCGCCCGGGTGACGAGGTTCGCCTCATCGAGCACCTCGACCTCGTCCTCGGCCTTGAGCTCGTCCTCCAGGCCGACGATATCGGCGGTGTAGCCGAGCTCGTTCGCGACGAGCTCGATCGCCTCGTCGGTGAGGGAGGTCGTGGCGGTGACCATGTCCCCCGCCATGAAGAGGATCTTCACGATCTCGGCCGGCGAGCGGTCGGTCTTCTCGGCGATCGTCTGGGGAGTCGCTCCGTGGATCACCTGCAGCACGGGCCCTTCCGGGACCACCGCCTCGGGCTCGGGCCGCCGACGCTTGGCGGTCTTGGGCTCGGCCGGCTTCGCCGCCGCCGGCTGGTCAACTGCCTCGGCAGGCGCCTCGACCACGCTCAGGGTGGGCTTCTCGTCGGCCTTCTTCGCCTTGGGCTTAGCTCGGGGCTTGCGAGGCTGCGGCGGCGGCTCGAGCACCTCGCGGGGTTTGGCGGGGGCGACCGTGGCCTGCCCGCCGGAGGCGCGGAGGCGCGGCACCATGTCCTCGGGCACGCTGGAAGAGGCGGACTTCCCAGCCACGCCCATCTGCGCGAGCGACTCCAGCAACTCCTTGCTCGACACGCCCAACTCTTTGGCCAGTTCGTGAACCCTCACATGCGCTCCTGTACCTCGAACAACTGCTCCCTTAGCCTACCGGCTGCCTCGCCGCCGATGCCTGTTCGCACCGCTCGGGCCAGCCCGCCGGTCGCGATCGCGGCCTCGATACATGCGCGCGTCGGATGCACGTACCCGCCTCTCCCCCGCTCGCGCGCGCCCTCGTCGACGGTCACGACGCCCGGTGCGGAGCCGAACACGCGGAGCAGCGAGTGCTTCGGCGCGGTCGCCCGGCAGCCCGCGCACGTGCGCCGCGGCACGTGCCCGCGGCTCGCCACTAGGCCTCCGCCGGAGCCTCCGGGGCGGCTGCCTGCGACTCCGACTTGATGTCGATGCGCCATCCCGTGAGCCGAGCGGCGAGCCGGGCGTTCTGTCCTTCCTTCCCGATCGCCAGCGACAGCTGATAATCGGGAACGACGACCTGCGCGGTCTGGGACTCGGGGTCGACGATCACCCGGTTCACCTTCGCGGGCTGCAGCGCGTTGGCGACCAGCTCCGCGGCGCTGTCGGACCAGGGCACCACGTCGATCTTCTCGCCGCGGAGCTCGGTGACGACGTTGCGGACGCGCGACCCCTTGGGGCCGACGCAGGCGCCGACGGGGTCGACGGCGGGCTCGTTGGACCAGACCGCGATCTTGGAGCGGTGGCCGGGCTCGCGCGCGACCGCCTTGATCTCGACCACGCCGTCCTCGATCTCGGGCACCTCCATCTCGAACAGGCGCTTGAGCAACCCCGGGTGCGTGCGGCTGACCACGATCTGTGGGCCCTTGGCACCACGACGGACCTCGGTGATGTAGGCCTTGAGCCGCTCGCCGTTGCGGTAGGGCTCCGAGGGCACCTGCTCCGCCTGGGGCAGCAGCGCTTCGACCTTGCCGAGATCGAGCAGGGTGTAGCGACGCTCGGACTGCTGCACGATGCCGGTCACGACGTCGCCCTCGCGGCCGGCGAACTCTTCATAGGTCATCTCACGCTCCGCATCGCGGAGCTTCTGGAAGATCACCTGCTTGGCGGTTTGCGCGCCGATCCGGCCGCGGAAGTCCTCGGTGACCTTGACTTCCTCCTCGGACAGCACCTTCATCTCGACGCCCTCGCCGTCCTCGGTATCGACCTCCTCGAGCACCTGCTGGAACATGCGCATCTCGCCGGTCTCAGGGTCGATCTCGGCGCGGAACCCGACGAAGTCGTCATCGGCGTCGGGGTTCTCCTGCTTCCACGCGGTCTTGTACGCGGCCGCCATGGCTTCGTCGAGGCCCTGCAGGATCGTCTCGAAGGCGATCCCCTTCTCGCGTTCGAGCTCGCGGAGCGCGACGATCATGTCGGCGTTCATACCGAGGACCTCTTCAGCTCGGCGGCCCAATCAGCGACGGTCCTCGCCGAGGTGATCGAGACCATCGGCACACGCCGAGGATCGCCATCGACCTCGATCACGACCGCGTCGTCGTCGACCGCTCGCAGGGTGCCGGCGTGGACACGCGCGTCATCGATGGCCGAGGCGGTCCGCACCTTCACAGTGGTGCCGACGGCGCGCGTGAACTGCGCGGCGGTCTTCAGCGGGTGCTCGATACCGGGCGAGCTCACCTCCAGCTCGTACCGGCCCTCACCGAACCCCTCGAGATCCAGCCGCCGTGCGATCTTGTCGGAGGTCGAAGCGATCGTGTCGAGATCCAGGCCGCCGTCACGGTCGACCGTCACCCGCAGGATGCGGCGCCCGCCGGACCGGTCATAGACGACGTCGAACAGTTCGAGCCCCGAACCTTCCACGACAGGGCGAACCAACGCCTCGACATCCACCTCGACCCCAACCCTTCCCAAACGAAAGGTGGGCAGATGCCCACCTCCGGCACGGCTGACGACCACGTTTCCGCAGGCAGTATAGCCCAACCCCTTCGCTGCGGCGCTCAGACGTCGGCGAGCAGGGCGACATGCTCGCGGAACAGGTTCGTCGGATCCGGGCCGGTGGTGTGGGCAAAGGCCCCGAAGACGGCGACGTCGGCCGGTGTCACGGGGTCTCGGTTCGCGGCACTGAAGTCGCCCCACCGCTCGATCCCGGCCTTGAACCCATACCGGGCCTCCCCCGCGACGACGAGCCCAGTCGATGCCGTCGTGCTGAGGCCGGCCGGTACCGAGGCCGCGTACACGCTCAGGCATTCATCCGGCTTCCCGGCTCGCGCGTACGTCAGGAACAGCGTGCCCGCGTCGTTCGTGGCGAGCGCCGGCCACGCGGCGTCGCGACCCGGCGCCTTGACGGTCCCCTCGCGGAGCACCGTCGAGTTCCCGAACACCCCCTTCGGCTCGGCCTCGTACCACCGGATCACCGACTCCGGTGAGCCGCCCCCGGCGTTGCCGTTGACGGAGGTGGCGGCATAGAGCAGACCGGTGTCCCCGTCGTAGAACGCCGACGTCAGCCGCAGGTCGCCGGTGTCCCACCACGTGCTCTTGTTGCTCGTGCTGTTGCATTGGAGCCCCCATGGCGGGAGCCCGACACGAGCAACCCCGCGTGCGGTCTTCGCGATCGCCAGGTTCCCGTTCACGACGCGGAGCCGCCACAGCACCAGCTTCGTGAACGTCTGCGTCGCCTCCAGCGACACGAGGTACTGATCGGTCGGTGGGGTGCCCGCCGCGGTCGCGGCCTGCAGGGTGAACGCCCGAGAGCCGTCCGGGTTCCTCGTTGCGTTGCCACCCGCAACCTCGATGTGCACCGTCTGCGTGCACGTGGGCTCGTAGAGCTGCGACTTGGGCATCGACACGATCTGGGCATACCGGAAAGGACCGTCGTTGAAGCCGAAGTTGTTCGTCGTCACGACGACCCGGTTCTGCGTGAAGCCGATGCTCGGGTAGTCGGCGAACTCGTGCCGTCCGTTCTTGAACTGGTCCCCAACCATGTGGGTGTCGCACCAGGTGCCCAGGTCGTCGGCGGTTGCCGCAGGGATCGAGACGACGTGGATGTAGCCTTCGTTCGCGTTGTAGGTGAGGAACGTCAAGACGAACTCGTCGGCATACGGGTCGTAGAAGACCTTCGGGTCGGTCTCGTTCTGGTTCGGCGTCTTGCTGATATGTCGCAGCCGCGTGGGGGCAAGCAGCTCGGCTCCGGTGCGGTCGTAGACGGCGACGTAGACGTTGACCGCGGCCACGATCCGCGTTGGACCGGTCGCGCCGGTCGGATCCCCCGGGCTGGTGAGGACGCTCCCTGTGCCGAGGAGGTCTGCGTCGAGACCGTCGGCGACGGGAGTCCGCACGCCGAGCCGCTGCCCGGCCGCCGGCACCGTGCGCGCCGGGCGCTGCAGCCCCTGCGGACCGTGACGCTCGTCGTGACGGGTCGCCGGCGCGCCGGTCTCGGTCGAAGGCCGACCGGCGGCGCGGCCCGGGACATCGAAACGTCGGTCCTCGGTGTGGCGGGTGGCCACGGCGGGCCCTCCCCACGCGACGAGCGCAAGCACGATGAACAGCGCGACGGTCCGGACTGCTGTTCGCAGCATCGGGCAACGGTAGCAGTGGGGGCCGGCGTCGGCGCGTTGACGCCTCGGCTCGCTGCGTGCGACCATCGCCGACCTGATGACCTGCGCGATGAACTGGTGGTGGCGCGAGGGCTCGTGGAGCCCGGCGCCTACGCGCGCCTGACGCGATCCAACCATCGCATCGCCCACGAGCCCCGGACACGGTCCGGGGCTCCCGTGTCTCCAGGACCCGTACGAGAGGATGAGCGCATGACCCCGCTGCAGGTGCACCCCGAACGAGCGAGCTTCGATCGCCTCGCGACCGGATGGCCCCTGGTCCCGGTGTGGGCAGAGGTCCTCGCCGACGTCGGCACGCCGGTGGGGCTGTTCCCCGCGGTCGCCGGCGACGGGCCGGGGCTGCTGCTCGAGTCGGTCGAACGCTCGGAGCGCTGGGGCCGGTACTCGTTCATGGCCGGCGATCCAGCCGCGGTGATGATCGCTGACGATGACGGCCTGCACCTGCGTGACGTCGCGCGGGAGCTGCCGGTGGGCGAGCCGTCACGTCGGCTCACGCCGCGCGAGGCGCTCCGCGCTGCCGTCAACAAGCTGAAAGCTCCCCGGCTCGAAGGCCTCCCCCCCATCACCGGGGGACTCATGGGGTACGCGAGCTACGAGGCAGCTGGTCTCCTCGACGGTCACCCGGCGCCACACGCTGAGGAGGCGCCCCTCCCGCCGATCGGGCTCCTGCTGATCGACCGAGCCGTCGTCCTCGACCACTGGCGCCAGCGGCTCATCCTGGTCGTCCACGCGCAGCGTGGCGGCTACGACGATGCGGTCGACGCGATCGAAGAACTGGCAAGCAAGATCGCCGGGGCAGCACCGCTGCCGTTGCTCGAGCCCGGGGAGGCCGACGCGGTGGCGGGCACGCCCAACATGGAGGATGCGGCGTACCGCGCGATCGTCGCGAGCTTCAAGGACCACATCCTCGCCGGGGACATCTTCCAAGGCGTCCCGTCCCGACGGGTCTCGTTCGCCGCGCCGGAGGGCGGCTTCCCGATCTATCGGCGTCTGCGCGTGTCGAACCCCGCGCCCTATATGTTCTACCTGCGGGCCCTCGGCATGGAGCTCGCGGGCTCCTCCCCCGAGCCGCTGGTGCGGGTGGAGGGTCGTCGCGTGGTGACCCGCCCGATCGCGGGCACGCGGCCCCGTGGGCTCACCGAGGTTCGCGATCGGTTGCTCGAGCATGAGCTGCTCGCAGACCCCAAGGAGCAGGCGGAGCACGCGATGCTGGTCGACCTCGCGCGCAACGATCTCGGGCGCGTGTGCGTGCCCGGGACGGTTCACCCGACGGAGCTGATGGAGGTCGAGCGCTTCTCGAAGGTGATGCACATCGTCTCGACGATCGAGGGTGACCTGCGCCCCGATATGGAGCCGTTCGACGCGCTCGCGGTGACGTTCCCCGCAGGCACGGTCACGGGGGCTCCGAAGCGTCGCGCGATGGAGCTGATCGCCGAGCATGAGCCCACACCGCGGGGACCGTACGCCGGCGCGGTCGGCTACCTCACGTTCGCCGGCGATCTGGACTTCTGCATCACGATCCGCACCGCCGTGGTGGTCGACGGACACGTGAGCATCCAAGCGGGAGCGGGCGTCGTGGCAGACTCCGATCCGGAGACGGAGCTGCGCGAGACGGAGGCGAAGGCCGCCGCCCTGTTACCCGCGGTGGCGCCCAAGGAGGGATCGGGATGATCCTCGTCGTCGATCATTACGACTCGTTCACCTACAACCTCGTACAGCTGATCGAGAGCCTCGGTCGTTCGACGATCGTCGTGAAGTCCGACGAGAAGCCGGCCGACGAGCTCGTCGCGATGAAGCCGGACGCGGTCGTCCTCTCGCCCGGTCCCGGCCATCCTCGCGACGCCGGATGCTTCCCCGATCTCCTCGAGCAGCTTCCCGAGCGCACGCCGGTGCTCGGGGTGTGTCTCGGTCATCAGGCGATGGGACTCGAAGCCGGCGCGACAGTGGATCGAACCACGCCGATGCACGGGAAGGCGTCGTTCGTGTTCCACGAGGGACACGGCATCCTCGAAGGGCTCAGCGTGCCGTTCGAGGCCGGCCGCTACCACTCGCTCGTGGTCGAGGGTGACCACCTGCCCGAAGAGCTCGAGCTCACCGCCTGGACCGAGGACGGTCTCGTGATGGGGACGCAGCACCGGGAGCGCCGCCACTACGGGGTGCAGTTCCACCCCGAGAGCATCCTGACACCCGAGGGACCGCGGCTCGTCGAGAACTTCCTCGAGCTCGCGCGTTGATCTACGGCGCGGGGCACGCCGGGCCGTTCGCGAACGCGCCGCTGTCCGGTGCGACACGGCACCCGCGCTCGTCGACCGCGACGAAAGCCCGCGCCGGGATCCGCTTCAGCTGATCCACGAACGCATACGTCCAGCGCGGGTCGACCGCCCCCTGGAAGTACCAATCGGTGCCGTTGTCGGCGACGATCAGCCCGTAGCGCTTGATCGCACGGATCACGACGCGCGCATCCGCGCTGAAGCCGCTGCCGTCGAACCTCGCCCGCAGCCGGAAGCGCGCGCCCATCGGTGGGCAGCGGAGATCCGAGGTTCCCGCCGCGTGTCGAGCCGGCCAGACGTAGGCGTCGTACGTGCAGTCGGCGGTGACGCGGATCGCGTGGTCGATCACGCCCGACGCCACCTCGTCGTACTGGAGCAGCCCCGGGAAGATCGGCAGGCCCGCGGCATCCGCGCTCGTCCACCCCGCGTGTCGGAGTGCGTTGGACGAGAGATCGAACACCGCGCCGGAGCCGGCTTTCGGGTTCCCGCCGTTCCAGCGCGCGGCGAACAGCTCGGAAAGCGTGCAGGTGTCGCGGTCGATCATGATCGCGTGGCGGTCGGAGCCGCCTTCGATATGGATGTCCGGCCCGAAGGGGTACGGTCCGGCGTCGCTCTCGCTCGCGTAGAGGAAGTCCACCCCGACGTCGGCATGCGATGCGTCGACGACGTCGAAGGGGATGCCGTAGGACGGCGGGCCGAAGTCGGGGTGCAACATCGTGCGGCGCGCGTGCATCGCGCGTTTCCACGTGTCCGACTTCGGGTGCACGGGGAGCTTCGACACGTCCAGGTGCCAGACGTTGTCCGCAGGGAACACGTCGCAGGTCGTGCCGGGGACCGGTGACGCGGGCGCCGGCGGGGCGAGGACGGCCCCCATCGCCACGACGAAAGACAGCATCGCGATGGCGCGCATCCCCCGCATCTTCCGAGTCATCGGCATCCGCGCAGGCTACGGTTGAGCGCGACATGTCCCATACCCCCGCGGAGCGCTCCGGCTTCCTCCAACGCCCCGCGGCGTGGGCGGTCGTGGCGCTGATCGTGGTCCGCCTCCTCGTCCTGGTCGTGATCCTCGTGCGCGCCGATGCGATCGGGAGCATCGACGCGGACGTCGGCCGGGCTTTCCGCATCGCCACGTCGCCGGCGATCCCCTATCGGGGCTTCCCCGTCGAGTTCATGCCGATCCAAACGGCGTTCGACCGGCTGGTGGCAGGCGGAACGATCGGGGCTGCAACCGCAAGGGTCGCGATCGTCGCGTTCATCGCCGATCTCGCGGCCGCCGCCGCGATGTGGTGGGGCTGGGGACGCCGGCGATCGGCGACCTACCTGCTCGTCGGGCTGCCGCTGCTCGGCTTCATCTACCTCCGGTTCGATCTGGTCTCGGTCGCTTTGGCGATCTGGTCCCTGGCGCTCCTGCGACGCCACCGTGAGGACCTGGGAGGGGGCGTGCTCGGCGTCGCGATCATGGCCAAGCTCTGGCCGCTCGCGCTCGTGCCGCTGTTCGCGTTGCGACGGGCACGGCGCGGGCTGCTGATCGGCGCGGGTGTCTGCCTGGTGCTGGGCGTGTGGTGGTACCTCACCGGCGGCGCCAAGGGACCGTTCCAGGTGCTGTCGTTCCGCGACGCGCGCGGATGGCATGCGGAAAGCGTCGTGGGAAGCATCCTGTGGGTGCTCCGCGGCGGGGCCTACCGCGAGGCCGACGCGGTCCGGATCGGTGACGCCGCGACGTGGGCCAAGGGCGCGCTGTTCGTCGGGCTCGTCGCCACCCAGGTGGTCGTCTGGCGCCGGGCGGGGCGGGACCCGCGCGACCCGGTCGGCGCCGCGACGCTCGTGTCGGTCGCGGCGCTCGCCGTGTTCGCACCGGTGTTCTCGCTCCAAGCCGCCGCTTGGCTGTTGCCCTTCGTCGCCCTCGCGCTCGACGGCGACCGTGACGAGCGCCACACGGCCGGCGTCGCAACGGTCGCGATCGTGCTGACCGGCGTGATCGCCATCACATGGCGGGACCACGCGAGCCTGCCTCCAACGTGGATCGGCTGGCTCGTTGTGCTGCGGAACCTCGTGTGGATCGACATCGTCGTGTCGTGGCTCCGGGCGCGCGTTCCTGCCCGTCCGCCGGCGGAACCCAACGACGTGCCGCGCCGCCGGACGGCCGACACCGCGACAGAGGGGATCGAGGCCGTCTTGCCGTTCGACGCGGAGTAGTGCGAGGTCAGCTCGCCGCGGCTTCCTCGGCCTTCTCCACAGCGACGCGGCGCGCCTCGGCGATCAGCGCGTCCACCAGCTCGTCCTCGGGAACCTTCGCGACCGTCTCACCGCGGCGGATCACGAAGCCGAGCCCGTTGCCGCTCGCGATACCGACGTCGGCCTCCCGCGCCTCTCCGGGGCCGTTCACCACGCAGCCCATCACGGCAACGCGCATCGGCACATCGAACTCCTCGGCGTAGATCGCGGCCTCGACCTTCTTCGTGAGCTCCAGGACGTTGACCTCAGCTCTGCCGCACGACGGGCACGCGACGAGATCCAACCCGCGCTCGCGAAGGCCGAGCGATCCCAGGATCGCGTTACCGACCTTGACCTCTTCCACCGGGTCATCGGTCAGTGAGACCCGGATCGTGTCACCGATCCCCTCGGCGAGCAGGGTGCCGATCCCCACCGCCGACTTCACCCCGCCGATCGGCATGGGGCCCGCCTCGGTCACGCCGAGGTGCAGCGGGTAATCGCAGGCGTCAGCCAGCTGCCGGTACGCCTCGATCATCACCGCGGCGCTCGAGTGCTTGACGCTGATCTTGATGTCGAAGAAGTCCTCGTCCTCCAAGATCCGTGCTTCGTTCAGCGCGGACTCGACGAGCGCCTCGGGCGTCGGCGACCCGTGCTTGGCGAGCAGCTCCTTCTCCAAGGAGCCGGCGTTCACACCGATGCGGATCGGCACGCCGCGGTCCTTCGCCTCACGCGCGATCAGCCGCACCTTGTCCTGGTACTTGATGTTGCCGGGATTGATACGCAGGCCCTGAACGCCTGCCTCCAGCGCGGCGATCGCGTACTTCCATTGGAAGTGGATGTCGGCGACCACCGGCACGGTCGACTTCGCGGCGATGGCGACGAGGGCCTCGGCGTCATCCCAGTGCGGCACGGCGACCCGCACGATGTCGACCCCGGTCGCGACGAGCGAGGCGATCTGCTGCAGCGTCGCGTTGATATCGGCCGTCTTGGTAGTCGTCATCGACTGCACGGAGATCGGCGCGTCGCCCCCGATCGCGACGCGGCCGAGCTGCAGCTGCCGGGTCTTGCGCCGCTCCACCATCTGACTCCAGTGTCTCAGGCGCCGAACACGTGGAACGTCACGGTGCGGTCCTTCGGCTCATCCATCTCGAAGAAGATCAGACGTTGCCAGGTGCCGAACGCGGGTTCGCCGGCAACCACCGGGATCGCGTGCGACGTCGCGGACAGCAGCATCGCCTTGACGTGAGCGTGGCCGTTCTTCCGCTCGTCCTCATGCATGTTCTGCGTGCGGATGTCGAAGTCGTCGTGCCGGTAGTACACGCCCTCGTGGGGGATCGCCTCGATGAGGTGACGTCGGAAATCGGCGAGCGCTCCGTCCTCCCATTCATTGATCAGCAGGGCACAGGTCGTGTGGGCGCAGAAGGCGAGGACCATGCCCTCGGTCACGCCGGCGTCCTTGACGGCCCGCCGCAGATCGTCGGTCAGATCGAGGTACTCGAACCTGCCGTCGGCGGCGACGGTCACGGTGGTGGTCGCGGACTTCACGAGGCACTCCTCCTGTCGGTCACCGGCACAGCGGCGTCGGCCGCGAGCAGGTCGAACGTGAACGTCGCTCCGTTGTTGGGCTCGCTCTCGGCCGTGATCCGGCCGCCGTGGCCCTCGACGATCGAACGCGCGATCGCCAGGCCGATGCCGGTGCCACCGCCGTCGTCACGCGAGCGCGAGGCATCGGCGCGATAGAACCGCTCGAACAGCCGAGGGAGGTGCTCGGAGCCGACGCCCACCCCGGTGTCGATCACCTGCACCCGGACGCGGTCGCCGTCGCGACGGGCCGCGATCGTGACCTCGCCGCCGGGGGGCGTGAAGCGGACCGCGTTGTCCACCAGGTTGAACAGCACCTGATGGATCCGCTCAGCATCGGCTTCGACGAAGAGGTCGGCCGCAACGTCGTCATGCAACGCCACATCCGTCACGGCCCGTCCGACCGAGAACTCCGAGACCACGCGCGTCACGACCGGCGACAGCGCCATCGGCTCCAGATGCAGCGGCACCTCGCCGCTCTCGAGCCGCGAGAGGTCCAGCAGCTGATCCACGAGCCGGCCGAGACGCTCCGTCTGTCCGAGCATGACCTGCAGCGTCTCGCGATCAGGCTGCTCGATGCCGTCGGCGAGGTTCTCGAGGTGCGCACGGATCGCCGTGATCGGCGTCTTGAGCTCGTGCGAGACGTTCGCGACGAGATCGCGTCGCGATCGTTCGAGGATCTGGAGCTCCGCGCTCATGCGGTTGAAGGCCGTCGCGAGTTGCCCGACCTCGTCACGGCTGCGGGTCTCGATCCTGGCCGGGAAATCGCCGACCTCCATCTTGCGCGCGGCCGCCGCCATATCGCGCAACGGCTGGGTCATACCGCGCGCCAACCAACGCGCCCCGGCGAGCGAGATCAAGCCCGCGACGGCTCCCGCGAGCAGGAACTGCCACCACACGCTCTGCAGGAAGCCCAGCGTCGCGGACATGCGCCCGAGCGTCCCGCGTGACGGGGACGGTTGCATCGCGGTGACCCATCCCCCGTCGGCGGTCGGCAGGCTGGCATACGTGATCCGGCCCACGACCCCCCAATGCGGGAGGCCGTCATCGAACAACGGCGGGTTGACGGAGAAGTTCGTGCCTTCGATCGTGATGACACCCGACGGTGACCGCGTCACGATGGAAGTGTCCGCCGGGACATCGCCGAGCTGGCCGCTCTGCGCGAGACGCGCAAGTGCGAGTGCGTCGATCGCCTCGCTGTCCCTCGGAGAGTTCCGGAGCGCGAAGCCGATCACCAAGTAGCTGATGAGAAGCGTCATCGTCACCGCGAGGACGATGACCGAGCCGAGCTTTCCCCGGATCGTCGGCAGCTTCTCGAGCGGGCGCATCGCCACCTCGCTCACTCCTTGAAGGCGTAGCCGACCCCGTGCACGGTCCGGATGAACCGCGGTTCGTTGCCGTCTTCACCGAGCTTGCGACGGATGCGCGCCACATGCGAGTCAACGACGCGGCCGCCCGCGTAGTCGCGATACCCCCAGACACCGTCCATGAGCGACTCGCGGCTCATCACCACGCCAGGGTCGCGGGCGAGGGTCACGAGGATCTCGAACTCCAACGGCGTCAACGCCACCTCGTCCCCGTCGACCTCCACGCGACGGCGGGCCGCATCGATGGACATGCCATGACGCTCGATCGGGCCGGTTGGATGATCCGCGACACCGCGGATCCGCTCGACCCGTCGGAGGATCGCCTTCACGCGAACGGTCAACTCGCGCAGGCTGAAGGGTTTGGTGAGGTAGTCATCCGCGCCGACCGCGAACCCCGCCACCTTGTCCGCCTCCTCGGTCCGTGCGGTGAGCATGAGAACGGGGGTCCAACCGTCGCGTTGGATCTGCTTGCAGACCTCGAGCCCGTCCATCCCCGGCAGCATCAGATCGAGGACCACGAGATCGGGCCGATGCTCGGCGTGCACCTCGATGGCCTCGGGGCCGTCGGCGGCGGCGAAGACGCGATAGCCCTCCGATTCCAGGCGCGCGCGCACGGCCTCCGCGATAGCGTCCTCATCGTCAACGACGAGGATCGTCTGCTCGCTCACAGCGGACATCGTACGCGGCAAGGGTTGCGGGCGGAGTGTGGTCACATGGAGAAACTGTGACGGCATAGCCGCTGTTCCCGCAGGTCAGCGTGCATGCGCCTACGGCCGCTGGATCGGCTTCCAGATGTCCAGGATGATGGCCGAGATCGAGAAGAACCCGAGGATGAGCAGCACGGCCGCCGAGACGGGCACCACCTTCTTCATGTCGATCCGGTGACCACGGACCTTCTCGAGCAGCGCGATCGCCACGTGTCCCCCGTCCAACGGTGGGAACGGTAGGAGGTTCACCAGGCCGATGAACAGCACGACGGTCGCGAAGATCGTGAAGAAATAGGCCCAGGCACCCTGCGAGCCCGCATGCCCCGCCTCGCGACTCACCCCGACGAGGGAGACGGCCCCCTCGTTGGACCGATCGGAGTTGGAGAACAGGGCGCCGACCGTGTCGTGCAGCCCGCGCGGTCCGAACACGGTCCCGAGCCCGACGACCGCCTCCCGGGTGGTGTCCCACACGGCGCCGCCTGCGTGCTCGAGCGATGCGACCGGTCCCTCCTTCACCCCCGCGAGCTCGATCCCGATCCGCACGCTCTGGTCCTCGGGCACCACGGTCGGCGTGATGGTGAGGTTGACGAGCTGCCCATCGCGGAGCACGACGTAGTCGATCGGCTGGTTGACGTGTGCCCGCTGATAGGTGCCGATGTCGGTGTTCGTCGGCTCGTCGAGGCTGCCGATCCGTTCGATCACGTCGCCCGGCTGCATGCCGCCCACCGCAGCCGGCGATGCGCGCGGGATCAGCGTCAGCTGCACGTCCTGCCCATCGCGCGCGACGACGTAGTCGATGGGATGTCCGACGTGCGCGGCTTCGTAGTCGGCGATCTGTTGATCGGTCGGATCGGACACACCGCCGATCCGGGTGATGCGATCGCCGGGCTCGAACCCGGTGCTTCCGTGGACCGGCGTGTTCACGAGGGTCGCGTCGACGCCGACGACACCGGGGATGCTCCAGTTCGCCGAGAAGAAGAAGACGCCGGCGAAGATCAGCCAGGCGACCAGGAAATGCGACAGCGGCCCGGCGAGGATGACGACGATCCGCTGCCAGATGGGCTTAGCGCTGTACGCGCGATGCTCGTCGCCTTCCGGCACGTCGTTCTCGAACGGGTTCATCCCCGCGATCTTCACGTAGCCACCGGCCGGGATCGCCTTGACGCCGTACTCGATCTCGCCACGTCGGAAGGACCACAGCCTCGGGCCGAACCCGATGAAGTACTCGAGCACCCGGAAATGGAAGCCCCGCGCCGCGAGGTAGTGGCCACCCTCGTGGATCATCACGATCGCGAACAACGCGACGACGAACAGGATGATCGACAGGGCGAAGGCCACGCGCTAGCGCTCCTCGATGATCTCCGCCGCGCGGCGGCGCGCCCAACCGTCGGCACGCTCGATGTGCACGACCGAGACGATCGAGGCGGGCTCGTGCTCGTCGACCACGGTCTGCACGAGGTCGACGATGCGGGTGAGTGGGATCTTCCCCTCCAGGAAGGCCATGACGGCGACCTCGTTCGCGGCGTTCATCACCGCCGGGAACGTGAGCCCCAGACCGCCGACGCGGTATGCGAGGTCGACCGCGGGGAACGCCTCGCGGTCGACCGGTTCGAAGGTGAGCGGCCGCTCGGTGAGCGGGACGGGCTCGACGCCGGTCGTCAGACGCTCCGGCCACGCGAGCGCGAGCTGGATCGGCAGACGCATGTCCGCCGTCGCCATCTCGGCGCGCAGACTCCCGTCGCGGAACTCCGCCATGCCATGGACGATCCCCTCCGGGTGGATCAGCACGTGGATCTGTGAGTACTCGAGGTCGAAGAGGTAATGCGCCTCGATCACCTCGAGGCCCTTGTTCATCAGCGTCGCGGAGTCGATGGTGATCTTGGGCCCCATCGACCAGACCGGGTGCTGCAGGGCTTCCTTGACGCTCGCGCGCTGCAGCTCCGAGTGTGTCCAGCCCCGGAATGGGCCGCCGGATCCGGTGATCACCACCCGTTTCAGGTCCTCCCGACGCTCGTGTCGGATCGCCATCGCGAGTGCCGCGTGCTCCGAGTCGACGGGGAGGAGACGCTCCGGCTCTCCCTTCACGAGATCCATCACGAGCTCGCCACCGACGACCAAGGATTCCTTGTTCGCCAGCGCGAGCGTCTTGCCCGCCTGGAGCGCGGCGAGCGTCGGGGGCAGGCCGGCGCTGCCGACCAACGCGTTCAGGATGAGGTCGGCCTCGGTCTCGCTCGCGAGCAGCTCGGCAGCGTTGGGCCCGACGATGAACTCGACCCCTTTCAGCGGGCCGAGGTGCTCCTGGATGTCGTGGGCGGCCGCCTCGTCGGCGATCGCGACGTGCGGCGGAAGGAACTCCCGGATCTGGCCGACGAACAGCTCCTGGTTCATGCCGGCGGCGGACAGCGCGACGACGCGGAACCGGTCGGGGCTGCGACGCACGACGTCCAGCGCCTGCGTTCCGATCGACCCCGTCGACCCGAGGATGCCGACCTGCCTCATGCCGTCGAGCTTACCCCGAGCCCGTCGCAACCCCGCAGAGCGGGCCGAACATCGGCCCGATCAGCCGAAGACCACGCGGAACAGCAGGAACGTGGCCGGGGCGACGAACAGCAGCGAGTCGATCCGGTCCAGCACGCCCCCGTGACCCGGCAGGAGCGTGCCCATGTCCTTCACACCGATGTCGCGTTTCAGCAACGATTCCGCGAGGTCGCCGAAGGTCGCGGCCACCGAGATCACGATCCCCAGCGCGATGGCCGCCAGCCGGCGTCCTTCGAAGGCCGAGACGAAGGAGGTCACCAGCGCCATCGATACGATCGTCGTGACGAGCGCCGCGAGGATGATGCCCTCCCATGACTTCTTCGGGCTCACGTTCGGCGCCGGTGGCCGCTGGATCCATGCGCCACCGGAGACCGAGCCGCCGAGGAACGCGACCGTGTCGAACAGGAACGTCAGCAAGATCACGGCGAGCACGAGGGACTTCCCGTCGTCGAGCTTCAGCGTCGCCACGAGGTACCCGCCGAGCAGCGGGATCCACGCCATGTTGAGGACGGTCATCCCGAGGTCGCGCACGACGTGCACGCGCTGCTCGAGCGGCACGGTCATGAACCACAGGAACGCCGCGACCACCCCGAGGGCGAACATCGCCGGCGTCGCCGACTCGCCCCGCCAGTACGCGCCGAGCATCATGAGGCCGCCGGCCACCAGACCGACCAACGACGCGGGGCGCGCGTGATGCTTCACGAGGACCCCGAACAGCTCGCCTTGTGCGACCAGCACCAGCAGCGCGGCGAACACCGCGAAGTAGGCGGGCCCGAACCACAACGTGACCACCGCGACCCCGGCCAGGATCAGCCCCGTCATGAACGCAGCAGGCACGTCACGGTCGCCCGACGCCGATCCGCGACCATCGATCTCCGCGCCGACCTCGAGCGCAGCGGGCTCCTGCCAGCTCGGGCCGGAGATGCCCTCCGTCCCGACGACGACGGTCCGTGGTGCCGACCGCTCGTCCATATCGGAGAGCAGCTCCTCCTCGACGTCCTCGGCCCCCAGCTCGGCCAGCAGGTCGTTGGGTTGCTCCGCGCCGGCGAAGACATCGACCGGCTCCGTCGGATAGGTCTCGTCGCGCTCCAGCGACCCCGCGAAGTGCTCGGCCGCAGCCTGCAGTTCCTCCTCCGAGGGAGCGCGCACGACGACCTCTTCGCCGCCGGGGTCGTCGAACGCACCGGGCTCGGACCAGGTGGCGCTCGGCTCGGCGGGCTCCACCTCGCCGAGGGTCACGACATCGGGCGTGTCGTCTCGCTCCGGCTCACCGAGGATCTCGTCGATCTGCTCGAGCTGCCCGGTGTCGTACCAGGCATCATCGCCCTCAGCGGCGGCCGCAGGTTGCTCGACCGACTCGACCGGCGCGGCCGGCTCGGGGGTCGTCTCGGGTTGGGTGCGCACCTCGACATGCTCTTCGGACGGATCGGTGTCCGGGGCCTCGTCGGGCTCGTCCCAGTCGACATCACGGATCGGCGCGAAGAACTTGTCCAGGTCCTCGAACAGCTCGTCGCCCTGCTTCTCGTCGGTCACCGGGCTAGACCTCCATCAGTTCCTGTTCCTTGTGGCCCTGGATCTGATCGATCTCGGCCACGAAGCGGTCCGTCACCTTCTGTAGGTCTTTCTCCGCCCTCGCCAGGTCATCTTGCGAGATGTCGCCGTCATGCTCAAGTTTCTCCAACTCGTCCTTGGCGTGCCGTCGCACGTTGCGGACCGCCACCCGCCCATCCTCCGCGCGCGCGTGTACTTGCTTCACAAGCTCTCTGCGGCGCTCCTCGGTCAGCGGCGGGAAGGCCAGCCGGATCACGTTGCCGTCGTTGTTCGGGGTGATGCCGAGGTCGCTGGATTGGATCGCCTTCTCGATCGAGGAGATCGCCGTCTTGTCGAACGGCTGGACCTGGAGCAGCCGAGGCTCGGGCACGGTGACACCGGCGAGCTGGTTCAGCGGCACCTGCGTGCCGTAGTACTCGACGGTCACCCGACTGAGGACCGCCGGCGTCGCGCGCCCCGTCCGGATGCCGGCGAGATCGTCCTTCAGGTGGGCCACCGCCTGATCCATCTTGTGCTCGGCGTCCTTCATGGCGGAGTCGATCGTCACGGGCGCTCCTCAGTGGATGACGGTGCCGATCCGCTCTCCGGACACGACCCGGCGGATGTTCCCCTCGTCGTGGAGGTCGAACACCATGATCGGCAGTTTGTTCTCCATGCACAACGACACTGCGGTCGCGTCCATGACTCGGTACCCGGCCGTGAGGAAGTCGTTGTAGGACAGCGTGGCGATGCGCTCGGCCGACGGATCGACCTCGGGGTCGGCGGTGTAGACGCCGTCGACCTTGGTCCCCTTCAGCAGCGCGTCGGCGTTGATCTCCAACGCGCGCTGCGCCGCGCAGGTGTCGGTCGAGAAGTAGGGCACGCCGAGACCCGCCGCGAAGATCACGACGCGACCCTTCTCGAGATGGCGGATGGCGCGCAGCGGGATGAACGGCTCTGCGACCTGCGTCATCGCGATCGCGGACTGCACGCGCGTCGGCACGTGGATCTTCTCCAACGCGTCCTGCAACGCGAGCGCGTTCATGATCGTCGCGAGCATGCCCATGTAGTCGGCGCGATTGCGTTCGATGCCGGGGGCCTGTCGGCCCCGCCAGATGTTGCCGCCCCCGACGACCACGGCAGGTTGGATCCCGATGTCGACGACCTCGGCCAGTTGCCGGGCGATGAGACCGGTGGCGGCGTCGGAGATGCCGTTGCCGGAGGACGCAGCGAAGGCCTCCCCGGAGAGTTTGAGCAGGACCCGATGGTGGGTGGGTCGCGCGCCGTCGTCCATCCGGCCCAAGCTTACTCCGCGTCCTCGCCGAGCTTGAACCGGGCGAACCGCTTGACCTGGACCTTCTCCCCCGTCTTGGCGCTCACCTCGTCGAGGTACTGCTGGATCGTCTTGGCGTCGTCCTTCACGAACGGTTGATCGACGAGCACCGTGTCCTTCAGGAACGCTTCGATCTTGCCCTCGACGATCTTCGGCACGACGGTGTCGGGCTTGCCGGCCTCCCGCGCCTGCGCCTCGGCGATCTTCTGTTCGGCTTCGAGCACCGGGGTCGGGACATCGTCGCGGGTGAGCCAGCGTGGCGCGGCCGGGCTCGCGATGTGCAGGGCGAGGTCCTTGACCAGCTGGCGGAACTCGTCGGTGTTCGCGACGAAGTCGGTCTCGCAGTTGACCTCGATCAGCACGCCGACGGTGTTGTTGAAGTGGATGTAGGCGTCCACGAGGCCCTGGTTGGCGCTGCGGCCCGCGCGCTTCGCGGCGCTCGCCAGGCCCTTCTCCCGAAGGAGCTCGGTGGCGCGATCCAGATCGCCGTCGGCCTCGATCAGCGCGCGCTTGCAGTCCATCATGCCCGCGCCGGTCGCTTCCCGCAGCTGCTTGACCATCGCAGCGGTGACGTCGGGCATGTCAGCCCTCCTGTCCCGCCGGGGCACCGGTCGGTGTCGGAGTCGCTTCTTTGACGGCTCCCTCCGTGGACCCCTCGACCGCGTCCTCGGCGACGATCTCCGGTTCGTCGGCCTCGGGGGCGTCAGGCTCGAACACCGTGCTGGCCGCGATCGCGGCGGCCTCCTCGGCCGTCGGTGTGTCGTCGACCGCCGCCGGCGCGGCCTGCGGCTTGGGACCGCCGGGCTTGCGCGGGGTGCGTGCCGCCATGGTCTCGACCACGTCCTCCTTGGCCATCCCGTAGCCCTCGGCGAGCCCGTCCGCGATGACGCGCGTCACGAGGTTGACGGCGCGGATCGCGTCGTCGTTGCCGGGGATCACGTAATCCACTTCGTCGGGATCACAGTTGGTGTCGACGATCGCGATCACGGGGATGTTGAGCTTGCGCGCCTCGGTGACCGCGATGTGTTCCTTCTTGGTGTCGACCACGAAGACCGCATCGGGGAGTCGCTCCAAGGTGTGGATACCGCCGAGGTTGCGTTCCAGCTTCTCGCGCTCGTGCCGCAGGCGGATCGCTTCCTTCTTGGGCAGGCGCTCCATCGCGCCGGTCTCTTCCATCTCCACCAGCTCGCGCATCCGCAGGAGCCGGCCGCGGATCGTAGCGAAGTTCGTGAGCATGCCGCCGAGCCAGCGATTGTTGACGTAGGGCATGCCCACCCGGGTGGCGTGCTCGGCGACGACCTCTTGCGCCTGCTTCTTCGTGCCGATGAACAGCACGATGCCGCGGCGGCGGCCGAGACCTTGGACGAAGTCGTGGGTTTCCTCGAGTCCCGCGAGGGACCGCTCGAGGTCGATCAGGTAGATCCCGGATCGCTCCCCGAACAGGAAGGGCTTCATCTTCGGGTTCCACCGGCGGGTCTGGTGGCCGAAGTGCACCCCTGCTTCGAGGAGCTCCCGCCGGGTGACGACCGGCATGGCAGGTGCTCCTTTCGGTTGTGTCCGCCGCCCGGATCGACTCGTCGCCGGCCCTCGAAGGGACCCCGGCGATCGATCCCCGGACGTGTGAGCTCGGCGCAGCTGCGCCGGCGCAGCGAGTCTAGCAGCGACGTTCGGCGACGCTGCGACCGCGGTCATCGTCGCGCAGCATCCGCAGGCCTCTTCACCGGTTGGTCTGGGACGTCGGGGGCAACGGCCAGATATCGGTACGCGAGGGTGGACTGCATCACCAGATGGCCAACGCTGAGCACGATGACGACAGCCCACGCTGCGATCGAAGGCGTACGGCCGATCGTCGACCCGGGCAGGGGCGCGAGCAGCGATACGAGGGAAGCCAAGACGTAGATGATCGCCAGCCAGAGGTTGGCCGAGCCCGGCATCCGCGCCGAGCGCACGCTTCGCGTCAACGTGTCGGTCAACCGTCGTTCTTCGTCGGCCGCGATGGTCGGCGCGAACCCGAAGAGGTAGACCCCGATGACCACCGACCCGATGAGGCCGAAGACCTGCCCGATGCCGCCGAAGAAGAACGAGACGAGATTGCCGATGATCAACAGACCCAGGCACATGAATCCGACGGCGAGTGTGGTGCGGAGCACCCTGCCGGCGCGGCGGATCGCCCACGCGCTCACCGAGCCGGTCCGCAGCTGCTCCACGCTCAACGTGGCGACGATGGCGTTGACGGCAGCGTGGAACAGGAGCAGGCCGAAGATCGCCACCAGCCCCGCCGCGTTCGCGCCAAGGCCGGTCGCATCGATCGCGGCACGGAACGTCTTGCCAGCGATCTGCGGATCGGCCGACGTGGTGAGCGGCGGCAGCGCGAACGTCACGCTCATCGTCGAGAACGGGCCCTCGAATCCGAACGACGTCAAGAATGCCCACGCGGCGAGGATGACGACGGGGACGGCGGCCAGCAGCCACCGGATCGACAGGGTCGTCGCGAGCCCGCGCGCGAGCGTGGACCGGAGCCTCGGCATCGGTGATCCGCCGGGCGCGCGAGGCGCGAGGATGCTGTCGAGGAGTCCGCGGCGCGGCGCGGGAGCCGGTGCCGGCGCACGGTACGAGGACGGCCGTTGCCGCTTCTTCTTGTTGCTCATGGCTCGTCCTCGAGATCCGCTTCCCACGGATCGACCGCGTCGTCGTCCGCGGTATCGAACGACACCGGTCCCATCCTCGTCGCGAGCGCCTGTCCGATCACGATGAGCAGGACCGTGAGGGGCAGCGCGGCGCCGAGCCAGTTCGCGACGAGCCCGCGTGGATCCGCCGTGGTCGGGCTGACGACGTCCTCCGTCAGGCCGGCAGGATCCGAGACGAGCCCGACGATCCCCGGCGCCGTGCCCGTCACGGAGGCGACGATCAGGCCCCGAGCGGCGGCGAGGCCGAGGACGCCGCTATCGGCGATCGTCCCGTGCCAGATCTCGTGACCGGATCCCAACGAGATCGCCGATACCGCGCCGTCGGCGGCCGGTTGGATCACGGACGCGCCGGTCACGATCGGCGGATCGACCGAACGACGGTTGGTCGCGAAGCGCCATCGTTCCGACCCCGTGGCCCGATCCAGGTCATAGACCGTGCCCGACTCGTCGGTGACGACGACGGCATCGTCGGTGAGCGCCGGCGGCGACCCCGTCGTCGGGGAATAGAGCGGCGCCGCCCAGCGCTGCGATCCATCGGCCACCGACACCGCGCGAACCGATGCGTCGACACCCACGACGTAGACGGTGGGGCTGCCGCTCGCGTCGCTGCCGACGCTCGGCCCGCCAAGATCGAGGACCGCCCCGTTCGGCTCGTACCGCCAAGCTTGCGACCCGTCGGCGAGCCGCAGCGCCACGAGCGCCGCAGACCCCTGCGCCTCGGGACGAACGCTCGCGATGATCAGGTCTCCGGATGCCGCGATCGGCGCCAGGACATGGTCACCGACGTCCTTGGTCCAGCGGGTCCGTCCATCGAGGTCGAGCGCGGTGATCGCGCCGGCGGCGGCTCCGACGACGACGTTGCTCCCGGCGATGAGCACACCGGTGTTGCTCACATCGCTCAGCGGCACGCTCCAGAGGCGTCGCTGGGTTCGAAGGCTCATCCCGACGACGCTCGAGACGGACGCTGATACCGCCGTCGAGGGTGACGTGGCGTGCTTCGACGGTGTCGCGCTCGGTGTGATCGTGGGCGTCGGCAAGCTGGAGGCGCTCGCGGTGGAACCGTCCCCTCCTCCTTCGACGAACACCAGGGTGTCACCCTCGACCGCCGCAGGGGCCGATGGACCGAGGGCACGCGGCACGCTCCACGCCTGCTCCCCGGTGGAGACGTCGATCGCCTCGACCGTTTCGCGCCCGACCACCACCGCGAGGCCGTCGGTCAGGATGGGGGCGGGCGACCCCAGCACCTTGGACGGGTCACCGATACCGGCGGGCGCGTTCCACGAAACGGTGTAGGGCGGCTCGGGGGTTCCTTCGGGGGCCAGCCCGCTCCGCCCCGCGTCGCGCTGATACTGCGACCACGAGGCGTCGACCGCCCCGAACGCCGCGACGGCCGGGATCGCCGCCACCGCCGGGACCGCCAACGCCAGCAGCGCGAGCCATCGGAGGGTACGCAAGGCTCGTCATCCTACCGGCGAGGACCTGGGGGGCCGGTGCGGGTGCGTCCAGCGGCGCCAGGCGGATCAACTCGGAGACCGACGGCCATGACAGGTACTCGAGCGGATCGACGTACGCGCCGTTGCGTCGGACACCGAAATGCAGGTGCGGCACCGGCTCATCCGCGTGCCCCCACCCGGTCAGCGCCACCGGCTGACCCCGGGCAACGTGGTCGCCCTTGCGCACCATCGCCCCGTTCAAGAACGAACACGTGCTGGTCAGCCCGCCGCCGTGGTCGATCGTCACGAAGAGCCTGCCCCCGACCTTCCCCGCGAACGTCACGACCCCATCGTCAGCAGCGACGATGACCGTCGAGAGGTCGGCGGCGATATCGATCCCGCGGTGGCCTGCGCCGTACGGGCCGTCGGGGGGCTCGAAGCCACGGATGATCGGCCCCGCCACGGGCCACGCCCACGGCACGGCGGCGTGGACGGGTTGGATCGCCGACCCCACAGCGCCGAGCGCCACGAGGGCGATGCAGAGCACGCGACGCCACATGCGCGCGACGATATGGGAGGGGCGGCGGCGCCACCGTGACCATCGTCACGGAGCGTGAGCGTTTCAGTCGTACTCGGTCATCTGGCCGCGGAGGACGCCGACGGCCTTCGTGTGGATCTGGCACACGCGGGACTCGGTGACGCCGAGGATGTCGCCGATCTCGGCGAGGGTGAGGCCTTCGAAGTAATAGAGGGTGACGACGATCTTCTCGCGCTCCGACAACTCGTTGATCGCAGCCGCCAGGAGGCCCCTCGTTTCTTGCGACTCGACCCCGGTGCTCGGATCGAATCCCTTGTCGGCGAGCGTGTCCACGAGCGAGACCTTCTCGCCGCGGTCGGCACCCACCGAGACCGTCTCGTCGAGCGCGAGCACCGAGACGAAGGAGATCTGTGTGATCACCTCGTGGAGCTCTCGCAACGACATCCCGAGGCGTTCCGCGAGCTCCTTCTCCGAGGGCTGCCGCTTCAGCATCGACTCGAGATCGGCCAAGGCCTTCTCGATCTCACGTTGCTTGAACCGTACGGAGCGGGGCACCCAGTCCATCGCGCGGAGCTCATCGATGATCGCCCCGCGGATCCGCGGGATCGCGTAGGTCTCGAACTTGTTCCCGCGGCCGGGTTCGAACTTCTGCAGCGCGTCGATCAGCCCGAACATCCCGTAGGAGACGAGGTCGGCCTGATCCACCGAGGCGGGCAGACCCGTGGCGACGCGGGAGGCGACGTATTTCACGAGCGGCGCGTAGTGCAGGATCAACCGCTCGCGCGAGTCGATGTCGCCCGTCGACTTGAACCCGTGCCAGATCGCGGCCAGCGCGTCGTCGACCTGAGGCGGCACCGTCAGGGACACGGCCCGCGGATCCTGGAGGACCTCCGTGCCCTTGGCGGAGCGGGCCTTCGTCGCCGTCTTGGCGTTCTTGGTGGCGGTGGCCGTTCGCGCCTTGGCGCGCGGCACTGCGGTCTCGGTCGCTTTCTTCGGGCTCACGGGTCAGGCCCTCGGGTGGGAACGCTGGTAGGCGTCGAACAGGCGTGCGCGGGAGACGTGGGTGTATCGCTGGGTGGTAGCCACGCTGCTATGTCCCAGGAGCTCTTGAACCGCGCGGATGTCAGCCCCTCCTTCCAACAGGTGCGTCGCGAACGAGTGCCGGAGCGTATGGGGTCCAACCCGCCGCCCCGGCAACAGATCCCCAGCATAGCCCTGGACCATCGCACGGACGTCGCGTGGGCCCATCGGTTTGTGCTTGCGATTCACGAAGAGGGCGTCGGTCGGCATCGACACCAGGTTCGGCCGGCCCTCGGCGAGCCAGGCCCGCACCGCGGCAACTGCGAAGTCCGACAAGGGCAGGCGACGTTCCTTCCGACCCTTCCCCATGACGATCACCCGGGCGCCGTCGAGGTCGAGGTCATCGCGACCGAGCGCGGTGACCTCGCTCACGCGGAGCCCCGAGCCGTACAGGAGCTCCAAGATCGCCCGGTCGCGCAGCGCGATCGCCTGTTCGATCGGGTCCTCCGCATCGGGCGCCGCCGGGATCTCCATCAGGTCTGAGGCTTCGGCAGCCTTGAGCACCGTGGGGAGCCGGTTGGCCACCTTCGGCCTCCCGAGCAACAGCGAGGGGTCGTGGTCGATGCGGCTCTCCGCCATCGCCCACCGGTAGAAGGTGTGGATCGCGCCCACACGGCGCGCGATGGACGCGCGCGCGTACCCGAGTGCGTGTTGCTGGGCCAAGAACCGGCGGAGGGCGACATGGTCCGCCGCTTCGAGGGTGCTCCGCGATCGATGGAGGAAAGCCGCCAGATACAGGAGGTCGCTGCGATAGGCGTCGAGCGTGTGGGAGGAGAGGTGGCGCTCGAGCCGGAGGTGCGCCACGAAGGCATCGATCAGGTCACGTTGGGGTGCAGGGAGCTCTGAACGGGCTTCGCGTGACACGGGACCTCTCCAGGCACGCCGGCGGCTCCGGCCACTGCCAGGGCGTATCGTCCCAGCGGGCACGGGGAGACGCAATCACCCGGATGGGCGTCGCCCGCTGCCCGTTGCCCCTGCGGCAGATGCCGGATCGGCATCGACCGGGGAGCCGTCGAAGGCCCTTCGATAGCGGCCGCCGCTGCCGAGCACGAGGCCACGGAGCTCCAGGTGGACCAGCGCCGACAGCGTGTCCGGCATCGACAGACCCGTCGCTCGCGCCACGGCGTCGGGCAGCATCGGCTGTGCGAGGGCCTCCAAGGCGAGGCGCTGATCGGCGGGCAATCCCTCGGGCGAGGCAGCGCTCTGCGGCGCCTCGATCCCGAGGTCGTGGAGGAGATCCTCGATCCCGCGGATCAGCCGAGCCCCATCGCGGATCAGCGCGTTCGGCGCTTCGGAGAGCGGACCCGTGATCGGCCCCGGGACGCCGAAGACATCGATCCCTACCTGTGAGGCGAAGTCCGCGGTGCTGCGCGTGCCGCTGCGCGCCACACCCTCAACGATGACCACGCCGATCGAGAGGCCGGCGATCACGCGGTTGCGCGCCGGGAAGCGGAACGGCTCGGCGGGCACCCCCGGCGGGTACTCACTCACCAGCGTGCCGCGGGCCACGATCTCGCGGAGCAGGCGGCGGTTGGTTGCGGGGTACTCCTGGTCGATACCCGAGCCGAGCACCGCGACGGTGGACCCGCCGGCATCGAGCGCTCCCTCATGGGCTCGTGCGTCGATCCCGAGCGCGCCACCGCTCGTGACGACGAGACCCGCCGCCGCGCACCCCCGAGCCAGCGCGCGAGCCACTTCCACACCGGCGGTCGATGGCCGACGTGACCCCACGATGGCGACGCGTCGATGTTCGAGCGAGAGCCGCCGTCCGCGCAGGAACACGCCGACGGGAGGATCCTCGAGACGGAGCAACGCTGGCCAGTACTCCTGATCTCCCGGCGCTGCGAACCGCGCGTCCGCCGCCTGCAGGCATTCGCGGATGCCTGCGGGTGTGGCGTCGGTCACGAAAGCTCGATCGTTGTCCGATCCCGCCGCCCCACCGCCGATCGCCGCCAGCGATGCCACCGCGGAGCCCTCTCGCCAGATCAGGTCGTGCAACGTCCGAGGCGTGATGCCCAGCAGGCACCGAAGGACGAGCAGCGCGTCGGCTTCGCGCGATCCACGGCCAAACCCCGACGGGAACCCCGTCGGTCGAGTCTCGTCGACCGGCGGGTCCTCAACTGGCACGAGCGCTCCGTCCTTCGGGTTCGAGCGCTTCGCGGTAGGACAGGGCTTCCGCGACGTGCTCGACATCTGCACGCTCGGCGCCGTCGAGATCGGCGATCGTGCGCGCGACCTTCAACACGCGATCGAACCCTCTGCCCGACAGCGCCGATCGCTCCACCGCCTCTCCCAGGAACCGCTCCCCCGCGGTCGTGAGGGAAGCCTCCCGTCGCGCGAGCGCGCCGGGAACGTGCGCGTTGGACGTCCACCCCGTGTGTGCGTACCGATGCAGCTGTCGATCGCGCGCGGCGAGGACGCGAGCCCGCACGACCTCCGAGCGTTCACCCTCGGCCGCTCCCAAGAGCTCGTGCTTGGTGAGGCGTGGGACGCCGAGCCGCAGGTCGATCCGATCGAGCAAGGGCCCGGACAGCTTGGCTCGATATCGAGCGAGGTGGTCGTCGCGGCAGTCGCACGATCGAACGGGGTCGTCGCGGAAGCCGCACGGGCACGGGTTCGCCGCGGCGACGAGCGTGAACCGCGCCGGGAACGTGACGGAGCCCCCGGCGCGCGTCACGACGACGCGGCCGTCTTCCAACGGTTGGCGTAACGCCTCGATCGCATCGCGCCGGAACTCCGTGAGCTCGTCCAGGAACAGGACACCGCGGTGCGCAAGGCTCGCTTCACCGGGACGCAGCTGCGTCGAACCCCCGCCCAGCAGCCCCGCGGTGCTGATGGTGTGGTGCGGGGCCCGGAACGGCCGCTGGCGGAGCACGCCGCGGCCCGCGAGGAGCCCCGCGACCGAGTGCAGCTGCGACGCCTCGAGCGCCTCGGCGCGGGTCAACTCGGGCAGGATCGAGGCGAGCCGACGTGCGAGCATCGTCTTGCCCGCTCCGGGTGAGCCGACGAGCAGCAGGTTGTGACCCCCCGCCGCGGCGACCTCGAGCGCCCGGCGAGCCTGCTCCTGACCCCGCACGTCGGCGAGGTCGGCCTCGGGCGGGGACCAGCCGCCGCCAGGATCGGCGTCGATCTCGGGCGGGGACCAGCGCCCGCGGAGGAACCCGACGAGCTGCTCGAGCGACGCGACGGCGACCACGCGGATGCCGTCGACCTGCGCGGCCTCGACCGCGTTCGCCTCGGGCACGACGACCGTCGTGTGACCGGCCTGCACGGCCGCGATGGCGACCGAAAGCACCCCTGGCGTCGAGAGTACCTCTCCGCGCAGCGACAGCTCACCCACGAGCACGACGCCGCGCAACGGTTCCTCGGGGACCTGTTTCGTGGCGGCGAGCACGCTCGTTGCGATCGGAAGGTCCAACCCCGCCCCTTCTTTGCGGAGGTTCGCGGGGGCGAGGTTGACGACAACGCGGCGCAGCGGCCACTCGAGCCCGGCGTGCTCGACCGCCGGCCGGATCCGTTCGCGAGCGTCCTGCACCGCCGCACCGGGAAGGCCCGTCACCGTGAGCGCCGGCAGCCCCCGGCCGACGAACGCCTCCACGGTGACGGGGTAGCCGCCGACCCCGAGCACCGCCATCCCCAGGACCCGCCCGTACATCGCGTGACCGTAGGTCCCGACAACGCCACGTTCCGTGACGCGGCGCACATGGTGCCCCTAGTAGCCTCGCGGGCCGTGCCGATGTCGCGCGATGACCTCCCAGGCGTGCCCGATCCAGAGCTGCTCGATCCGCGGCGGCCCGGTGCCCGAGGGGCCTACGAACGGTTCGCCGACTCGATCGATCGCGAGGCGCTCGATTGGTTGTTCGACCGCGCGATGCAACGACCCATCCAACCCGAGGTGTACGTGGAGTCGCGGACCCGGTTCTTCGGCCCGTCGGGAGCGCCTTCGCCGGCGCCGCATCGTGGGGCGTCGGCCGCCGAGGTCCTCCGGATCTTCCGGGAACGCGTCGCGCCGATGACGTTCAACGCGCAGCATCCCGGCGCCTTCAGTTACTTCACGCCGCCTCCCCTCGCGATGTCGGTCGGCGGCGAGGTGCTGGCGCAATGGCTCCAGCAAGGGGTCGACGTCTGGCACGCCGGCCCGGTCGGCGCGTTCGTCGAAGAAGAGGTCACGCGGTGGCTCCGCGACCTCGTGGGGTTGCCCGATGGATGGGCGGTGCTGACGAGCGGCGGCGTGATGGCGAACCTGATGGCGCTGACCGTCGCGCGAGAACGGCACCTCGGCGCGCTCCTCGATCGGCCGCCTCGTGGTGCCGCACTCGACGGTGTACGCGTGTATGCGAGCGACCAGACGCATTTCTCGGTCGCGCGCGGCCTCGATGTGCTCGGGTTCCCCGAGGGCAGCCTCCACGTCGTGCCCTCCGATGATCGCTATCGCTTGCAGACCGAGGCCGTGGCCGACGCGATCGCCGCGGATCGCGCGGCCGGGTTGATCCCCTTCGCGATCAGCGCGGTTGCCGGCTCGACGAACACGGGCTCGGTGGACGACGTCGTGGGGCTCGCGGCGCTCGCGCGCCGCGAGCAGGTGTGGATGCACGTGGACGCTGCCTACGGCGGCGCCGCGCGCCTGTCGGCGCGCGACGCCGCCCGCGTGCCGGGGCTCGACCTGGCGGATTCGGTGACGATCGACCCCCACAAGTGGTTCTTCCAGGCCTACGACATCGGTGCCTTGGTCGTGCGTCGTCGCGAGGACCTCCACACGACGTTCCACCGCTCGCCGGAGTACTACGCGTCGAGCACCCCCGAGGACGCGCCGCTCAACTGGTACGAGTACTCGATCGAGGGCACGCGCCGCTTCCGGGCGCTCAAGCTGTGGATGAGTTGGCAGCATCTCGGCACCGAGGGGCTGGGCGGCTTGATCGAGCACAACGTCGATCTTGCTGCGTACCTGGCGTCGGTCGTCGACGCGGCCGATGACTTCGACCTCGCATGCGCGCCGGAACTGTCCGTCGTGTGCTTCCGGCACCTCCCGATCCGCAGCGACGGGTGGCCGGTCGATCGGCTCAACGTCTATGAGAACGCGCTCCAACGAGCGCTCGAGGTTGACGGGACCGCCTGGGTCAGCGTGACGACGCTTCGTGGGAACACCTATCTGCGAGCGGGCA
>Ga0105242_10000587_pt1 | contig 28742 bp, 24 predicted proteins | sample KBSM24metaG_FD_81521 | JGI IMG/M metagenome (GOLD analysis project Ga0105242, IMG submission 81521) | Miscanthus rhizosphere microbial communities from Kellogg Biological Station, Michigan, USA - KBS M2-4 metaG | ecosystem: Host-associated > Plants > Roots > Rhizosphere > Soil | place...
CGAATTTAGCTACCTGCTCGCTTCAATCCTTTTCATTCTCGGATTGAAGGGCCTGAGCCACCCCGAGACGGCCAAACGCGGAATGCACATGGCCGAGTTCGGCATGCTGATGGCCATCATCGGCACGCTCATGCATTTCGAGATCGTGAGCTACACCTGGATCATCGTGGGCCTTTTGTTCGGCGGTTTGCTGGGGTCAGCGATGGGCGTCTGGGTGCCGATGACCGCGATGCCGCAACGGACTGCGCTCTCACACGCGTTCGGCGCGTTCGCGGCGGCGCTGGTAGGCATCGCCGAATATTACAGCTATACGCACGGCTTCAAACCCATCGCCGATTTGAATCACGTGAAGATGAGCGCCATGGGCTTCGAGATCATGCTCGGCGCACTCACGACCACCGGCAGTCTCATCGCCTTCGGCAAGTTACAGGGCATCGTGCCCGGCCAACCACTCGTCTATCGCGGCCAGAACATCTTCAACATGACGTTGCTTTTGGCGACTGTCGTTCTGTTTGTTTATCTGATCTTCGTGCCGACTGCCGTGATCCCGTTTTACATCATGCTCGGCCTGGCGTTTCTGTTCGGAATACTGCTGGTGCTGCCGATTGGATCGGCGGACATGCCGGTGGTGATGTCGCTATTGAATTCATATGCCGGTTTGGCCTCGGCCGCGACCGGCTTCGTGCTCGGCAATAACGTTTTGATCATTGCCGGCACGTTGGATGGCTTCTCGGGTTTCATCCTTTCCATCCTGATGTGCCGCGCGATGAACCGCTCCATCACAAATGTGCTCTTCGGCGCGTTCGGCAGCGTGACGACGACGACCAGCGAGGGTGCGCAGGGCGAGATGCGCGAAGTTGGTTTGGAAGATGTGGCCGTGCAACTCGCGTATGCCAACAAAGTGATCTTCGTGCCCGGATATGGGCTGGCCACGGCGCAGGCACAACACGCCGTGCGAGAACTGGCCAGCGTCCTGGAAAATCGCGGCGTAACTGTGAAGTACGGCATCCATCCCGTCGCTGGTCGCATGCCCGGTCACATGAATGTGCTGCTGGCCGAAGCAAACGTGCCTTACTCGCAGCTGTACGAACTCGAGCAAATCAATCCTGAATTTCCTTCCACCGATGTCTCGGTCGTGATTGGAGCGAACGACGTCGTGAATCCCGACGCGCGCGACAATCCCGGCAGCCCAATCGCCGGCATGCCGATCCTGGAAGTCGATCGATCCAAATCTGTCGTGGTCTTGAAGCGCGGCCAGGGCAAGGGCTTTTCCGGCCTCGAAAATCCTCTGTTTTTCAAACCGGTGACCGGCATGCTTTACGGTGACGCCAAGGACACGCTGACGAAACTGGTCAGTGCCGTGCAGCACGTTTAGCTTCGCTTCGCTCCGCAGGCCATAGTCACGGTTGTAAATACTGTTCCAGCTCAAGGCGTAACCATTTCGATTTGCCGCGCGTATTATCAGTTCTAAGACGGTCCATTCAATCAACATGAAAACCCTAAAAATCTATTCACTAATTCTTCTGGTAACTTTGTCTGTCTCGCTGCCGAGCGCGCTCGCCCAGCGAAAGCCGGCCCATTCCAAGGCTGCGGGAATCGCGGCTACTGCTGCGACTCGCGGCACTGAAACCATCTCGGCGGCGCAATTGCGCACTTATCTTTCGTTCATCGCTTCCGATGAGATGGAAGGCCGCGACACGCCTTCACGCGGGTTGGATACAGTCGCGAAATTTATCGCGGTCAATTTGGAGCGGTGGGGATTCAAACCGGCTGGCGACGACGGCACTTTCTTTCAAAAAATTGCCCTGCGCCGCGAGCAAATCGACCCGGCGAAAACCATCGCTGAGATCAACGGCCAGAAGTTCACACCCGGCGATGATTTTTTGCCGAGCACCGTGGCCGCGACCATGACCGGCCCACTGGTTTACGTCGGCCGTGGCTGGATCGTGCAACCGAAGAACATTGATGATTACAAGGGCATCGACGTGAAGGGAAAAATTATGGTCGTGCTCGGCCAGGGCTTCCCGCAAGGCGTAACGCAAGCCGACGTGCGCGGCGCACCAGCGGGGACTGTGGTGAATCCCGCCACGTACGCGCAGACGCATGGCGCAAAGGGCATCGTCACCATTTACAACCCGAACGCAGGCCAACCATGGGACATCCAACGGCAACGAGCGATGCAAGCCGGACGTGCAGTCGTGGAAAAGTTTCAGCAGCAAAATCAGACTGGCCCGGCCGGCGTGGTGGCGGTCCCCAGCGTCGTGGTCGCGCCCAAAATGGCGGGAGCGTTACTGGACGGCGAGAAATTTGACGCGGCCACGATCATTAGTCGCGCGGCGACGGCGGAACCGGTGGCTCCTTTCGATCTCAGCGCAAATAAGAACGTGACCATCACCGTCGCGACGGCCCCATCGCGCGTGATGACCCAGAACGTCGTGGGCATTTGGGAAGGCAGCGATCCGAAATTGAAGAGCGAGTACGTCGCGATCGGCGCGCACTACGATCACATCGGCATGGCCGGCAGCGGCCAGTGCCAGGCCATCGGCACGGACAACATCTGCAACGGCGCTGATGACGACGGTTCGGGAACCACGGCGGTGTTGGGCATGGCCGAAGCGCTTGCGCACGCGAAGCTGCGACCGAAGCGATCGGTTCTGTTTGTCTGGCACTGCGGTGAAGAAAAGGGATTGTGGGGCTCGCGTTACTTCACCGATTATCCGACCGTTCCCTTGGATCACGTCGTGACGCAACTGAACATCGACATGATTGGCCGCAGCAAGAAGGCTGGCGACACCAATCCTCGTAACGAAAGTCTTTCAGGACCAAATGACATTTACGTGATTGGCTCGACGATGATGAGTACCGAGTTAGGTAAGTTGAGCCAGGACGTTAATGGTTCGTATCTGAAGATTGGTTACGACGTGAAGTATGACGACCCGAAGGATCCGAACCGATTTTTCTTCCGCAGTGATCACTACAACTACGCGCGCAAAGGGATTCCGATTATCTTTTTCTTCGACGGCGTGCATGAGGATTATCACCGCGCCGGCGACGAGCCGCAGAAGATCGATTACGACAAAATGGAAAGGGTCACGCGCACGATCTACATGACCCTTTGGGAAGTCGCCAGTCTGCCGGTTCGTCCGAAGGTCGACAAGCCTCTGCCGCAGCAGTTGAATCCTCGAGGCGAATAGCGGCACTACCAGTCGACGACGAAATCGTGTTGCGTTGGAGCGTTGGCTACCGTGACGCGAAACGCGCGGGTTTCTTTGTTGGGCGGCGAGATTGAGACAACCTTCGGCCCCGGCCTGAGAGCGCCCACCCGGTAGTATCCTCGCTCATTCGTCGCGACGTTAAAATTCCCGATGGTCACGATTGCGCCGCTGACCGGTGCATTGTTGCCGTATCGGACGTAGCCGGAAAGCTCAGTGGCGTTTTGCGCCAGTGCCGCCATCACTAAAACCAAAACCAACGTAAAGCTTAGCGCGAACTTCATAAACTCTCCTTTCATTGCCCAGCGATGAGCGAGGCGCTTTCTGTTCCAGGTCTCGTGTTTGTATGCCGGTTAACTGTGATCTCGAGCGGGCGACCCGGCGCCAGGAAGGGCAGTGGGCGTTGCAGCTTCAATCCCTTATCGTCCTGCACTGCCGGGATGCGATTATAGAAAGTGACGCTTTCAGGGCTGGTCCATAGCGCCACGTCATAGTTGTTACTCTCGGGCACTTCGAGGACAAAGGAGCCCTCGGCATCCTGCACGGGTCCTTGTTGGTTGGCCAAAACTCCTACCCAAAATGGTTCGGTAATCGGCTGCCGCTTCCCATCTCGTACGACGCCGCTCAATCGCACCATCTTGGTGGGCTGAACGGGCGTCGGGGTGGGAAGTGCTGGTGGCAGCTTCAGCTCGACCAGGGGCACTGTCTTGGTCACAGCGGCGTAACCCCAGAGACTGAGAACTCCGAAAGTGAATGCGAGCACTGCGGCCCAACCGAAACACCTGACGCCTTTGCCAATCAAAACCAGCGGCAGAATGCCCGAGTCGATCAAGAATTCCACCGGTGTTGACCTGACTTTCAGCTCAGGTGATTTCTCTTGAGATTGCGGTCTCGCGTGAATTCGAAATGAGCGATGTTTTATTGAATCGTTTGGCATAATCGATCTCCGTAAGCGGGAGCGGACAGATCTCGTTTGTTCCTGTTCGACTGGGTCCAGCCGGAACTAGTTGAAGTGCGAGTCCGAGAAGCGACTGGTTTGAGTTTATCGGACTCGATGACTACTTGCCGGGCTGGGCGAAGCATCTGCTGAACAGCCAGGACCAATCTTCGCACCCTTAAATAAGAACGTCCCGAATCGGCTCAAAAACTATCAATCGCGCTGAGGGAGTAGGAACGCTGCGAGTCATAGCGTTAGCTCCAGTGTTCCACGCGCGCGTAAAACCGCGCCCGGGCCCAGACGTCATTCATGTAATCGCCGCCAGTCGTGCCCGCGTCTGAGTTCGGCGGCTGCTTGCCGGCCCCACCGTTGTATCGTGAGACGGCCATCTGCAATTGCACGACGTCGGACAAAGCCGAGAACTGTTTCTTCACCGACGCCAGTTTGTTCGCCAGTATGCCGGTGGCCTGATTGATATGCGGTTGCCCGGTCGGGCCTCCTTCCTGCTGCACCTTAAATGGATTACGATTGTCGACCTGCATAAGTCCAAACCCGTGGCCGCCATCTCCGAAGCCGTTCTTGAGCACAGCACCGCCGCGGCTCTCGCGACTGGCAATGGCTGCCAGCAGCGCCGGAGGCAAACTGAATTGATTCGCCGCCAGGATGAACTTGTCTTTGTGGGCCATCACACGTTTGCGATCAAAGTTGGCCATCTTCTCTGAGGAACCGACGCCGCCCGGAAGCTTGTCCTGCTTTGCCGTCTTAGCCGAAGCTCCGCTCGATTCGAATTGATCGAGGATAGCGTTCGCCAGGCTTCCGCCCGCCGATGATTTAGAAGCTGCCGCGGCCGTCGCGGGAGAATCGTTTGACATCGGCGCCGCCGAACCACCGGACTGCGCAGTAGGAATCTGAATCACCTGGCCCAGCCGGATCAGGTTGGGGTTGGTAATGTCGGGGTTCGCCGCCAGGATTTCGGCGACGGTCACGTTATGCTGCTTTGCGATCGCGCCCAGACTTTCGCCGGACTTTACGGTATGACTGTTAGCCATGAATATCCTCCTTCGTCAGGTCGGTTAATTTAATACGCACCGGAATTAGCAAAAACCAATCACGTCCCGCTATCCGGCCGCCATTCAATGCTTTATTGACCCGGAGGATTGAAACCGCGACTCACATGTGCGAGGCGAGTCGCGCAGCGATTGCTTGTTTCGGTTGGACGCCGACCATCTGATCAACCAGGCCGCCGTTCTTGAATATGAGAAGTGCAGGAATGCTGCGGATGTTGAATTGCGCTGCGGTTCGCGGATTGTCGTCGACGTTGAGCTTGGCAATTTTGTAACGGCCTTGCGATTCGGCGGCGAGTTGATCGAGCACCGGGGCGAGCATGCGGCAGGGGCCGCACCACTCTGCCCAGGCATCTACGAGCACGGGCATCGCGGATGAAGCTTCGAGAACGTCAGCCGCGAATGATGTGTCGGTGATAGTTTGCGGTTTTGAATCTCCGCTGTGGGTATTCAACGATGCTCCGCATTTACCGCAGATCGGTTTATGCGCTGCTGCCAGGATTTCGTGGACGCGATTCTTTGCGCCGCAATTTGGACAAACCTCGATTGCCATGACGTTAACCCAGATGCTTGCGGAAATGGTCCTGGACTTTTTGCCACGCATCTTTCGCGGCGGCGGCGTCATAGACCTCCGGACGCGTGTCGTTGAAGAAAGCGTGGTCGGCGTCATAACTAATCGTTTCAACCGGTAGATTATATCTTGCCGCAGCCTCTTTTAGACCGTTCACCTTCTCAGGATTGATCCACGCGTCGCGTTTGCCGGCGATGAATAGCGTCGGGACTTTTAGATTCCGCAGCACATCGTCTGCGGGAATGTCGCCATAGAAGGGCGCCGCGGCTTTCAACTCCGGAATGTCACACGCGGCGCGCATCGCAAACGTGCCACCCATGCAATAGCCGGTGATGGCGAATTGATCGACCTGGTAGGTGTCGCGCGCGACCTCAATCGCCTTGCGAATTGTCTCGAGGCCGTCCTCGATTGCCAGTGCATGCATCAACGCCGAGGCTTCTTCCTTGTCTTTGGCCACGCGTCCGCGATAGAGATCCGGAGCCACGCACAAATATCCGGCGTCCGCGTAACGGCCGGCGACGTCACGTATGTGATCGTTGATGCCCCACCACTCCTGAATTAACAGCACGCAGGCGGTGACTTCGTCGTGCGGCCGGGCAACATATGCAGTCGTCGCCCCGTTCGAAGTCGAGAGATTCAAAGATTCAGCATTCATAACGCCAAGCTCCAATGAAAAGTATTTTTTGGTTTGCAATCATGATAGCGAATTAGTGTTCACGAACAAATTGCGAGTCTGAGCTTTTTTGGAGTGCGGCGGCTTAACGGAGCTCTCGTCGTGTCAGAATCCCGACAAGTCGGGATAGCAATTGGATCAAGTGCACGGATCCCATCACACGCTCACGCTCCAGGTTCTGACACCTCACGCGCAAAGCGGTGTCAAGCCACCGCACTCCAAAATTTCACTGCCGCCTGAACTCCTTGGGCGTCTGGCCGGTCCAGCGCTTGAAGGCGCGATGCAACGCGCTGCTTTCAGAAAAGCCGAGCAGGTAAGCCACTTCACAGATCGCCATCTCCGGCTCAGCGAGATAGCGCATCGCCAAATCACGGCGCATCTGGTCGAGCAACTCCTGATGTGAGGTGCCATGCTCGCGCAGTTTTCTTTGCAGGGTGCGTCCACTCATGCTCAGGTTGTGCGCAATCCATTCGAGCGAGGCATTGCCGCCGCGCAACTCATTCCTGATGATCGTTCGCACCCGCTCGACCAGCGTATCGTTTACCGGATACTTCGCCATTAGCGCCTCCGCATGCCGATCGAGGACCGCACACAAACCAGGATCGGCCCTGGTAATCGGCAGGTCTAAAGCGCTCGACTCGACGAAATATTGATTTGCCGGCGCGCTGAATTCGACCGGACAATTGAAGATGCGACTATGCTCGGCCGTGTTGCGGGGACGATCGTGCTGGAAAGTAATTTTAGTCGGAGACAGGTCTGAGTTGGTGACGTTCCGCGACAGCGAGGCAAGCGCGGCGAACGTCACCTCGGCATCCTGACGTCGTTCAGTGATCGCACCATCAACATAGATGTATGAGATTCTGGTCAGCGGCGATCCCTTTTCAATTGCCAGATAAGACCCGTTGGTCCAGATCGAGTTGTAGCGCACGGCCCGATCGAAAGCTTCGCCCAGAGTCGAACTGTTGACTGCTGCATAGCCGATGACATCGAACGCTTTGGGATCGACGGTTTCGCCGATATGGAGACCGAAAGCATCGTCATTGGTTAATTTCGCGGCCTGCTCGTAAAGCGCCACCAACTGCGCGAACGGAATGCGCCGGTCAGGATCATCGAGACCTTCACGATCAAGATTGACCGCCTGACATAACTTTCGCGCCGGCACACCGCGGGCTGCGGCGGCCCGGATAATTTTTTCGACGGCTTTCGCCTGCACGGTGGAAACGCTGGTCATCGGCGGTTTTCAGTTAACATCGGCTGGCGTGTCGCGTCAATTTCCTGGCGCCCAGGGTCAGGGTCGAAGGCGTACAATTCGAAGACTCGCTGTAGATTATTTCTCGGGAGGAAACGATGCAAAGGTTTCGCATGCTGATCGTATTCGCGCTTCTGGTTCTCAGTAGTGGGCCCATTTGCGTGAGCCAAACTGCGGATCGGCCGGTAAACCTGATGCTCTCAAAACTGCCGGCCGCGCAGGCCGCGCAGGAGACTCAGCGTTACCCGGGTTACGTCGAACCGAAATACAAAGAGTGGGACCGGCAGTCACTGTATGTCACGATGCGAGACGGCGTGAAGATCGCCATCGACGTGGTGCTGCCGAAACCGCTCGCGCCCGGAGACAAGATTCCCACCATCATGCATATGACGCGCTACTGGCGTTCGAACCAGGGCGACAAACCAGCGCCATTTTTCCCGAGCCACGGCTATGCGCAGGTCTTTGTTGACGCGCGCGGCACCGGCGCATCGTTCGGCGTTTGGCGCGCGCCGTTTTCGCCGGAGGAAGTCAAAGACTACGGTCAAGTGGTTGAGTGGATAGTGAAGCAACCATGGTCCAACGGCAAAGTGGGCGCCACCGGCAATTCGTATGAAGGGAACACGGCGTTGTGGCTGACGGTGACCATGAATCCCGCAGTGAAAGCGGTGATTCCTCGCCATTTTGAATTCGATGAATTTTCCGAGACGCCTTATCCCGGCGGCGTGCTCACCGACTGGATGGTCAGGAAATGGAATGAGGGAAATCATTTTCTGGATAACAATCCCGGGGTGAACTTGGTGGACGAAGACACGGACAAGCATCTTTATCTCGAGGCGACCAGGTTGCGCGCCCAGAACGTCGACGTGTATGCGGGAGCAAAGCAGACGACCTTTCGCGACGATCGGGCGTTCGGGGTGAGCCTGGACGAGATCAGTCTGCACAGTTACTCCTCGCAGATCCAAAAATCGAATGTCGCGATTAATAGTTGGGGCGGTTGGTTTGACGCGAGCACTGCCGATGCGGTCATCCGCAGCTTCATGACCTTGAGCAACTATCAACGCGCAGTAATCGGGCCCTGGAACCACGGCGGCGGACAGAACGCGAGTCCATATCCAGGCGACCAGGCATTGCGAGTCATGCAGGGATATGAGTGGCTGCGATTCTTCGATCACTATCTTAAAGGTGTGGATGCGGGTCTCGATTCACAGAAGCTGCTTTATTACTTCACGTTGGGCGAAGGGCGATGGAAGACCACGACGACGTGGCCGTTGCCGCAGGCGAAAGCGGTTCGTTGGTACTTGAACGAAGGCCACACGATTTCAACTGCACCGGTGCTGAGCGCCGCGGGCGAGGACAGTTACACCATCGACTTTGACGCGACGACCGGCGCGAAGAACCGCTGGCATACACAGGTTGGCGGTCAAGTCTCGTATCCCGATCGGGCTGCCGAAGACAATAAATTACTGACATACACCTCCGCGCCTTTCGCTGCCGATACTGAGATAACGGGTCACCCAATCATCGATCTGTTCGTCACTTCAACGGCGACTGATGGCGTCTTCTTCGTGTACCTCGAGGACATCGACGAGCAGGGCGTCGTGACTTATGTCACTGAGGGCGGGTTGCGCGCGCTGCATCGAAAGATTTCCGCCGACACGCCTCCATATCGAATGTCGGTTCCTTATCACTCGTTCAAGAAGCAGGACGCAATGCCGCTGGCGCCGGGACAAATCGCCGAACTCAAATTCGCCTTGCAGCCGACTTCAGTTCTGATCAAGAAGGGTCATCGCTTGCGGCTGGCTATTGCGGGCGCCGACAAAGACACCTTCGCGCGCATCCCGGAAACCGGTGTGCCGACAATCAAAATTGCGCGCAACAAACGAAACCCGTCGTGGATTGATTTGCCGGTGATTGCCCGGTGATTTGGAGTGCGCCGGCGAATCTGTAGAATCATGCGGTGCTCGCACTGCTTTTACTGCTGACGCTTACCTCCAGCTCGAACTCTCAAGAGCAGTCGCTGGCCATTCCCCTGGGCCAGGTGGTCGAGAAAGTCACCTGCGCGCGCGATCCGAACCAGTCATACGCGGTTTATCTTCCACGAAATTACGACCAGAGCCGCAAGTGGCCGGTGCTTTACGCTTTCGATCCCGGCGCGCGCGGTCGAATTCCCGTCGAACGTTTCAAAGATGCCGCGGAACAGTTCGGTTGGATCGTAGTCGGATCGAATAATTCACGAAACGCGTCAGGTCAATCGTCGATCGATTCCTGGAACGCCATCATTCGTGATACGACCGACAGGTTTTCGATTAATGACAGTCGTGCTTATGCGACTGGCCTCTCAGGCGGCGCGCGCGTGGCGCTGACCTTCGCAACGCGATGCCAGAATTGTCTGGCCGGCGTGATTGCCGGTGGCGCAGCCTTCCCGCCGGACATCGAGCCGGCGCCCACGATGCAGTTCGCCGTTTTTGCTATTGCCGGGACGGAAGATTTCAATTTTCCTGAGATCAAGGAAGTCGACGCCCAGCTCACGCGCGCGAAAATTGCTCACCAGATCGAAATTTGGGAAGGAAGACATGAATGGTTTCCCGCAACGGTCGCGGGCCACGCGGTTGCGTGGATGGAACTGATGGCGATGAAAACCGGCCGTCGTGAAAGAGATGAAAAACTGATCGACAGTCTCTGGGCCGAGCGGCTCAAACAAGCGCAGGAACTCGAGCGGGCAAAAAAACTTTTCGACGCTTACCAGATTTACGTGAATCTAAGTGCCAGCTTCAAAGGTTTGCGCGACGTAACGGAAGGCGAAAATAAAGTTGAGGCGTTGCGCGCGACCCGCGAAGTCCGCGACGGCCTGCGTGATGAACAGCAACAAATAAAGAAGCAGAGAGAACTTGAAAACCAGTTAATCGGGTTGCTGGGGGCGGCCGACCGCGACCGGGTTCGCGATAACGCGCCAAACGATCGAAATGCGACGGCTGCGGATGAAAGTCCGGACGCGAATTTTCGTTTGCAGACATTGCTCGGCGAGCTGCGCCGCCAAAGTAAGGCAGCAGAAGATTCGACCACGCGCCGGGTCGCGCGGCGCGTCTTGAGCGGCCAGTACGTCGGATTGAGCGAACGTGGATCAAACTCGCTGCAAACTTTGAAGCGCTATGACGAAGCCGTGCGCCTCTTCACTTTGGCTACTGAAATCGATCCGGATCGCCCGGGAGCATTTTATAATTTGGCCTGGGCCTATAACGCCAAAGGCGATAAGAAAAAAGCGTTGAAGGCTTTGCAGACCGCGGTCGATAAAGGCTTCAAAGACCATGCGGCCATTTCCGCCAACAGCGCGTTCGATTCCCTGCGGAACGATCCCACGTACCTTCAACTGATCGAAAAGATGCGCGCGAATTAGCGGCTCTGCCGCTCCACAGTGCGGAAAGGCTTGCCTTTCCGAGATATCCTCTCAGAGATTTTGAGGCTACGCCTCGAAGCAGGCACAGCCTGGTGGAATGGCACATCGATCCGGTAAGGCAAGCCTTACCGCACTGCAAAGCGGCCAGCCGCAAGACAACTTCGCCCGGTCATTTCACTTCGTTCGTTATCCAGCCTCTGCCGCGCTGTGATATAACTTTTTTCCGCTCTTGCCTGATTCCGCCAATATCGAAAGAGGAAGAACATGAAAATTCTTTCCATTCTGTTGAGCGTTCTGTTGTTTGGTCTGGCTGTGCCGCAAAGACAGAATGCGTCTGCCGATCTGATTTTGATCAACGGCAACATCTATACGGTGAATCAAAAAATGGCGCACGCCGAAGCGGTCGCTATCAAAGGCGATCGCATCGTCTTTGTCGGGACAAAAGCGGGGACCATACCATTCAAGGGACCGAACACGCGCGTCGTCGATCTGCACGGCGCGACTGTGGTGCCCGGCATGACCGATGCGCATTATCACTTCCTCGGCGTGGGCCAGCGCGAGATGAATCTGAATCTCGAAGGCCTCACGACTCTGGAAGACTTCCTCGCCAAGGTGAAAGAGCGTGTCGATAAAGCGAAGCCCGGCGATTGGATTACCGGCCGCGGTTGGATCGAAACGTTCTGGAAAGATCAGGCGTTTCCGACGCGCTGGGACCTCGACAAAATCTCGCCGAACAATCCGGTCATTCTCGGGCGCGCGGACGGTCACGGCGCGGTCGCCAACAGTTTGGCCTTGAAAGCCGGGGGCATTACCAAAGAAACAAAAGACCCATTCGGCGGGCAGATTCTGCGCGACAAGCAGACCGGCGAGCCGACCGGCATGCTGCTCGACAACGCGCAGGGACTCGTGCGCAGGCAAGTGCCTCCGAGCGCTGACGGCAGCGACGAGCAGGCTGCGATTCTCGCCGACAAACGCAGCATTGGACTCGGCTGGACGCAGGTTCAGGATCCCGGCGGGAGTTATCGCGACGTCGACATCTACAAGAAGCTCTATGCCGAGGGCAAGCTCAAGATTCGCATTTACAAAGCTGTCTATGGACCGGGCGCGGAAGCCGACCGCCTTCTGCGCGAAGGTCCAATCATCGAGGCCTACGGCAATCGGCTGAACGTGCGCGCAATCAAGGTGGTGTCCGACGGCGCGCTCGGCTCGCGCGGCGCGGCGTTGCTCGCGCCTTACAGCGACGTACCGGAAATTAAGAGTGCCGACGGGACAATGAAGCCCAACGTCGGATTTCTCAAGGTGAAAGACGAAGAGTTGCTGCCGATGCTGAAGTCGGCGCTCGAGAAAGGCATCCAGGTCGAGACTCATGCAATCGGCGACTACGCGAACCGATTCACGCTTGATGAATATGAAAAGGCATTGAAGGCCGTACCAAAGTCGCGGCGCAAAATCGCTGAGCCCCGCTGGCGCGACGAACATTCACAGATTGTTAACCCTGCCGACATACCTCGCTTCGCGAAGCTTGGCATCATTCCGTCGATGCAGCCGTCGCACGCCATCGGCGATTTTCATTTTGCGCCGAGCCGTCTCGGCAAGGAACGCCTGAACGGCGCGTACGCGTGGAACACTTTTATAAAATCGGGCGTAGTCGTTCCCGGAGGCTCGGATGCGCCGGTCGAGCGCGGCGAACCGATGATCGAATTCTATGCGGCGGTGGCGCGCAAAGACATTCGCGGTTATTCAGACGAGAACTGGCATCCGGAAGAAAAGGTCTCGCGCGAGAATGCTTTGAAGATGTTCACCATCTGGCCGGCCTACGTGGCCTTTGAGGAAAACTTGCGCGGCTCGATCGAAGTCGGCAAGCTGGCGGACTTTACGGTGCTGTCTGCGGACATCATGCAGATTCCCGAGATGGATATTCTGAAGACGCATTGCGTGATGACGGTGATTGGTGGCGACATTGTGTATGACGCTTCAGCGCAAGCCGCCGCACTCGAAACAGATTTCAACCGGCTGCCCGCGACGGATTTGTGGTGGCGGAGTGACGTCGATGATGAATAGCCCTACACCACAACAACGACACACGAACAGGTAAATCTGCGATCAGTCCACTCACGTTCAAAATCTTAGTTAGCCTCGGCATCATTGTGATCGCGACGGTGCACGGATACGGCGCGGCGTGGTTGGCGATCTGGATGCTGTTTCATCCTTATCGGCCGAAGAAGATCTTCGGGATTACGATCTGGCCGCAGGGCATGATCCCGCGTCATCGCGCGCGCCTGGCGCAATCGATCGGCAACGCTGTCGGCAATGAACTCGTCTCGCAGGAAACGGTGTTCGATGCCTTGTTCGAGACCGGGTTCTTCGCCAACAAGGTCGAAGGGTTCGTCACTTCGTACACGAGTGAATTGCTGTCGACGGCGTACCCTTCGTTGATTGAAGCGTTGCCGAGGGGGGCCCGCGCGCCGGTGCTCGATACCATCTCCGCTTTGCAGTTGCGGCTGGCCGAACACATCGCGTCAGTCCTGAAGAGCGATCAGACCGCGCAGGCCATCGAGACCTTCGTCGACAAGCAGGTCGACGTGCTCCTGGCCCGACGGCTGGAAGAAAGTCTGAGCGCCGACACGATTGGCATTCTGCGGTCTTTCGTCGAAGACCGGTATCAGTCGTTTGTCGCCGACGAACGGTTCGAGGCGAAGGTCCATTCGTTTGTCAGCGATCGCATCGACGATCTCGCGCGCACGGATGCCACGCTGGCGGAAATGTTTTCGCCCGAGACGATCGACTTAATCAAAGAGCGGATCGATCAGCAGGTCCCGCCGATCGTCCATCATCTGGCGGACATTGCGGCGAGCAAGAACACGCGCCAGCGCATCGGCGCGCTCATCAAACACGAAGTCGACGACTATTACGATCGCCTTTCTTTCATCAAAAAGATTTTTATTTCGCGGGAACGAATCTATTTCGAAGTCGACGACCTGGTGAACAACAATCTGCCGCGGCGAGTCGAAGAGTATTTACGCGGCGAAGCGTTTGCGCATGAAGCAACGCTCTTTCTGAATGGGACGATCGACAACCTCATGCAGCGGCCGCTCAACGATCTGCTCGGGCAAATTTCGTCTGACAACTTCGAAAACATCAAGCAACAGGCAACCGAGCGCTTTGTCGCGATGTTGCGGAGTCCGGAGTTGGTCGATTCGGTCAATGCTTATCTCGATGACGCGCTGGAACGCATACAACCGCGGACCCTGCGCGAGTTGCTCGAAACGCTCAATCCTGATTCCGCCGCGCGCGTGAAGACGTTTTTGACCAAGAGCCTGCTGACCGTGCTGTCGCGCGACGACACGGCCGCGACGATCAATGGAATTCTCAGCGCCCAAATTGAAAAATTCCTGATCACACCGATTGGAAAACTCGCCGATCACATGCCTGCGGGCGCGATTGACAAGGCTTCCGTGGCGTTGACGGAAAAGATCGTCACTGCGGCACGCGAACGTTTGCCGGCCGCCATTGCAGAATTCGATGTGGGTGGTTTGGTGCGACAGAAAGTTTCAGATTATCCGATCGAGAAATTGGAAGCGCTGGTTTTGTCGGTGGCCCAGCAGCATCTGAAAACGATAGAATTGTTCGGCGCGTTCATCGGATTCTGGATTGGCGTGGGCCAGGCGATCTATTTTTGGTTTACGTACGCGCCGAAGCATTGACTGTCAATACCGTTCGCGGTAAGACACCAGAATTTTCCGGTTGACATTCTCCGGGTTAGATCATAAGAATCTGTCCATGTTGAAAGGAGTCATTTAACGAAATGACCTACGTTGTTGCTGAACCGTGCGTTGATTGCAAGTACACCGACTGCGCCGCGGTTTGTCCCGTCGAAGCTTTCCACGAATTGCCTGATCGTCTCTACATCAATGCTGATACCTGCATCGATTGCGATGCGTGCGTCCCCGAGTGTCCGGTCGAAGCGATCTTCGCCGACAATAATGTGCCCGACCAATATAAAGAGCCGGTCGATTGGCTGCAGATCAATATCGACGAAGCGCCTAACTATCCAGTGATTAGCCAGAAGATTCCCGCACTGCACGGACCAGCATGCAGCGGGCCTGCCGAGTAGTCGCAATTTCCGAAACGCAAACAGACAAACACGTCGCTCGAAATTAAATTCGGGCGACGTGTCATTTTTTGGGCGATTGATTTAGTCGAAGTTTTCTTCGAAACCGTCCACGGACTCGCGCAACACGCGTTGGGCATCCCTCGAGTCGAACTCGTTAGCTTGTCGCTCGAGCGCCTGCCGCGCCACCACCGCGTCAATCGGATCGCGCAACAGCAAACCGAGCACCGAGGTCGGCAATTGCGACAGAGCCTCGTGCGCCAGGGCGCGCACCACGACATTGGGCGAACGGGCCAGTTCGCACAGCTCGCTCGGCGCCAGCCTCTCAGGCAAGAGCGCCGCCAGCGTATCCACCAGCGCAAAATTCTTTCGTTGATGCGCGCGGTCAATCAAGCGCGAAAAAACATCGGCCGATTGCGTTTGTTGGCCCAGCACCGTAGCGCACGCATCAGCCAGGCGGCGTGCTTCGCGCGCGGCCTCGCGGCCCGATGCCTGCTCGATTTGTTGGGCATGCTCATCCAGCGCGGCGAGCAACTGTTCTAATTCCTGATCCGCGCGCGGATCGTACTGCGTGGGGCGGTGGACCTGTTGGGTGTTTCCGGCCGCGGCCGACAGCCACGCTTTTTCCAGCAGGTTCCTGGTGGCGGGCCTCAGGTGGTTCCAAACATTTGCCACGCCGGGGCCTAATTCTTCAATCATCATAGGCGGATAACGTCGAACAAATTCGCATTCATCTCGACCATCGCGATTGTACACCATGCGCTACTAGAAATCTGACAATGCTGCTAAGCTAACCCCTCGCGACAGCAAAAATCGCAAGACCCTTTGAGGAAGAAATAATGCCAATCAGCGAACAATTGCTCGAGATTCTGGTTTGTCCGGCCTGTCATGCGAGGGTGGAACCGAAGCCCGACGGCAGCGGCCTGAAGTGTGTTGAGTGCAAGCGCGTCTATCCGATTCGCGACGACATTCCGGTGATGCTGATCGACGAAGCCAAGATCGAGGATGAACAGTCTGCGACAAATAATTGAGTCGTCGCCGGGCGTGCGTCACCTCAGTCTGGCCGGCAACTTCGAAAGCCCGGCCGCGGAAGCGCTCGCCCCGCCGCGTTGGGATTGGTCGGCAGTTCGCAAAGTGCTGGTGATACGTTTGCGCTCGATCGGCGACACGGTGCTGACGACGCCATCGCTGTATGCCTTAAGACGATTTCTGCCGCAGGCCAGCATTCATATTCTGCTCGAAGACTGGGTCGCGCCGCTGTTGGACGGTTCGCCCCTGATCGATCAAGTCATCTCTATTCCCCGGCATGGCAGTTCAGCGCGCGCGCGCATTGCCCGCGAACTCCATCGCACCGGCTACGACGTTGTTTACAACTTGCATGGCGGAACGACGGCAACGTTTCTGACGCGGGCCAGCGGCGCGACTCATCGCGTCGGTTTCAATCATTACCAATATGCGCGGTTACATAATCACGTCGCGCCGGCGTCGCAGGAAATTTGGTCGCGGCCGACACTGCACTCGGTCGAGCAGCAACTCGCTTTAATTGGATGGACGGGGGTCCCCGTTAGCGATCGTCCAGGGACGCAGTTAGCGGTGACTGAAAACGCGCAGCAGGAAATTTCGCGCAGACTTTCGGCGGAGCATGTCAATGGTCCGCTGGCGTTGATTCATCCGGCGGCCGCTCTGGAGACGAAGCGATGGCCCACCGAAAATTTCGCGCGGATTGTGGAAGCGGTGGCTGAACGTGGCCTGACGCCGGTGGTAATCGTGTCGCCGAAAGAGAAAAGCGTGCTCGACTCGCTGGTCTCGCAGACATCCGCGCGCCTGATTACATTCGACAATCTCGCTTTGCCTGAAGTAACAGCCCTGGCTGCGCGCGCGCGTCTATTCATCGGCAATGACAGCGGCATCGCGCACATCGCTGCGGCGGTGAACACGCCCGGCGTCGTCGTATTTGGATCTTCGAACGTGGCCCACTGGCGACCCTGGACCACGAACAAAAGCGAGGTCGTGCGCGAAGAGTTGCCGTGCCAGCCGTGTCACGGCTACTCGTGTGCTGAATTTGAAAAGCCGCAGTGCATTCTCACGGTACCGGTCGAGCGCGTCGTGGCCGCCATCGATCGCATTACGAGAGGGTAGTCGTGTCAGAACCGCGAGCGGTAGCGACCGGATCGATTGACTCCGATGACTGCACTTGATCCGGTAGCTACTGCTCGCGGTTCTGACAAGCTCGCTGATTGCATTCTCGAAGTTACTTTGTTGACCTTAACTAAAAATCGAGTCCGGGAAATTCTGACGAGCGCAGCGCAATGTCGCATTGCGGTATTGGGCGACGTGATGCTCGATGAATTTATCTGGGGCGAGGTCACGCGCATCTCGCCGGAAGCGCCGGTTCCGGTCGTGAGCATTCAACGCGAGTCGACGCACCTCGGCGGCGCGGCGAACGTCCTGGCCAACATCACGGCGCTCGGCGCAGGTGCGAAAGTCATCGGTGTTATCGGCGAGGACGCCGCGGCGCAGAAACTCCGCGCCGCCTTACGCGAGCAGGGCGAGCGCATTGAAGACTCGTTGATTGTGGATGCCCAGCGACCGACGACCATCAAGACCAGGATCATTGCGCGCCATCAGATGGTTGTGCGCGCCGACCGCGAGCATCGCGCTCACGTGAATGGTTCGGTCGAGGCGCGCATCATCGAGGCCGTAAAAGATGCGATCGCGAATGCTGATGCGCTGGTGGTGTCCGATTATGACAAAGGCGTGGTTACGCCGCGCATCCTGAAAGAGACTCTGGCTCTGGCGTACGAACGAATTCCCGTGCTGGTCGATCCAAAAATCCGCAACTTCGATTCTTATCGACCGGCGACCCTGGTGACGCCGAACCATCACGAGGCTCTGCGGCTGACGAATTCCGAACAGGACACGGACGAAGGCTTGCAAATCGCCGCCCGCGAAATTCGTACGCGGCTTTCATGCGACGCGGTGCTGATCACGCGAGGTGAACGCGGCATGATGTTAGTCGAAGGCGACCACGAGCCGGTGTCCGTCGAAACGGCGGCGCAAGAGGTCTTCGACGTGACTGGCGCCGGAGACACCGTAATCGCGACGCTGGCAACCGCAATGGCCGCCGGCGCTTCAATGAAAGAAGCGGCGGTGTTGGCTAATCATGCCGCGGGCATTGTGGTTGGTAAAATCGGAACAGCAACTGCGAGCGCGGAAGAATTGATTAACTCGTTCGTTTAGAGGCAGACTAATTCCCGCGGCTTGAGAACCATGAAACGGAATCAAAAACGAAATTTGCTGGGCGCATTCATCTCGTTCTGTTTACTGACCGGCGCGCTGCCGGGCGTCTGTCCGTCATCCATCGTCCGCGCCCAATCATCGACGGTTCCAGCGTCCTCGCGATCGATCATCCCGGCGGCTAAGCCTCCGGCGACGCTTGCGGAATTGCGATCGCGGATTGAAGAGATTTGCCGTCAACCAGCGCTCGACCCGGGTTTCTTTGCGGTGAAAATTGTTTCGCTTGATTCCGGCCAGACGATCTTCGAACAGCAGGCGAATAAATTCGTGCGGCCGGCTTCGAACATGAAGTTGTACACGGTGGCGACCGCTTTCGATCGTTTGACTGCCGACTATCACTTCATTACTTCGGTCTATGCGAAAGAAAAACCTGAGGACGGCAGAATCAAAGGCGATCTGGTTGTTTACGGTCGTGGCGATCCTTCGATCTCGACGCGCTTCACGGGCGACTATTTCAAGGGCATAAACGATCTGGCAGATCGGATCGTGGCCGCCGGAGTAAAGCGAGTCAAAGGCGACCTGGTCGGCGATGCCAGTTTCTTCAATGGCTCGCCTATCGGGAGCGGTTGGGAATGGGAAGACCTGACCTGGTCCTACGGCGCACCGGTCAGCGCGCTTTCGATCAACGACAATGCGCTCGACTTGAATGTTCGACCCGGCGCAACTGTGGGCGCGCCGGTAAGCGTAACCACCGGACCTGCGAACGCATCCTTCATAACCATCGTCAACCGCGCGACGACGTCGCCGAAAGAACTAAGAAGTAACCTGCAGATTTATCGCGGTCTCGGTGCGAACACGCTCGAGATTACCGGAACCCTGCCGATCGGAGACGCGGGTTTCCGCGGCGGCATAGCGATTCCGGATCCGCCGCTGGCGTTTGTTTCCATGCTGCGCGATGCCTTGCTCAAACGCGGCGTGAAGATCGATGGTCAGTTGCGGACGGTGAATGATCGAACCGGTGGCAGCGTGCTGCCGCGAATTCCGGCGGGCTTCAACAGTCCGACCGGAACGATTAATCAATTCGCCGTCGAGATAACCAGCTTGTCGTCGCCCCCATTCGCCACCGTCGCGGCCCAGACGCTCAAGCCCAGCCAGAACCAATACACCGAATTGATTTTGCGTACGATGGGCAGGACGCAGCCACAACCGAATGTTGACAGCGGCCGCGATCGAAGTGATGAAGAACTCGGGCTGGGCATCGTGAGGTCATTTCTGCATCAAGCCGGTATTGCCGACAGCGACGTGGCGCTCGACGATGGTTCCGGCCTCTCGCGCAACGATTTGATTTCTGCAAACACCACTGTGCAGTTGCTCACCTACATGGCGAAGCATAAATATTTTGCGCAGTTCCGTGACGCGCTGCCGATTGCCGGCGTCGATGGGACCTTGAGTACGCGCATGCGCGGCACGCCGGCCGAGAAGAATCTGCGGGCCAAGACCGGGTCGCTCAGTTCCGTCGCTTCATTGTCAGGTTATGTTACGACGGCCGCCGGTGATCACCTGGTGTTCTCGATGATGCTCAACAACTATCCGGACGCCGCGGCCGTGCGCCGAGATTCGATCGACGCGATTGCCGTGTTGCTGGCTTCGTATTCCGGCAAGTCTTGAAGAAATGAACCACAGAGGACACAGAAAAGAAAACTTGAAGGAAGATTCATCACAGAGGTTCTGTCTTAGACGTTTTCCTCTGTGTCCTCTGTGGTAATCATCTTCTTCCTGCCGGCGCACTCCAAAATGAGATTCACAAAATTTCAGGGCTTCGGAAACGATTATCTGGTTTTCGAAGATGAGCAACTCGCCGGGGTCTCGGATCTCGGAGCGCTCGCCCGCCGCATCTGCAATCGTCATTACGGCGCCGGCGGAGACGGCATTGCCATCGCCATGCGCCCAGACACCCCTGACGCAGACTTTCGCGTTCGCATCTTCAATCCCGACGGCAGCGAAGCGGGCATGTCCGGTAACGGCACTCGTTGTGCCGCGGCCTACTTGTTTTTTCATGGTCTTTGGTCGAATGAACTGCTGCGGCTGCAAACGCGCAATGGCATCAAGCGATATCATTTGTTGGAGCGCTCCATTATTGGATCGTTTCTTTTTCGTTCCGAGTTGGGTCAACCGCGATTTGATTCCGCTTCGGTTCCGATGACAACCGAACAGCCCCTAGCTCGGGTCATCGACTATCCGCTCAAGGTCGATGGTGAGATCTTGAAAGTCACAGCGTTGCAGATGGGCAATCCGAACTGCTGCATCTTCGTCGATGATTTTGAGTCGATCGATTGGCGGCGGCTCGGTCCCTTGATTGAAAACCATCCGCAGTTTCCCGAACGCACCAATGTAATTTTCATCCGCGTCGTTGATCGCGCTAACATTGAAGAGCGCATTTGGGAGCGCGGCGTTGGCGAGACCGAGAGTTCCGGTACCTGTTCGTGCGCCGCAGTGGTGAGTTCGGTCATCAATGGAAAGTGCGATCGCAAAATCAATGTGCACGCTCCCGGCGGTGTTCTCCAGATTGAATGGCGCGACGACGACGAAGTCGTCCTCACTGGAACAGCCAGCGTCGTTTACATCGGCGAATGGTTATCATCGTCCAGTTAATGACGCCTGGGGAACAGCCCGCGGAGTTTGCAGCCGCGAGCCGCTTGTGGATTAATATATAGCCGTCTCAGTTATCAAAGGGTGCCCCGCTTGCAAGCTTTGTCTTTTCCCCGCGTAATCCCCTTCGCAGGTCTAGCGTTAATATGCTGCCTGCCGTTCATCTCTGCGTGTACGACCAAAGCCGTCAGCGAAGCTCCGGCCGCACCGCTCGAGAAACCAAAGCCCAAACCTCCGACCGCTGTGCCTATGTGGCTGGGTAACGGCGAGCGAGACTTTTACGGCACGGGACCTTGGAAAGATGGCCAACTGAAAGTCGTCTGGGATTTGAAGACGGAATTCATGAGCGGCCGCTTGCACAAAGATCCGTGGGGCGGCACCTCTTGGCCAGGCCAGCCATCGATTCGCGACGATCGCGTTTATTTTCCTTCCGCCGATGGCTACGTCTACTGCCTGAACAAGAATGACGGCGCCGTCATCTGGAAATTCCGCGGCCGGGACAGCATGAAGGCGACGCCGGTCATTCTCGACGACAAGATTCTGGCGAGCGGTCTCGATCATCATCTCTACTGCCTGAACCTGACCGATGGCTCGCTCATCTGGGATTACGAAACCGGATTTGAAATCGACGGCTCGACGATCGTGGTTGATGGCCGGATTTACTTCGGCTGCGAAGATCACAATTTTTATTGCCTGAATCTCGCGGACGGAAAATTGATCTACAAGGTCCTGGTCGGATCAGTTGAAGGCAGCATTACGATGAAAGACGGCCGCGTCTATCTCGGCACTGAAGAAGGCGATCTGTTTTGCATCGATCCGGCCGACGGGAAGTTCATTTGGAAAGCGAAGATTGGGGCTGACTCAGATTCGACTCCCGCGGTCGTCAACGGCTTCGTTTACACCGCGGCCGAAGACGGCGTTGTCCGTTGTTACAAAGCAGACACGGGCGAGCTGGTTTGGAACTTCGTCACCGACGGCGGGCACCTGGGCCATGCGAGCGAGCACATCGGCATTTGGGCCAGCCCGATTTATTACGATGGCAGGATTTATATCGGCGCGAGCAATCGTTACCTCTATTGCCTGACCGCGGATAAAGGCGAAGTGGTCTGGAAATATCAGGCGCGCGGACCGATCTGGGGGAGTTCACCGGTGATCGATGGCCGCGTTGTATTCGGCGACAAAGCGGGTTGGATTCATCTTTTGTCCGCCGATGACGGCAAACAAATCTCCGAGATAAAAATCGGCGATAACGTCAATTCAACGCCGGCGGTGATCGCGGGCCGCATTTACATCGGCGCGTTCAATGGCCACCTGTATTGTCTCGAACCTGATCCGGCGATTCCCGAGCCGACTCCGACGCCGACCCCCGCCGGCCGAAGAAAGCGATGATTCTTTTAGTAGACAACACAATCGAAGACGTCGGTTCCAGTCCACGTGAGATTCGCGCCGCGCTCGCGCGCATCGAGCCGGACATGCGCGTGGTGACTGAACCATTCAAAAACGTTACGCCGGAATTTGTGCGCGCGCTCAAACCTTCCCACATCATCCTCAGCGGACAGAGTCATCCGTGGGATAAATATGAGGCCCGCGATCTCGCGGGTGTCTTTTACGTGATTCGCGAAGCGCGGCAACCCGTGCTCGGTGTTTGCGGCGGCCATCAGCAGATCGCTTTGGCCTTCGGCGCCAGGGTCGATTTGATTGAACGGATCGCGCCGGGTGAAGGCTACGACGGCGCCTTTAGAGAACGCGGATTTTGCGCCGTCGATCTGGAAGCTGAAGCGAACGGTATTTTTGCAGACCTGCCGGAAACGCTTGACGTGTGGGAATCACACTGTGACGAAGTCAAAAACCTGCCGAATGATTTCCTGCGGACGGCGACGAATGATGTCTCACAGATTCAAGCGATGCAGCACCGCTCGCTGCCGCTCTTTGGTGTCCAGTTTCATCCTGAATTGTTCGATGATGAGCACGAGGACGGACGCACCATTCTCGAAAACTTCCTGAAATTGTAGTGTCAGTGTGAGCGACCGGATCAGGTGACCCGCGATTCAAAACGCGACGGGCCCCTCAGAGGGAATACAAAGCCGCTGATCCGGTCGCTATCCCGATTCATCGTGGTTCTGACACGCGCGCGTTTAGCGCATCCACGTCGGACGGCGCTGCTCGTAAGACTCGATCGGTTCTTCATGCTGCAAGGTGAGACCGATGTCGTCCAGGCCTTCGAGCAGACAGTGACGTTGAAAATCGCCGATTTCAAAAGTAGCCGAGAAACCTGCAGCGTCCGATACGATTTTGTTTTCCAAATCGACGGTGAGCTCGTAACCATCGATTGTCTGCGCACGCTCGGTGAGCTGCAGCACGTCTGATTCGCTCAGCCCGACGGTAAGCAATCCATTCTTCAAACAGTTATTGGCGAAAATGTCGGCAAACGAAGGGGCGATAATCGCCCGGAAGCCGAAATCAGCCAACGCCCACGGCGCGTGCTCGCGTGACGAGCCACAGCCAAAATTCTTTCCCGCAATCAAGATCGACGCGTGTTGATAACGCGCATCATTCAATTCGAACTCGCTGTTTTGCTCGCCGTTCGGCAGAAACCGCCAATCGTAAAAAAGAAATTGCCCGAAGCCCGTCCGTTCGACGCGTTTGAGGAATTGTTTGGGAATGATTTGATCGGTATCTACATTTGGCCGCGGCAGCGGCGCCGCGACACCGGTATGAACGCGAAATGGGTTCATCGAAGTTCTCCTTCAGCCAGGCCGGAAATCATAGAGTACCGAACCGCTGTCTTCAAAGTAGCCGACACTCGAGTCGGCGTCCTTGCCCGCATCAGCTCGAACGATAAATGCCCAGCGTGCGTAGCAAGCTTTGTGGGCGCGGATGCCGCTCCAATGAGTAAGCAAATCGCAAGACTGCCGCAACAAACACACGGAAATTCGTGGCTAGAATCCGCCAGTCGTCTCAGTTTTTCATTGAAAAGTTGCCTCTCACCTGGTTTTGCTGAACAAGTCACTGTCCTGACCCGGCTGTGGCTCTGGCTTGTGAGTGAATGATTCGGAGAATTTATCAGACCATCTATCGGCCGCTTGCCCTGGGCTTAGTAGTTCTGCTCAGTAGTGTCCCCGCGCTCGCCGGACTGACCATTAATGGCGCCAACGGAATTACCGTCTCTGGCGCCGATGGCATTTTCTATCAAAACACCAACGGGATAACCGTCAGCGGCGCCGACGGCGTGCTCGCGTTCGATCCGAATGGCATTACCGTCAGTGGCGCCGACGGAATTCCGCTAGCGGGCGCGGATGGAATCACCGTGAGCGGCGCCGACGGCATCACCGTGAGCGGCGCTGACGCAACGTCGATTGCCCGGGCCGACGGCATCACGGTGAGCGGCGCTGATGGAATTACGGTTAGCGGTGCTGACGGCACACCCTACCGGGTAGATTCAGTGACCATTCGCAATCCGACCGGAATCACGGTGAGTGGCGCCGATAACGTTATCGCTACCGGAACGAACGGGATTACTGTCAGCGGCGCCGACGCGCGCAATATCGCGCATGCAGACGGCATCACGGTCAGCGGCGCGGACAACATCCTGACTATCAATGGCGCCGACGGGATCATCGCGACCGGATCTGACGGCAGCATCTTTGCGATTACTCCCAGCGCGCTCACGATCACTGCCGTTAACGGAATCACTGTCAGCGGCGCCGATGGCATCACGGTGAGCGGCGCTGATTCGTTTGTGCCGACGGGCGTCAACGCGCTGATTGCGCAGTTGCTGCAGAAGGTCGGCAACAGCGGTTTGCAGAGTGTCGATCCGGAACTTGCTGTTTTGTTGAATCGCGCGACCGATGACAGCAACATCGACGCGGTGATTGTCTATCACCAGCTGCCGACTGATACGGACATCGCTGATTTGCAGAACCTGGGTGTCCTCGGCGGCACTCGTTATCACTGGTTGCCGATGATCGCCGTCACCACGACCAAGGCGCGCATAGCCGCGATTTCGCATCTTCCGGCGGTGCGTTCGATTTATATGAATCGGACCTTCCAATGGAATCTGGATGACGGCGCGCGGGCTTTGACGACGGTCGATCGCGTCAGACGAAATAATGATTTGACCACGGCGAATCGAGGGTTGCCGGTTTCCGGGCGAGGCGTGACGGTCGCGGTGCTGGACACCGGCGTTGACGGCACGCATGGGGATCTGACGGGACGCGTCGTGCAGAATATGAAGCTCGTCGATACGCAGAGCCTCGGTGTGGGATTCAACTATCCGGCGGTCTCGCCCACGCTGCCTGATACCGATCAAGTTTATGGACACGGGACGTTCGTGGCGGGCGTTATCGCGGGCACGGGACAGCAATCAGGCGGAAAGTATGCCGGGGTCGCGCCGGGCGCTAACATTCTCGGCTTGAGCGCTGGTGACGCGAGCCTGCTGTTTATTCTGTCCGGCTTCGACTATCTGCTCGGCAATGCCGCGTCATTCAATGTGCGCGTCGTGAATTGCAGCTTCTCGGCAAACACTGTGTTCGACGTCAATGACCCGGTCAACATCGCCACGAAGATGCTGACTGACAACGGTGTCAACGTTGTATTTTCAGCGGGCAACACGGGTCCTGGCGCCGACTCGCTCAATCCTTATTCGATCGCCCCGTGGGTGATCAGTGCCGGCGCTACGGACAACGCGGGCAAGATCGCGGATTTCTCGTCGCGCGGTGAATTCGGCAGTGCGCTGTTTCGTCCGACGCTGGTAGCGCCCGCGGTCAACACGGTCAGTTTGCGTGCTTCAACAGTCGCAGCGGTTACCACGATTGAGGGCCTCGCGACCAATGATAAGGTGTTGAGCGCCACCGAACTTCCTTATTACACGACCGGCAGCGGGACGAGTTTCTCCGCGCCGCAGGTGGCCGGAACAATCGCTTTAATGCTGGAGGCGAATCCGAACCTGAAGCCGGCGCAAGTGCGCGATATTCTGCAACGTACCGCGACAACTCTGCCGCCGTACTACATGTACGAAGTCGGCGCCGGAATGCTGAACGCGCAGGCGGCAGTGTTGGAAGCCGCATTTCAACAGAGACATTTTGGTTCGTGGCGGGGCGCCGCTTATCAAGGGCAGGTTGCGTTCGCGAATACGACCCAGACGTTCACGGGGACCGCGATGCCCGGTTCGGCCAGCGACTCGTCGCTCAACTTTCCGGCCAACACGCTGCTGTCTTCGGTGCAAGTGGCCTGGGGCGATACGCTCAACCCGAACAATCTGACCCTGTCGGTTTTAGATTCGAGGGGCGCCACGCAGGCTGTCAGCAACTCACTGAATGCGCCGGGATTGACTGGACACCGCCAGCGCGTCGCTCTGGCGAACCCGGGCAGCTCGTGGAAAGCGCGGGTCGAAACGATGGTAGGTTCGCAATCAGGCACGGCGCTAGTAAACAATCAGATCGGATCGCAACGGTACTCCGGGGTGGTTCGATCCACTTCAGCCCGATACCCATCGTTAATTGACGTCGCAGGTCTCAGTCCGGCTTCAGCAGCCGAGATTAATCAGTCGTTCCGGTTCCTGTTGCTTTCGCCTATCGGCGCTCGGTTCCGGCCGGGCTTTGCGGTTACGCGGGCAACGCTGGCGACGGCTTTGGTGCAGGGTGCGCGAGTGCCTCAGTACCTGCCCGGTCAATCAAGCTACCCGGACATTCGTGATCGCGCGACGATGCTCTTCATCGAAAGCGCTCAGGCGGCGCCGAACGGCGCTCTGTTCCCGGCAATCGCTGCCGGTGGCCCGTTTCAGCCGGACGCGACGGTCGATCGATTGACGGCGACGGTCGCTTTGGTGCGCGCCGCGGGTTTACGGCAGCAAGCTGAGACGGGAACCTACGCGTTAACGTATCTCGACGCTGGATCGATTCCCGCTTCGCTGCGAGGTTACGTCGCCGTGGCTGTGCAGAATGGTTTGATCGGGAGTAACGCTACTTACTTCAATCCCCAGGGAAACTTCACGCGGATGGATCTGGCGCATGGACTAGCGCAGATTGCCGCGCGCTGAATTTTGGAGTGCGACGGCTTGACGGCGCTTTGTAAATCTCCGGGTTAGCGCGATCAGAAAAAGCGGCGTCAAGCCGCCGCACTCCAAAATTCACTTCAACTGCCCGTAATAAACCTGGGTTTCGTAATCAAAATCCACCGTGCCGTGCTTTTCATTCGCCTCGAACAGGCTACGCAAGTCCTCAATCATATTCTCATAGCCAGGATCGCTCGGCTGCGGCGCATATGAAGCTGACAACAGCCGACCCTTTAGACCCGCAAAATCGAAGACCTGCTGAAAAGAAAAGGATGCCTGGCGATACGAGCGCGGCGAAAAAAGATATTCGATATCGCAGGTTTCGATCTCGCGGCTGACTTCCTGGTAATCGGTCCCGTACTTAACCAGCAGTTCGTGATAACCGCGAACTACCGCGCTTGCTTCTACGCGGAAGCCGTTCCAGACCAAGATCACCCAACCACCCGGTCGCAGAATTCGTTGGAACTCAACTTTGGCCGCATCGCGCTGAAACCAATGGAAAGCCTGGCCGGCAACAATTAAGTCTATCGATTCGTCAGGTAACGTGGTCGCTTCGGCAGTTGCGTCTACGCTTACGAACGCGGGGTATTTTGCCAGTAACCGTTCGCCGGCGGCGCGCATCCTGGCGTTCGGCTCGACGCCGAACACCTGGTTACCGCGCTTCAAAAAGAGTTCAGTCAGGAGGCCGGTCCCCGAACCGATGTCGGCCAGGACTGTTGCGGTCGTCAATCCGCACTCTGTTTCAAGTAACGGAATGATTGCGGCGGGATAACTGGGCCGGTACCTGACGTAGTTTTCGACGCGACTGGTGAAGCGTGTGGTTGGATCGATCATCTGGACAACAATCGTAGCGCGTTCAACTTTGGCTGGCGACGAGTTGCTTGAGCGTTTCGCGCTCTTTCTCATCCAGAATCGAAAAAGACAAACTAAAGCCTGTCAGTTGCTGAAAGAACCTGACTCTGCCGCGCAGCGGTAACCACCCACCTTGCGGTAAACGAATCAAGAGGCTGACGATTTCGCCGACATCGGCCGGTCCTCTCGTGTTAACGAAACAGCCGTTCACGCTTAGATCTTCAAGCCGGCCTTCGTATCCGCCGGCCGCGCCGTGCCACTTGACCTGATAGTTAACGGTAACGCGCTGATCAGTTCGTCGCTCTTTTTCCATCTCTCGTGAGAAACCAATATCAAACATGAACTGGACTAGTCAATCGTCAAGTTGAATCATCCCGAATAAACCGCTTGAATCAAACGCTGCCAACGATTAGTATCCCGCCTCTTGAAACATGCGAAACAGGAGAGGTCAGAAGTCAGAGGTTAGAGGTTAGTTTTGCGTTGAATTAATCAGCAGATTTCACCCGCGAGCGGCCACAATGAAAATCTTCTAACCTCTAACCTCTGATCTCTGACCTCTGACTTCTGACCTCTGAGATAACGAATATCGATCCTGAAGATGCAAAAAGTTGAAGCACAAACTTCAGAAGGGCATGGCGCGGCATTATTCGCTGGATTCCTCGGATGGACTCTCGACGCCTTTGATTTCTTTCTGGTCGTCGTGACCTTGACCGCGATTGCCAAAGAGTTCCATCGCACCGA